>ERZ795053.2496-NODE-2496-length-22168-cov-7.676842_pt1 | contig 22168 bp, 29 predicted proteins | sample MGYA00375137_ERZ795053 | MGnify/ENA primary metagenome ERZ795053 (study PRJEB30182, sample SAMN05720284) | activated sludge metagenome | isolation source: Anaerobic digester | place: Hong Kong | collected 2014-12-17 ...
TGGGAAAAGCGATTCAAAAGCACGGCCCGTTTGGCTAGCACTTTCGAGACCGCCTGCGAAGCCATGGGACTGGAGCTTTTCGTCCGGGAAAAACAGTTCCGTTCCCCTGCACTTACTTCAGTCATCATTCCGTCAGGCAAGGGACAAACGGTAAAAGAAGCTCTGGGTGTCCTGGGGATCATCGCCTCCGAAGGACAGGGAGAAGGGGATACCTGCCTCCGCTTCGCCCACTACTCCCCCGGTGGATGGCCCGAGGTATCACTGCTTGCGGGAAGCCTCTTCGGAGCCGCAAGGGACTGTGGCATCGACGTGGATCCGGGCTTCATCAAAGAAGCCTGGAAAACCTGGAACAGGGAGGGAAGATGACCATGTACAAGGTTCTTGTTACCGAGACGGTTTCCGAAGCCGGTCTCGAGCTGCTCAGGAAGGACAAGGACATCAAGGTCGAGGTCCGCACGGGTCTTTCCCGGGAAGACCTCCTCGAAGCCGTCTCAGATGTCGACGGGATGATAACCCGGAGCGGCACTCCGCTTGACGCGGAGATCCTGGGCGCCGCGAAAAAGCTCCGGGCAGCTGCCAGGGCAGGCGTGGGTCTGGACAACATCGACCTTGCCGAGGCCAGCCGCCACGGGGTCGTAATAATCAACACCCCTACGGGGAACACCCTGGCTGCCACAGAACACACCATGGCCATGATGCTTTCCCTTGTCCGAAGGGTCCCCCAGGCCTTCAACTCGGTGACATCGGGAGAATGGAAACGTAGCAGATTCGTCGGCCGCCAGCTTTCGGGTAAGAGACTCCTTATCATAGGGCTGGGACGGATAGGGACACAGGTGGCCCTCCGCTGCAGGGCCTTCGGCATGGAGGTTACAGCTTTCGACCCCTACATCTCGGCCGAGAAGGCCGAACGGGCGGGAGTAGAGCTTGTGGACGACCTGGCCGGGGGACTCTCACTGGCCGACATAGTCACCCTGCACGTCCCGCTTACCCGCGAAACGAGAGGGATGATAGACGGTGAAACCCTGAAAACCTGCAAAAGAGGGGCATACATCATCAACTGCGCCAGGGGTGGGCTCGTCGACGAGGAGACCTGCGCCGAAAATGTGCGCTCCGGTTTCCTCTCCGGGGCAGCTTTCGACGTATTCGACGGCGAGCCGGTGCGTCAGGATCACCCCCTAATGGCGGAGGATATCCGTGACCGGGTCGTCCTCACACCCCATATCGGGGCCAACACCGAGGAGGCACAATCGGCTGTGGCGACCATCGCCTGTTCCAATCTTCTGGCCACCCTCAAGGGGAAACCCTGCGAGAACGCCGTCAACCTTCCATTCGTCGAGCAGACCCTCTCGGACGGGAGCAGGGCCTTCCTTTCCCTGGCCCGGAAACTGGGCTTCCTTGCAGCCCACCTCGTCAGGGAACCGGTGAAGGATATCCGCATCACCCTCAGGGGGCCTCTCTTCTCACCCGAAGACGACCCCATCTGTTTCGAGATCCCCTACCACTTCTCCCCCTTCTCCGTAGCGGGGCTAAAAGGTTTCCTTGAGTTTTCCCACGGCCCGGAGGTCAACTACATGTCCGCACCTCTGATCGCCGCCGACAAGGGGATCAGGGTCGAGGAGACCCGCACAGCCGGGGGCACCTGGAAAAACCAGATAGACCTTTCACTCTCAGTGCCGGGATCGCGGGAGAACGTGACCGTCTCCGGCACGGTCACAGAGGAGGGAAAACAGCGGGTCGTCAACATAGGCGGCTACTGGATAGAGTTCGTCCCCGAAGGAACGGTGCTGCTCTTCAGCAACCACGACCGCCCCGGGGTGATAGGAAAGGTGGGCACCCTGCTTGGCAAGGCCGGGGCGAACATCGCAAACTTCGCCCTGGGACGCAGGAACGGCAGCGGCCTCGCCGTGGGTGCGCTCCAGATCGACGACGATATTCCTGAAGACGTCATCGAAACCCTGAAAACCGATGTGGACCTTCTCTGGGCCGTGAAGGTCAACTTCGCGGAGGCTCTCTAGATGAAGCGCATATTCCTGATCCGGCACGGCGAGACGGACTGGAACCGCGAGGGGCGCTTCCAGGGAAAGATGGACATTCCCCTGAACAGCCTCGGAAGGGAACAGGCCGGAGCAGTGGCAAAGGCCCTGGAAACCGCCGCCATCGACAGGGTCGTTTCAAGCCCTCTCTCCCGGGCCTTCGATACGGCACAAGCCGCGGCATCGAGGAACAGTTTCAGCATCGAGATGCACAGTGGATTCCGCGAGATAGACCACGGATTGTGGGAGGGGCACACTGCCGAAGAGGTGGAAAAGCTCTGGCCGGGGATGCTCGGCACTTGGCATTCGCACCCCGAAAAGGTCATCATGCCCGAAGGTGAGAGCCTGGAAAATGTTCAAAACCGCGCATGGACCGCCCTTGAAGATGTGATAGCGGCCCCCGGGGAAAGAGTCGCCCTCTTCTCCCACGACGCCGTCATCAAGGTGCTCCTCTGCCAAATCCTTGGCTGCCCTTTGAGCAGCTTCTGGCGCTTCCGGGTCGCCAACGCCAGCATCACCCTGCTTGAGGCGAATGCAAAAAGGATCAGCCTCCTGGTCATGGGCGACGCATGCCACCTGGGGAGCCCCTGGGAGAGGAAGGAACAGAAGGGGCTGTAGGGGAAAGACAAGGAGACAGGATGCAGGAGTCAGGAAAGCAGGGGCAAAGGCGTAAACGGTCAACGGTCAACGGTGTGCAAAAGCAAGAGCGTGAGACGTGAGACGTGAGACGTTAGACGAAAAATGAGTGCCAAGGTCTCCTTGGTTCCCAAAAATGGTTTTCTCTGTGTGGTTTCACCCTCTGCGTTCCCTGTGGTGAGAAAGTTTTGGGTCTTGCCCCGCCCCACACAAAGAAAGGTTTTCTCTGCGGGGCTTCACCCTCTGCGTCCACTGTGGTGAGAAGGGCCGTGAATCGAAAGATCAAGGAGTCAGGAGTCAGGAAATCTGAAGCAAGAGGCTTTGGGTGAAAGACAAGGAGACAGGTATCATACCTTTCTCTGCGTTCGGGCAGAGCCAAAGCCTCCCCTAAAATTCGTTCGGGCATCTTGTCACGATGGAAATATAGAGTTATCATCGTGACAGTGAAAAATGCCGATAAAACAGGCCAAATCATGAAATTCTATTCGCTTTGATGTGACAAAGGGGGCTAAAGCCGTGGTGTCCGGAAAAAGAGAGACCGATACTCTTTTTGAATGCGGGGGCATGCAAAAAAGGAAGGATCTCCTGGACAGCCTTGGAGGGCTCCCCGAAGGCGCAGTTGAGGTAAAAAACAGCGAATGGCTGTACATGCTCGAGGAAGAGACCAGAAACTCCCTCGCCATCGAAGGGTACTTCGCCTCTGAAAAGGAACTCAGGGCCATCATCTCCGGAAAGCACACCGGCGCTGAAATTCTGGACTATTACCGCACCGCCGGGAGCATGTACGACCTTGCCCTTCAGTATCTCCGCGAAGGTCAGACGATATTCGATGTCCCCCTCGTGAGGCACATCCACAGCGAACTCTTCCGTGAGGGAAGGGACAGCGCGCGGGGGAACTTCCGCAAAGGGAAAATTATCATCAAGGGGGCAAAGGTACACCCACCTGAAGCGGATGTAGAGCAATACGTGCGATGCCTGGTCGAGATCGTCAAATCCCTGCGAGGCAGAACGGGGGCGATCCCCTTCCTCGCCAGGTTCCACGTTCTTTTCGAATCCATCCATCCATTTGCAGACGGCAACGGACGTGCGGGAAGAATTCTCATGAATTATCTCGCGATCAGTCTCGGGCTTCCTCCATTTGTAATAAAGGGCCTTGCTCCGGCGGACAGGAACGAATACTACGATGCCCTGGAAAAGGGGGACACCGGATTTCATGAAGCCTTTCCTCCCCCGGATGCCGATAAAATCCTTTCAAGACTGGAAACCGGGAATTTCAGCAGGCTGGAGGAAATGTTTTGCAAGAGTTCCATTCACAGCCTGAACAGGGTCATTGCCGCCATGGCCGGAAAAATCGAAGAACTTCTGCCTCTTGCAGACCTTGCGAAAGAGATGAAGGTTCAGCCTGCGACCCTCAGAAAATGGGTAGAAAGGGACAAGATGGTCGCCGTAATGAAGAACGGAAAACTCTACAGCAACAAAAGACTGGTGTTTTAGAAACCTTCCAGATGAACTGCTCCAAACCCCTGTGGATCCGGTAATTATGATGTCTTTAGCGGTGTAAAACGATCTTTCTTGATTGCTGAACATGCGGGATCTGAAGAAAGCCGGCAGGGTTTGATCCGGTTACCCCTAGAAAACCCTCGCGCCCAGGGGCACCGGGACCCTTCCCGGCTCCAGCAGAGAGAGCCCTCCGTCCTCGTGAGATACTCCCAGAACCAGGACCTCCGAGAGAAACCCGGCAATGTTCTTTGGTTCAAAATTGACCACGCAGACCACCAGTTTTCCCAACATCTCTTCCATGGAGTAGTCGTTTTTCGCCTGAAGACTGGATCCCCTGATCCCGATATCCTCTCCGAAGTCTATCTTCACCCTGTATGAGGGTTTTCTTGCCCGGGGAAAATCCTGGACATCTATCACCCTCCCAACCCTGATATCCACTTTTTCGAAATCATCAAAAGCTATCATCGATGATGTTTCTCCTTTCATGGCCATTTTTCCCATATTATCACCGAAGCCGACAGAAAGAGCCTCGCCACATTTTGTCACAGGCCGAAGAAAGGGCTATTATGTGGCGGCGAAACCCGGCGCAAAAAACCGGCAAAGCAGGAGGCCCTGAAAATGGCAAACATCATCCTTATGATAGTATGTTTTTCTCTCGGGATCGCCCTGAGAAAATGCGGCCGTCTTCCCCAGGCGACTCCGTCGGTGCTGAACTCCTACATTATCCACGTGGCTCTGCCTGCCCTGGCGCTGCTTCACATTCATGGACTTGAGTTCTCTGCCGCGCTTCTCTTTCCCGCGGCAATGGCGTGGCTCCTTTTCGCGGGGGGGTATGTATTCTTCCGTATCCTTGGAAAGACGGCAGGCTTCTCCGCCGGCACAATGGGGGCGCTGTTTCTCACAGGCGGACTGGGAAACACTTCCTTCGTGGGACTGCCCATGATAGAGGCTTTCTACGGTAGGGATTACCTGGGGATAGGAATACTGGCCGATCAGCTGGGATCGTTCCTGGTCCTTTCGACCATCGGGATAGCGCTGGCCGCGGCATATTCGTCGGGCAAGACGTCGTGGGGAGGCATTGCCCGCAAGGTGCTGCTTTTCCCCCCTTTCGTGGCTATGGTGCTGGCCTTTGCCCTGATTACTGTACCATTTCCGCTCTGGCTTCAGAGTGTGCTGGAGAGGATTGGCGGGACCCTGCCCCCCCTGGCGCTACTTTCTGTCGGCTTCCAGTTGCGGGTCGGCCATATCCGTGACCGCATAAAACCCCTGGCTGCAGGGCTTCTTTATAAACTGATCCTTGGTCCAGCCCTTGTGGCAGCCGTTTTTATCCTGTTACTTGGCGCGCGGGGAACGGAGATCCAGGTGACGGTCTTCGAGGCGGCAATGGCTCCAATGATAACGGGGAGCATAGTCGCGGCGGAGCATGACCTGGACCCTTCGCTGTCAGCCCTGATGGTAGGAGTCGGGATACCCCTCTCTTTTGCCACCCTGCCGCTCTGGTGGTGGGTCCTCGGGGCGTTCTAGGACAATACTGCTTCCGGTGCTTTCTGCTCCTCGTGGAGAAACTCGAAGCGCATATTATCCGCTCCGAAAGCCCTGCCCAGGGACTGCAATGTCTGCCTGGCAGACTGTTCCGCGTCGGCCCCGAGCCCGGCGATCATTGTCGCCGCCTGGGACTCGGCAGCCCGCTTGGCGGCGTCCTTGAGCCGGTTCTTGTCCTGCTCGCTGAACCCGTCTCCGAAAAGGGTGTTGAGAAGATCGGGGAGCAACCATGGTACAAGCCTGCTCTTCTGCTCGTCGTAGAACTGGATATCCCGAATGCTGGTCTCATAAATACAGGGAGGCATCCTCAAAAGATACTCCCCTCCAGGTTCCTCGATAATCTGGAAGTCCTCGCTGCGCAGATCGTAGCGAAAATCTATTACAAACTCGAAGATCATGGCCATTTTCTTTTTCGTGAGTATCCAGGAGAGGTATTTCTTGCCGATCTCTCCCCAGGTGTGATCGACCTCCGTAACGATCTCCTTCGTCAGGACCTTGAAGACCGATAGCTGGCCAATCGCCCTCAGTTGCTGGATGCTTGAATATATCGTCGTCTCGCGACCCTTGGCGCCACCCGACCATTTCCTGCGTATGGACCGGACGAGCAGCACAAGAGCAAAAGCAATAACAAAACCGGCCAGCATGGAGACAAGAGTGTTCATTCATTCACACCTCCCGGAGAGGTTTCAAAAGAACCATACACTGTAATCATAAACCAAAAGGGCCGGATCCCGGGCGCGACCTCAGGAAACGGACCTCTTTTGCCTTTCTGCTCTGTTATTTGCTCTATCGGTCACCCAAAACCGGAACCATACTTAAAATTATTTCGCCTCAACAAGAAACAGAGCGTCGGGGAGATTCCAGCCTCTACCTTTCCTGATGGCTCTTGTACGGGTAACGCTGGACTAAACCCCGTTTCGTGAAGTATGCTGACCGGAGAATACGCAATAACTCGTCATAACAACTGCCGGGAGAGAGGGAAAAAATGAAAAAACATAAAGCGATCAGCCTGTTCATAATGTTCATTGTTCTCATTTGCCTGCCTGCCCTGGCGGAGGCCGACCCCGTGATCGAAGCCCCGGCTTTAAAACTGGGGACCTTCAATCTCCGCAGAGCCCCCGCGCTGGCCTACCAGGACGAGAAGATCTCCGCCACCCTTCAGATCACCCTGGACAGGCTCTTCCTCGATCTTCGGAATTTGACGCAGGGGATAGTCATTGTCGACCGGGACAAGTTTTTCTTTACCGATGCCGAATCAAGGGTCAGCCGGATGACCCACGACGGGACACAGTATATTCACCGGGAGAGTCCCCAGGGACAGATAATTCTCCCCCCCGGAGGAAGTGTCAGAACCGGCATGGTCCCTCTGGACAATATCTGGTGGAACGACCAGTCTAAGAAATACGAAACGATCACGATCAAGGATGAAGATGGCAAAGAAAAGACCATAAAGATACCCAAAGAGAGGGACAAAAACGACAACAGGAACTGGGAGATCAGGGAACTTGCGCCCTGGCCTTCGGGGGGAAGATTGTTCAGCTCCGAGGAAAAGTACATGAAGCTTTATTCGGGGAAGCGTCTCTCCCTCCTGGTGACCCTACTCTTCAACGGCCATGACACAAGGTACTATGTTTTCAACTTCGACTTCCCCGTCTACGTGACAGCGGAGGAAAGGGAAACGGCAAAGACAAGATCAGCGTCCCTGGACCAATACCTGATCCTGGGTGAGAAAACAAAAGCCGGGTTCATAGTGATTCAGGGTGTCGCCAGCGGAAGCCCGGCCGAGAAAAAGGGCATAAAGGCCGGAGACCTTCTTATGGAGATCGACGGAATATCCGTGACCGGCATGGAAGTCGATTCGGTGAGGGAGTACTTCTCGAAAAAGACTGGGGAAAACCGGAGCATCATCGTTGTGACAGGAAGAAAGGGGATAAAGAATATCGCGGTCCTGAAATAACCTTCGAGCTTACCGCGGCATTAGTCCTCTTACCGGGAAAGGCTATGTTGAATGGAGTTCCAGGGGATGATTCCCCATCCCTGAGCAAGACCCGCAATGTGCGCATGTACTGCCTTCTTTAATGGCTGTATTGGTTCGTTAAGGCACTGGAAGCCGCGAAGGAAAAGAACGAAGCCTTTCCTCCTGCAATTATTACCCGAAAAACCTCGGATAAACACGATTATCAAAAGTGTAGGTGCGACCCTTATGTGCCCTGTTTGAATATTTCATATATGATATAATTATTCGTGACTGCGAAGGAGATTTTTCTCACAATGCCTCGGGAAATCATTTTCTACACAAAACCGGATGGAACAAGACCCGTTGAGGATTTCCTGACATCACTCCAACCGGAACATCTGGCCAAGGCAATGCGGGTAATAGACCTTCTCGAACAATTTGGAGCCGCGTTGCAAAGGCCGCACGTTGCGGTAGTCCGATTCAAAAAATATGCCGGGCTATGGGAGCTTCGAATTCAATCTGCTGGTAACGCTTCTCGAATCCTGTATTTTTCGGTTCATAAGGATATTTTCGTTCTGCTTCATGGATTCATTAAAAAGACCGACGCGCTCCCGGTAAAAGAACTTGAAATAGCCCGAAAACGAAAAGAGAACTATCTGGAGAGGTGTTGAAAATGAGCATAAAACCAAGGACCTGGAAAGAGGTTAAGAAAGACCTTTTTCGAGATCCCGAAACTGCTTCGGCTTATGACGAACTCCAGGAGGAATTCTCCTTTATCGCGTCGATGATCGAGGCGCGCCAGAAAAAAGGACTCTCCCAGGCCGATCTTGCCGCCAGAATAGGAACAACCCAGGGCAACATCAGCAGGCTTGAATCAGGCAGACATAATCCATCAATGAGATTCCTCCGGAAAGTGGCGCACGCTCTGGAGAAGGAGCTGGAAGTGAGCTTCAAGTAAGCAATCTCTCCAGAAGCAAGGGGTTGCTCTCCACCCATCGTTGACCGCTTTGTGGAATTTCGTCAAAAGTGTAGGTGCGACCCCTATAAGGTTCCCCTATAAGGTTCCTTTCTGAGTATTTGTTGATTTGTAGCCCTGGTAGTGCTATCTTTTCCTAAAGTAAGGGAAAGAGGTGTTTTTGATGATTTCCGCAACTAAAAAATCAGGAACAACTGTCGATCGCAAAACGACGACCATGCGCGTTAGAGTCCGTCCGGCACTGAAGGAAGAAACGCAGGAAGTATTCCAGAATCTGGGGCTTACGACTTCCGAAGCCTTCAACCTGTTCCTTGAACAGGTTCGCCTCCGCGGGGGGCTCCCCTTCCCGCTTGAAATACCAAACCATAGAACCGCCCAGGCGATGAAGGACATTCGAGCGGGACGCAGCCTGACTGCCGCTGATAATGTTGACGATCTTTGGGATAAGCTCGACAGGGAATAAAAACCTCGAATGCCAAAACCATTCTTTTCTGCTCAGTTCAAACGTGACAGAAAACGGATGCTGAGACAGGGCAAGGATGATTCCAGACTCAAGAGGATAGTCAGATCTCTTGCCGAAGGGATCCTCCTTGAGCCCCGAAACAATGATCACTCTCTTTCTGGAGACTGGTGCGATTTCAGAGAATGCCATATCGACCCCGATTGGCTTCTGATCTACCGGATGGATGACAAAAACCTCTACCTGGCAAGGACAGGAACCCATGCCGATCTTTTCAAGGCCTGACAAGGACAAATCCTTTGGGGGACCCTCATAGGGGTCCCCCGTACACTTTTGATAAAAGGAACTCTTCAGGACAGATAATCAAGAATAGACCGACAGCAGGTAAGGATTGCATCTTCCTCAGAGGGGAAAGGAACGATCCTGAGGGATCCTTAGTCGTTTCGTGACGACGTATGATGCATTCTTTTTCATCCCTATAGCCTTTTTACTTGCCTTTTGATTAAGAAAGATTCAGCACGATAAACAACTTTAGATCATTTCTACCTGTCAACATGGGTCAGTTTTTATGCTTGACATTGCAGGTCAGAGTTTTATATTAACTTAGGGTGAGAATTGCCCAAAGTACCTTTTTTATTAAATTTAAAAATGCCACCTGCAACCTTGTAATATCATTGGCTTGTCTAAAACTAAAACCCCAACAGGTCAGGCTTTATCATGTTTTGTAAAAAGTATAGGTGCGACCCCTATGAGATCCTATATGAGATCCCCTGTTTTGTAAAAAGTGTAGGTGCGACCCCTATGAGCCGACCCCTATGAGCGACCCCCAGGAATCCTTTAAACCCTTTAGTCGGGTTGGAGCCTCCTGTCAAAGCGTGATCGCGCAAAGATGTCCCAACTCAGGATTTGCTCTTTGCACAGTCTCCCCAAAAGGATGACCGGGCTTGTCTCCATTTCTTTTGCGAAGGCCTCCACGGCATCATCGCTGAAGTTTCCCCTGTTCCTGAACTCCTGATACTGTTTTGGGGGGATAAGGGTATCTGCCGCAAAGCTGTTTGCTTCTTCCTCCCTGATATCGTCATCGCTATTGCCAAAATTGACGAAAATATCCTTTTTGCTGTGTCCCTTGACCATGTGACCCAACTCGTGGAAGAGGGAGAACCAGAAAACATCCCAATAAGGATACCGAAAACTAAGTGAAACAACTGCCTTGACAGGGGAAACCCACTGAGTCGCGCCATTGACGGAGGTGTGACGCAAATGAGGCACTATGGTCAGGGCAACTCCACATTTTCTGCATATTTCCCGGGCTCTCTTAAAGTGATCAGGGAAATCGGTACAACTGCCTTTGCCAAGGTTGCGCAAAAGTGGGATTGATCCTTTCAGGGCCTTCAGAGAAAACGATTCTGCAGGAATCTCTTCCGCATTCAGAACCGATTTCCTCAGCCAGGCGGAGAGAGCGTGAAAAGAGGTTTTTGGAGTGTCGCACCTCCGGAAACTGGCCACAAATGGCATATCCTCCAGGCGCTCCAGAGAGGCAACCCCGAAAAACTGCCTGAGATTTATTACCTTTTCTTCGTCCTTGCGCGTTGGCGGCACCCACTCCTTCTGCGCCATTTCTGCGTATGGGAATTTTTTGGCCTGTTCAATATCTGCGGAAAGACCCTTTTTTGCTTTGATCCGCGCCATGTCCTCCTGGTAGTTCATTTCAAGATTGAGCCAGAAAGAGGCACTTACACCGAAGACGGATTCCAGCTTCAGGGCCGTATCGGCCGAGATCGGAGCTTTTCCTTTGATGATTTCGTTGATGGTTTTAGGCGCCATGCCGGTGCGAGTCGACAACTCTTGCTGAGTCATTCCCTTGGATTCCAGAACATCCGACAAGGTATCCCCGGGAGGGATAGCATAGTCAGGCTTGTATTCCGTATAAGATTTATTCACCATGATAATTCAGAAACTCCAGGATCCTGATCCCTGAAATATTCTCCAGGTCTACGCTGCCGTCGGGCAAGCAGGGCGAAGAGTTTTCGATGGGGAGCAGGATAAGCCGCCAGTTGCCGCCTAGGCTGACCGCGAACTGTCCCTGTCGGTCATGGTGCAGTGGGTGAAACCCCGTCCCCGGGATCTTGCTGAAATCAAGAAGATTGCCGGCAGCTCTAAGTTCCATCAACCTCTGGCCGACCTTCCTTGCCCGGTTTTGACCCCATTGCCTTTGTCCCGTTGCCTCCTCATTGCAGGCCCTTTCCAGCTTCCTCGACCTGAATCTTATATCCATTCACTTCTCCTGTCAATTTATCTTTACCCGATAGGTAAAGGAAAGTATTTCTTTCGACTATCGACCCGTTTCCTCCGCAGACGATCCAGTTCTCCCTGCAACCCTGAGCCCTTCTCCAGGAAGCAAAGGTAACGATCAACCCGATGATAATAACCCCATATTATGCTCACATCATTAAGCATGCTGCCGACTTGAAGAACAGCCACTGCAAAAAGAAAGGGAGCGCCTCCCCGTGCGGGAAGTGCTCCCTTTCTTGCCTTGTTCCTTCTAAAGGAGCCGGATGCCTTTTACTCTTCCAGCGGGATGCAGATATCGGTGACCGGTTTATCTGCACCTTCCTCTACCAACCCATGCCCAGCAGCCAGAGCGGATAACCTCCCTTGCCGGGGAGTTCCGTATCGTCGCGAAATACGATATCCGCATTCTTTATTTTCTTGAGGCGACCGCCAATTTCGATAAGCTCCCCCTCGACGACGAAATCTCCGCGCCTCTCGTCGCGGACCGATTCGATCTCTCTTCCGCTTTCCTGAAAAGCCAGGACGGCAAAAGCCTCCCGGGAAACACCCAGGCCTCCACCGAACAGGCTATACATTGGCGGTTCTCCCAGAAACAGCTTCGCCCCCTTGGAGTAGACTCGATTATCGTTTTCCTTGCGGGCTATTCGGATCAAACCGACGGTTTCCATCACTTCGAAAAGCTGCAGAAGCTTTGCCTTCCCAAGTCCCCACTCTTTGCAGAGGCGCTCGACATTCAGCACGGGGACATCCGATCTGGCAAGATACCCGGTTGCGGCCTTCATCAGACGAAGATGGTTGTCGGTGATCTGCGGCACGAAGAACGGGATGTCGGAAAACTGCATCTTGCCGATGACATTCTCAAGCCTGTCCATGTAACGGCCTTCGGTGAAAAAGGGGCGAAACCCTCCCTCCAGGTATTCCCGAAAAAGGCCTGTAACATTGGTTTCATCAAGGTATTCATGGATCTTCCCATTATCGGGAGAGAGTGGGTCGATAACCCCTGGATCCTTTTCTCCCTTCAGGACCGCGAATTCACGCAAGGAGAGTAGAGGAACCCTGGTTATCGGGAACCGCCGTGAAAGATCTGCTACTCCTTCCCTTAGCACCAGCGAGCTGCTGTCGCTTGCCCAGATCTTGTGCCTTGGATATGAATCGTACAGGGCCTTGAGGTCACGGCTCCAGTCTTTTGCAAAATGGACCTCGTCGACGACGATGCCCTGAAAACCGGACATGAATGCGGCTTCACCAACATCCCAGAGAGGTATTCCGGCAAGCAGGGGGTTGTCAGCGGAAATGTAAATCATGTCATCACTCATTGAAAAAAGAAGAAAGGTGGTTTTCCCAACACCCCTTGCGCCTGTTATCAGTGCCCCGCGGCTGTTGACTGGATTTGCACCGTAGAACGGGCGAAGGGGTTCCGGAAGACTCGACCTGTTCCGATGGGATATGGTTTCAAGCTGCCGGATGACCTGCTGCATTTCCATTAGGCACCCCTCACTTTTCGTCTATGATAAGCCGATTTTAGCACAAAAACGGACTACGGTAGTCCGTTTTTGTGAATATTGGATTTGATCCATCGTTTCTCCCCCAAACAAAGGGAGCCCCTTCCCTTGTGGTTGGGCGCTCCCTTTTTCTTGTCATTCTGTTCTGTTCTTAAGGTTCCGGATGCTGAGTTACTCCTCCAGAGGGATGCAGATGTCTGTGATCAGTTTTTCGGGCGGAGTCTCCTCTGGAAAGTTGCGGTATATCTCGAAAGATGGAGCCGCCGCCGGCTCGCAACCGCTCCCGGGGAGCCATTCCCCGTAAAACCACCGGTAGCAGGCCAGGAGTCCGTCGTGAGGCCCCGTGTGCCGGAGGACGGCGTATTTCCCTCCCTTGATGGCCTGCTTTTCGAAGCCTGATTCCTGCTCGAAACCCTCCGCAACGGTCATGCAGGCGTCGTAACGGATCTTTTCGGCCTCGGTGATATCCGGGTCGTCATAGCTTATGCCGATAAAGAGCGTTTTGGGCCCTATCGCGGCGCTGTTGCGGGAATTTGAGCAAAGCTTTCCCCAGGCCTCCCCGCACCCCGCGTAGGGTCCGGTGTAGCGGACCGAAACGACTGTCATGGGTTCGAATTTCTCTATCCTGACTTCCATAGGTTTTCCTCCCTGTCTCTGGATGACGGCCCGGAGCCCGGGGGGGCTCCCGATCCCCCTTTCGCATCGAGCCTCTTTCCTGTAGCCCGAAGGGGTTCCTCCGAAACGCTTCCGGAAAGCTCTCGTGAAGGATTCGTGGGTCTCGTACCCGGCGCTGAAGGCGATATCGGGAATGGACCGGGAGGAATACACAAGTTCGAAAGCAGCCCGTTCCATCCTGAGCCGTAGAAGGTGCTCCCCCAGGGTTTCGCCCACCATGGCGCTGAAGATCCTGTGAAAATGGAACATCGAGAACCCCGCCGCCCGGGCCAGATCATCCATGGATATTTTCTCGTCCAGATGTTCCTGGATGAGGAACTGCACGTTCCTTATAGCCTGTTCGTACTCATCGCGCGTTCTCTTTCGCATCGGTCGACCTCCGCCTGATGGAACTGTACTCCATATCCTCATGGCGCGCTTGACACATATTGCGGGATTTGGCAATCAGGTGATTTTGGGCCTGCCAGACTCGCCAGGTTCGCGGGACCAGGTTCCCCTGACCCTTTCTTCCCCCAGTTGAGAAAACCCTGTGCTTCCTTCGGTTTTTGACACAATTTCTTACAAGATGATTATTGGTCTATAATTGATAAAGAATCGTTCTGTCGAGAAGAGGTAAAGCAATGACTCGTGATGATATCATCAGGAAGATCCGGGAACACGAAAAGGAAATTCAGGATCTGGGTGCGGAAAGGCTTTCTCTATTTGGCTCTGCAGTCAGGGATGACCTCCTGCCGGAAAGCGACATAGATATTCTGGTGTCTTTCGTGATGCCTGCTGATTACAGAAGATACATCAACCTGAAGTTTTTCCTGGAGGATCTTCTTCAGAGACCCGTGGATCTTGTCATGGAAACCGCATTGAAGCCCCGGATAAGGAAACGGGTGGAAAGCGAGATGATCCGGGTTGCGTGATCCGGAACTTCTTCTGGAGGATATCCTTGAATGTTCTGAAAAGATCGCCCGGTACACGAAGGGAATCACAATTGAGAACTTCAGACAAAACAGCATGCTTCAGGATGCTGTTGTCCGGAACCTGGAAATCATCGGAGAAGCAGTCAGGAAGCTTCCGGAAGACTTTCTTGAAAAACACCCCGACTTGCCGTGGCGGGAAATTGCGGCCCTTCGCAACATCCTCGCTCACGCCTATTTCGGGTTGGATCTGGAAATAATATGGACCCTTGCGATAGAGGAAACTCCCTCGTTAAGCAACCAGATCGAATCTATCATCAAAAACAGGTCTTTTTAGAAAAACCCCGACAGAACCCCCGTAAACGGATAAACCTCATCAAAGGATCAAGTGGCATCGACAGATACGCCGGCCAGGAGCACTCCAGTCGCAGCGATGGAGCACCTTGAATCTTTTATGGCGATATGATGTATAATCGGGGACATAATGAAGGACGTTGGGAGGGACCAATATGAAAACCGTTTCCAGCAGGGACTTGAAAAACAACCCGGGGATTCTTGCGGATTCTGATGTTACCGTCGTTTATTCAAGATCAAAACCGATGGCGGTCTGCGTATCCGTATCAGAAGGGGAGGATGTACTTTCACTTGCCGATGCCATGCTGCAGATGAGAGCGCAAAGGGCGCTGGAGCTTGCAAGAATAATGGCGAGGGAGAACGGAACCGACAGGATCCCGGACAGCGAGATCGACGCCGAGATCCGGTCACTGCGGGCTGCGCAAAAGAAAGACTGAGCATCCCCGTGATCTGGTTTGTCATGGATACCAATGTTCTTGTTTCGGGTTTTCTGCGTTCCAACACTCCTCCCGGCATTCTTCTCAACGGGCTGGTAAATCGATCTTTTGGCCTCGTGCTTGATTCCAGGATCTTCCTTGAGTACAGGGACGTTCTTGCCAGGCCGAAATTCTGTCTGCCTCCCGCTGTTACCCAGCCGGTCCTTGCTTTGATAAATGCCAAAGGACATTGGATATCTCCCACCCGATACGGCGGGACTCTCCCCGACGAGGGAGACCGCTCCTTCGTAGAGGCCGCCCTCTCTGCCGGAGTACCCATAATCACCGGCAACCTGAAGCATTTTTCTTCTGTTCCATTGCTGTCTGTACTCTCTCCGGCCCAGGCACTGGAGGCTATGAGAGAACATAAACGAGGGGAATAAACAATCGTTCCGTGCCCTTTGCCCTGGGAGCGGAGATCCGGGCTTTCGTGAGTCGTGAATCGTGAATCGTGAATCGTGAATCGAAAAACCAAATTCAAAGGCGTAAACGGTGAACGGTCAACGGTAAACGGTAAACGGGAAGGGCAGAAGGGCCTGTCATTCTGAGGACCAGCGGGACGAAGAATCCGGGTCAGGAACAGATCCTTCGATCGCTACGCTCCTCAGGATGACAAAAAACTAAAGGCGTAAACGGTCAACGGGATGGGTTCTGATGGAATTGAACCAGATTCCCGCCGGTAGGCAAAGGGCGCGGAACGTCCGCCTGCTGGCGGATTCCGCTTCGCTTCGCTCAGAATGACAATCCCTTGCTTTTTCGAATCACGAATCACGATTCACGGCTCACGGGTCTTGCCCGTTCACCGTTCACCGTTTACCGCTTTTTACTTCTTTACCCTCCTGAGCATATCCTCCGTCATGCCGTCGAGGTCGTACTCGGGGGCAAATCCCCACTCTTTCTTCGCGGCCGTGCAGTCCAGGGAGTTGGGCCACGATTCGGCTATCCCCTGCCTGACGGGATCCACATCGTAAGAGAGCTCGAACGATGGCATGACCTTCCTTATGGACGCGGCCAGCTGTTCCGGGTCGAAACTCATGGCCGAGATGTTGTAGGCGTTGCGATTGACCAGGCGCGAAGGGTCGGCCTCCATGAGCTCCACGACGGCGTTGAGCGCATCCGGCATGTACATCATATCCATCTGGGTTCCGGGCGCGATGTAGCTGGTGTATTTTCCCTTCGACACGGCCTCGTAGTAGATGTGGACGGCGTAGTCGGTGGTGCCGCCGCCGGGGAGCGCCTCGTAGGAGATCAGCCCGGGGAAGCGAAGCCCCCGGGTGTCCAGACCGAATTTCAGGTGATAGTAGTCGCACAGAAGTTCCCCTGTCACCTTGGCCACACCGTAGATCGTGGTCGGGCGCTGTATCGTGACCTGCGGTGTATCATCGGCCGGTGTCGTTGGCCCGAAAGCCGCGATAGAGCTGGGGAAGAAGAACGCCGCGCCATTCTCGCGCGCACATTCGAGAGCCGTGAAGCACCCTCCCGCGTTGATGTCCCACGATCCCTGCGGGTCGGCCTCGCCCTTGGCCGAAAGTATCCCGGCGAGATGAATAACCGTATCGGCTTTGAAGGAGCGGATCAGCTCAGAGAACCTTCTTCCGTCGCGAACTTCCAGAAGTTCGAAAGGGCCTCCCTCCGAAACCGGGCCCGCAACCTTGCGACGGGCCGTGGCGAGGACGTTCTCACTACCATATATTTTTCGCAGGTGGGGCGTCAGCTCCACCCCTATCTGGCCGTTGGAGCCGGTGACGATGACTCTCTTCATGATATGACCCCCATCTCCCTGCCGACCCTGGCAAATCGTTCTACGGCCTGCGAAAGGTCCTCACCTGAATGGGCGGCTGAGACCATGCAGCGTATCCTGGCTGTGCCTTTGGGTACAGTGGGGAACACTATTGCCGTGGCGAAAACTCCCTCTTCGAAGAGCTTCGCGCTGAAGGTCTTGGCGTCCTGGGCCTCTCCGATGATGACGGGCGTGATGGGTGTCTCGCTGTTGCCTGTATTGAACCCTATGGCAGAGAGTTCCTTCTTGAGGAAATTGCCGTTTTCCCACAGCCTTGTCACAAGTTCGTCGCTTGACTCCAGGATATCGACGGCTGCCTGGCAGGCGGCAACATCCGGCACCGTGAGAGCGCTGCTGAAGAGGTTAGGGCGGGCCTTCTGGCGGAGGTAGTCGATGAGAACCTTGCTCCCGGCGACGACGCCTCCCATAACGCCAAAGGCCTTGGACATGGTGCCGACCTCTACATCCACCTTGCCGTGGAGGCCGAAGTGGTCGACTATTCCGCGGCCACCGCGTCCAAGCACACCTTCACCGTGGGCATCGTCCACGACGACGATTACGCCGTATTTCTCGCAGATCTCGACGATCTCAGGCAATTTGGCTATGTCTCCGTCCATGGAGAAGACGCCGTCGGTCACCAGCAGTTGCTTGCCCGGGGCTCCCTTGTACTCCTCTAGTTTCTCCCTGAGGCTGTCCATGTCGGAGTGCTCGTAACGGACGACCTTCGCTTTTGAGAGCCTGCAGGCGTCTATGATGGACGCATGGTTGAGGGAGTCGCTGTAGATGATGTCCTCGGCTGAAGGGACCAGCGTCGGGATGACGGCAAGATTGGCGCAGAAGCCGGACTGCAGGACAATAGAGGCCTCGGCGCCCTTGAACTCCGCAAGCCTTTTTTCAAGCTCCAGGTGAATGCTCATCGTTCCGGCGATGGTCCTTACTGCGCCGGGACCTACTCCGTAGTTGTCGATATACTCTTTTGCCTTGCTCACAAGCCTGGGGTCGTTGCAAAGTCCAAGGTAGTTATTGGAGCAGAGGTTAAGGAATTTTTTACCCTCGATCTTCACCCAGGCTCCCTGGGGGCTTTCAATGGTGCGGATGGTCCCGTAGAGGCCGGCGCTTTTCATCGCATCAAGATCTTCGGTGAGAAACTTCATTGGGACAGCCATTATCGATCACTCCCTGAATCGGATTTGTGATAGTCTGAATACAGTATCCTTTTGAGCCTGTTCCGGTGTCAACGAAGTATAGTTTTGTGAGGTTTTCATATATTTTGGCATTGGATAATATATTTTTTAGGGGAACAACTCGGCTCCAGGGAGGTTGAAGCGCTATGGACGGAGCAAAGGAACTGGAGAAACTCGCCGTGCGGATCAGCGGTGACATAAGCGCCCCTCACCACATAGCCAATGTTCTGCGGGAGGGCATATACCGCGGCATTCTCGAAGAGGGCAAGCCTCTGCACCAGTCCCAGATAGCCGCCAGGCTTGGTGTCAGCCCGATCCCCCTGAGGGAGGCGCTGCGCCTTCTTGAAACGGAGGGCCTGGTCGAATTCCGGGGGTACAGGGGGGCTTTCGTCACCGAACTTTCTCTCGAAGAAGCCCGCGAACTCTACGAGATGGTGGCTGCACTGGAAACCAGCCTTATGAGGACAGCCTTCCCCGGGATAACCCGGCGGACGATAGAAGAGGCGGAACAGGTTCTTGAAAAAATGGAGGCCGTGGACGACTGCATCCGCTGGCGGGACCTCAACTTTCTTTTCCATACACTCCTGTACGAACCCGCCGACAGACCGCTGACCCTGGACATGGTGGCCAGGCTTCGCCAGAAGACAGACCGGACGATACGCACCCACCTGGACTCCATGAGGAAGGAGTCGGAGCTCCAGCACCGGAATATCCTCGAGGGGGTCGCGGCAGGGGACCTTGAAAGATCCGTCTCGGCCCTGGCCCACCACCTGGCCTACACCTCCAGCGACCTTCAGTCATGGATGAGAAGCGAACAGGCCGGAAGGAAGAGGGTATGAACGAGGAAGTTGAGACTGGCCGGACGAAAGCTTTCTATATCCGGAAGATCATAGAAGACCATCTTGAAGACATGGAAGATTACTTCCTGGCGGCTCAACCCCGCGGATGGGGATTTATTTGCATACATAAGGTTGTATTCAGGACCTACCCCAATGGGTCGGTCCTCAAGGGGACGATTAACTGCGTTTTTCCAGGAAACGCGTGGCCGCTGTTTTCCGGCCTCTCTGTTTCCTGAGTATCGAGACGATCTCTTCTGTAGTGACCTGCGCATCGATCCACGGAACGTCCAGAGGGGAAGCAGCGGCAGGTTCCGGCACAAGGGCAAAAGTCCGACCGTCCCTCCTGCGAATAAGGACTTTGCCGGATTTTTCGGCCTTGTCGAGAACACTCGATAGTTTTTGCCTGGCTTCAGAATAAGTAAAAACCTGCATGATCTAAACCCCCATTACCTGGATCCCTATTTGAGAAGCTGCACGCTGAAGCGATCGATCCAAAGTCAGCAACGGCACCGCGTGCCGCGCGGCACAATCCAGAAAGTAGGCATCGTAGGCGTAAAGTCTGGCCCCATGGGCTATAGAAACGGCGTTCGCCATATCCACCGGGAGATATCGAATGGGTATGGTCTGGAATATCTCAAGCCCCCGACATGCATCTTCAAGACTGAGCCTTCGTTGTTTCAGCATCGACGAGAAAGCATTTCCTATCTCCCACGGAATAGAACCCGGTCCCAAAAGGGTGTGTCCCGTAGTCATCTCAATTATGCTTTCCCTTTCGGGTTCGTTCATTATGACTGCGAGGATTGCCGAAGCATCAATTACAATGTCCAAAACAACCCTTCTTTCTTTTTAGACAATTGTACAATAAACATGCAAGAGAGACAACCAAACACCCTCGGCTCTGCTTACGGTCTTTTTTATTCATTTTGCAGACCCTGGACCACCAATTACCAGAATCGGATCCCGCAGAAAATGCTTAACCGCAAAATTGCCCTTTTCTTTTGGGCTGAGAGGTGCCTGCTTAAAGCTTGTTGATTTGTAGCCCTATTAGTGCTATCTTTTCTTAAAGTAAGGAAAAGAGGTGCTTCGGATGATTTCCGCAACTAAAAGATCAGGAACAACCAATGACCTCAAAACGACGACCATGCGCGTTAGAGTCCGTCCGGCGTTGAAGGAAGAAACCGAGGAAGTATTCCAGAACCTGGGGCTTACGACTTCCGAAGCCTTCAACCTGTTCCTTGAACAGGTCCGGCTCCACGGGGGACTCCCCTTCCCTCTTGAAATACCCAACCATAGAACCGCCCAGGCAATGAAGGACATTCGCGCGGGAAGAACCCTGACGGCCGCTGAGGATGTTGACGATCTTTGGGATAAGCTCGACAAGGAATAAAAATCCCGAATGCCAAAACCATTCTTTTCGGCCCAGTTCAAACGTGACAGGAAACGGATGCTGAGACAGGGCAAGGATGATTCCAGACTTAAGGAAGTAGTCACTGCTCTTGCCGAAGGGATCCCACTTGAACCTCGAAACAATGATCACACCCTGTCTGGAGAATGGTCCGATTTCAGAGAATGCCACATCGACCCCGATTGGCTTCTGATCTACCGAATGGATGGCGGAAACCTCTACCTGGCAAGGACAGGAACTCATTCCGATCTTTTCAAGTCCTGACAAGGGCTTGTTTCGCATGGTGCAGAAAGAACGGGAGGAAAGGGTGATAAAAAATGCCTGTTCCCACTTCCGTCCGCTTGAGCGAAGAGACCGAAAAACGTCTTTCCCGTCTCGCGCTTGAGACTGGACGGACGAAAGCTTTTTATATCCGGAAGATCATCGAAGACCATCTTGAAGACATGGAAGATTACTATCTGGCGGCTGAAACTCTTGCAAAGGTTCGCAGGGGGGAAGAAAAGGTCTCTGGCTGGGATGAAGTCGTGAGCGACCTTAAAAAATAACCGGCTTCGACAAACCCCACTGTCGGGCACAGCGACCGTTTTATCCGGTGGATGTAGGCATACGGTCAAGATCAAGGTTTGCTCCCAAGGGTTTTCCCCTCCGAGGGATTCTCTGGAGCTCGATTCGCCCCCGAGAAGGGGACTTTGCCTGAAACCGTTCGGGGTTATCCCTGCTCCGGGGCGACCGCGCAACAGTCCCTCACCGGCTCATATGTCTCCTGCGACCCCCCGGAAGGGGTTCCTGCCCCCTATTGTATGCGTAAAATAAGAATCAAGCCCGAAATGGGTTGCCCGGGACCGGGTCCTGCTGTCTACTCGATCCTCTTCGCCTTTTTGTAGACATCTCCGTCGTTTCTTTTGCCGATAACCGACACATAAAGAAACTCATCGTCAAAACGATAAACGATACGGTACTCTCCCGAATCGACACGAAAGAAAGGGCTCCCCTTCATGCTTATGGAGTCCGCCGGACGTGGTTCCTCAAGAAGCATCATTATTTTCCGTGCGAGTTGCGCCGAATGCTTTTTCGGAACACGGGAAAGGAAACTGTCGGCCTTTTTGGTGATGAGGAGCCGTCTAATCATCGGAGGATGAAATCAGGCCCGTCAGTCTTTTCATGGACCGGGCTTCGTCCAGGAAACCCGAAGACTCCGCATCGGTCGCCCTGGCGATCCAGTAACTTTCCTCGATCCCCAGGAGCCTCTCGTATTCGCGATGAGATAATAAGACAGCAGAAACCCTCCCGGAGCGTTTGATAATCACCGGTTCGACAAGGGATTCCTCAAGTATCCTGCCGAAGTTCTGCTTGGCCTCGGTTGCGCTTGCCGTTTTCATTCCGAAACCTCCGTTCCTTTTGACTGTAGGGCACATTATATACCAAACAGACAAAATGGACAAAAAGGCCGAAATAGACAATCAACAGGAAAATGGAGCAGATGCAGACCCTCTTTACTAATTCTGGAGCAGGGCCTTGAGTTCGGCGATCTCCGCCCTCAGATCTTCGATCTGTTTTTCCTCGTATGATTTGCCGAGTTTCAGGGTAAGTTCAACTCCGACCCGGTCCAGTTTGGAGCGGTTGGCGGAGTAGTTCGCGAAGACGTTCCA
>ERZ795053.2497-NODE-2497-length-22164-cov-9.363969_pt1 | contig 22164 bp, 10 predicted proteins | sample MGYA00375137_ERZ795053 | MGnify/ENA primary metagenome ERZ795053 (study PRJEB30182, sample SAMN05720284) | activated sludge metagenome | isolation source: Anaerobic digester | place: Hong Kong | collected 2014-12-17 ...
TATCTCGTGGAAAATCATAAAATTAATCGCCAAGGGGTCCGAAATTATATACCTTTCAACCGCGGGGATAACATTCCCCGGCACAATCCCCATGCTTACATCAAACAAAAATAATCCGATCCATAACGCCAACCGCATGATGGGAATCGCTGCCGGGTTGATCTGGCTGGCAGGTATCGGATGGCTCGGTTATTTTTCGGAACAGACTCATTATTATGGCATCCTGGCCGGCTATACGGTGGCATTCGGTGCATTTGGTTGGTTATTGGGGTTACCCAGGGAGAGCCTATCCCTCCGGTTCACGATCCTCTTGGCAATATTCGGCAGACTGCTTTTAGTGGGAAGTGTTCCGTTGTTATCCAATGACATTTACCGGTTTTTATGGGATGGCCTGCGCTGGCTGGATGGGGCTAATGCATATGTCGGAACTCCGACGCAGGTGATCACTATCTTCGCCCGTGATCCAAGCTATGCCAACTTGTATCCACTCCTAAATTCGCCGGATTATTATTCTGTTTACCCACCCCTGCTCCAGATCCTCTTTATCCCGGCTGCGGTCCTATGGCGCTCAACGGGCTCGTTGATCGCGGCGGCTTTAGTCTTGCGCATCTTTCTTTTATTTGGCGATCTGGCTACCTGGGTCGGCATGAAGCAGCTAAAAATACCCATTCATAGACGATGGTGGTATTTTCTGAATCCTCTGGTCGTGGTAGAGGTGTTTGGCAATCTGCATGCAGAAGGAATAATGGTTGGCTTTCTGGCACTAGGTCTGGGGTGGCTCGCACAACGAAAGGATGTTCTGGTTTCCGGATGGGCATTTGCTGCTTCGTTAAGTACAAAATTGGTCACAGCCATATTTGGACCTATCCTTTTACTGACTGTAAAAACCCGTAAGCGGATGACCTGGCTGATGGTTGCCGCCGGGTGTACCCTGATCCTTGCCATTCCACTCATCAGCGCTTTGTGGAAAGGCGGGTTTCTGGACAGTCTCGATCTCTACTTCCGGAAATTTGAGTTCAATGCCGGGTTGTATTACCTGGCAAGAAGTATCGGTCAGGCATTTACTGGTTTTAACCCCATTGCTTACATCGGCCCCGGACTTGCGCTCATTGGGGCTTTATGCATCCTTATCATTGCCTTCTGGCCACGCAAACGCACCGTAGCACACCTACAGGAAGGCTTGGTATGGACCATGATGGCTTATCTCCTGACCACGACGACACTACATCCATGGTACCTGGTCACCCTGGTCTTCACCGGAGTTCTGGCCGGCAGGAGATTTCCACTAGCCTGGAGTTTTTTGGCCGTTTTCAGTTACAGTCATTATCTCCATGGCGATTTCCATGAGCGTTTTATATGGATAGGGGCTGAATACGCTTTACTTCTGTCAGCGGTCATCAGCGATTATTGGACACCGGAGTCGACCAGGATGGAAAAGGTAGCCTAACGAAAAGCGAAAAGACCTAAACACGCTGGCCTGTCAATACCTTTACTTCTGAATTAAACGTTTATTTTGCATTGATTTCAAGCCGGAATGGATTTTCAAAAACAACACCTATCTACATCCCCGAGCCCTATACGGTTCGTTTTGATGCTGGCCTTCGCAGCCATCCTGGCCTGGTGGATTAGTGGGTGCTTTAAGATTGATTACTACACCCACAACGACGCCTTTTTGACGTTTTCAAAAGATACACTACGGTTTGATACGGTGTTTACTGATGTAGGAAGTGCAACCAGATCGATAAGGATCCGGAATCCCTACGATCAATTTATCCGGATCAGCCGAATAGCCCTGGAACGTGGAAGCGCCAGTAAATTTCGCATTAATGTTGACGGAATAAGCTATCCGGACGGAATCGCTGAGAATGTGGAGATCTGGCCGAAAGACAGCATCTGGGTTTTTGTAGAAGTTACCATCAATCCTGATGAACCACTTTCTGTCAGCCCTTTTATCCTTGATGAGGACCTTCAGATCGAGACGAATGGCAATCAACAGAAAGTGGTTCTGGAGGCCTGGGGACAGAATGCCAATTACATACCGAACAACCAATTTAAGGGCAAATTAGCCGTACTATCCTGTAACCTGGAACAGGAGAGCTGGGATGATCCCCGGCCTTATGTGCTTTATGGCGCGCTTTTCATCGACAGTTGTACCCTTCACCTGCCACCCGGAACCCGTATTTATGTGCACGGAGGAATCGCCCGCAATGATCTCGGCATTTACAACGACGGGCTTATCTGGACCCTGGCTCAGGGCAAGATCGTCAGTGAAGGTACGGTCGACGAACCGGTCATCATCCAGGGAGATCGCCTGGAACCGGAATTCGCAGAAATACCGGGTCAGTGGGGAGGCATCCGACTCGGAGCAGGCAGTAAAGGCAATCAATTCCAATACACCACCATCAAGAACTCCATTGTAGGCATCCGTGCCGATTCGGCGTCCAGCCTGACGCTGGCCAATGTGCGCATTTACAACAATGCGAACATTGGGCTCCTGGGAGAACGTGCTTCCATCCAGGCCTCCAATTCACTTTTTTACAACCAGGGCGCCCAGTCGGTTGCATTTACTTACGGAGGCAATTACCAATTTGATTATTGCACGATCGCGTCCTACGGCAATACATCCGATGCCGTCTACATGGATAATTTCCGGTGCCTGAATGATGAGTGTTCTTCAGTTACCATCTACCGGCTCATAGCCAATTGGCGAAACTGCATCATTACCGGTTCCGGAACCGATGAACTCAATATGGTGGATGCAACCAATGGCAAGGAACCATTCGCCTGGGAAGTCCTGTTTGCAAATTGTGTCGTAAGGGTCAAGGACCTCCTGGATGATTATCCTAATTTTTTATCCCAATGCCGGGATTGTGTTGAAAACAAAGAATACACCGACCCCCTCTTTGTAAATATTGACATGGCGCAATATCAATTGGATACCTTGTCAATTGCCCAGGGAAAAGCGAAGCCATTACCAGGCATTACCGGTGATATTGATGACCAACCCAGGGATAGTGCACCAGATATCGGGTGTTATGAACGACAGGAATAAATGCTAGAACCTTTTTCGAGTTATCCCCCCGATAAAATGATTGACATGAAGTTCGCGACGGTGTTAACTACCCTGACAGGCACACTCTTGTTTTTGGGTTGCCAACCTCAGCCTGAAAAGGAAGTCATCGCTGTACCTTTCCCGGCCACTGCTTATGAGGCCGGAATGGTGGTCAGCGGCATGAGGCACCCCGAATGGGGCCAGACGGGAGACTCGCTTCCCTCTTTCAGTTGGCAGGTACCGGTCGAAACCAATAGCCAAAGTGCTTATCGGATTTGGGTTGCTTCATCAAAGGAAAAATTATCCAGACAACAGGGTGATCTGTGGGACAGCGGCAAAGTCACCAGCCCGGCATCTAGCAACATTGTTTATGGCGGACAAGCGCTTCACCCGGGTCAATCTTACTTCTGGCAAGTAAGGATCTGGGATGTGGCAGGGATCCCAACGGAATATTCGCCCATCCAACGATTTACCCTGGGTGCCTTTAATACCCCGGGTTATGAAGGTTTACGCATCAAATTGAATGCACCGGCAGCGTTGAAAGCCATCGAGTCAGATCATTATTTCATTGATTTCGGCAAGGATGCTTTTGGGACCCTGGCTTTGTATTATCCGGTCGAAGAAAACGACACACTGACCATACGATTAGGAGAAAAACTGGATAACACCGGGCGTATTGACCGCGATCCGCCGGGAAGTGTCCGTTACCAACTGGTACAGCTTGCCGTGGGCAAGCCCAACTCCAATTTTATCCTTCAACTACCGCCGGATTCACGAAATACGGGTCCGGGCGCCATACTGCTACCGGATTCCATCGGAGTAGTAATGCCGTTCAGGTATGTAGAAATCGAAAATAGTAAGATTCCCCTCCTCCCAAATATGGTGCGGCAGCGTGCCGTATATTATGATTTCGATGCGGAGACAAGCCAATTCAAATGCTCGGATACCACTTTAAACAAGGTTTGGGACTTGTGTAAATACACCATTGAAGGCACCTCGTTTGCAGGTATCTACGTGGATGGTGACCGGGAACGTATTCCTTACGAGGCAGATGCCTATATCAATCAACTTTCTCATTATCAGGTAGATCGAGAATATTCACTGGCCAGACGTACCATCATTTATTTGATGGACCATCCAACCTGGCCAACCGAGTGGCAATTGCACATGGCCATGATGATCGATGCGGACTACCAATACACTGGAAATAAGGAGCTAATCCAACGCTATTATCAAAATCTCAAAAAGAAATGTCTGATGGATCTGGCGGGGCCCGATGGGCTTATTTCCAGTCTGTCACCCAAACTTAATGGTGCATTCATGGCTGCGCTGGGTTTTCAGGATACAGCCACCAGGCTTCAGGATATTGTAGACTGGCCACCAGCCCAAAAAGATACCGGTTGGCCATTGGCTACCCCGCAGGGAGAACGCGATGGCTACGAAATGATGCCGGAGAACACCGTTGTCAACGCATTTTATTACCGCAATCTTGAGATCATGGAATCATTTGCCCGGATTCTTGGTAAAACCGAAGAAGCGGAACAATTCCATGATCGGGCTGTTCAGGTCCGTAATGCCTTCAGTTCCATCCTGTTTGACTCCGATCGCGGTGTCTATCTTGATGGCGCGGGATCAACGCATGCATCACTTCACAGCAATATGATGCCTCTGGCATTTGGCCTGGTTCCTGCACAACACATCGCATCGGTCGTAAATTTTATTAAAAAGAGAGGGCTTGCCTGTAGCGTATACGGGGCCCAATATTTACTGGAAGGCCTTTACCAGGCTGATGAGGATCAATATGCGCTAAACATCATGCGCAACACGTCGGATCGTGGATGGTGGCATATGAGCCAATTAGGTTCTACCATGACCCTGGAAGCCTGGGATCTGAAATACAAGCCCAATGCCGATTGGAATCATGCCTGGGGTACTGCTCCTGCCAACATCATTGCCCGCTATATGTGGGGAATCCGTCCGGAGACACCCGGGTTTGAAACCGTCCGCATTGAGCCGAAAATGAGCGACCTGACGACCAGTCTGATTGAGCTGCCAACATTGCGAGGCACCGTAAAAGCTTCATTTGCGAGACACCAGAATGGAAAGACCTACGTCATTTCCATACCTCCCAATACCCAGGGTCTGTTTGTGGTGAGAGAGCAGGTCGAAAGCATCTCCGTTGATAACCAAAAAGTTACTACTCCGGAAATAACGTTAACCAGCGGAGTCCATAAGATTGATGTAAATTTCTAATCGGCCTCCGCGATTAGCTTTTAGCAACAAATCGCTTGATGTCTACACGACTGAGGATAATCAGGCCAATAATGAAGTACAATGCCAGCACCAATACACTATTGCGCATACCGCCGGTCATTTGTTCGACAAAACCGAAACTGAATGTCCCGAGCACAATGGCAATTTTTTCCAATACATCGTAGAAACTGAAATAGGAGTTCAGGTCCCCTTCATTGTCATCTATCATTTTAGAATACGTCGAGCGACTGAGTGACTGAATACCTCCCATCACCATACCAACGGCAGCAGCCACCGCATAAAACTGCACCTTCTCCTGTACAAAGTAGGCAACAATGCAGATGGAAATCCATAATAGCAACATGGTACTTAATGCCAGTTTATTACCTACCCGATCGGACATAAAGGCAAACAGATAGGCTCCACCGATGGCAACCAATTGAAGAATCAAGATTATTATGATTAAATCCTGCGACCCAAACTGCAGTTCTTTCTCGGCAAATGTGGCGGCCATGTACAAAACGGTTTGGACGCCGGCGCTATAACAAAAGAATGCAAAAAGAAATCGTTTAATGTACTTCTGATGCCGTAAGCGCTTCCAGACATCACGGATCTGACGAAAGCCATGCTGTAAGAGTTGTCCGATCTGACCCGAAGGCTGATCTACCGGCAACCGCCGAAAGGTAATCTGAGAAAATCCCAACCACCACAGTCCTACCATGACAAAGGAGATACGCGGTGCCAGGCTTCCTTCCGGTAACCCAAACCATTCCGGCTTGATGATCATCAGCAAATTGACCATTAAAAGCAGCACGGACCCTATGTACCCATAGGCAAAACCCTGTGCGCTTACATCATCGTAGCGATCTTCACTGGCAATGACGGGCAGATAAGCATTGTAAAACACCAAAGCACCGGCAAAACCAATGGTAGCGATGATGAAAAAAATGGTACCCCACCACAATTGATCCATGCCTTGAAAGAAAAATAACATGATGCAGGAAGTTGAACCCAGATAGGTGAAGAACTTTAAGAATCGTTTTCTTCGGCCACTATAATCCGCGATGCCCGAAAGCAGCGGGTTCAAAAAGGCAATGCACAAATAGGCTATAGAGATGGCATAGGCATACATCGAACTGTTGCTGATCGATTGATGACCTATGGATAATTCGCTTTGAGTTACCTGCAGGAAATAAGCCGGAAAAATGGCTGCCGTAATAACCAATGCATAAGCAGAGTTTGCCCAATCGAAAAATGCCCAACCCCGAATAATCCGCTTATCATTAAGTTGTACTGCCTGTGGAGTCTCCATAAATCCTTTGACAAACTCCATTAGGGAGCCGGCCAAGCCAAATCTACCATCTAGAATCTAATATCTGAAATCTAATCGTCAGATGCTTATCTTAGATGCTGATGAATATATTGATCCTCTCCCGCAATCCGGCGTTGTATTCGACGCACAGCCTACTGGTAGCAGGCCGAAAGCAAGGCCATTTCATCCGGGTTGTCGATCATCTCTTTTGCGACCTGATCATTGAAGAAGGCAATCCGCAAGTTTATTACAACAACGCACCGTTACGAAATTTTGATGCGATCATTCCGCGGATTGGCAGCACAGCTACCGATTATGGTGCAGCAATCATCCGTCAGTTCGAGGCTAAAAGAGTTTTCACGACCGTAAGTTCCGATGCGCTTTTGAAGGCCCGCGACAAATTGGTTTGTCTTCAATTGCTTGCTGGGGCAGGCATTCCTGTCCCGAAGACGCTATTGACCAATAACATGGTTATGCTTCCATACCTGCTGGAACACCTGGGTAAACATCCGCTCATCGTTAAGATGCAGAACTCAACCCAGGGTATCGGCGTGATTAAAACGGAAAATGCCATCAATACGGAGACGATTGTGGAAGCATTAAATAAATTGCGCGAAAAGATTATTATCCAGGAATTTATTAAGGAAGCAAAGGGTGAAGACATCCGTGTTTTTATTGTTGACGGTGAGGTAATCGCGACCATGCGCCGGCAAGCAAGGGAAGGCGAATTCCGCTCAAACCTGCATCGGGGTGCGACAAGTCAAATCATCCGTATCGAACCGGAGGAAGCTGAACTAGCCCTCCGTGCAGTCAAGATTCTGGGGTTAAAAGTAGCCGGCGTTGATATTCTCCGTTCACAGCGTGGCCCACTCATTCTGGAGGTGAATGCCAGTCCGGGCCTGGAAGGAATAGAAGGCACCACCGGTATTGATATCGCCAACGAAATCATTCTATTTGTCGAACGGGAAGTGCGGAGGCAAGCGCCGATACGCTGATTCTGCCGGAAATCCAGTCCCCATGTGGAAAGAAAACAAGGTTGATTACGGAGTTATTACGCTAAATAAACAATCGATCGCCCCCGGCGAATCGAGGCTCATCAGTCTGACTGTAGCCAGGCTACCTTCCGGCACCCAGATCTCCATAAAAGCTCATGTTTACCGAAGTGAAAAACCCGGCCCTACCGTTTTGGTCATGGGCGGTGTCCATGGCGATGAGATCAATGGCATAGAGATCGTACGACGTGCGGTATTTGATAAGATCCTCGCAAAGCCACTGCGCGGAACCATTATAGCCATTCCGGTACTGAATGTTTATGGCTTCATCAATTTCTCCCGTGATGTTCCGGACGGCAAGGACGTCAACCGTTCTTTTCCCGGACTGAGCTCTGGATCGCTCGCCTCTCGCGTTGCGGCAACGCTGACAAAAAATGTGCTACCGCTGATCGATGTAGGAATGGATTTCCATACCGGTGGACGCACCTTATACAACTATCCCCAGGTCAGGTATTCTACCAAAGACCCGGATGCTTTTGAGATAGCAAAAGTCTTTGCTCCACCATTCATCATCCAAAAGCCTTTAATCTCAAAATCACTCCGGAAAACGAGCTTTGAGATGGGAAAGACCATCCTGGTCTATGAAGGCGGTGAGGCATTACGGCTGGACGGCCTGGCCATTCAAAAAGGATTGGAAGGCATGCAGCGCGTTTTGAACCGGCTTGAAATGATTGATAAGGCGCCTGAAGTTAACCACGATAGCATTCATGTCATCCGGGCAAGCTGGTCCCGTGCATCCCAATCCGGTCTTTTCATGTGGACCCAGTCGTCTGGCTGTGAGGTACGTAAACAAGAGCCTTTAGGCTTTTTTCGTGATAAGGATGGTTTGGAAGAGGTGATCCTTCGTGCCAACAGGAGCGGTTACATCATCGGGCATAACAACACCCCGGTTGTTCATCAGGGTGACGCCTTATTTCACATCGGCCATGAGCTAGAGAAAATCAATCGCGATGGCTCTTAAACCAAAGATACTACGCATACGACGAAGCCAAACACCGGCTGGATTTGATTCCAGCCTGTCCATCTTGGATCTAAAAAAAACCGTTATTTTCGTCCATTAATGAACGCTTTCATGAAGCTCTGGCCGATATACCTCGCCTTGTTAATTCTCTCCTGCCAAGCGCCGGAACATAACCACTCCGAACCGGATGATACGGTGATGAATGATTCGGTTACGCCGGATGAATCTTCCACAGAAAAGATCCTGGGGTATTTTGCTGAGTCCAGTCGCCTGGCCTGGCAAAAACCGGGTAAAGTCCTGGATTTTTTTGGGGACATCGAGGGCAAAGTGGTCGCTGATATTGGTGCGGGATCCGGCTTTTTCACCTTGCTGATACCGGCACGCGGAGCCCGGGTCATTGCGATCGACATTGATCCTGCTGCCCTGGCGACCATCGACGAACTGATTAATTTGCCCAATTACGATGCTACCCTGCGAAAACAAATCGACATGCGGCTGGCCAAGCCGGAAAACCCAAATCTTGAACCGGACGAAGTGGATGATATTCTTATCGTTAACACCATAGCATACTTACCCAACCGGTTGCAATACCTAAAGCATTTGCGAACCGCTCTAAAACCCAATGGCACCATTTTGATCGTTGATTATAAAATGAAGCGTATTCCACTTCCGGTACCCCGCAATGAGCGGGTACCCTTATATCAGATAGAGGATGACTTGTATGCTGCCGGGTATACGGATATCTCCGTCGACGAATGTTTTCTGGACTACCAATACATCATCCGGGCGCATAATCCCGATGCGTCTTCAGATCAGTGATCAGGAAATAATCAAAGCTTGTCGCTCTGGTCCCGTTGAAATGTATTTGATGGGGGTCGCCAATGCTTTCTCAAGGAATAAAAGATAGTCCTGGAGTGCTGCCGGCAACTGTTCACGCTGTTGACAGGAAGCAGTATCTTCCATCCACCCGGAAAATTCCCGGTAAGACATAGGCATTCCTTCGACCATTTCAAAAGGAATGGCATCTGTCTCTTTACCATCAATTTGATAATGTGTTGCTGCTTTTAGCGAAGCGAAGGTATTTAACACATCCACTTTGGTAATTGCTATTTCATCCACGCCGTTCAGCATGATGGTGTATTTCAATTGGGGCAGGTCGATCCAGCCACAGCGGCGGGGCCGTCCGGTAGTTGCTCCAAATTCATGGCCAGCTGCCCTGAGGGCTTCTCCCTCCTCATCATGCAATTCAGAAGGAAATGGACCAGAACCTACTCTGGTGCAATAAGCCTTGGTGATTCCAATGACTTTTCCGACCCGCTTGGGAGCCACCCCAAGACCTGTGCATAAGCCGGCTGTGATGGTATTGGAGGAGGTCACATAAGGATAGGTGCCAAAGTCGATATCCAGCATACTGCCCTGGGCTCCCTCCGCCAAAAGTCGTTTTCCGGCATCCAGGGCCTGATTAACGAAGTATTCACCGTCAACGTGTTGGAGGCTACGCAGGCACTCCAGGCTGGCAAACCATTTCGTTTCTTCCGCTTCCAGGTTGAAATCTATGGCCGGATACATGGAAGCCAGGTTAAGATGTTTTTCTTTGAGCACCTGGTATTTGTCCATAAAATCCGGTGCAAATACATCGCCAACGCGTAATCCGTTTCTTCCGGTTTTATCCATGTACGTAGGCCCAATACCACGCAAGGTGGAGCCAATCTTAGCCGCGCCCTTGGAGGCTTCCGAGGCCGCATCCAATAATCGATGCGTAGGCAGGATAAGGTGTGCCTTATGGGCTACAAACAGACGGTCCAGAAACGACAAGCCGGTTGATTGCAGCTCGGCAATTTCCTTTTCCAGGGTAATGGGATCAATCACGACTCCATTACCAATCAGGTTTTGCAAGTCTGCACGGAAAATACCGGAAGGAATGGTGTGCAGAACAAACTTTTTTCCATCAAACTTAAGTGTGTGACCGGCGTTAGGGCCTCCTTGAAACCGGCAAACCATGTCGTATTGCGTAGCCAGATAGTCTACGATCTTTCCTTTTCCCTCGTCTCCCCACTGCAATCCGACAATGACATCAATTTTCATCGAGCTGTGTGTTTTAAAGAGCCAAAGATACTCTTTTCTGTCCGAGAAATAGGTATTGCCTTGGGAATTGCGGCCATGAATAAATCCCATGAATGTCTTTCCGGCGATTTCCTGGGTTCTCCCCGGTAGGGTCAGAGAACCCTCCTTTTCTGTCATTCATTCCTCGCTATGCTCTGGGCTTAAAGTTGGTCGGTCGAGTCATCTTCTTCTTTTTCGTAGAAGTTGTTCTAGCCCCCGGGCGCGTTGTTTGTCTGGGTTGAAGGTTTTTTCGGTTTGATCGCTTAGCCCTCGATGAGAACGGCTGAGTAGATGTAGGGCTGGTCGCCAGGTATTCACTACCCTCGTGGTCAGTGCGTGTTGCCTCATTTAACTCTTTGGCGATCTTATATTCGACGCCACGGATGATCTTTTTCTCAGCCAGGTTATGATATCCGTTTCGGAGTTTTTGTTCAAAATCACGGTCTTCTTCCCGGGCATTGCGGATTCGTTTTTCCGCATGACCCAGCTCGTGCGCCAATCCCAAAGCAGGCGTCTGCCTTCCCCCATTTTTAACTTTAAGCGCAGACCGGGGATGCCAGGTCACTGTCAGATCGTCCGGTGAGAACTCGACACCGGATAAATCCCGGGTCTCCTCAATGCGAATAATCCGTGATGATTGTTCCAGGGTACCGATCAACCTGCTGCCTGTTGGGCTTTTCTTCAAATACCGGAAAGCACGGCGGACATCATTTTTAAAAGAAACGCTGCTTTTACTGGCTATAACAATCCGATTACCATCCGGATCGGAATATTTCAATGGGTTGTTCGCCACATAAGCATAGGGACTCAACGATGGATAGCTCCCGGCATCCGGATCCGGGCTTTGCCACATGGACATTTCCGGATCATAATAGCGCGAACCAAAGTAATACATTCCCGACTCCTCATCTCGTTCTTTGCCCCCCAATAAATAATCCGGAATGGCGCCGTCCAGCTTTTCATCCCAGAGGACTTCACCGAAGGGCAAATAGGTCACATGACGGGTCACCTCTCCGGCGTGATTGGTCACATAGGTTACATTTCCCTGCGCATCACTGAGGTAGTAAAAATCCAATAACTCACTGGCTAGATCGTCTCCGGTAAATCCATATCCAGGCTCCGCCCGGGTTGTGTCGGCAACATTGATCCATACCGGAGGTCCCGGAGGTCCGCTCGTATCCGGAGGACCAATCGGTAAATTCCAGTTAGCCGGCGGGATGTTCCAGGGTTGGCCTCCCTGCCCACCCGGCAAAGGGCTTCCGGTCACATCCGGATTCGCATAATAGCCATAAAGTGTAGGCGGTCCGGGAGGTATACCCAGATCCCGGTAATATTGATCCAGGCCTTGCTGTAGAGCCACCAACCGTTTTTGATAATCAATATTTCCCGCGGAGATACCTCCATAAGTTGGTAGCAAGTCATGGACAAATTTACCGGTGCCTTGCTTGCTCAGAAAACGGACACCATCGATGTAGTAATGTTTGATAAACCGATCTTCCCGGATGGTCAGGTACGGGCTCACATAGGCGGTGAAGTCATTGGAATGATTGACAAATCCGACCGTTTCGCCGTCCAGGAAAATCCCCTGACTTCCGCCACTACTTTTGATAGCCCGTTGCCCTTCAGCATCGTAAGTATATCTGCTCATTATCCCGTTGTCAGAAACTCCGGTCAGGCGATTTTCTTCATCCCAAATTAATTGCCGGTTGTTGAAAACCACGGTACTTGACTGATCTGCCAAATTACCATTGCCATCGTATTTGAGTTGATTATCGTTGATTCGGTCCGGAGCATGCCGGTTGCTGTAGGTAAATGTCCAGTCCAGGCTGAGATCTTCCCGCAGTTTCCCATTGAGCAGGATTCGCTGCTGCTTTTGGCTCACATTTGCGGCATGGTTGTACGCCATATCCAGGTCAAAGGCATGTTGCTGGTTGCCGTCATCGGAGCCTTTCGCCTGGGCAAGCCGATGCAATTGATCGTAGCCATAATTTGTTGAGAAAAGTGTTCCTGCTGCTGATTTGCCCAAATCGGAGTGATCACTCATTTTGGTAATATTGGATTCGCGGTCATAGACATATTCCATTTTCATAAAGTCACCCTGCGCAGTTCCTCCGGTAATGGTGCTTACTCGCCGTCTTTCCGGATCATAAACCGTAGTCTGGTTAACGTCATTCCCAAACCGGATAAAGGTCCGGTCGCCAAAGGCGTCGTATCCCATCTGATTCAGGTAATCGTAGGTATAACCAAGCTTCTCACCGTGCATCTCCGCCAATAATCCACCTTCGTTGTAGGTATAAGTTACCTCCTCTGCATCCGGATATTGCATCGTCAAAGTCCGGCCCCATGAATCCCTGGTGGTGGTTGAAATGTAGGTCGCAATGTGTGTCGCATTAATCAGCATGGTCCTGATTTCTTTGTCGACATTGCCCAGTGCATCGAAAGTCCACGCTCTTCCTCCGGTAGCATCTTCTACAAACCAGACTCTTCCTACCTGGTTGTTTTTCGCATCCGGACTACCATAATGGTAATAAACGTTGTTCTCGATATTCTTTGGGTAGGCAATGCGGGTCAATCTTTCGTGATCGTAATCGAAGCGTATCGCACCTTGGTCGGGTATTTTTTGCAGCAGAGAGGTGGTAGTCCGCGAAACTAAATTATCTGCGAAGTCGTATTGGTTGATAACAGTACCATCATCGGCATTTTCTTTCCGAATCAACCTGCCAAAGTGGTCGTACCGATAAGTCGTTACTATTCCTTGATCATCTTCCGTACCTAACAGCTCATCCAGCGCATTGTAGTTAAATGAAGTCCATACTTCTCCATTTTCCAATTCATCCATGGCTGCAGTTTGGCGATCCCGGACATCCCAGAAGGTATGGCGCTTATTACCTAATGCATCCGTAAGTGCCACGTGAACGGAAGGCTCCATGTGATAATCGGGTGCAATGTCGTATTCAATAGAAACGGATGTTCCATCGGGTCGCTCTTCGAATACCGGACGGTCCATCACATCGTAGCTGATGTTCGTAGGCCTGGTACTGTTTTTTTCACTATGGTATACTCCTGCCTGCGTAATCGGTTCAGTGACCGGATAATAAGTGATTATTTCCCGCCCTAATTCATCGAATTCTACATTGCCGGACACCTGGAGCACATCTGCATCCGGCTGATGCTCACCCTGAAAGAGAGCCAGCTGGCGCTTGACCTGAACCGATCTCCCCAGCCCATCCACCAGCAATACCGATAGGATATCTTTTTCCCGCGTGGCATCCCAGGAATACGCCTCCGCATAGCGAACCGGAGCATCCAGATGATATACATAACGCTGAGTATAAGGCTTATCTGCTTTCATTTCGAAAGGGCTGGTCAGCAGGCTCACCCGGCCAAAATCATCAAAGCCGTACCGCACCTGTGCTCCATTCATATCAGTCCGCAAGGTCAATACACCGAATCGAGGATCGTATTCGTACGCGGAATGATAACCATAACTATCACTAACCTCCTGCAGATACGTATGCAAATCCTCATCCCACTGGTAAGTAAATGCCAGGCGATCCCCATGCAGATTAGCGGGCCGGGTTGCAGAAAGGAGGTTTCCGTATTCGTCATAGGTATAAGCATGAAGGGCAATGGAATCCTCGCTTAAATAATCCTTGGTCTCCGTAATATTACCTGCATCGTCGATCGATACCGTTCGCTGACGCAACCAACCATTGGCGTCTGCAATCTGGATTTGTTTTGGGATAGAATAAATGTGTTGCATTTCCAGATTGTGGTATAGCGTCGAGGTCGTCAGCACATCTTGCGGGTTTCCATTCCCATAATCGCGCTCTACGATGAGATTACCATGGGTGTCGTAATCAAAATCCATGCGATGTTCCAGTCCTGCTGTCTCATTCCCTTCATAATATTCAGTCTTTTGCGATACCAGTGCCGGAAAATAAGATGCATCTTCCGCATCTTCTAAGCTGGCAGGAACCACCGTTCCGAGATCCGGATACCGGAGTTCATAAGTGTATTGGTTCCGGACATAAGGCTTCTTCAGACCGTCCATGACCACTTCCGACCGCTTCAATCCTTTGCGATAATAAGACGACACATCGTAATTGGTCTCCAGGATGCGGTAGATGGAATCATGGCTCCATTCATTCATTTGCACCTGACCAAAACCGTAGAACATCCGTTCCCGCCGATTGAAGTTGCCCTGCGAATAGGTGTAAGTTGTCCTGATGGTATCGGCCCCGTCACCGCTGACGCCGTCCACTTGCTTGACTTCAGACAAAACCCACTGGCCAAAGGGCAAGCCATACGTGTTACCCGCGACTGCGTAATCAAGGATCATTCTACCACCCAGGGGATTTTCAACGGATTTCAAGCGGTTTGTTCTTCCTAATGCAGACGGAGCAACCGCCAGGTCACCATCGTTTCCATCAGCGACCAGGTAGTCGGCATAACCATCTCCGTTTATGTCTTCCAGCAGGCTTTTACCCCGGCTGACCCCTTGCCCGGTAAAAAATCCGGGATTGACGCAAACGCGAATGCCTATGATGAAGATTTCGATACAAGCCGTAAAGGCGCTGTTCACTGATTCACCGGTTGCTGAAGATGTTTCTAATCCGGGAATGCCTTCCCAGGATTGCTCCGGACCAAACCCACTGCCGGTATTCAATCGCACCCGGAATGGATCTGTCCCGACCACCCAATCGGGTAGTCCGTCTCCATTCAGGTCTTCCAATCCTGCCGTAGTCCAGATATCGGTCCGTGACAGCGAGGTCCCGGCGACAATGCTTCCATTCCTATAATTGACACCCAGGCCGGCACCATAATCCGTACTCTTGCCTGAACGAATGGCAGAAAATCCCCAGTTCTCGGGAGATGCAAAGCGGTAACCCAGGTTCAGTGCAACACGTCCATCCTGATAGACCTTGTCGATGAGGCCATCGCCATTCATATCCAACCAGCTATGCTCGGCGTGATCGTCGTCGGTGGTAAAGTTTCCACTTATCCCAATGGCTTCTGCAGCCGTCTTTGCCGCCGACCTCGCCCGCTTACTTGAAGTACCGGTACGCGATTTTACCCGGGCGGTCCGCGATATCCCGCCTGCCGCCTCACCCGAATTGGAAGTGCTTGAATAGATGAATCCACCACCCAGGGTAGCACCTATGGAATTGGACATAGCCAGATGGATACCAAGGTCATAAGGAACGCTGTTTGCTTCCCATCCTCCTAAAGGGGTGCTGTATTGGATTTTGTCCCGCGTTATAATATCCGGATAGCGATCTCCATTCATATCCAGCACATCCAGCAATGTTTCCGTCTCACTCCATGATGTCCCAGCAGAACCATTTACTATTCCTACCCCGCCACCTGCCGCAATGCTGTGCATGGTATTTTTAAACTGGCGGGCAGGGGCCGATAAGCCTTCACCATTCGTGGATGGTATGGTGAAGATCAAATCATCTTCTCCCAATCGTGAGCTGCTAATCACCTGATCCAGAACATAGGTGAGGTTGTCATAACCTTTCCAGGATTGTGTTAACACATCAGGCACCAGAATAATCAAAGGAGCTTCTTTGGCATTAAACAGATCGCCCAGGGATTCCGGGTCATCCAGGTTGATCTCCGACGTATCAACCTGCATCATTTGATCATCCAGCTTCAGGTCGGCTTCAACAATTGGGCTATTGGCCCGGTTGCCATTGCCATAATAAGCAAACTGGCCCCACCCACGATAAAGCGGACCAAACAATGCCTGCTGCAATGGGTTGGTCGTGAATAAACCGGGCTTGACCTGGCTGCCTACCTGATTAATTGTCAGGTTCGCTTGTAGACTTCGGAAACCATTAGCTATATCCGGACTGGTGACATGCATTTCAATCCATAAGCTATCCCCTGTCTGAACCGGTATCGTCAACTGGATGTTTTGCGCTGCTGCTCCATTGCGAATGAACACCGTTTTCCTCGCGACCAGGGTATGTAATGACTTTACTGAAAGCGTTACCTCTCCACTCAACGTGTCCGCGATCCCGGGCATAGAAACAGAAACACTCAGCATGCCTCCAGCGGGAGAATGCCAGATGGTGGCAGGCCGAATCTGGTCATTAAACATGGAATAGTCCACTACCGGATAAAAGTCATAAAGAGGCTGGCCATTCACGCCGGTCACCTGCTGACTATCTGCCTGAGTATAATAAATACGCGGCCTCCAGTTTACCGCCCTCCAATCGACCTGGGTAGCGGTCCGGAGGCGGAAATAAAATACATCCCTATCGGTGACATCAATGTTTGGCAAGGTGATATCCTGACTTACCACCGAATCAGAACGCATCAGCCGGTCAAGGATGTATGTTGAATCCAGCCCATCCACCCGCAGGATCTGGACACGAATATCATCAGACAACATTCCTTTCGTGAAGGGCCCTTCTACGGTTACCTGTCCATCAAGTGGCATATGCAACGATTGCAAAGCCGTCAGGAGAAAGTCGGAAGAGGCCTGATAGTATTTCCTGGATTTACCGTTAGCGGTGAGGGTGTCACCCTTCAAACTTAAATAAGTAATCCGGGGATCCCACACGACCTGATCGTAAGCACCGTCAAAAACCGATTGGACCCGGAAATAAATCCGGTCACCTCGATTTACTTCTACAAACTGGACATTCACCGGATTTTTGACTCCGTAGTCGAGTCCCTGGATCCGGGACGACCAGAGTTCCCGTCCTTTCATTTGGATAGCAACCCGCACACCGTCTTTATGCGGGTAATCGGCAGCCGCAGGATCCTCCAGAAGGTGAACCGGAGCATCAATCCGAATGATGCCAGTATCCGGAGCCAGCCACATTTTCACGACATCATGTAGTGGAAAGTCCTGCATCTTCTGCAACAGTTCACTGGTATCCTGGACGAAAAGAGCAGGGTCAGGCGGCGATGTAGGGGTCACCGGATTTGGCGTAGGATTGCTGCTCCGGGTAAACTCCGGCTCTCCATTTGCATTGATGTGATTAAAATAAACAATTCCATCCTGAGCTATATCCACCAGGTCATCCCCATTAAAATCCGTAAAATAGGACGTTGCGCGAGTTGTAGTCGTTGTATGCTCGTAACCACCGAAGACAAATCCTACGTGGCCTTCCGCACCTATACTCGTACTGGAGGCTTTGGTAGCCGAAAATCCGGAAATTCCTTTGACAGCCCGCTCCGGTCCGAATAAATTACCTTCCAACGACTGGTTACTCCGGTAGTATAAAGTGCCTTGTCGGGCATAAACCTTATCCGCTAATCCATCTCCGTCGATATCCACCAAGGCCAGCAGGCCCTGTGACTGTGAACTGGCATAGGCAAAACTACCTCCGGCCGAATTAGTCTTACTGGTCGGATCACCGATCGGCCCGACCGTCACGACCGTTCCTCCTCCAATGTTACTGGAAGCATCGCCGCCCAGCACAGTAACCTCGCCATCAAAGCCCGGAATCGGATTTACCAGCTTGCCTTTCACCTGATCATAAGGTACATCCCAGGAAACAGTGGGCAGGTAAGGACTAAATTCCGGAAGCTCCTTAAGATCATCATAATAATCAAATTGATGTTGATAAAACAAATTTCCCTTCCCATCGAACTGATCAATAGAAGCGAGCAGGGTTTTACTAAATGCACCGGCCAGATAATTCAACTGATAAGACCTTACCAGCTCACCATGAAATAATACCTCGATGCGTCTAAGCAAATCACCACAGACTTCTTTAAATCCTAATCGCCCCTGGATCATCTTATCAGGCCGACTGGCCTCACCCAGTTCACTGCCCCGGATAAATCGTATTTGAAATGGCCCCGGAGTGTCATCAAATCCAGTGTACGTGATCTGATCCGGATACAGATAGCGCCCGGCCACCGTTCCTCCCGTCAAACCCACATCGGATGTTTGTTTGTATTCAAACCGGATGGTATTTCGATCGGCATCACGTATCTCCTGCAAAGCCCATCGTACTTTCCTGCCCTGATCATCAGACAAGGCCGCACCTCCATCCGGGCCACCATAACGGAATCGGGATCCATCATTATCCCAAACTTCCCACCAGTAGTTATTCGGGTGGTTGCCATGGCGAACGATACGCAAAAAGTCGGTTTCCACCCTGGGATGAAAAACTTTTTCAGCAGTCCTGGGTTGAAGCTGACCCCGATGCGTTACCGGTGTTAGCTGCTCGCCATTGAATAAATAGGTTTCGGTCTCTTCCTGACTATCAAACCGAGGCACTCCCCAGCGCGTATCGATCTCGATGGTAGGAATAGCCAGGTCCCACCCCCAACCCATCCATCCGTTCTGAAATTCGCTGGTATAGGTGATATTCAAATCAGGGGTCATATCCTTCCGCCCGGGAGGAAGGGTTATCGGAAAATGCAAATGAGCGGTTCCTTGCTCGTCAACATCCGGATATTGGATCAATTCAATGCCAGCGGAAGGATCAGCTAACGTTTGCAGTGAAAATTCTCCGGGATCCAATAATTCCGGCTCCATAGACTGGGCTGACCCTAAAATAGGAAGGAGCGACATCCCAACCACCGTCAACCATTGCGTGTTGATCCTCATCATTGTACGATTAACTTACTGACCAATTCCTGTTCTCCCTGACGGATGCTCACCACAAACCAACCGGGCCGGTTAATGCCCGGCTGGATGCGGTAAGTGCCTGGCTTAAGCAAATCTTGACGGTAGACCACCTGTCCTGTGGATGTGACTATCTGAAGGTTAGCTTTACCCTCCTCTTCCCATATCAACCGGAAAGCGCCGCCAGGAGCGATCAGGTTTGGGTACAGCTCAATGGGCTTTGCCCGATTTTCAGCTTGCAGAACGCGAAACGATTCCTCTGTCAAGCAACCCGCTTCCCGGGTTAGCAGGAGGTAATCTCCAGGGGAGGTCACACTCAAGGAATTACCGATATGCTGCGATCCATCCGGTTGAATCCAGGTATAATCGGCTTCCGGAGAAACAGGGTCCGGTCTGAGGATCAGTGTGTGACGGGATAATGTGTAGGTCGCCTCTAAGGTTGACTCATTCTGCCACAAATTTTGAGTGAGCAACAATTGCTGCTGATAACTTCTCCCCTCTGAATCAGTGACTTTGAGCAAATAAATGCCCGGTTTCAAGGTGCTGTCTGACCAAAGATGCTCATAAACCCTTGTCTCTATCAGCTTTTTCCCATCCTGTTCCAGTACCATCCGGTAGGGTGACTTTCCTCCCATCAGGCGCACCGCTATCTCTCCGTAGGCCGCTTCATCATTGTCTGGACAGGGTGGAGCTTTCCACCACGTTTTCGCAAAAAAAGCAGGGGCCTGCAGGAGTGTGAAAGCCCATTTTGCATCATTCTGGGGATGTGGCATTGTGCTACCAAGTAATTTCTGCGATTTTAATTCCAATGGATTAGCCCACCACCCTTCCGGGGTAAACTGCGCATTTCCTGTTGTGTCAACGACCACCCAATACTGGTTACCAGGGTTGGGTGGTGGTAATAATTCCGGATCCCAATAGAAAATAATCGACTCCGTCCCAGCATCTTCTCCGGTCCATTGACCGCGCCAGGTTCGCTTCAGCTTATCCATTCCGTTTTGGTTCGCGGTTTCCCATAAAACCGGCCCATCATCATCTCCCCAGATAAAAAAAGAGCGATCAGTTAGCGTCCTATGATTTTCTGCATTGGAGCTTTGCAGCCTCCCGACGGAAACCACCGGCAACCCCGGCATCAGACTTGAGGTCGCCTGTCTTGAATTCAAACCGGATTTGTCATCACGACCAATGCCGGCTATGCGGTGGCTGTAATCCAGCATGGACCGGGCGTCCCAAATGACCTCGCCCTCCGCATTAAGGTAATTTTTCGGAGTCGATTGATCTAAAGTCAGTCCGTATTTGATCGCCAGATAGCTATCAATTTTTTGTCGTTCAGATGGGGTAAGTACGCGATCAAAGAGCATCCATTCCCCAAGTTTTCCGGAGTAAGGCTCAACAGGAATGGTTGGCTGGGCAGGTCTTGATCCCAACCACAGCAAATAACTGTTTTGGTTGGTATCCAAATTATGCTGGAAATACGACTGAATCACCGGTCCGGTAATCCGGTCTGCCGGGTAGTTAAAAAAATAATTGCCTGTTAAATCTGCAGCCCGGTAATTTGTATTGATCAATAAACCCTGCTCGCCCTGCCCCAAACTCCAGATGCATTGTTCGGTCGGGATTCGCGTATCAGAAACGGAAAATATGGTGAGTGCCGGTAGCTTGGCTGGTGTCAATGGCAGCCGGAAGGCACGGCTTTGGGTGGGAGTGATCACTGGCTGATAGTTTAACCAGCTCAGCGTATCTCCCGATGGCATTACTAAGAGTCTACCATTTCCGTCAATCCAGACGGTGTGACCATTTTGTATTATTGGTTTTAACCAAACCTGAATTCCTTCTACCCCTCCTGGACTTGGGTTCTGCGCATAGCAAATGCCATAAAGCAACAAGAAGCATACGGTCAGGCAATTACGAAATCCCATTTTCATCGTGTTATTGATTAAATGGAATGGCGTACCCTAACGTGAGCATAAAGGCCATGTTACGATTGGCATTCTCAATAAAATTATATCCGTTAGCCTGAGTCTCTATCACATCAGAAAGTCCAAATTGGTACCGCCCTTCAATCAGGAAGTTCTGAAATTCGACGCCCAATCCCAGCACGAGGGAAAAAGCAGGCTTACCTTTCAACACCTCGCGTAAATTCTGCTGAATTTGTAAATCCTGGCCGATGACCTCGGAATTGGACGTATAACGGATGGCATTGTTTGAAATGTTGATGCCCAACTGTGGTCCTACGCCGATATGGATTCCTGCGAACGCATCCGATAGCTGGCTTAGAGGGTACACTTTGAAATAGGGTACCAAATTGATGTATTGATAATTAAATGCCATGGAATAATGTAGTCCGTTCACATCATTGTAGTCAAAAGTGCCGCCGGACATACTGTACAAGATCTCGGGTTGTATGGCGATGAACGTATTCTCAAATTGCATGTAGAAAAAAATTCCGGCTGACCCACCCCATTGATTTTTCAATTGGGTTGAAAAGGATTCTTCCGGGAAGACCGGACGAATGATGGTCGTTTTAATAGCATCAATCCCCGAATAGGTCACACCTCCTTTCAATCCGAAATAAGAGCCTTCCGCATCGATCAACTGGGCAGAAAGGGTGCATGTAGATAGCATGAACAGGAGTACAAACTGATTTTTCATAGCTTCCGGTTTATGAAACACAATACCGGCATTGGATGCACAACCGATTGATTTTCTGTGCATAACTTAAGCCAGCTATTGTTTCAAAGATGCATTTTAAAGCCAGGACATCCAATTTGTCCAGGTAGACAATAGGTAGACAGACCTACAAAAAGTTGAATGTTGAGGGTTGAATGTTGA
>ERZ795053.2498-NODE-2498-length-22163-cov-4.939479_pt1 | contig 22163 bp, 19 predicted proteins | sample MGYA00375137_ERZ795053 | MGnify/ENA primary metagenome ERZ795053 (study PRJEB30182, sample SAMN05720284) | activated sludge metagenome | isolation source: Anaerobic digester | place: Hong Kong | collected 2014-12-17 ...
CCTGATGAAATGTACCTCCGGCGTGATATTCAAGAGGTCCACTAACCCGCGAAACCGTTCGGCGTATCGGTCGACGTAGGCTTGGATGTCTTCGCCTGCCTCTTGTGCCTTTTGCCAGATCTTGATCCCGTGTTCGTCGGTACCGGTGTTGAAAAACACCTCGCGTCCTTCGAGGCGATAATACCGTGCCAGGGCATCAGCGCGAATGATCTCCATCGCAAAACCAACGTGGGGTTCAGCGTTCACGTAGGGCAAGGTCGTCGTTATATACTGGGGCGTCTTCATAGAAACTAGGCGACGTCTGATGATGTGTCAGTCGGCGGGATCAAAGGTTCGCGTCGATGAGCCTTTTGTTTTTCTGATTCAGCAACCAGTTCCATCACAAAGAGCGCGATCGGCATCGCCAGGAGAAGGCCGTAGATACCAAAGAGTTTCGCTCCAATAATGACCGAGATAATGACGACCAACGACGGTACACCGGTTAATTTATTAACGATCAGCGGTTGAAGACCAAGGTCAAGCACTTGCTGCAGAATAAAGTAGAAGATAATAACCCCAATACCCATCCAGATACCACCGTGGGCAATAGCAATGATGACTGCAGGAATAAGCGCGAGAAAAATACCATACGGAACCAATCCAAAGAGTCCGGCTAGCACCGCAAGGAGAAACGCGTATGGAATACCGACAAGCGCGAGCCCAGCGTAGGTCAATACCATCAAGATCACGGCAATAATCAACTGACCGCGAAACCACGACCCGACCTTGCGCTGAACCCGCCGCCACATCGAAATCACCATGTCTTCGTATTTCATCGGGGTAACAATACGCAATAGATAATCAATACCGTTCTTGTTGATCGAAAGGTAGAACGAAACGACAAAGATCACGATCAGGTTGATGAGTCCGCCAAAGAAATCAAGAGCGCCTGAAAAGATTTGGTCGCGGATGACCGGGTCCTGCAGTTGCTCGGTCACATTCGACAAACTGATGCTATCGGTTGCCTGCGCGATAAAGGCATTCGAGGCAATGAAATCTTGCACCTCGGGATACACCTTGGCGAGCGATGCCACCTCGCGGGCCAACACCGGCACCACAAAGATAATCACCGCGGCAAAGACCACCAAAGCTAGCACGTAAAACAACAGTACCGACACCACGCGCGGCACCTTCAGCGATCCCATCGTCTGGACGAAATCCTCAATAAAGGTCGAGAGGATCAACCCCACCCCAAGGACGAGGAGGAAGTCCCCAATCGTCCAGAGGAGGTACACGAGGGCGCCGACGAGGGCGACCTCAAACAGGTTGTGCTTGTCAAAGTGAATACGTACGTCGTTCATGTCTGTATCGTACCACAGAGGGCTAAAATTTCGAGTTTATATATATGCACGTGCTACAATACCAGCATGGACTTTATTCAGCTTCTCACTATGTTGGTTGCGATTATCTTTGTATCAAAGGTCGTTGCCAAGGTCACCGGAACGGTTGATATTTTGTGGTACATCCTCCTCGGGCTCGTGGGGACGCAGTACGTGTTCCATATCGACCCGAACCTGCTTGAAAACTGGGCGATGCTGGGCGTTATTTTCATCATGTTCTATGCCGGTTGGCGGGAAGATTTACTGACCTTTATCGCCGATATTTGGAAGAACAAATGGATCGCCCTGGTTGGCGCGGCAGGACCTTTTGTCGGCGCCTTTCTCGCGTACAAACTGTTAAATTTCAGCGTCCAGGAATCAATCGTCGCGGGATTCATCTTTACCTCGACCGCCATCCCTTACACAATCGGGGTCTTGCGCAGCCTTGGCCTTGACCAGACACCGGCTGCCAAGGCGGCAACCGCATCATCGGTGGCAGATAACTTTTTGTCAGTCTTGTTAGCGGTGGGTATTTTGCCGGCCTATGCCTTGGTGATTGCGGGATCGGGCGACGCATCATTCGGGGCCATTTGGTTGGAATTGTTGGAACAGATTGGACTGATCTTGGGGGCCTTTGTGATCTTTGGGGTGCTGGGACTCTTGATTCTGCCTGACGCGCGCATGCATATGCGCATGAATATCCCAAACGCTTTTCAACGAGACGGGGTGATCGCCGAGGTAACCTATTTCATCTACAAAATCCGCCAGGCGCCGGGATTCTATGAAATATCAAAGGTCATGTCGAACATGAGGATCGGTATTCCGATGACGCTCTTGTTGATTTTTGGCCTTGCCTGGCTTGCAGATTCCCTTGGCCTTCACCCTGCGATCACTGCCTACCTGGTGGGATTGATGCTGCACGTCGAAATGTACCACGAGACCAAAATGAGCGACGTCACCCATGAAGAAACTCCGATCAGCCACAAGAACCTGGGCGTCTTCTTCTACTTTGTCCAAGAATGGATTGGGCCGATTTTCTTTATTCACCTTGGATCACAACTAATTGCTGATTGGTCGCATGCGGGTGACGTCATCGTGATCGGTATCATTGCCGGGGTGATGGTGGCATTCTTTCAATTTTGGTCGGCGTACTTTGCCGGCAAAAAGACGTCTAAACTTCCTGAACACGAGGCGACGCTCTTGGGTCTTGGAATGTTGCCGTACGATATTATCGCCTTTGTGGTCCTGGGTATTGCAACGCAGACGGGACTCGTGCAGGCCGATAGCATCTTCACCATCAGTGTTGTGGTGACGATCCTGGTGATTAACGTGATGACCTCGGTCTTGATCTACTGGTACCGACCACAGTACCTGCGTCAGGTTGCCTACCTGGAACAACACCCAGAAAAAAAGACTACTTCGTAGCTTTTTTTGTTTCGTGATGGTTCTCTGTGCTACCGAATCTTTGACTGACAAAGTAGAGAGTCGACAGTACGACGGTAAAGGCAATCGTCATCGCGAGGGCCGGATCATACGCCCGTGGGTAGAGGATGATATCTCCAACCGTGGTAACCAGGTCGGCTGGCTTTCCGATCAGATCCCAACTATTTAACCTGACATACCGACCAAGGTACACCCCGAATCCCGAAAGAAGAGCGACAAACACGACCGACCAGCGCTTCCATGAGAAATGGCGGACGAGGGTGCGCACGCTGACGATCCAGGCTGCCACCCCAACCAGACTGTAGGTAAAGACCATGAGGCCGTCGTACCACAAGAACGAACGCGGACCGGTATGCGCCAAATGAATAAAATCAGTAATCAGGTACGGTGCGTTTGGCAAAAAGAGAAGCCATAGTATCAACATCGCAAACGCGGTTATTTTGCTGCTGGCACGCGTAGCGAGGTAGGCAAAAGCAATCGGTACCAAGGCTAAGAACAGGTTCCAATTCAGCCATAGGTAGGATTCGAATCCCGTCATGACGAATCGCGAGAGGTTCAAGATTCCGGCAACAATTGAAACAATGAGGATTGATTTAGTGATGTGAACGAGGTTCATGGTTTCATTGTACCAAAAACAAAAAAACCACCTACTTTAGCTGAGGCGGTCACGTAAATATTGAGCCAAATCATCAAGGGCGACGCGATCCTGGGATCCCGTATCTCGATGTCGTACCGACACGGTACGGTACTGATCACTGCCTTCTTCGAGAGTCTCGTAATCGATCACCACACAAAATGGGGTGCCGATTTCGTCCTGACGACGGTAACGTTTACCAATATTTCCGTTATCATCCCAAGCGACGTTGCCAAATTCAGCCTTGAGGGTGCCGAACACTTCGTTCGCTTTGGTGACGATGTGATCTTTATTCTTTACCAAAGGAGAAACCGCGATTTTGTAGGGTGCGATCTGCGGTTTCAAGGCGAGGTAGGTCCGAGGTGATCCATCAACCTCGTCTTCTTTATACGCCGAGAGGAGAACCGCGAGGATGGTCCGGTCGAGTCCCATCGACGGTTCAATCACGTGCGGGATGTAGGTCTCGTTCGTTTCAGGATCGGTGTACTGTAACTTCGTCTTTGAATATTCAGCGTGTTTTTTCAAATCGTAATCAGTTCGATAGGCCAGTCCATATAATTCTTTTTGTCCAAAAGGATATTCAAATTCGAAATCAATCGTACGATCAGAATAGTGAGCGCGGTCTTCGTCACCGATCTCGACCTCGTGCAATTTGTTCATGTCGATACCGATCATTTCACACCATTCCAGGATCTCGTCACGCCAATATTCAAACTCTTTCTCCCATTTGTTGGGATGAATGAAGTATTCGATCTCCATTTGTTCAAGTTCGCGCAGACGAAAGATAAAGTTTCGTGGAGTAATTTCATTTCGATAAGCCTTTCCGATTTGGGCGACCCCAAATGGCACCTTCGGGTGCATTGAATCAACAATGTTTTTATAGTTCACAAAAATTCCCTGAGCCGTTTCAGGACGCAGGTAAGCCGTCGTTGAGGAATCAGATGATGATCCTAGTTCTGTTTTCAGCATCAAATTAAACAAACGAACCTCCCCTAGCGCATTCCCGTCAGGTGACGTTATCTGGCGATCTTTTAATGCCGCCGTCATATCGTCGATGCTCATACCTTCTGGATTTACCCCAGCTTCTTCAAGGAGATGGTCAGCACGATATTCTTCACCCGTTTTCAAATCAGCAACCAAAGGATCAGAAAATCCGCCAACGTGTCCTGACGCGGTTAGTGGTTTCTCGCCCATCACAATGGCAGCATCAATCAGGTAGGTATCGGTTCGATCCTCGACGAATTTCTTAATAAAGAGGTTCTTAACGTTGTTTTTAAGCAAACTTCCCAAGGGCCCGTAATCGTAGATTCCGGCAAGCCCCCCGTACAGTTCCCCTGCCTGGAAGATAAACCCCCGTTGTTTGGCAAAGGCGACGGTGTTGTCCATAAGCTGATCCTTGTTCATAGGACTAGTGTACCCGCAGCCCTAGAAATATCAAAGATATTTCTAGGGCTGCGGGATAGACAACAAAAAATAGCTCAAAATCCGAGGCAGCGAGAGGTATCGTTTGTGAGACGTCCTGAACAGGACGGTGATCAAACATACCTCGAAGCTAACAAAGGAGTTTGGCTATTTTTTGTTGTCTACTGTACAACTCGACCATCGGCGCCCACTGCCGAGGTGTTTGAGAGCCTCGTCGTCATCGGTACTTTCTTGTATTCAAGGTTCGTCTCGGTCAGATCATCAATCGCCTTCAAGATAATATCATCAGTCAATTCAACCTGATTTCCTACCTGGGTGGCTGATGGGGTTAATTGAACTTGGATCGACAGACTGCGCGGCTGACTGCTGCCTACCCCAAGGCCGGCTTTGAGATTACCGAGGTCCCAGGTCAATTTTCTGGTCGTCGTATCAAATGATACATTGCCTCGTTCCACCGATGGCGCAATCGCATTCTGCCAGGTGACATAATTCGGCAAGAAGGTCGTCAATTCAGCATCCGAAACATCGTTTGATGAATTGGTTACCTGGAAGACCAAGGTGTAGGTCGTCGGCAATCCAACCCGTGGCGGCATAGGCCCGCTATTGTTGAATGGACCATCGTAATGCAGCGTACTTGGCACCACGGTAATATCAGAGTTCGCATTGACCCTGTGGCTCGCGACTTCAAGGGCACGCCGATTCTGTCCATTCATTTCAGTCCCCTCGACATCAACCGATAACTCGATGCTTGGGTTCGTGAGGACGCCTGACGGACCTACCAATGGATTCGAGAACAGCGTAAACCTGAACGATCCTGATTCGCCTGGTTGCAAGAGGGCAAGGTCAGACGCGGTCGTTTGATCAAAGGTGATGGTTTTTGCGCTTGAACTATAGAAACCGTTCTGGAGGCTAACCCTCGAAGGATCATAGAGATTACCATCAAGGTGCAGGGTAATGATTGCATTTTCAAGCGCCTCGTCGAGCGTATTTTCGTATTCGAGAATGACTGACACCTCGGCCCCACCACGAAGGGTGCTGGATGCATCGCGGTTACCATTAACCACCAAGTTCGCATTGATAAAGGATGGTTCAACCTCGACCGTATGGGTCACGGCATTGAACACGGTTTCAATGTGGTTTTTGTTTAATTGGCTCTGTTTACCAAACGAAACCTGGAACGATTGTCCCTGACCTTCGAGCGCGGCTAGACGGCCACGAACCTCGATACGTTCGGGTTCATCAGTCACATTATCGACGTACCAGGTATTATTGTTAAATCCTGGTTGAACATTAGATCCTAAGAATTCAAATCCTTGTGGGTAATTGATAATCATCACCGCATCATTGATCTGAGTCGTTGAATTCGAAGCCACCTCAACACCAAAAACGATTTCTTGGTTTCTGACGATGTTGGTCGGTGCATCGATGGTCAGTTCGGTCGGAGTCGACCTGATAATGATCTCGTGGGCTACCTCTTTTACAAAGATTGAACTCGATCCCGCGATACGATATTCAAGGGTCGCCTGGATATCGCGCGTATCCCCTTCTTGACCAAAGAGGGTCAGATTAAATGTCTCAGTCACGCGAGCTTTTGGTTCGATGTCTTTCAATGATCGGCGCAAGAACACCCTTTCAGCATCAATCGCTGAATCTTTGGGGTATGAAATCACCAGATCAGGTAATTCCAATGTCTGTTCGTTAAAATTCTGAATACGCACTTGCAATTCCAAAGGTTCACCTCCATCAACAAAGGGCTGGCCGAGAAGCTCGACCGCGATCAGATCTTCAGATACGGTGGTGCGTCCCTGATACAGGGAAACCCCAGCGACCAGAACCGTCAACACAAAGAATCCAAGGACTCCCAAAAAGACTTTTTTATAAAACGAGGTCGGTAAACGATATTTCGGCTGGGCCTTGATTAATTCCTCGTAGGTTTCTTCCGGGAAATCAGTAGGTAGATCGATCTCACGATCGTGAAAATCACGGCGTGGACGCTGGCCGTGTTGTTTTGCCGGATCGTAAAGATCCCGATCAAGCTCTTCGATGCGATCGCGCTTTTTCTTTGGCGTGATATCGTCCATACCCCTTCAGTATACGCGAAGGCGTGGGCAAGCGAAAGGAGATCGCTATAATTGCGAAGCTTCAATTCCCTGGTTAATACGTTTGATGAACGAGGGTCGATGTTGTACTACATAATCAAGATGATTCATGATGTCTGATGATTCCTTGGTGACGATATCTTCTTCGCCACTCCAATATCCAACGTGGTACAGAATCCGCGCTACGATCGCTATCTCGATCGTATCAAGAAGAGATTCACTATCTGTCATACTCGTCACGCGATCATATAGAAAGGCAATATCATTCCACAAGGCCTGGTTTGCTTCTTCACCGCGGCACAGGCGAAATACCACTGAGGCAATACGGTCAAGCATCGGGTACCAGGGACTATCAGCAAAGGTCATCGAAGATACTTCTTCATGAATACCGGTCAAACGCCAAACGTCACGTCCCTCGACAAGGTCAACCGTCACCAAAGAGAGCCTGCTGGTATGAAATCGCATCTTACTCTTGATCTCTCTAATTGATTGGGCACTCACGTACACGAGGCCAAAGGCTTCGGTATAGAGAACCAAGAGGCGGTTTGATTCCCGCATACTCTTGGTCCTTAGGATGATCGCCTTGGTTTGGTGAATCTCGTGTGACATGGGTTTAGTGTACCCGCACCCTTACAAAGATCAAAAGGTATTGGTAAGTGTGCGGGTGTAGATTCGGTAAAACGAGATTACAAGAAAACGTACAGGTAGTTGCTTTAAAAGCTATATGTGGTAATTTACTTTTAAAATAAATCCAAACAATTAAATTTTTAACTATGGTTACAAAACAACAAAACCCTCAGCTAGAAGTAATTTTCGGAGAAAAAGGAGGTGTCCCTAATCACACGGTAAAATATTTTCCTGGAAATAAAGACCGTAACAAGACGACGGTATCAATACTCAAAAACGGTATGGAAATTTTCCATGCAGCCTCCTTAGAACCAGAAAAACTTGTGGGGGAAATAAAGGAGAAATCAAAGGCTCTTAAAAAAATTCGTGGCCAATTTACAGAGATTCCTAAAAATGGAATACGCTTCAGTCAAAGTAAAGAAGAACTTATCTTTTGCGGACTTGTTGACGAAGACATCGTCGAGAGTGCCTTTAATTTAATAAGAACCTACGCTAATGAGCCAGTCGCTCTGGTAAATTAGAAAAAGCCCCCCTCCGGGGCTTTTTTATTTCTCGATAGCAAGAATGAATATTAAATCATCAACCGTAATTTCTTCACCCCTAAATCCAGCTTCGCTAGATCGGGCGTCCGCCTCTGGCGGATGAGCCTCGTTGTGGGTAAACGTGAACTCACGAATACCGGCGGTTGATGTGATATCGTCGGCAAACGATTCAATCAATCGTTGTCCTTCGGGGCTGGTTTGAATGTACAACTTCACCATATCCTGTAGATCAAGGCCGGATTTCTTGCGCAGATCTTGAACCTGACGCAAGAATTCCCTCGCCTGTCCTTCTGACCTTAATTCATCAGTGATGGTCATGTCGATGGCGAGATCACCATCAGAAACTTCTTTCACATTTAATTCATCACGAACGAGGTCGAGGTAGTCCGCGTCGATACCAGCGATTGGTGCCGTAAATCGCCCAAGCGGTTGGCGAACTTTGATGCCAGCATCGCTGCGCAATTGGAGACCTTCTGAAATCAGCGAACGCACCTGGGCCATCGTCTTAATTATATGATCTTCAAATACTATAGGTTCTGGCCATTCGGAAAGATGAACTGATTCTTCCATATTATCAACCCGAACTTCTTGCCAAATCTCCTCGGCAATAAAAGGGGCAAAGGGGGCCATAATTTTAGAAAGATCACGAAGCACTCGTCGAGTAACACCAAGAGCATGTTTTTTATCATCAATATCAGATCCCTTGAACCGTTCACGACTTCGGCGGATGTACCACGTAGAGAAGTCATCTACGAAATCAAAAATAGGGCGAGTAGCTCGATCAAGTTCGTAGGTTTCAAGTCCTTCACGAACATCTTGTTCTAATACCCCTAAACAGGAGATAATCCACATGTCCAATACGTTGAGGGGTTCAGATTTATAACCATCAACGTCTCCCTTATACATCTGATACAGATTTAATATATTCCGCAAACGTCCCATGACTTTTGATCCGACTTCTCGCACTACCTTTTCAGAAAAAGGATGTTCTTCACCACGGACCAGCGGAGAATTCACGAGGAACAATCGCAAAGCATCTGCCCCGACCGAATCCAGCATCAGATTCATGTCAGGGTAATTCTTTAATGATTTCGACATCTTTTTCCCGTCTTCAGCGAGAACCAATCCATTTACCACGACATTTTTAAATGGAATTTTATCAAAGAGCGCCGTACCCAATACCGACAAAACGTAAAACCATCCACGCGTTTGGTCGAGTCCCTCGGCGATAAAGTTCGCTGGAAAACGTTTATTCAAAAAATCATTCTTGTTTTCAAAAGGATAGTGCGCCTGTGCGTAGGGCATTGACCCTGAATCGAACCAGACATCAAAGACATCCTCGACGCGGGTAAGGTCTTCTCCTGATGAACCAATCACCTGAAGGTCATCAATGTAGGGTCGGTGCAGGTCAATCATGTAATCTCGATTGTGAGGAAAAGCCTTGAAATCAAAATTCAAGATATCGGCATTTTTAGGTAGTGACTGTTGCCAGTAGAAATCACGAGCTTGTGATTGTTCTCCTCGGTGAGTGATAGCGAATTGAATCGTCTTCAAAATACCGCCGTGCGAAATGATGAGAATAGTTTTACCTTGATAGTTCTCTTCGAGGTTGAACATGAAATCCATCGTCCGGCGATAGATATCAGCAATTGATTCGGCATCATTAGCCAATCGATAGTTCCAAAAATCGCGCGGATCTTGGGACTCTTCTTCGGCATGAGCATCGTGCCAAGGCTTCCCTTCCCAGGCCTTACCCGGTGATCGCTCGCGAAGTCGATCATCAACGATAATCTGGTCGTCAGATAAGCCGAACTCTGCCTTGATAATATCAGCGGTCTCGCATGTACGTTGCAGTGGTGATACGAATACCAGGTCGATGTCCTTTGGCAGACCGGCTAGTCCTGCCTTGGTTTCGGCAAGCCCCTGTTCCGTAAGACCGTTCTTTATATTCGGATCAGCGTTAATCGTGCCGGTGACGTTGCTGTGCGCCTGACCATGACGAAGACCGAGGTAGGTGTTCCCCGACGTTTTCACCCGATCAAGCAGTTCATCAATCGAGCCAGGTACAAAGGTTTCCTTCCCATCAATTGACTGCCACACCGGCAATGGAGTTCCCCAGAATCGACTGCGTGAGAGCGCCCAATCACGCGCACCTTCGAGCCATTTTCCGAATCGCCCTTCCCCGACATGATCCGGTACCCAGTTGATCCCCTGATTATTTTCAAGGAGTCGGTCTTTCAAATCAGGTACCGAAACGTACCATGAGGTAGTGGCGTAATTTAATAGCGGTGTTCCACAACGCCAGCAATGTGGATAGCTGTGGACGAGTTTTTTCTTTGCGAACAAGGTCCCATCAGCGGCGAGTCGTTTAATAATTTCGATATCAGTGCTGGTATGATCGTCTTTTTTCTTGACGAGCATCCCCTTGAACGATTGACCATCGGCGGTCATGGCAAAATCATCAATAAATGCGCCACTCTTGTTCACGTGCTGAACGAAAGGAAGGTTGTATTCCTTACCCAGGTTCATGTCATCAGATCCAAAGGCTGGGGCGATGTGGACGATCCCCGTTCCCTCTTCGGTGGTGACAAAATCAGCCGCGTAGACCTTCCATCCGTTTTCGCGATTTTCTAGACTTGTCCCAGACTCCGATCTGGGATCCTGTTGTTGGTAATAGTCAAAAATCGGTCGGTATGATTTACCAATGAGGTCTTTTCCTTTTAATTCTTCAATGACTTGATATTCTTTTCCTTCAAAAACTGATCCAAGGAGATCTTTTGCGCTGAGGTAATAATTTCCTTCGCACGATACTTTTACATAGCTGATATTTTCGCCTACCCCTAATGCAACGTTCCCCGGTAAAGTCCACGGGGTTGTCGTCCAGGCTAGCAAATAGGTTCCTGGTTCATCAATCAATTCAAATTTTGCGGTTACTGAAATATCAGTGACGTCTTCATAGCCCTGGTTGACCTCGAAATTCGCGAGGGTCGTCTCACAACGCGGGCAGAGGTGCATCGGTTTGAAGCCTTCTTTGGTTAAGCCTTTTTTATACAACTGACTAAACACCCACCAGACTGATTCCATGTACGACGGTTGCATCGACATGTAAGGGTTTTCCATATCAACCCATCGCCCTGATCGCGGAACATAGTTTTTCCATTCTGATTCGTAACGCAAGACGGTCGCCTTGGCCGCCTCGTTGAATTTTTCAATACCGTAGTCTTCGATGTGTTTTTTGGTTGGAAGGTCGAGTTCTTTTTCGATCAGGTTCTCAATCGGCAGTCCATGACAATCCCAACCCCAGCGACGTGGCACGTGGTAGCCGCGCATCGTTTTGTATCGAGGAATGACGTCTTTGATCGTACCCGGTAAGAGGTGACCATAGTGAGGTAGCCCTGTCGCAAAAGGTGGCCCGTCATAAAAGACAAAATCACCCTTAGGCGAAGGTTTTGCCAAGGTTTTCTGGAAGATGTCGTTATCCTGCCAAAAGGCCAGAATTCTCTCTTCCTGCAAAGCTACTTCTGACTTCTTGGTTTCTGGGCGACCTGCCCGATCAGCTTGCTGATGTAGGGCGTCTGATTTTTTAACTGGTTCGTTGGTACTCATAGATAGTGGTGTCTGATAGGGCTATTCTAGCACGCCGGGGTCTCAAAAAATAAAGACCCGTTCGGGTCGATGTGGCGCAATGTTTCAATTACGAAGGACCCGATTACGAAGCGGTGTTTTCAATAATTGAAATAATAATTGCGCGGTTGTGCATGGTTTGAGTGTAGCAGAAAGGACAGAAGTGTAAATGAAAAACCCACCGGGGAGTTGTAGGCTTTTCCGGTAGGTGGTTATTTTAATTTCACCGTAAATGGTATAAAAACTCCTACATAAATACCTGGAGTAAACGCATCAAGAGAAGAACCAAATTCTATAAAAATTGAATTCTTTCCCAATGAATACGTCCCGCCAATGCCTGCGTAATTAAAATTTTCTACAACACCTTTCAACGCTACTCCATACCAACCAAAGTCACCCTTGATAGGTCCGAGGTATACCAAGCCAATACTATTCTTCACAGAATAGAATCCAACTAAGGTACTGTTCCCTTTACTAGCACTTACTGTAGCAAATAAGTTAGTCTGGTTAGTTACGCCGTTTTTTGATTCTTTAAGATCAAGTCCGGCTTGTGGAGCAAGAATGATTCCAGTGCTGAATGACCATGGTTTTTCTTGTACATTTTCTACTTGAGAAAAACATAATACGGAAAACAATAATGCGGCAACAATAAGAAATTTTTTCATGATTATGTAGTTGTTTAAGTTATTCAAAATATATATTAGCAGAATATAAATATATGTCAATATATAAATATAATGTGCAAACATTTCTGCCAACTTTAAATCTTCAAGAACTTCGATACCAAGAACCCAACACGCATTCCTTAATCTGTACCGTGAGCACTCTTTTTCTGAAGGCGACAAAAATATTCGCTGATTTTAGAAGATTTACATCTCTTCGAGGACTTCGATACCAAGAACCCAACACGCATTCTTAATCACCTGCGCTGTTGCGCGGGTCAGGGCGAGTTTGTAGGGACTATTCGGATCATCAGGATCAGCAATCTTCCCTTCCCCGTACCAGGTGTTGAAGGCCTGGGCCAGTTCCGTCACATAGGTCACCACCTGATGCGGCGCAAGGTCTCGGAAGGCGAGGTTAATCACCTCGGGGAAACGGTAGAGGATCCTCTCGACATCGGTTGCTTGCCATCCATTGGGTAAGCTTGGATCCGATGCAATTCCTAGGTCTTCGCCCTTTTGTGCTACTGATCGCGCACGCGCATAGGTGTAAAGGAGGTACGGCCCCGAATCACCTTCGAATGAGAGCGAGGTATCGGGATCAAAGTTAATATTTTTACCCGCTTGGGTACGCAAGATCGTGTATTTCAAGGCGGCAATCGCGATCGCATCAGCCTCGGTATCAGAAATATCACGATCCGATCGTTCGCGCACCTCGGCTAAAACGGCATCGAGGATGTCTGATACCAAGGGCGTGTTCCCAAGGCGTGAAGACATTTTTGCTCCTTTGAACTGCATGCGGCCGTGGGTTTTGTGAATGGTCTTGGCCTGCCAATCAGGATTCACCTTGCCGGCGGCGGTGACCACCACCTGGAAATAGGGTCCCTGTTCGCTGTCGGTTACAAACACTGATAGATCAGGTTGATAGCGGTCGAATTTAATCTTCAAGAGGCCGGTGTCTTTGGCTTCATAGGTTGGGTTGCCGTCTTTATTGATAAAGACGCGAGTATGAAGACCGTCATCCTCGCCCTGGTAGATGGTCGCACCATCAGATTCAGTGTAGATAGCCGGCGTGTTTTCGCGAATGATGTCTTTTCCTTCTTTACCCGCCTCACTCTCGAAAACAAAACCATCAAAGGACGATCCCAAACGCGCCGTCATGGTGATAAAGTAGTCCAGATTCAGATCACGACCTAATTGATAAGCCGTGTAGGCTGGCGTATCACGGTGTTCGTAAATATCCTGGGTAATTTCCCTGACCCGATCATGGATCGATTCGTCAGATTCATAAGCCTGGGTTCCTTCGGCGTAACAACGACCGAGGAAGGCCATTTTCTCGCTGGTGGTTTCGTATTCGTCTAATTTCTCGATCCCATAATCAAGGAGTTTCCACACGGCCTTGCCAATGCCGAGGGACACGTCAGACGGATAGGAAATCTGCGTGACCTCGGCCCCGCTAGTTTTGCACAAGCGCGCAATCGCCTCGCCCACGGTATTGTTCATCATGTGGCCGATGTGAAAAGGTTTAAAGAGATTGGGCGACGAGTGTTCAACCAGAATCTTTTTTCCTTGCCAGTCGTGGTTGTAGCCAAAGATATCAGGCGTAGCAAAAACCTCTGCAACCTGATCCGCAAAAAACTGATCGGTAAGGGTGATGTTGATGAAGCCTGGACCCGCAACCGCTACCTCTTTGATTTCAGACGCCGAGATGTTGGCGGCAATGTTTTCGGCGAGTTCGTGCGGGTTCTTCCCTTCTGCCTTGGCAACTACCATCGCAATGTTGGTTGCAAAGTCCCCATGCGAGAGGTCACGTGGATGTTCAATCGTGATATCGCCATCACACAAAATGCCAGCCTGTTCCAAGGCTGCGCGGATGGCCTTTGTTACCCTATCGTTAATCGTCATAAGTTTATTGTACCTTTTTGAACTAAAAGAAAAAGAAATCATAAGAAAAATAAAAAGCCTTGTAATAAAAGGCTTATATTGTGACAAGCCTTGCTTGTCACATGCATCGTATTAAATCTTACCAAGTTCTTTGGCGAGTTTTGCTGCCTCTTTCAGCATCATCTCGACTTCTTTCACGCCTCCCTCCCAAAACGCAGCATCGGTCAGATCAATTCCGATGGCATCAAAGGTATCTTTAGGTGATTGTGATGTCCCAACGTAAAAGAATTTCTTTACCTTGGGCCAGCGTTCAGGATCCTTGCGAATAATCGCGCGCATACCATTAGCGAGGAGCAGTCCCGACGCGTAACTGTACACGTAGAATGGCGACCTGAAATGCGACCAGTACATCCACCAATCCTCGGCCCCGTAATCCTGTATCACGGCAGGGCCCATGTACGACGCCATGTGTTTCTTGAAAATTGCGCCAATCTGATCAGCTGACAGGTAGCCTTCTTTTCTAAAGGTATCGTGGACCTCACATTCGAAATTATACGCTGCTACCTGACGCGAGATGGTTGATACGTCCTCGCCGATTTTTTGCATCAAGAGGATAAAGCGTTCTTCACCAGTCGCCTGAGCCAAAATTCGGTCAAAGGTGTAGCCCTCACAAAAGGTCGAGGCAATTTCAGCCGTGAACATCGGCGTGTCATAGTTCAAAGCGTTTTCACCCTTAATCAAAGTCCCATGAATCGCATGACCCATTTCATGTCCCAGAGTCAAAACATCCCGCGCCCGATCGGTATGGTTGAGCATAATGTAGGGCGGCTTGGTAACTTCGTCATACATACAAAATGCGCTTCCCCTTTTACCGGTTCGTGGATAGACATCAACACGTCCATTTTCGACAGTATCTCGGTGAATCTGGGCAAAATCTGGATCAACACTAGACAGCGCCTGGTCAACGAGTTCTACAGATTTTTCGTAGCTATATTCGGTATCGACGTTACCTACCGGAACGTTTCGTTCGTGGTAGTGTAGTTTTTCTTGCCCAAGGAGGCGCGCCTTTAAGGCATAGTAATCGCGGGCAACCTTGAATCGTTTGCTGACCACACCCGTCATGGTATCAACAACATCAAATCCGACGTCATCAGACAAGATGCGTGCATGGTCGGGACGCTTGAACCCACGCAATTCATCATTAATCTTTTTGTCTTCAAGGATCGAATTAAATTCTTTCTCCAGCACCAATCGGTGACGTTTAAAAGTCGCCTCAAGCGCCGTTGCAGCGGCATCCCTGACACGTTTATTCGAACTATGAATGAATTGAATGTATTCGTTGAATGGTTTGGTTGCTTTTTTTACCCTTCCTTTTTCTTCAACCAGAACCTCGGCAGATTCTTGTGAGAATATTTCAGACACCATCGACGCCCAGTTACCACTGGATACCCCTGATTTCATCGAGAGAATCTTTTCTTCTTTTTCAGAGAGTTGGAACTGTGCGGTTTCAAAAATACCCCTCAAAAAGTGTCGATACGGTTTTAATTGCGATGATTTCAAAAATATCTTTTGATCTTTCTCTTTGATGGTTCCGAGAGACAAACCAAAGAATCGGGTATGATCAGATAGTTTTTCAGACCAGTCGTCGTAGCGTTTTTCAGCTGCGGCATAATCCTTGTTCGTCGAATCACCCATACGTGCGAAAAATAAGTACATCGCCTCGTTACTAGGAATTCTGGCCAAGGCTTCATATTGGTCGAGGGCCTTTTTCAGCGAAGTCGGTTTGGTTAAATAGGATTGATCATTCTTCCATGTTTTTGCAAAGGCTCTCGTCTTTTTCTCGATCGAGGCTCGTTCCTTGGCAAAGGTAGGATCGTTGTATCGTCTACCAAAAGGCGAAAGATCCCAGGTCGTTGGTAATTTCTTCATGCCTGCACTATACCAGAGAAAATAAAAAGGATAAGAAAGTTCTTATCCTTTTTTGGCTGGTATAAAAATCTCTTTCTGATTTTCCCAATCATCGACAATATGACCAATGAGTACTCCTTCTTCAGGAGTTTTATGAATATTAGTAGGTGCTTTCTCAAGAAAGACCTGAAGTCTAAGGTTTGCCTTGAGGCTAGAAGATGTTGTCATGGCTATAGAATTTTTGTTTCTTGATAAGAGTAAAGCACAAAAACAGACGTTTTCATACTATTTCCCTTCAAACACTTTTTTAAACTTCTCGAGTTTTGGTGCGATGACGATTTGGCAGTAGGCCTGCTGTGGATTCTTGGCAAAGTAACCCTGATGGTAGTCTTCGGCTGGATAGAAAATTTCAAGGGGTACTACCTCAGTCACGATGGGGTCGGTGTAGGCGCCCGAATTATTAAGGCCATCAATGATCTGCCTCGCAATGGCAAGATCCTGATCATCGCCGGACAAAATAATGCTGCGATATTGGGTACCTACATCAGCACCCTGACGATTCAAGGTTGTTGGATCATGCACGGTGAAAAATATTTCAAGAAGCTTCTCTAGAGGAACCACATTGGGATCGTAGGTGATGTGTACCACCTCGGCGTGGCCGGTTGTGCCACTGCAAACCTCGCGATAGCTTGGATTATCCGTGTCACCACCCGCATAGCCAACGACCACATCAGATACCCCAGAAACGCGGCGGAAAATTGGTTCAAGACACCAGAAACAGCCACCTCCTAAAACAATAGTTTTCATACAATCATTATAACAATAGATTTAAACATTTCTGGAACTCACTAAGCTTTAGAAATATAAGATGGATATCGAGGAGACGAGGAAAAAGAGTGTGAGGCGTACTTTAGGTACGATGAACACTCTTTTATCCGATGACGACAAAGATAGTCGCTTATATTTCTAAAGCGTCGCGGTTGCAAAGAGTGTCGAAAAAGCTTTGCAATAGATCGACACCGACTGATATTGTGACAAATCATAGGCAGACACATCGTAGTTTTGTGAGCCAACATTACCCTTGAGCGGCGCGAGGATGATGTGATCACCAAAATCAGATGAACCTGTTGGAATACCTGTGTTCAAAGTCACAAAAAGGTCAGGGCCATTGGTAACGCTAAAATTTTCGAATCGCAAGTAGGTTTTACCGCCATCTTCAACAACTAACAATTGCCCTTCACCTTGGTGAAAGTTATCAGCACCAGAAAACTTTCCACGTGTTTCAACAACCGGATCGGTACCTTGGTAGGGCGGATCAGGGACTGGCATCGGTTCTTCCATGGTAGTATCGTCAGGCGTTTCTTCTTCGGTTACTACCTCAACCTGGTCTGATATAACGACGTCAGATTCTTCAGTCACCTGATCGTTGATTGGCAAGGCCTCGTCCACCGTTTGATTAATCACGAGCGGTGAAAGAACATACCAAGCAAACCCTAATAATCCAATAAGAATAATAACAATAAAAAATTTCTTCATGATGTCAGTATAACAAAAAATAAAACGTGATTACTAACCACGTTTTATGTTTCAGCTATTGATAATTTCTAAAGCTTTTCGATAAACAACCTCATGAATATCATCAATCGAAAAGATATCACCTTCGCGAGAACATCCAATACGAATCCAGTTATTGTTTTCAGCGATCATCTTCAAACCTGACTCTCTGGCCTTGGTTAAATGTTCGATATTGTTTTCATGCTGATCACCCTCGCCGTCGAGATATTGTTTTGATTCTTGTGCTGACTTTTTCTTTAATAATTTTTGAGTAATTTCAACTGATACATCAAGATACAAGATTGCATCAGGTCTTGGAATCTTGAACACCTCATGTTCCATAGTATCGAGCCAGGACATAAAAGTACGCCGTTCTTCAAGATCTTTAATTTTTCCGCCTTGATGAATCTGATTTGAAGAAACATAACGATCAAGAATAACTATAGATCCTTCTTCAAGCCAGGTGCGAATTTGCGCCGACGATTCGAACCGATCAGCAGCGTATACAACAGAAGCTATTTTAGGATCAAGTTCAGCCCAATTTCCGTGCTTTCCAGCCAAGCATTCACCAATAAAACCTCCAAAAAAGTTATCGTAATACCTTGGAAAATCGAGCGAACACACCTGGTATTCCTCGGAGGTGAGCCGTTCTTTCAATTTCGCAACCTGGGTTGCCTTTCCTGATCCGTCAGTACCATCAATAACAATAAGTTTTCCTTTATTTTTTGACATAGTAAAAGTGTTTATTTTTAATGAATATACACTAAATGTAACAATTGGTATACTCGTTAATATGGATATGTTTCAAAAAATTGTGAAGTGGAATGAGGAACGTGGATTGATTGAAAAGGGTTTTAATCACCAGAAAGAAATCTCATTTATTATTGAGGAGCTGCTCGAAAGTACTGGAGCCTACGATAGTGATACCGCACGAGAAAAGGCCTTGTCTTACGCTGAAGAAATTACCCAACATGGTCAAGGTAACGATGAAAACTTGGTTGATGCTTTTAGTGACATAATTGTGTATGCGACAGGTGCCATAGCTAAAATTGGCTATGATCCATCTAAAGTTATGGACGAGGTATATCAAGAAATCAACTCAAGGACTGGTACCTTTATTGATGGGAAATTTGTGAAAGATCAAAATGTGCAGATATATAAAGCAGATTTGAGCTCTTGCAAGTTTTAAAAATAAAGCGTTAATTGACTCTCTCTCTCTCTTTTATTAATTAAGATCGATTTTGAAACATAAAAACTAGAATTACTATGGAAAAATACCACATTGACAATGAATATCTAACTTTGCTGAAAACCATCATGGAAAAAGGTGAGTTTAGATCAAAAGAAGAAGAGCGTACTGGAACCGGGACTAAGGGAATTTTTGGTTATCAATACCGATGTCCAAACGTCGCTGAGAATTTTCCCCTCTTAACCACTAAACAGGTTCATTTTAAATCAATCGTAACGGAACTGTTATGGAAACTGAGTGGATCAACGAATATACGCCCTCTTGTGCTTGTTGGAAATAGAATTTGGAACGAATGGCCTTATCAAAACTATCTGAAGAAGAACAATCTGGAAGAAACATATCCTCGTTATTCTGATAAATGGCACGAACATATGAAATGGTTCGTGGAAGAGATAAAGAATGATGAAGATTTTGCGAACCAGTGGGGTAACCTTGGGCCAACCTATGGACACCATATCAGGAACTTTGATGGATATAATCCAGAAACTGACACCTTTGTTGAAGGATTTGATCAACTGGCTGATGCTATCAAAACCATAAAAGAAAATCCTGGCTCTCGGCGAATCATTATTAGCCTATGGAATGCAACTGAGAATCCGTACACACTCTTGCCGCCATGTCCGTGTTTCTATCAGTTCGCAGTACTCGGAGGTAAATTGCATTTACAAATGTACCAACGTAGCTGTGATACCTTCCTTGGTGTTCCATTCAATACAGCACAAGATAGTTTGTTTCTGATGATTATGGCGCAGGTATGTGATCTCCCTGCTGGAGATTTCATCCATACCTTTGGTGATGCTCACATCTATTCAAACCATTTTGATCAAGTAAAAGAACAACTCACACGTGAACCACGTCCTATGCCAAAAGTTGTTATCAATCCTAAGGTAAAGAACATTAAAGACCTTACCGTTGATGATTTCACACTAGAGGGATATGATCCTCACCCTAAAATCACAGGTCAAGTTGCCGTGTAAAAGAGCCTTTGGGCTCTTTTTTAATGATTGAGATTCTTGCCCCAATTGTCGCCATTGAATCGGCCGGTGTCTTTATAATTCGATTCAAGGTCGGATGATATTTGGGCAAAGAGGATTTGTGCGATCTGCATACCTGGCCGGAGGATGATCGGAATCTTGCCAGCGTTATACAGTTCAAAGGTAATGTTCAAGAAGTGTCCTGGGTTCACAATACCCGCGGTGTTATGGACGACAAGGCCAATCCTCGCGAGGGAACTTTTTCCCGATAGTTGAATCAGGTAGTGATCAGAACCAAAGTAATCTTTTGAGGTACCGAGAACGGTCTTGCCCGGGTGCAGGACAAAGGCTTCACCATCGGGAACCTCGATTTCATGAGTTTCAGGAAGAATACCTTTCGACGGATCAACGGCCGCGAGCTTGTAGCTCTTCATGGTCTGGAATTTATTTCCGAGGAGGATGTCGTAGCTGACCTGTTGAAGTCGTTCTTGATCAAAATCTGAAATGGTTATTCTGTTGGCTTCGATCTCGGCCTTAATATCCCTGTCTGATAAGTACATACCGCCATAGTACCACCTGAGCCAGAGACGAGGTATTTTGGACCGTGGAAAAATGTTGGATAACCTATTTTAAGAGATCACTCCCCACCCACACGAATTCCCAGGGTTCGGGATCGGGACCTTGGTTTTCGGCCCCTTCGGGATAGCTCGGGATGAAACCGTAACGTTTCGCATTCTCAAAATTATTCGCCGAGAGCCACGCATAGCAATTTGTATCAGCAAATGAATACACCAGGTAATCGTTCCCACAGCCAAAATCAACCGCATACCCGGTGTGGTGTTTCGAATAGCCTGGCAGGGCCGACACCGCAAAAATAGCATCGAGGTTAGTATCCTGACTACCATCTAGAATCGTCCTTGGATTAGTCAGATTCGCCTTGTCGGTAAAAATACGTCGCTGATCACTCGCGGAACGGTACGCGGATACAAAATGAAGACGAATCCCCTGTTTCTGCATAGCATTTCGCATGGCAATGTAGGCGTCCCTAATTTCAGGGAGAGTCCTTATATTCTCAAACCACACGATGCCCTCTTCATCAGCAAAACCGCGGCGATGATAACCACGCGCCTCGGCAAAATCTCGTAGGTAGGTATCAACCTCAGGGAGTTCATAGATAGGCACGTCATAATACGAAAGCCCATGTTCACGTTCAAAAGACGAAAAGAGGGCGAGAAAATCTTTAGCTGAAAAACACGCAAAATCACCGCAACGCTGTAGTTTTGGTTCTTCTGATGCTATTTCAAATTCTTCTTCAACCTGGTAATCAATGACGGTGCGATGTTCGGCGGGATGTTGATGCTGCATCCAAAACCACGCAGTCACGATAAAACATCCCAAGGCTAAGAAAAAAATGAGCATTGATGTCCCATTTCTTGATTTCATGTAGCTTTATTTTCGCAGAATTTTATCAATTCGGCGAGCGAGCGTGATCATATCTTTTTCTTTTTTACCACGAGTCGTCTCGGCTGCGGCACCGATTCTAATTCCTGACGGATTAAAAGGTGAACGTTTATCGAATGGAATCGTGTTCATGTTCACAATGATGCCAGCTTTCTCGAGACGGTTTGATGCTTCTTTACCGGTAATCCCCTTTCCGCCATTCCAGACATCAACCAAAAAGACGTGGTTATCGGTTCCACCCGAGGTAATTCGCCAGCCCAGGTTTTTTAATTCTTGTGCTAAGGCTTTGCTATTTTTTACCACCTGCTTCGCATATTTTTTAAAACTCGCTGCGCTGGCTTCTTTCAAGGCAACCGCCAGCGCCGCTATTTGGTTCATGTGCGGACCACCCTGCATACCTGGGAAAACTGATTTTTGAATTTTATCAAATAGGGTTGCTTCCCCGTCTTTGAGTTTGTTACCATGACCTGCATCACGACGTGCAAAGATCATACCACCGCGCGGACCACGCAAGGTTTTATGGGTCGTCGTGGTTACCACGTCAGCGTAACGAAAGGGTGAAGGATGTTCTCCACCTGCAACCAATCCTGCAATGTGCGCCATATCTACCATAAGGTAAGCACCAGCAGCATCAGCAACCTCGCGCATTTTTTTGAAATTAATCACCCGCGGATAAGCCGAATACCCTGCGATGACGAGGTGTGGTTTTTCTTTTTTGGCAATTT
>ERZ795053.2499-NODE-2499-length-22162-cov-6.253178_pt1 | contig 22162 bp, 21 predicted proteins | sample MGYA00375137_ERZ795053 | MGnify/ENA primary metagenome ERZ795053 (study PRJEB30182, sample SAMN05720284) | activated sludge metagenome | isolation source: Anaerobic digester | place: Hong Kong | collected 2014-12-17 ...
TACGAGATAACCGAACGTGACTGGAGTTCAGACGTGTGCTCTTCCGATCTCGTCTTTCGAATCGAGTCGAAGCGATCATTGCGGCCGGTCAGGATCTTGTGCGGGTAGGCCTGATGACCGACATCCCACAAAAGGCGATCATTCAGGAAATCAAAGACACGATGCAGCGCGATCGTGAGTTCGACGATACCGAGATTGCTGGCGAGATGCCCACCCTGAGCGCTGACGACACCGATGATGCGCTCGCGAATCTCAGTGGCCAGGCTGTTGAGGTCCTCGATCGACAGCTCGCGCAAATCCGCAGGCGATTGGATGCCAGGTAAGATTGATCCCATGGTATTCGTCCTTCTTGCAGTCTCTGGATCCGCTGAAGCCGGCGTCCGGCGTCGAACAGTTCAGTGAGTTCGATCGATTACATATGTGGCGAGCCGCCTGAGGCGTTCCGCGCCCTCTCCCAGCGGCTCGATGTGTCGCAGGGCGCCATCCACCAGCAGCGCCGCCATTTCCCGGCTCGCGTCGATTCCGACCGCCGACGGATACGTCGCCTTTCCCCGGTCCGCGTCCTTCCCAGTACGCTTGCCGACGGCGTTCGGGTCACCTGTCACGTCCAGTAAGTCATCCACGATCTGGAACGCCAGGCCCAGGGCCTTCCCGTAGCCGCTCAGCGCGGCCATGTGTTTCTGATCGGCCGAGGCCGCCAACCCGCCCAGGCGGCAGGCGCACTGAATCAGCCGCGCCGTCTTACCCAAGTGGATCCGTTTTACGTCGTCGCCGTCCAGGGCTTTGCCCTCGGCGTCCAGGTCGAGCCATTCGCCGCCGATCATGCCGGCCGCGCCCGTCGCATTCGCGAGTTCGCTGACCATGGGGCCGATAGCGCGCGTGGCGCCGTAGGCCTTCGACAGCGTTTCGAACGCCAGCGCGAGCAGCGCGTCTCCCGCAAGGATTGCCGTCGATTCGCCGAACACGACGTGATTCGTTGGCCGACCGCGACGCGTGTCGTCGTTGTCCAGCGCCGGCAGGTCGTCGTGAATCAGACTGAATGCGTGCACGCACTCGATGGCGACGGCGGCGCCCATGGCCGTCTCTCGTGTTTCGCCGCAGGCCTCACAGCTCCACAGCGCCAGCGCAGGACGCAGACGCTTGCCCCCCGACAGGAGGCTGTATCGCATGGCTTCGAGGAGCTTTTCGGGGCGCACGATGCCGGACACGGCGTCGATCGCGGCGGCCAGTTCGGCGGATACTCCGGCGCCCTCGGCGACGAGCACATCGGCGATTGACTTATCCAGGGCCTCAGCCACGCAAATCCCCAACGACGCCACCTTCGGCGGCTCGTGGACGGCCGACGAGAATCGTCGCAACTACCGTCCCCAATTGACGATAGCGAGAGTCGAACGCCTCGTCCAGCGGAACCTCAGATCATGTCGGAATTATTGAAAGAAGTGAAAGACCGCGTATTCCGCCCAAAGGTCCCGCCGGCAATCGCCGACTTCGACCGACGTCCGCCGGCCCTATGCGTCCTCGGCCGGCGCGTCTTCTTCGCTGAGCGAGGCTTCCAGCGTCTGGATCCTCAGCTCCGCGTCTTCCAGCACCTTGCGGCACTTTCGAATCAGGGTCATTCCCTCTTCGAACTGCCTGATCGACTCTTCGAGTCCGATCTCACCCTGCTCGATCGCCTCGGCAATCTCCTCGGCGCGCCCCATTGCGTTTTCGAATACAAACTTACCCTTGGACATACGCCTCAACCGATCGTTTTTCGCGGCGAGCAACCCTTCCCTGGATCGCCACGTCGCGGCCTTTCGAGCCGTCCGTGCTCCCGACGCTTCCCGCCTATTGAAACAGGTCGCCCTGTCTCGAATCAACCACTCGGCTGTGGATTTCGCCATCCGCGGTCTGCGTGACGATTCGATCCCCCTCGAGCAACCCTTCAGATGATCGTACCACCTGCCCGCCGCGAAATCGACGCGTGATGGAAAATCCACGCCTGAGGACCTGTTCGGGGCTCGCGGCAATCAGCCGCGCTTCGGCTGACGCGACCTGCCGACGCTGATTCGCAATCAGGGCCGAGACAGCGCGACGCAATCGACGCTCAATCGTGATCAGCCGGGATCGCTCCGCGTGCACATGATGAACCGGAGATGCGGATTGCAGGCGCCCGGCGATCGTCGCGAGCTGGCGACTCTCGGACACGAGCGCTTCCCGCGTCACCCACAACAGTCGATGCGCCAGCCGATCGACAGCCAGCCGCCGCCGCTCAAGGACAACGACCGGTCGCGAACGCGCGAGCTTCAGCTCGACCTGCGCGATCTTTCGGCGACGCTCCGTCACCGCCCGATGCAGCGTGTATCGCAGGCGCGAGGCCATCTCATCCACGCGCTGCCCCCAGCGGCGAACGGCGCCAACGGGGTCGCGAAACCACGCCGATCTGGCCACGGCGTTGAGTCGATGACGGAATCGCTCGATCCGCTGGGCAATACCGCGTCGCATCCGACGATCAGTCTCGTCAATCGTCTGCACGATTTCCGCCAGCACGGGCACTACGAGTTCCGCAGCCGCCGTGGGCGTCGCCGCGCGCACATCCGCCACGAAATCCGCGATCGAGAAATCGACTTCGTGCCCCACGGCGCTGACGATCGGAATCTGACTCGCGGCAATGGCCCGCGCGACGATTTCCTCGTTGAAGGCCCAGAGGTCCTCGAGGGAACCGCCACCGCGCCCGACGATCAGCACGTCAACGCCGCCGATTCGCCTCGCCACGCGATTGAATTCACTGATCGCCGACGCCACTTCGGACGCCGCCCCATCGCCCTGCACGCGCACATCCTTCGTGATGACGCGAACCCTGGGATAGCGTCGCTCGATGGTGTTCAGAATGTCCTGGATCGCCGCGCCCGACGCGCTCGTCACGACACCGATCGTTCGCGGAATCGCGGGCAGCGACCGCTTGCGTTCGCCATCGAAAAGACCTTCCTTCGCGAGCTTCTCCCTGAGCTGACGAAACGCGAGCTCCAGGGCGCCAACACCCTGCGGCTGCAGCCGACTGACGTAGAACTGCACCTGGCCGCGCGGTTCGTAGACATCGATCCTGCCCGACGCGACGACGGCCAGTCCGTCCGCCATTTCGAATTTCAGGCGGGCGGCGTCCGATCGCCACATGACGCAGCGAATCTCGCTGGTTGCGTCCTTCAGCGTGAAATAGACATGGCCCGCCGACGCGCGGGAGACATTCGACAACTCACCGACAACGTGCAGTGTCGTCGGAAACGCCGACGTGAGGGCGCCGCGAATCATTGCCGTCACGCGCGCGACAGTCAGCGTGGCCGGTTCGTCGCCGCCGCCGGGTCGTCCCGCCGGCGATGTCGACGCCCGCATTCGCCCGGGATCAAACAGAGGTCGATCGCGATCGTCCGGCGAAGTCAAAGGGGCTCCTTCCAGAATCCATACTCGCGACTGTTGTCCGGATCATCGCAGACTCGCTCGCCGCGCCGCTGAAATCCACTCCTCAGATACAATCGATGCGCGTCGGGGAGCAGCACGTCGCTCCATATCCGCATCGCCGGCGCATTGGCGCGCCGGGCCTCCTCCACGCAAGCGTCGAGCAGCAGCCGACCGATTCCCCTGCCGCGATACGCCTTCAGCAGGTACATCCGGTGCAGTTCGGCGAAGCCGTCGTGCATCGTGACGCCGGCGCAGCCGACGATCTCCGTCCCGGCGCGGACGACAAAGAACGCGCCGCCGGCATCGACGTAGCGTCCGGGTATATCGTAGATATCGGCGCAGTATCCGCCGATCTCCCAGGTGAATCCGTATTCGGCAAAGACAGTCCGCACGACCTCCACGACACGCTCGGCGTCCGCCGCCTGAAAGGCGTCGACGATGATCTCTACGTCAGACGTTCCCATCAGCGGTCGTTTCACTCCCCTCGGGCGCCACGTCGACGCGCGGCGTCCGGCCGCGATCGAGCCGTTACTGACTGTCGACAGTCCCCAGGCTCACGCGCTCGATCGATGTCGCCCGGCCCGTGTCGGAATCCGCTTCGATGAGCACGCCGCACATGCGCACATCGTCTGACGCCACATCAAAAGGTGACGGCATCCCGGTGACGAACGCCCGCAACACACGGTCCTTTCGACGGCCCAGCACGCCGTCGTACGGCCCCGTCATGCCGAGGTCCGTGATGTACGCCGTGCCACGATCGAGGACGCGTTCGTCCGCCGTCGGCACATGCGTGTGTGTGCCGTACATCGCTGTGACGCGACCGTTGAGATGCCATCCCATGGCGATCTTCTCGCTCGTCGCCTCGGCGTGCATGTCGACAATGACCAGCCGCACGTCCTGCGGCACGCGGGCCAGCGCGCGATCCATCGCCTTGTACGGACAGTCGCACGGCGGTTTCATGAAGAGCCGACCCATCACCGAAATCACGGCGACTTTCGGTCCCTTCTCCGTCTCATAGACGGCGATTTCCTTTCCGATCGAGTCGGGCGGGTAATTGACGGGCCGCACGATGCAGTCGGATTTCTCCAGCACGGGGAGAATCTCGGCGCGCCGATAGATGTGATCGCCGAGCGTCATCAGGTGAACACCGTAACGCAGGAACTTGTCGTAGAGCGCTTCCGTCAGACCCGAACCATTCGCGGCGTTTTCCACGTTGGCGATGACGCAGTCGACACCCCGTTCCTTGACGAGGCGCGGCACGCCTTCCGCGACGGCGGAACGCCCCGGTCGCCCCACCACGTCGCCGATACAGAGAATTGTCAGCTTCAAGAAAAATCGACTTTCCAGCCCCGGCACATCCCGGCGACATTCGGCCGCCGGCACATCCGGAGAACGATGGATCGACACGCGGCGACACCCGCGCCCCGTTCGACGCCATCGGGTTGCGGACCGAGTATAAGTAACGCGCTTCGATTCTCAAATCGGCGTCACACAAAATTCACAGCCTGTGAGTCAGAAGTCGCCGATGGCGCGTCGGCTTTTGTCGCTCATGAGCTTACGCCGTTCGGCGCACTTCACACGATTTCACAGCGTTGACGCCCGACACGTGGCAACTTTAGCATCCCTCGGCTCTGGACTCCGAAACCCGGCACGAGGCGTTTTTCCAATGGCATTCCTCAACGGATCCGTCAGTTATTCACGATTCCGCGTCCATGGCGGTGGTCCCAAACGACTGGACGAGCATCTGCTCGACAAACTCCGCGAGCATCGCATCGGCAGCGACAAGATTCTTCGCTCCGACATGGAGGAGTCGGGCTGGATCGGTGGTCGGCACCTGCTCGATATCGAATTCGATCTCGAGAAGAATGTCCTTCTGGACTGCCTTCACTACGGGCTGCGGATTGACGCCCACAAGCCGCCCCCCGACCTGATGCGCGCCTACGAGCAGCAGGAGTTCGACGCCCTTCTCAAGGAAGCGTCGAGCGTCGGCACGCCCAAGATCTCCCGCATCAGGAAGGAGGCCCGAGAGGCCGCCAGGAGTCGCATCGAGGACGAACTGAAGGAGGGCCGCTTCCGCAGGCAGCGCCAGTTCCCGCTCTTCCTGGATACCCAGCGCGACATTCTCTACGTCTCGGCCACGTCGCCCGCCGTCCACGAACGCCTGTTGCCGCTCTTCAAGAATACGTTCGGCAAGCGTCTCGAACCTCTAACGGCCGGCGGTCTCGCCATCTCCTGGGCGGAGCATCACAACCATACGCGGCAACTGGAGAACCTGGAGCCCTCCGCGTTCGTGCCGCACCCGGAAAATGGCCTGGATTCTCCCTACTGGACGTCACACGATCCGGCGGCCCGCGACTGGCTGGGCAACGAGTTCCTGCTCTGGTTGTGGTACACGCTCGAAGAAGAGTCAGACACGCTCGAGATGGAGGACAATTCCGACGCCGCCGTCGTCTTCGTGAAACAGCTCGCGCTCGAGTGCCCCTGGGCCGAGACGGGGAAGGAGACGATCTCCTGCGACGGACCGACACGCCTGCCCGAATCGCGTCGCGCGATTCAATCCGGCAAGCTGCCGCGCAAGGCAGGCATGATGCTCTCGCGTCACGGCCAGCAATACGAATTCACGATCCAGGCGGAGACGTTCAACGTCAGTGGCGCCGCCCTTCCGAAGGTCGAGAAGGAAGATGAGGGCGCTTCGAACGGCGACGGCGCCGTGGACAGCGCGCGCGTTCGAAACGAAGAGCGACTCGAGCAGATTCGTCACATGGCCGAATCGATTGACCTGCTCTACGGCGCGTTCCTCAAGCACCGACTTCGCACGGAATGGAGCAAGACGCGCGACACGATTCGCGCCTGGCTGCGCGCCGGCGCAGGCGACAAGCGCGCCGCGACAGCCCCCGCCGCCGCGTCCCACGAAACCATCGGTGTGTAGCCAACCCGATCGGCTCGGGAGAGCCGGGGCTCTCAGCGATTGGTGGACACTCTCTCGAAGTTCACGCCGACGCGATGCATGGCGCCCTTGACGTGCACACAGTTTCGCACGACGCAAAGGACCATGGGCTTTTCAGGCAGCGCCTTGATGCATGCGATCACGACGGTGCCGTTGTGCACGTACTGATTGAACATGAAGCTGAAGCCGCCGATCGACAGGTCGTGCGTTGTGACGTCAATCTCTCGCCGCGCTCCCGACGGATCGACGATCGTCACGCGCAGCCGAGTTCGCCAGGCGTATCGATCGGATCCTCGCTTTTCGACGGTTGTCGAATCCGCGTCGGCCTGTTTCCTGAGCATCGCCATCACGCGCGCAGGGTTTTCGTGCTTCGCGGGCGATTCAGAGGCCCCGGCCTTCATGACAGTCCGCCGGGTTGACCCTGACTCCCTGCGCGACCGCGAGCGCGTCGCTGTGTCGTCGATTGCGTGATCCTTCGACATGAACGGCCGACCCTGTGACGTTCGAAATCAGCCTCCCGGCCGAACCGCGAACCCATACTGAGATCATTCCATTCGGGAATCGGATCTGCGCCCGCGAGCCTTGAGGGAAATACGGTAGGCCGCCGACGAACGCCTCGAGCCTCTGTCTCGCGTTGATCGTTATACGACTCGTGCGGAAAATACGTGTGGCATTCGGACGTTCCGCGATGCGTCGCGGCGATCCCTCGGAACGCCGGGACAGTCACGACGCCCCGCCCTGTCAGCGTCGCCCCCCGCCACTCGAAGCGGACGCATGAATGGCGATTTCCTGAATGGTCGTCTCCTTCAGAAAGGTCTGAAGATGCGTGCGAAGCTCGTTCCACTTGCGATGCCCGGCGCACGGATCGGTCCCGTCGCAGGACTTGTTGTCAAACGGACAACCCGCCCGCGCCCCCAGGAACTGCTCGAACGGCTCGACCACCTCCGCCAGCCGGAGTGTCCGCGGGTCGCGATTCAGTCGAAACCCACCGGCCCGCCCCGGCGCCGCCGTCAGCACCTCCGCCGTGACCAGCTCTCGCAGGATTCGGGAAAGGTACTTCCTCGGGATTCCCATCTCCGACGCGATCCGTTGCGCCGTCGCGGGCCCCTGATCCGGCAGCCGTGTCAGGAATACCATGGCTTTCAGCGCGTATTCGCTCGACATCGAAATCACGGCAACCCTCCTTGCAGGATGGCGGGATCTCGTATCGTCATGACGCGTTGACGCCCGTCACCAGGCGACTGGCGTCGCCGACTCCATCGACGACGCCACGGACCCCGCTCTCGAAAGCGCGCAGCGCATTGCGCGCGACTACAGATCGCCGGCGATCCGACGGAAGTGATATCCCGTGATCGCCAGCTGCGCCGCCAGCGAAAAGGCGCGCGGATGCGCCACGAGGGCCTGCGCCATGAACTTCCAGTACTGACGCCGCCCCCGACTGGCCACGCCCATCACCCACATGGAACGCACGAACGCGCGGATCTCCTGCCATCGCAATCGGACCGCCGGTCCCGACGGCTTGTAATTCCGCAGGAAAATCAGGATTCGAGCATAGTATTCCTTGGGTGTGTACAACTGCTGCACGAGCCGCCGATACCCGTCGATCAGCGTCTGCCGGTTCATCGTCGGGATGTAGTTGAGCACGGCGTCGAGGTTATTGCCCGTGCTGTTGGCAAGGATCCGCCCCTCGGCGCGCAGTCGCTTGAACAGGCCCGTCTCGGGAAGGGCCGTGAGCAGACCGACCATCGCCGTCACAACGCCCGCCTCCCGAATGAACTTCAGCTGCTGATCGAAGATGCCTGGCTTGTCGTTGTCGAATCCGACAATGAAGCCGCCCATCACTTCCATGCCCGACTTCTGTATCGTTCGGACGGCCTCGACGAGATCACGCCGCCGGTTCTGCGTCTTCGAGCATTCGGCGAGGCTCTCTTCCTCCGGACTCTCGATCCCCACGAACACACTCGTGAATCCCGCCTCCGCCATCAGGCTCAGCAGTTCGGGATCGTCGACGATGTTCAGCGACACTTCCGTGAGGAAGGTCCACTTGATTCGTCGCCGACGCCGCCAGTCAATCAGGGCGCGCAACAGCGCCTTCGCCCGCGCGCGATGCCCGATGAAGTTGTCGTCCACAATGAAGACGGAACCATCCCAGCCCGCCGCCTTCAGCGCCTCCAGCTCGGCAATCATCTGCGCCGGCGGCTTCGATCGCGGAACACGCCCGTACATCACGATGATGTCGCAGAAATCGCAGTTGAACGGACATCCCCGCGAAAACTGGACGCTCATCCGCGCATACTGCCGCATGTCCAGCAGGTCCCATCGCGGAATCGGCGTCGCCGTCAGATCGGGCTTCTCTGAACTCGCGTATTGCGGCTTCAGCGTCCCGTTCTCCAGGTCCCTGACCAGTTCATCCACCACGCATTCGGCCTCGCCGAGGACGAAGTGATCCACTTCCTGAAAGCGCTCGTGGCCTGTCGTGAACAGCGGGCCACCGCCGATGATCGTCTTTCCCTTCGATCGGCATCGATGAATCACCTGACGAACCGACGCCTCGTGGATGATCATTCCCGTGACGAAGACGTAGTCCGCCCACTCGATCTGTGCGTCCGTGAGCGACTCGACGTTCAGGTCCACGAGCCGCAGCGACCACGCGCGGGGCAGCATCGCCGCGACTGTCACCAGCCCGAGCGGCGGAAACGCCGCCTTCTTCGAGATGAAGGGCATCACATGGCTGAAACTCCAGAACGTGTGCGGTGTCTGCGGAGAAACGAGCAGGATCTTCATTGCGCGGGTACCTGAATCTGCGAACCAATCGCCGTGTCTCACGCCCGGGCCCACCAAATCGGCCGGGCGCTCGCGATGTTACACTATATATAGATGTCCGTATCGGCAATATTTCGGCGTGGCCCCGATCTTCCCGCCCCGGGGCGTGCGGGGCCCGGGATCAGCGCCGGACACTTGGCGCAAAAGCGGGCCGTTGTGTAACATTTGCATCACAGCGTCCGGGGTCGGATTCCAGGTCAATCGTCACGCGCAATCCTCCAGCCAGGCGCCAAAGGAGCCATTCGTGGCCGAAACGCAGGACAAAGTCGCCATCAAGTGCCAGTGCGGAGGGAAGTTCCGCGTCCCCGCCGCGGCGCGCGGGAAACGCATCAAATGCCCGAAGTGCGCCCAGCCGCTGGCGGTCCCGAAGTCCGCGCCGTCGGCCGTGTCGAAGCCGGCGCCGTCGGCGATGTCCGCGAAATCGCGGCCGATTCCCGCCGCGAGCGATGATCTCCTTGCCGATCTCGCGGGACATGAATCCGCGGCCCCGGGCGCCACGCCATCAAGCATGTGCCCGAACTGCACGGCCTCCATCGCCAGCGACGCGCTCATCTGCGTGGAATGCGGATACAACACCCGAACGGGCCAGCTGATGGGCGCAGGCGCCTCGGGCGACATCCCCGGCGTCAGCGCGGGCGAGGCGGCCAGGTCGCTCGGCAAGGCCGGCGCCGGTCTGCTCGGTTCGCTTGCGGGGAGCTTTGGCGAACTTGGCCTCGGCGTCACGCTCAGCGCCCTCGGCGCAATACTCGGCGGTGTCATCTGGTATGCGATCGCCAGGGGCATCGAGGCGGAGCTCGGCTGGATCGCCGTCCTCGTCGGTCTGCTGGCGGGCATCGGCATGCGCATGGGCGTCAAGGGGCAGAGTGGACTTGGGGCGCTGGTCGCGATCCCATTGGCCATCCTCGCCATCGCCGGCGCCAAGTACATGTACTTCTCGACCACACTCTCCGACGATCCGCTATACGGCAGGACGGACGAGCAACTCTACGCCGACGCGCTGGCGACATCGCTGGCGTGGGAGTCACTCGACAAAGAGCGAATTCCGCCGCGCGTCGCATTGCTGACGCCGGCGGGCGAGAACCCGAGAACCTACCAGGCGCCGATGATCGGCAAGCCGATCATGGACCTGACGGAAGAGGATTTCGCCGAAATGAGTGGCTTCCAGCCGCCGCCGACGTCTTACTACAAGGAGCGCTGCGACAAGATGGCCAACGAGGTCGCGAACATGTCGCCCTCAAAAATCCGGGAAGAGGTCGAGTCACGCGACACAGCGAGCGCCATGTTCGAAGCGTCCAAAGAGGAGAGAGAACAGTCTGCGGTCGACTCCTTCGTCGGGACGCTGGATCACTTCGATATCCTGTGGCTGCTGCTCGCTTCCGGCAGCGCGTGGAAGGCCGCGGCGGGCGCCGATGATTAACGCGAGCCCGCAAATGCCATCAGCGCTCGCGCCACAGGTCAGTCAGTCGCTGAAGAGCACATCCTGCATCGAGTACATCCCCGCCGGGCGACCGCTCAGCCATTTGGCGGCGTGCAGCGCGCCCGTGGCGAACGTGTCGCGCGAGTAGGCCGTGTGGCCGAGTGTGAGTGTCTCGCCCAGCGTCGCAAACGCGACGGTATGTTCCCCGACAACGCCCCCCAGCCGCAGGCTGTGCATGCCGATCTCGCCCGGCGCGCGGGCGCCTGTCTCGCCTTTGCGGCCATACGCGATGGACGCGGCGGGACCATCATGGACCGTGCGGCCTTCGGCGACGGCGTCGCGCAACGCGATCGCCGTGCCGCTTGGCGCATCGACCTTGAAACGATGGTGCGCTTCCGTAATCTCGATGTCGTAGGAGGCGTCGAGCGTCGCCCCGAGCATCTTCGCGACGCGGAGCATCACATTCACGCCGACGCTCATGTTCGGCGCGCTGACGATCGCGATCTCCCCCGCCGCCTTGTCGACCGCCGACCGCTGATCCGGGCTCAGCCCCGTCGTCCCCGTGACCATCGAGCGACGCGCTTCGAGGCAATGGCCCAGCCAGTGCATCGTGCCGGCGGGCAACGAGAAATCGACGAGGACATCGAAGTCCGCGAGCGGTTCATTCGCGACGATGACGCCGTTCGCGCCGATCCCCGCCAGCTCGCCCGCGTCCTTCCCGATGGAGGGCGACTTGCTGTGCTCCAGTGCCGAGACGACCTGGAGGCCGGGATCCTCGGAAGCCAGCGCAATCAGGCGACGCCCCATGCGACCATTCGCGCCGCTGATGGCCAGTCGGACCTTCGAATTCGTCGGGTTATTCGATTCAGATGACACAATCACTCCGCCTTTCTCACACGGTTCACCTGCCGCTGTCCTCGCGCTCGATCGCCGCGCAGATTGCGTCGATATCGTCCGCGACCTGCACGGGACGGTTCGCGAACGCCCGCGGCGGATCGGACGCGCAGATCCTGGCGTCCCCCGGATAGCGGTCCGTGTGATAGCCGACAGTCACGTCGGCGTCCTTCAGTTGATGCCCGGTCAGAATACACACCACGCGATCCTTCGCGCCGATCACGCCACGGGTAACGAGCTTGCGCAAACCCGCCAGGCTCGCAGCGCTCGCGGGCTCACAGCCGTAGCCGCCGCGACCGATGCGCGCCTTTTCATCGAGAATCTCATCATCCGTCACGTCGCAGACGACGCCATCCATCGCATCCAGCGCGCGAAGCGCTTTCGGCAGGTTCACGGGGCGATTGATCTCGATGGCCGAGGCGATCGTCTTCGCCTTGCGTCCGTCGCGCGTCATCGCGTCGTAGTAGGAATCGACGAGCGACTGATCCCAGTCGCCGCCATTCCAGACCAGACCGCGATTCGAGACGAGATCGTTGAGCGTGTTGGCGCCGGCGGCGTTCACGATCGCCAGGCGCGGCGTGTGCGGAATCAGGTTCAGGGCCTTCAGCTCCATGAACGCCTTGCCAAAGGCGCTGGAGTTCCCGAGATTGCCGCCCGGGCAGACGATCCAGTCCGGCGGTTCCCAGTCGAGCCCTTCCAGCACGCGATACATGATCGACTTCTGGCCTTCGAGCCGGAATGGATTCACGGAGTTCATGAGATAGAGATCGAGCCGGTCCGTCGCCTCGCGAATCCGCGCCAGACAGGCGTCGAAGTCGCCGTCGATCTGCAGCGTGAGGGCGCCGTAATCCAGCGCCTGCGAGAGCTTGCCATAGGCGATCTTGCCGGCGCCGATGAAGACGACGGCACGCATCGGATCGCCGCCATCCGTCTGCGCCAATGACGCGTAGAGCGCCAGGCTCGCGCTCGTGTTGCCCGTGGAGGCGCAGCCCACGCGGCGACGGCCGAGCCATCGCGCCATCGTGAAGGCGGCCGTCATCCCATTGTCCTTGAAGCTGCCGCTGGGGTTCATCCCCTCATATTGAAAGTGCAGGTTCCCCGCCGTCAGCGGCAGGTCCATGCGCCTGGGATCGACCTTCTGGAGCAGCGTTTGCCCCTCGCCGATCGTGACGAGCTTGTCCATCGGCGCGAACGGCAGCAGCTCCCGGAATCGCCAGACGCCGGAGAAATCCAGCGGCTCGTTCCGCGATCGCCAGCGGTCCGCGAAGAAGGAAAGCCGCCCCGGCGCCGCCAGCCGGTCCCAGTCATAGGCGACGTCCAGCAAGGCGCCGCAGGTGTCGCAGTCGTACCGCGCATCCCGCACGTCGAAGGTCCGGGCGCAGGACGGCCGGATACACTGTAGAAAAGCCCCGTCTGACATGGAGACCGATCGTATCACGCGTCCTCGCCCGCGGTCAAAACGCCCACGGGCGATTTCGCGCGAGTTGCCGTCCCCCTGATCCGCCCTACAATCGCGCCCGAAATTGGACTGAATACCCGGCGGCGCCTGCGACCGCCGCGAATGACTCGAGACATCACTGGGGACAACGCGATGAGCATCCTGGTCGACAAGAACACACGCGTCATCACGCACGGCATTACCGGCAAGGCCGGGGCTTTCCATACCGCTCAGTGCATCGAGTACGGCACGAAGGTCGTCGGCGGCGTCGTCCCCGGCAAGGGCGGCCAGAAGTCCGAGCACGGTCTGCCCGTGTTTGATACCGTGGCGGCCGCGATCAACGAGACGGGCGCGAACTGCTCGCTGATCTTCGTCCCGCCGCCCTTCGCGGCCGACAGCGCGATGGAAGCCGCCGCCGCCGGGATCAAGGTCATCGTGCTGATCACGGAAGGCGTGCCGACGCTGGACATGGTCAAGGCGACGAAATTCATCAAGGAATCAGGCGCGAAGCTCATCGGCCCCAACTGCCCCGGCGTCATCACGCCGGGCGTGGCGAAGATCGGCATCATGCCGGGCTACATTCACAAGCCGGTCGATGGCAAGGGCAAGGCCGTCGGCATCATCTCGCGCAGCGGCACGCTGACCTATGAGGCCGTGTGGCAGTGCTCGCAGCGAAACATCTCGCAGACGACGTGCGTCGGCATCGGCGGCGACCCGGTCAAGGGTCTGAACTACATCGAGCTGCTGACGATGTTCGAGGCGGACCCGGCGACGGACGCGATCATCATGATCGGCGAGATCGGCGGCACGGACGAAGAGAACGCGGCGGCCTTCATCAGGGAAAACGTGAAGAAGCCGGTGATCTCGTTCATCGCGGGCCGCACAGCGCCTCCGGGCAAGCGCATGGGCCACGCCGGCGCGATCATCTCGGGCGGCCAGGGCACGGCCGACAGCAAGATCGCCGCGCTGAAGGCGGCCGGCATCCACGTCGCGGAAAGCCCCGCCGACATCGGCGCCGCGACGGCAAGAGCGCTCGGGCTGGCGTGACGAGTGGCGAGTTTCGAGTTGCGAGTTGCGAGTGTTGAGTCGTGAGTCTTGAGTTGTGAGGCGCCGGTCGTCGGGTGGGCTACGCCCACCAAAGGCGAACCGCTTGCCGTTGATTCGACCGCTTGCGCCTGAATCCGTTCTTGACCGCTGGCGCCGGATTCCCTTCCGGCGTCCCCTCCCCGCGGGAATCCATTCCCGCAAAGGCGAACCACGGACCGCCGAATCGCATCGAATTCCGCAGGTCGGGTCATCGACCCGACAAGGATTCCCAACACTTCCGGGCGATACCGACATGTGCCACCGCTCTCAGGCGGTGCAATTGTAGGGTGGGCTGTGCCCACCACAGGCGAACCGCGGGCTCCCACATGCGCGCCCGCCCCACTTTGGGCACAGACGACCCGACAAGGAACCGCAAATCGCATGGCGATATTTGACAGTGATTCCATCGATGACTTAACGGGTAAGGCGCGGGACGCGTACAAGGCGGGACTGACAGCTGACGCACGGGCCATCCTGAGGCGCCTGGTCGAACTGGATCCGCTGGACTCGTCGCACTGGGTACTCCTGGGCCATTCGCAGATGGATCTTGGCGATCACGAGAGCGCCGCAGATTCCTTCGTTCGAGCCCTGGAACTGAATCCCGGGTCGGCGAGCGCTCTTAGTGGACTGGGGCGGTGTCATCTTGAACTGAAACGCCTCGACCAAGCGCTGGTGTGCTTCGAACGAGCCGCCGATCTCAAGCCGACTCCAGCAAAGCTGGTCCTTCTCGGCGTTGCGCAAAACAGGAACGGCGACACGCCCGCCGCCATCGAGTCACTGCAAAAGGCGCTAGAGCTGGACCCCGACTTTGACGAGGCGATGTTCAATCTCGGCGTCATCATTCGAGAGGACGATCCATCCCGCGCCGAATCGCTGTTTCGAAAGTCGATCTCGATCTCGCCGGACTATTCGCATCCGCATCGCGAACTGGGGTTTGTCCTGATTCGGTCAGGGCGGACAGACGAAGGTCGGACATCCCTCGAAACGGCAATTCGGCTGGCGCCAGATGATTTCTGGGCGCACGTCTATCTCTCGCTGAACCTGAGCGAGACTGGAGAGATTGACGAAGCGGCGTTGGAGCTCGAGCGAGCGATTGAGATTGATCCTTCAATCGAATACCCGTACGAGCGGCTTCACGAGTTGCTGCTGGAAATGGGAAAACAGCCCGAGGCGGCCAGGTGCGCCGCCGCCTTGAAAGCGCTTCGTGAGCGAAATCCAGCTGATTGATGTCAGACACTTCCGTTGCTGAGTGGCATGCCGACGCTCAACGTCGGCATGTGGGCATACCGCGCGATTGCTCGGAACACCCTCGCCATAACAACCACCAGCCCCAGACTGAGCCACCCGCGCGGGACTGAGCCGCTGGCGCCGGATTCCCTTCCGGCGCCCCTCGCCGCGGGAATCCACTCCCGCAAAGCCAATCGGTGGAGAGGGCTGTGAGCCACTGCTGAGTGTCGAGTTGTGATTGTCGAGTCACGAGTGGCCGGCTTCACAGCGCCGGCTTGCGGGCTGTTTCGCCGGCGGTGACGCGGCCGAGGATCGACGCGATTATTTGGCGTACCCTTCGCGGCCAACGCACTAGCGGGCAAGCCGACCAGTGCTACGCGCACTTCGACAGCCCGAACAAGAAAGTGCCGGCCACCGGCTCTTGCTTCACCTAGCTTGCCTTCTGATCTTCGGCCGGAACACATTTATGTGTATCGCCCTCGCATTGTCGTTTCATTTTCTCCTCACAAAGCTGAAACATGTAATTAAGATTTCTACGGGTCACTAGCAACGAATATACCAGTAGGTACACCGTCACCGTTGCGGCGCCAATGCAGATTATTACCGCAGTCTTCGATGCAAGAAACCCGATCGATACTTGGAGTGCGGATGCGACAAACGAACATAGAATTGCAGCGAAGAGGAGCTCACTTAATCGTCGCAGAGGGTAGTAGTGTTCACGGCTCGCCGCCTCTAATTCAATGGCGTCCGAACACATGTCCTTAACCGCTTTGGCGTAGAACGGATCGTCATATACTAGCTCCTTCATCTTCACGATAACAAAAGTCTTTAATGATAGCAGAAACCCTGCGAGTGTTAGAAATGAGGCAAAGAACGGAATTCTCAGCTTCTCATCGTGGACTTTGATGAGATTCGCACCATCAAACATCTCAAGAGTTACGATTTCAATCAGCAAAACAACCGCGACTTGTGTTGCGACGCTTCTGTGGGATTGCCACCAATCGCCGAACCACTGGCGCATGCTTCACCTCCGTCGTTCGCCACCTCAGTCTCACCTATTTGATACCCCGCTGTGTTAGGCGACGGTGATCCCTATAGGCGTAGATTTCCCTCATTATCGCATCCTGACGCCAATCCTCAAAGTTAATGCCGATGTCGATCTTGTCATAATCCCACGCAGAGAACACCTCGAAGTTGAGAGGCCCCACTTGAATCAGATTATCTTCGTTCTCCTCATCAACCACAGTTATGGAGGCCCGCTTGGGCTTTCTATCTTCCCACACTTTCTTAAGCCAGCTCACCGCACCGGCCGGCCGGGTCCCGGGCTCGAAGACAAACTCATGTGATACTTTTTTGAGATTCTTGGGGCAATATCCATCCTTCACGATTTCGGCGCTGTCAAACGTGACCCGGGCCTTTTCGACGATCTTGCCCTTTCTCGCTGCGGTCTCCCATGTTTGAGAAAGGGGGAGGCGGCTGAATCTTGCGAACCCCGTGAACTTGCCCTCCTTGGTCTCGTCGTTTTGCCAGTCTTGCTTGAAGCTCCGGAACCGCCGTTTGAGCAGGATTCCGAGCACCTCTGCACTGGTTTCACAGCCCCTGTAGTGTGTCATGACCCCGGCACCCGTATCGTGCCGTATGAAGAAGTAATTGAATTCGGTGATACCCTCTTGGATGACTTGCTTAACGCTAATGATCTTATTCCTAGATCGAGTGCACGCATTGAACTTCTTTCGATCCACAATATACAAATTCAGACCGTATGAGAGTTCGCGGCCTACCCGGATATACACAAATCGCCTCGGTTCGGCACCCTCAGGCAACTCTCCATCTGCCGGCTCGTCGCCTAGCCCTTCGGCGTAGCGAAAAAACTCGGGCAGCGTAGTCCACGGTGGAACTTCAAAACGAATACCACATGCTTTGATTTTCATAATTCTTGTTCCCAAGAATATTGGCGATTGGAGCTGAAAGGCCCGTCCATATTCTGGAATCAAAGTCTATGGATCTGACACACGCATTGCAAGCATTGACTACGTCTGTGGTTCGTCAAGCAAACATTGGATCGCCGTGAGATAGCAGCACGCGTCGGAGGCTCAATTGAGCGTACACTGGATCGTCCGCATCGCTTCCTAGATGCCTTCTTCTGCCGGCCACGCAAGATTCGACCGGACCGCTCCCCCCAATTCGTGGCGAAGCCAAAACGCCGACCGGCGGCGCCGGGGGCTGGGCCCCGCCTGCGCCGCCGGTCGTTTTCAATCCACGTCGCGAGTGTCACGGTTCGAGCGTCGCGGGCCGAGTCGCGGTCGGGCGAACACCTCGCGGCGCCCGGCGGCCGAAGGCGGGTGGAACCCGCCCTACAACTCGCCACTCGTTACTCGTCACTCACAACTCAAAACTCACGACTCACAACTCCCGCGCCTCACACGCGCGACAGCGATCTCGCGCCATTGCCATTCGTCGCGCCGTTCGCATAGCCCGCGCCATTGCCATTCGACGTCGCGGCAATCGCCGCGCGCGGCGCGCTGGCGCCGACATAGGCCGTCACGCCGCCGCCGGGCAGTTGGCCGAACGTCACGGTAAAAATCTGCGACTCCGGACCGGCGCTGTCGGCGCGCTGGCCCTGCACGGTGTACTGCACACTGTCCGGTCCGGCCGTCAGCGTCTTGTCGATGTACTGCTTCGTGCCCGTGACACCGATGAAGCTGAACTCGCTCTCGCCCATGATCCGCCGGCGGATGATGTAGCTCGTGCCCTGCGTGCCCTCGGGGTTCGTCGCCTTCCACTTCAGCGTGAGGTCACCGGAATTCGGCGCCAGCGTGACGGTCAGTTCCTTCGGCTCGGCCGGCGGCGGCGCGGGGCTGGGCTTGGCGGGCGGCGGGATCTGGGCCGTGTTGTACACGACGCTCGCGTTGTCAGAATTCTCGGCGAAGGTGCGGATCGTTCGCACCATCTCGCTCGCCTCGCTGCGAAGGTCGCCGAAGGCCTCGTTGACCTCCTGCGTCGCGACCTTGCCGGCCTGCTGCGCCTGCTGCTGCTTGACCGTGGCGTCGCCCGCGCCCGTGGTCGCCGCCGCGAAGGCGGCCGCCTGCTCGGTCGAGAGACCGATCGCGGCGGCGTTGGCGGTGAAGATCGGGGCGTGGCCCTGGCACCATTCGAGAAAGTCGGATCGGGGGCTGGTCGGATACGTCGACATCAAAGGGACTCCTTTTTCGGCGATCGACAGTGGGCCGCATCCGTGCGGCCGCTCATGGCGGGCCATCGGCGCGTGGCGCGACGCAATCCGGTGGAAATTCGCGGAAACTTCGCGACTGACACGATCTGTCGCGGATGACCGCCAGCCGCGCGGCGGTCCGCTCCATTTTCCCGCAACCTTGCGCCGCCATCAAGATGGCACAGCGTGACGCTTCGCCGCAAATCTGGAAATTGAAAAACGCCCAAGAGTCAACCTGCGGGACGCGCCGCGCCGCGGCGGCGTGGCGTTGCGCGGCGGGCATATTGCGCTATTGCGCTCGGGGGTGGTGTGGCGGCGCCGCGAGGTTGCGGCGCGGTTCCGCGCGGTTGCGGCGCTGCTTCGCGACCCTGCGGCGCCGCGTTACAAGGTTGCGGCGATCTGTTGCAACCTTGCGGCGCTCCGCCGCAAGGTTGTGGCGCGGCGCCGCAAGGTCCTGGCGTTCCGCCGCGACCGTGGGGCGCGATGTTCCAACCTTGTGGCGCTCCGCTGCAAGGTTGTGGCCGCTGGCGCCGGATTCCCTTCCGGCGCCCCCTCCCCGCGGGAATCCCTTCCCGCAAAGCCATGTTGTGGGGCGGGCCGTGAGAATCTGATTGGTGTCGAGTTGCGAGTGACGAGTCACGAGTGGCCGGCTTCACCACGCCGGCTCGCGGGGCGAATCTCAGCGATGACGCGGCCGGGGATCGACGCGTGATTCCGACATACCCTCCGCGACGCAACGCGGGGCGACAGGGCCACTCGCCCTGCAGTTCGTTGCTGCACGATCGGAGCGGGCCCGTCGTCAGGGTCACATGGAAAACTGAACCACCTTATGGTTCAGGTCATCGCGACTAAGAGGAGGCCTCAGAATATTCACAACTTCGCCACCACGAAAGAAAATCCAGAAAGGATACCCCCCCGAGTTTCTCCGCATTCTGTTTACCTCAGGACACCATGAATCAAACTCAGGCTCGTCGTCATAGGACCTGATTCCGAAATGCAAATCGCCCGCTACGTGCGCCCTTGCGATTTCCAGGAACTCCGCCAGGACGAAAATGCCATGGGGACTCCAGGTTGGAAAAGACAGGACGATCCAGCGACCTTCGAGTAACTGGTCCTCAATTCGATCCGGGCGCCCTACCAGGGACACGCAGTTCATCGGCATGCCATCAACGATGTAGCGAGTCTTGCCAGACGAATCTGATTCAGTTCGGAATTGGAGTCGCTTCATGTCAATCTCGCTGTTGATGGGAGATGGTTGTGTCCCTCATAGGATAGGATACCTCGCCGCTTCCCGACACGCGCGGCGCTTTTCAGACGTTAACCGTTCGATCGCCCGCCCATAGGGGCCGACATAGCCGGAGCCGCGAGGGAGCGTTTGCGGCGAACTCGTCGACCTCCGTGGCGGGTGGAACCCGCCCGACCGCTCGCTCTATGCAACGCCACCGCCAACGGGTTCATTTCCGAGGCATATTCCATTTACTGGAGCGCCGCACTCCGGACACGTCCCACTTTCGTTTCCGACAAGACAATATCCGCAATCGCACATTGACGGCGCCTTGCGGTTCCGTCGTCGAGACATCAACGCCCCTGCTGCATACGCGGCAAAACACGCACATGGAAGCGGCCAGACACTCACCCAGTACCGGTACGATCCACCAAACACGGGCCCTACCTTTTGGTAGATCGGCGTCCACCAGAAGTCCCAAGCCGGCTTACGGACGACATGAAGGCCGAATGATTCGCTGGGCCGATTTGCACCGCTGCGCAGGCTGCCGAAAAATACCCGTCCCCCTGCCAGATGCACAAAATAAGTCCTACCACGATCCCTGAATTCGAAAATGTAGCGCACGCTGGCGACATTGATTGCCAGCGTCATGACGCCGAAAATCAGGAAACCCCACATAAGTACACGCGACACACGACCCGTCATGCTTCGATCAACCTCCGGCCGGGTGGCGCTGTGGGCCGCCGGCGGCGCGTGCCACTGGGCGGCTTGTCCGCCAACGCATCGGCCGCGACGAGAACGCCACAATTCATCAACAACCGCCGGTCGCGTCGCCATTATATCGAATATTACGCGCCACAGCCCTTCGCGCATCAGCATACCACGCAATGGCGCCGCTTGTGTCGGCTGACCGAAACGGCGAACGCCACCCACCTCCCGACGGGCGCGGCTATGAATGAACGCCGGTCGTTGCGGACATGGCGGGTGGAACCCGCCCTACCGCTCGCAACTCGAAACTCACGACTCACGACTCACGACTCAACACTTCCTCCGGCGAATTATGTGCTCTCTCACGGCGTCGGGCGGTATATTGATGACACATGAGCGCCGGAGGATTCGCCAACGAGCTGCGCCGCAGGCTCGCGATCGCCCTGACTTTGCTGACGGTGGTCGTCGGCGGGGTCTGGGCGGATAGCTACCGCCACCGCGCCCGAGGCGGCGCGCCCCGCTTTACATGCGGCTTCTTCATGGCCTTTCACAGGCATCCCAGGTTTCCCAGGCCACCCGCCTCGGCCAACAACGTGGGATTGGATGCGTGGTGGACACCGGGAAAAGACGACACCTTTTTTGTCCGAACCTGGACAGGTCAATTGTCGTTTCACTTCACCGAAATCGTCGTTAATGGCACAAGGGTGAAGAATGTGGAATCCTCATTTGCCGGAGTCGGCTACGAGGAGCAACTCGTGGGGAGCGAACGGTACCCCATACCGCCGACGGGGCCAAATGGAAAAACGTCAGTCCGGACATTCGACTATCGCCTGCGCGGCGTCGCCTTCCCGCTCTGGATGCCCGCAGCCCTTCTTGCAATCTACCCGGCGCTCTATCTTCTCGGCGGCCCGGCCCTTCGCCGGCGCCATCGCCGCAAGCGCGGCCTCTGCCTCGCCTGCGGGTACGACCTGGCGCAATCCCCCGACCGCTGCCCCGAGTGTGGCGCCGAAAGAGAGGGACGCGCCGCGCCGAAAGCGAGGGATCGTTAATGAGGCGAAGAGCCCCCATGACAGTTGCGAATGCCTGTCGAGTAACGAGTTGCGAGTGGCGAGTGGAAGGGGCGAACGAGTGACTCGTCGGCGGCGGCGGGGTATACTTGATACGTATGAGCGCCGGAGGATTCGCCAACACGCTGCGCCGCATCCTCGCGATCGCCCTCACCCTGCTGACGATGGCCGCCATCGTGTTGTGGGCCGACAGCTATCGAGTGCGCCCCGAGCGGCTGCCGCCTCCGCCGGATCCTGAACGCCGCGATTGCTAATTGAATTACATCCTTCAGCTTATGGACGCGCCGGAACCTGCGGGGCTGAATCATACGTTTGAAATCGGGCGGAGACCGGTCGCCATCGTGGAATCCTGCAAGGGGCGCCTCTCCGTGAGTTTCGCCAGGCGCATCCCGCGCCCCAGCGACTCGTACGCAGGTTCGTCCCGTTCGTGGCGCGGGTTTTCCTATCGGGAGTCGTATTCCTTCGCGTACGACGCTGACTCGCCAGACGACATCACCCAGTGGACGGCAGTTGCATTCCCGATCTGGCCGCTTGCCGGTCTGGTTGCAATCTACCCGCCGGTATTTCTCGTCCGCAGTACGCGGCTCCGTCGCCGCCGCAAGCGCGGCCAGTGCCTCGCCTGTGGCTATCCCGGATATTTCATCAGGATAGCGGGAAAGGCGCATAGAGAAGGCCTCTTTGCTC
>ERZ795053.2501-NODE-2501-length-22150-cov-12.974112_pt1 | contig 22150 bp, 18 predicted proteins | sample MGYA00375137_ERZ795053 | MGnify/ENA primary metagenome ERZ795053 (study PRJEB30182, sample SAMN05720284) | activated sludge metagenome | isolation source: Anaerobic digester | place: Hong Kong | collected 2014-12-17 ...
GTAAATATCCCTTCTTTAACTTTAATGAGTTTCCAATTCTCGTTTAGTGTTAGCGTGTAGTTAACTTCTTCAATTTTATTAGAAGATGTGTCTTTGGGTGCATTTATTATAAATGCCTTCCAGTTGTTTGTGCGAAGAATTCCGTTACGAACTTCGAGTATGCCCCAATTGGCAACAAGCCTCATGGTTTTGTAAACAACTCCGATGCTGTCGATTGGTATAAGGGGTTCTTGTGGATTATAGCTAAAGTTAATGTTGTTGTTTGGAATTATCAGTTGATTCCCATTTAGTATTGTTTCCTTGTATTTGGCTATTAGTTGCTTTTGTAATTCAAACTTATTAGTTTCATTTTTTACGAGTTGTTCTGCATTGTACCTGTTTATAATGTTTTTTACCTTTATTCCTAGAATGGTTGTATCGTTTTCGATTTGGGTATTGGTTATGGATATTCCTATTTCGGGAACACTTTTCCCTGTTTTAATTAGCGGAAGCCATTCAATATTTAGTTTATCGAATAAAAAGCCGTAAGCAGGGCCGGTTATATAGGCAAACGAGTTTGTGAGTCCGTCTTTATCAATCCAACTATCTGTCTTTTTTGCTAGAATCATCCTAACAATATCGTCGCTTAATCCACAGAGTTTATAGCCTGTATATTCTGCCATGCCTTCGTGCCGTTCAAATTGATTTTCGTTATTACTTGGGAATAGCAGTTGCCTGTATTTTCGAATGGTGAGCGCATCGTTTAACGATGCTTTGATGTTAGAATCTTTGCTGGCAAGCAAGGCCTGCTTTAAAACGGTAAGTTCAAGTTTTAGAAGAGTTGATCCCTTAAGTTGATCAAGATGGGTGTTTTGTGATAGCACCGCAGGGATGCCTAATTGATCCTGAATTCTGTGCCAACTTTCATGTATTAACAGCTTGTTTCTTTCATACTGGTCGTTTTCGGGAATTGCATTCCACAAAACCATTGTCCACATTTCACCATCCCATTTAAACGATGTATTCGCCAAATTGATATTTTCCGGGAGTTTCCCGGTAAAAATCTTGTTGTCGGAAGACAAACTATTGTTGTTGGCTTGCATATTGGTGTAAATTTGCCTGCTTTTAGCAACTACAAACATGGTAGGTCCATACAAGTTTATCCCCCATAATTTCCCATTGTCTGCTTTGCAAATGGAGTCTAATTGGTTAAAGTATTTGGTTGATAGTTCTATGTTTTTTTCATTTTGAGCGTTAGCAAAATTTAATTCGAATATCAAGGTGAATAATATTGCCCAAGTTGCTACTATATGCTTTTTCATGGTAATGAATTAAGATATTAATAGTTTTATAAGAAGGGGAAGGGAGCCTACTACATTTGCAATAAAATGTGCCCAGAATGCGGGTATTAAACTGTCGGTTTTTTCGCGGTAGTATGCTGCCGTCAATCCTATTATTGTGGTGTTAAAAACGATAAACAATATAAACCATAGTCCCATTCCTGCTTTGAAAAGGGATAAATGTATTGCCCCGAAAAAGAGCCCCGATATAATTACCGGCAAGCTTAATCGGAATAGTTTTAGATGTTTCAGGTGCTGAATAAAACTCTGAACAAAACCACGGACTAAGACTTCTTCGCATAAACTCGACCAAATCCAAACGGTTAGAATTCTTTCCAGTAACGATTTTGTTTCAGGAAAACCGGTAGAATTGCCTGTTGGAAAAATATGGTTTAAAATTCCCATGAACAAAACAGCCCCGATAATTTGTGCGGCAAGAATAATTCCCGTGACACGAAGTGTAAACTTAAAGTAATTAATGTTTGTAGCTTTCCTGAAACCGTAATTGGTTAAATTTCCTTTGTTTACAACAAGAATTACAGCAATAGTCAGCAAAAGAACAAGAAATTTAAAAATTGCATTACGTGTGTAAAAATCCAGCCCTATATGTTTGTCTATAATGTTGGTTATGGGTTTCGATATGGCAGAACTTATAAACATTATTGCAGCGCCTATTATAACTGCACCAATAACTGCCGTCCATGGATTTTTTTGAATTTTGTCAATAAATGTTTTCATCTGTACAAAATATTAGTGTGTTGATAGTAAAAATATTGTAGTCTAATTCTTAAAACTCTTTAATCGAGCGGATGGAACACCTGGTGTTTTGTTTATTTATGCTTGCGTAATTTGCATTACGTGGGTGTTTCATAATTTACATTTTTTGAAGTTTGTAAAAGCCCGGAATATCAGAGTTGAAAAAGAACTTTTGATTGTTTAGAATTTGCTTGGTAACATTTTCGAAGTCAGGGTTGTCTGTTTCTTTCATGATTTCCAAAACGGTTTGTTCCCGCATCATGCCTGCGTGTAAAATGCAGGAAATGTACGTGCTATTGCTCCACACTGCTTGTTTCACTTTGGTAAGGTTATTGTCCATTAGGGCAATTAGGTGCTCTTCGCCATCGATAACCAGATTTAATTGTTGGCTTTGCCACAGATTTAAAGCCTCTTCTCCAATTGTTGCGCACACGGTTTTTGCCCCTTCCAGTTTAATGGGTTGGTATGCTTCAACGTAAACCGTTACGCCACGTTTTGCTGCTTCTTCAATGCAATCGGCAACTTTACTAATTGTCTTTGGAAAGGCATCGACAACCGCAATGGTTTTGCATTTATTCATCATAGAGCGGAAGCGTTCGAAAACCAAAGGAACAGAAGTAATAGAGTAACTTTTTTCTTCATCTTCTTCAATTTCGAGGCTGTTGAGCATCTCCTTTGCAGCATTCGATTTTTCGAGTATCGATTTTTCGTAGTGACTGAAAAACTCATCGGGGATTACCGCCTTGCATAGTTTGTTTTTATTGTCCTCTACAATTACGGCTCCTTTCGCCGCTAACGATTCTATTGCTTTATAAACGTTTGCCGTTGGTTTATTCATTTGCTTACCGATTTTATAAGCAGTAGCGGGTGGATGAGTGAGCAAATGGACGTAAACGTCGGCCTCAAGTTTGTTAAATCCTATTTCCAGTAGTGCTTCGTTGCTTTTAATCATGCGTTGATGTTGATTAAATTATACGGAGACAAATATATGTATTTAGTATAATAAAAAACTACTAATAAATAAATTTTACAAAAAAAGACGCTAAGAATTTTCTTAGCGTCTTTCCGCGTCGGTGTTTTATTTTACTTAAAAGCTTTTTCTAACAAACCGTCACCTTCAATTTTTAGGCGTTTAAAATATTCGGGAACCTGTTTGCCCGTTAGGCTATCGACATACATTTTTGCCAACGCCTGGCTAAGCATAAACCCGTGTCCACGCATACCTAGGAATAAGCCTGCGTCAGGATCGATGTACATACGCGGTTCAACGTAGTATCCTGCCCAAGTTGCTTGGAAGCCTACCGAGTTAAGTTCCGGAATCCAATCCGTAAACACTTCCGAGGCAATTTCTAAAAATTCCTTAGTGTTAATTTTTAAGTTTTTTGTTGCTTCTTGAGGATCGGCTGCAGGAGATGCACAACCTATAATTTGTCCGGTTTCGGCAAGTTGCTGTCCGTAAACAGCTATAAATCCTTTGTATTTTCTACGGTCAATTAGCATTCCTAGAGGATCGCCGTTAACACCCATCCAAGGTAACCTGCGAGTGATAAATGCTTGGTGTTTTACAGGATACAAACCTAAGTTCAACCCTAGCATTTTTGCAAACTTGTCGCCCGAAGGGCCTAAAGAGTTAACGAAAACTTCGGTGTGATACTCAATGTAATTTTTATTATGATCGCGAACCAGCGCTACATATTCGTTATTGTCCTTGTAAAGGCTTATTAACTCGCAATCTTCTTTTACGGAGCCACCTTTGCTTATTCCAATGTTTCTGATAACGTCAATGGTTTTTCCCGGGGTTGCTTGCCAGCAATCTCTAGTAATTAGCGCTGATTTATAAGTTTTTAAATTGCCGTTGAAGTTCGGAGATATTTCCTTATGGAAATCTTTTGGATCAACCATGTAAGCGTCGCTCCAAGCCTTGGATGCTTCTAACGCATTGTAGGTCTCATCATCGTGAGCAAAAGTTATGTAGTTTATAGGCCTGTAATCGATGCTCTTTACTTTATGAACTTCTTTGAATATTTCGTGATTTCGTATAGCGATATCTGCAATCTCCGGCAACGAGAAAGCAGGGCGGCCGCCGGCAATATTTCGCCACGACGAACCCCTTTCGTAGTTTAACAATACGGGTTGCATTCCTGCTTCGGATAAATAACGGAATAGTGCGCTACCTGCAATTCCACCTCCGGCAACAAGCGATTTAACTTTAACAACTTCTGCCTTTTTACCATTTATACCGGTAATGTATGTTGGGTGAATGTCCTTTGGATAAAGTTCGCCCATGTTTATTTGGTTGCTTAAAGGAGCACGGGGCGTTGCATCGCCTACAACTTGGATTCCCATTGGAGCAAGTGTACTCTTAAGTCTCTTAATACAACGTTTTCCACGACAAGCGCCCATGCCTAAACGGGTGGTATGCTTAATTTCGTCAGCCGAAATGAATTTGCGGTCGCCAATTGTCTTCAAAATTTCGTCGAGACTAACGTCGTCGCAGTGGCAAACGTATGTTTTCTCTTCAACCTTATAGGTTGTAGGTTCCATTTCTACAGGTTCAGGATAGTTTTCCTTTACAATGAAACCACGAGCGTTTAGTAAGTTGTCGCCATGTAAATCTTTCGATTTCACACGGGCAACATTGGTTTTGTTTGGTTTACGTAATATTTTTTCAATAACGCCTTCGCCAAGTTTCTTGCCGTTATTATCGACCAAGTAAACTTCGGCACCTTCGGTTGCTTCGTATTCTATAGGAAGGAATAACCAATCTTTGGTGTAGCTGTAACCAAATATTGCAAGTCCTGGGCATTGAAAAACGCAATCCATACAGCCTATACACTTGTTGTAATCTATTTGAGGAACGGTGCTGGTTGAATTTTTAGTAATTGCGCCATGAGGACAGGCAAAGGTACACGGGTTACATGCAAAGCCGTAAAGACAATCGATTTGAACAAAAGGCTTACTTTCCTTGCGTTCTTTTGTTGGGCGGAAAGGCTCTTCAATTACCCTTACAGGATGTTGCTGGCTGTCGATGTACTCCTTGCTAATTGCAAGGTATGTGTCGTAGTCGAAGCGGGCTCCCATTTCCTGTAAAATTTCGTAGGCAACCTGTTTTCCGCGAAGAACGGCACTTGTTCCTTCACCAATACGAATGGCATCGCCTGCGCCATAGCAACGACGGCCAAAAACTTCGTTGCCTTTTATAAGAAGTTGGTCGTCGGAAACTAGTCCTGTACAAATATTAATGGCATCGATACCCTCGATAATTTGTTCGGTTCCTGGTATTGGCTTAAAATCTTTAGCATCGGCAATAACAGCTCCTACAACTCCTGTATGATCTTTATTCGGTAATGCTTTAATAAGAATTTTGCTTAACATTATTGGAATTCCCAACCGACGAACCCTGTTTGCCTGAACAGGAAATCCGCCTTCGTGTGGCATGGCCTCGATAATTGCCTTAACTTTTGCTCCGGCTTGCATTAGTTGGTAGCTGGTAAGGTAACCAATGTTTCCGGCACCAACGGTAAGTATATTTTTGCCCAAAAGGGTGAATTCCTGATTCATCATTTTCTGAACAACGGCAGCTGTATAAACACCGGGTAAGTCGTCGTTTTCGAATGTTGGCATGAATGGAACCGCTCCGGTTGCTATTACCAGATGGTCGGCTTCCACAAAGTATATTTCGTTTGTTTTAAGATTTTTGATGGCAATTTTCTTCCCGTCCAAAATATCCCAAACAGTACTGTCAAGGAAAATTCCTTCGTGGTTATTTCCTGCTAATGTTTTGGCAATGTCGAATCCTCGCATTCCTCCAAATTTCTTCTCTTTTTCGAAGAAGAAAAATTGGTGTGTTTGCATATTGAATTGTCCGCCGATGGTAGCATTATTGTCTATTACAATGTTTTCGATGCCGTGTTGAAGTAAAATTTCACGGGTGGCTAATCCTGCTGGTCCTGCACCAATAATTGCTACTGTAGTTTTGTAAATTTTTGTCGATTCGTTTTTGTCCGGAGCAGTTGCCTTGGGTGTATATTCTTTTGGTATTTCGCGTACTTCCTTAATTCCGTCAACCGGAGTTATACAAATACGTTTAATTTCCCCGTCAACGAGCATTTCGCAAGCGCCGCATTTGCCTATACCGCATTCAAGGCTTCGCTCACGATTTTCAATACTGTGGCTATGAACGGGATAGCCGGCTTGATGCAGCGCTGCTGCAATGGTAAACCCTTTTTCGCCTTTTACTTCCTTTCCGTTGTAAAGGAAGGTTACCGTTTCGCGTTTGGGAACTTCTAAAATTGGGTGTTTTTCTATTTTGTTCATGGTAACTAATAACTTTATGTTGAACAGATTGTTAGCCTTGAAAATTTTTCTAAGGTATTTAGATTGTCATATTGGAACAATGACTAATATCAACTTTTAAAAAATCTTTTACAATGTAAAGGTACATCCTTACTTGCGGATTTTTGTGTGAAAAAGATAACAGAATTGGCGTTAGATTAAAGTGATTAAGAGTTGGTTAACTTTTAATAAAATGTTGATTTATTTCGTAGAAATGAGGTCGAGAATTTATTATTGGTTAATTTTGAGTTGGCTAATATGTAATAAGATTCAAAATTCACTTACTGATTAATAACTAGAAAAATGAAACGTACTAGTATTACTTTTTTAATAATCTTATCGGCGATGGTTAGTGTGGCCCAAACAACATTTCCTGAATATGAAGCGCAGGTTTATCGGAAAGGGAAATCGGTTTTACCTTACAGAATCATGTATCCTAAAAATTTTGATAAGAGTAAAAAGTACCCTTTGGTGTTTTTCCTTCATGGGTCGGGAGAGCGTGGTTCCGATAATTCTAAACAGCTTGCTTATGGAGCTTCGCTTTTTGCAAGCGACTCGATACGTTCGGAGTACCCTGCAATAGTTGTTTTTCCACAATGTGCCGAAGGCGACTACTGGGCAAATGTAAAACTTAATCAGGACGACAAAGGCTTCAGGTCGTACTTGTTTCATCCCGAAGCAAAACCTACACCTGCAATGAAAGCATTGCTGGGATTAGTTCGGCAGTTATCACATAAATCGTATGTAGATAAAAATCGAATTTATGTGGGAGGTCTGTCCATGGGTGGTATAGGAACATACGAGTTGTTATACCGAAAACCCAACACATTTGCTGCCGCAATTGTGATTTGTGGAGGAAGCGATCCTAAAGTGGTCGATAAGTATGCCCAAAAAGTGCCCCTGTGGATATTCCATGGCGAAGCCGACAATATTGTTTTAACGGAATATTCGCGTGAGATGTATAATGCTATTTTGGGTTTAGGAGGAAAGGTTAAGTTAACTACCTACCCTGGAGTTGGGCATAACAGTTGGGAGAATGCTTTAAAAGAGCCCGATTTGTTGCATTGGCTTTTTAGTAATAGTAAAAAATAAGCGCCTTAAGGCGCTTATTTTATTTTGGGTTGCTTCTTTGGAGTATTTCGTCAATCATGCCGTAGTCGAGAGCTTCCTTTGCCGTCATCCAGTAATCCCTGTCAGAATCTTTCCGAATCTTTTCGATTTTATTACCGGAGTGAGTGGCAATAATATCGTACAACTCATCGCGAAGTTTAAGAATTTCGCGAGCGGTAATTTCAATATCCGAAGCTTGTCCTTCGGCTCCACCCATAGGTTGGTGTATCATTACACGGGCGTGGGGCAGAGCTGTACGTTTCCCCTTTTCTCCGGCTGTAAGTAAAACAGCTGCCATCGATGCCGCCATTCCGGTACAAATGGTTGCTACATCGGAACTTATATACTGCATAGTGTCGTATATGCCAAGCCCAGCGTAAACGCTTCCTCCAGGAGAGTTTACATAAATTTGAATATCCTTCGAAGGATCGGTCGATTCTAGAAATAGCATTTGAGCCTGAATAATGTTGGCAACATCATCGTCGATGGGGACGCCGAGGAATATAATTCTATCCATCATCAAGCGGGAAAAAACGTCCATTGTTGCTACGTTTAACTGGCGCTCTTCTATAATTGTTGGTGAAATATAACTGTTGGCTATCGATGCAAATTTGTGTAGCGATAAACTACTGATACCCTTATGTTTTATGGCATACTTTTCAAATTCGTTCATTTTATTATGTTTTAGTTGATTTTACAGTGCAATATAGTAACGATTTCAGAAATGCCCTTACTGTTAACCAAAATTATGATGAATAGGTAAACTTCAATTTATATGCAGTGAATGGTACTTGTATAGGAAGCAAAACACACAAAGGAATTTAAAGTTCAAATATGTTTTTTATAGATTTAGTTGAAATTGATTTATTTCACAACTTTTTCGCAAATGGGAGCGCTAGGGTCATTCACTAAGATTTGTTCGGTATTGTTTAATTCTAGGTGATTTATTGCTGTTATGGAATTTGGCCTTTTTGTTAAAAAGTAAACTATAATGGTCACGGTTAATACTAAAAACATCATTTTACTTGTTAGCAGATATGCAATAGACGAAAAAATTGAAACAGTTTCGATTGATGCAAGCAATACAATAATGGCTTCACGGTAAAATGTCATTTTCTTGATTATTTCCTTTTGAGATTTGCATATCGATAACTTCTTTCGAAAAACGATATTCCCCAGAACTATAAAAAAAATTAAAAGGATTGGAACTAAAATATAAAAAGGGTCTGAGGTGTTTTTAAAGACTGGAATTATCATGTTAAAATTGATAAAAATGAAAGCGGCAATAGCCATTAACATTTGTGTTGCTAAAAGGGCAATAAATATTACGTTTAATTGCCTGAAGTATTCCTTTGAACTAAGAAGATTTGAGAGCATAGAAGGCTAACAATTGTTTGATGCTAATGTAATTATTTTATAAAAAAGTACAACAACTGTGTAATGATTATTTACATAATAAAAACAAATAAATTTTCAATAAAAGTATTAAAGGCTTGATTATGAGCATTACTATAAAATGCCTTCGTCGGCCATTGAGTAACATGTAGAATCGGTAATGATTATGTGGTCCAGCAAGGTAATGTCGAGCAGGAGGGAGGCTTCCTTTAGTTTTTTTGTAATGGAAATGTCCTTATCGCTTGGATTGGGGTTTCCTGAGGGGTGATTGTGAACGACAATTACTGCGGAAGCCAACTTTTCGATGGCCGCTTTCAAAATTATGCGAACATCCACAATTGTTCCGGCAACACCTCCTTGGCTAACCCTTACACGATCGATGACTTTATTTGACTTATTAAGCAGAAGAACCCAGAATTCTTCATGGGGAATATCGGCAAGAATTGGCTGGAAAATATCAATAACATCTTGACTGGATGAAATTTGGTTGCGTTGGATGCGCTCTTCGCCTTTGCGTCGTCGGCCTAATTCAAGGGCAGCCATAATGGAGATGGCCTTTGCTTCACCAATTCCCTTTATTTTGGTAAACTGGTTGATGTTAAATTTACCTAATTCGTTTAGGTTATTGTTCGACAAGGAAAGTACACGTTGAGCAAGGGCGACTGCGGTTTCGGTTGAATTACCCGACCGTAATAAAATTGCTACTAATTCTGCATCGCTTAAACTCGAAATGCCATTTTTAAGCATTTTTTCGCGGGGTCTGTCTTCAACGGCCCAATCCTTAATTGTAAGACGTTTGTATTCGTTTCCCATTAAAGTGGAATTTATATGTAAGATAGTAACTTTTAACCTGATAGTAAACATTGAATAAAAACAATTACCTTCGCAACAGTTATAATATGGGTAATATGAGAGGAACTTCTAGAAAATTAATGTTTGCAAAGCCTATTATGGCTTTGTTAGTGTTGGCATTGGCGTATGCGGGTTATAAGGTTATTGACCAGCGGCCTAAGCCGAACTTGATATTTAGTTCCGATTCTGTAGTGTTCAAACATGGATGCTTAGGCGAAGATTCGCTTTGCTTCAAAATTTACTTTCGATTCCCGGTAGCGGAAGGGCGTGGTTCAAAAACCATTCAAAAGGTAATTGATAGCGATTATTCATCGTCTGTTATTAACGGTGATCCTGTAAAGAAACTTTCCGAGTTAAAAAAGCAGTTGGCCGATTATGCACTTAGTTACGACAGTTCCTTTGTGGAATATACCTCGTCGATTCCCGGCGCTACCAGATGGTTTATCGATGTAAATTATAAGATGTTACTATATAACGGAAGGTTGCTAGCTATCCGGTATTTGTATGCCGATTACCTTGGCGGAGCACACGGAAACTATAACTTTCACTATCAGAATATCGATTTAGTTCATGGAAAAATACTCGCTTTTAGCGATTTTATAGAAGATACCTCTGCTTTTAAATCGGTCACTTATAAAAAATTAGTTAGCAAGTATAAGCGCAAATCGAATTTTATGTTTCCCGACGAAAACGGTTTTGTGTTGCCAAAGGAGTTTGCACTTCTTCGTAATGGATTATTACTTCATTATAATGTATATGAAATCTCGTCGTATGCTCAGGGTGATTTTGAGTTACTGATTCCGTATAGTTCCCTTTCAGAAATAATTAACGATCGGTTTTTAAGGAAGAATATTTTGGTAGATTCAAAGTAGAGAGGAACTAATCATAGTTAATTAGTTGTATTTGTTAGGAGGTGATTTAATTAAGTTCGCGAAAAATCAAATTTCTATATTTTAATGATTATTTGTTTTCATAAACCAAGATGTAAATGGATATTCATCAAAAAAAAAGCATTTTTTTTAATTATTGCAGCCGTTTTCGTGTTTTTTAGAATATGTTTGTAAGGTAAAATCGTTTTTGTAATGGCACGAGTATATCTTTCGATTGGCGGAAATCAGGGTGACAGAGAAAAGAATTTAGCCGAAGTTTGTAAACACATTTCAAGTAGAATTGGAATAATTCGAAAACAATCCGCAATATACGAGTCAGAACCATGGGGATTCGAGTGTAACAGTAACTTTCTGAATCAGGTTGTTATGGTAGAATCCGGGTTAACGCCGGCTGCTTTGATGTTGGAAATTTCCTACATTGAGTCGTTAATGGGACGTGAGCGGAAAAATGCTGGATATAGTTCTCGGACAATGGATATTGATGTGCTTTTTTACGAGCAAGCCATATTGTTAACGCCCGAATTAATAGTTCCACATAAACATCTACACAAACGTCGTTTTGTGCTTGAACCGTTAAACGAAATAGCTCCGAACTTAATACATCCGTTATTTTCGCTTACCGTGCATGATTTATTGGTAACATGTACCGATAAAAGCAAGGCATGGAAATACGAGTCTGTAACTGCTTAACGTTCGAAAGCAATAGTGTTTTTAGTAAATTAGTTTTACCTTTTCCAAGTTTGATTTGGACAATTTGCCAGATTTATATCGCTGTTAAAGTGAAAAGCCTTCAATTTGTTTAATCCTTTTTCCCGTATGCTAAATCGCCGGCATCGCCAAGTCCGGGAACAATGTATGCCTTTACGGTTAACTCGTCATCTACAGCACCGAGCCAAATGGTAGCATCTTTCGACGAAAGGTTTCGCTTCATGTATTCAACCCCTTCGTGCGATGCAATTACCGAAACAATATGAGTGTGCGACGGCTTTCCCTTTCCCAGTATAGCCTTGTAAGCCATAAGCATCGAAGCCCCGGTTGCAAGCATGGGATCCATGAGTATTAGCATTTTTCCATCGATATTAGGGCAAGAAATGTGCTCAAATTGAATTCGAAAAGTTCCATCGTTATCGTATTTTCGGTATGCCGATATAAACGCGTTTTGTGCTTTGTCAAAGTAATTTAGCATACCTTGGTGCAATGGTAATCCTGCCCGTAAAATTGTAGCCAGAACAATTGTTTCGTCGGGAAGTTGCATGTCGGCAACGCCTAGTGGAGTTTGTACCTGCTCGCTTTTATAGTTGAGCACTTTGCTAATTTCGTAAGCGAAAATTTCCCCGCAACGTTCTAAGTTCCTTCTAAAGCGGGAAGAATCTGTTTGGATATTTACATCGCGAAGTTCTGAAATGAACTGGCTTAGAAGGGAATTTTGCTCGCTAATTACTCTTACCATTGATTTTGATTTTAACTTAGCTAAGTTAATTAAAATAACACTACCTTACGAATGATTTGGCAAGCAAAATGGTAAAGAAAAAAACAAAAACATTTAACGATGCGGTTTTAGTGAACCTTTCGGAGCAATTCTCCTTGCCTATTCTTAATCAAACAAGCAATGTTTACTTCGATATGTTGGAAAATATTGTGTCGCAACAGCTGTCGGGAAAGGTTGCCAGTAAAATTTTTCAGCGTTTTTTGGATTTGTTTCCCAATAAAGAACCCCTTCCGCAAATTCTTTTACGGCAAGAAGATGCTGTTTTACGGGGCGTGGGTTTATCGGCTGCAAAGGTAAAATATGTAAAAGCCTTGGCCGAATTTGCGATGACGAACGATTTATCTGTTGACACAATATCGAAAATGTCCGATGTTCAAATTATCGATTTACTGGTACAGGTGAAGGGTATTGGAAAGTGGACGGTACAGATGTTATTAATTTTTTCGCTTGGTAGAGTCGATGTTTTTCCAGTTGATGATTTAGCGGTACAGGTTGGAATGAAAGAATTATACGGTTTATCGGAAAGTGGTGCTGCATTAAAAAGACGAATGGAACTAATTGCGGAAAGTTGGATGCCGAATCGTACAACGGGAACTCGTTTAGTATGGGCTTATGTCAACAGTAAAAAAAGTAACGCTGTTAGGCGTTGATGTTGTATTTTTGCATTGTTAATGCTAAATAGTTTACAATGTTTAAATCGATTTTACTTGTAGGAGCAGGAGGTTTTGTTGGATCTGTTTTGCGTTTTTTGGTTACAAAGCAAATTCAAATGCAAGTGGCTTCAACCTTTCCATGGGGAACCTTTGCGGTAAATGTTGTTGGAAGTTTTATAATAGGCATTGTATATGCTATTTCTGAAAAAACGGGCTTGTTAACTCCAGACGCGCGTTTGTTTTTGGCTGTTGGACTTTGCGGTGGATTTACAACCTTCTCATCGCTTTCCAACGATGCCTTTTTGCTTTTGCAGGGAAAGGAAATTTTAATGTTTACCGCATACATGGCGTTTAGTTTTGTAAGTGGGTTATTGGCTGTATTTGCTGGTCGTTTAGTTGTTAATCAACTTGTATAAAAATTATGGAAGATGTAAAAAAGTACCTCAGGTTAAGGATTTATATTAGTAGTACCGATAAGTTAAAGAATAGTTTGCTTTACGAAACGTTAGTTTATCAGGCAAAAAGATATGGATTAGCAGGAGCAACCGTAACAAAGGGAATAATGGGTTATGGTGTTAGTTCCGTTGTGCATTCTTATAAGTTTTGGGAAATTTCGGAAAAAGTTCCTGTTGTAGTTGAGGTGTTAGACGAAGAACCACTGATAGAGAAATTTTACCATATTATTTTACCTTACCTCAAAAATATGCGATATGGTTGCTTGGTTACCGTCGATAAGGTGGACGTGTGGCTTAGTAAACCGGGCGAAAAACCAAAACTTTTTAAGTAGCAAATAGCCCTATTTTCGGGGTTTAATCTTTTTTAACTGCATCAAACTTTTTCATAATTAGCAAGCTGCTTGTTTGTTAAGGTCTATTTTCATACCTTTGTGAACTTATTTTTCGAGAAAAAATTTATTGTTAAAACCTGAATTACAGCAATTTAAAACACAACAGGATGAACATTACCAAAGAGAATTCCGATGCATTAACGGCTACAATAAGTGTTAGCATTGACAAGGCCGATTACTCCGAGAAGGTAGAAAATGCACTGAAAGATTATAAGAAGAAAGCCAATATTAAAGGTTTTCGTCCGGGAATGGCCCCAATGGGTCTTATTCGCAAAATGTATTTCAAGTATATTTTAGTAGAAGAAGTTTCTAAGTTGGCTTCCGATTCGTTGTACGAATACATTAAGAACGAAAATATTAAAACTCTTGGCGAACCAATCCCCAGCGAAAAGCAGGCAAGCATTGATTGGGACAATCAGGAAAGTTTTCAGTTGTCGTGGGATTTGGGTTTAGCTCCTGAATTTGAAGTTAAGTTTACCAAACGCGATAAGTTCCCTTACTATAAAATTGCAATAACCGACGAGATTCGTAAGCAGCATATAGATAGTTTACGTAATAGATTTGGGAAATACACTCCTGTTGAGGTAACGGACGATAAAGGTTTAGTTAAAGCAACCCTTACCGAACTTAACGAGGACGAATCGCCTCGTGAGAGCGGCAAGAACGTTGAAGGAGCATCCATTTCCATCGCTCTAGTTGCCGATGAGGACGAACGTAAAAAACTTATTGGCTGTAAGGTTGGCGATGTTGTTGTGATAGATACCAAAAAGGCTTTTCCAAACGAAGCCGACAGGGCTGCCTTGTTACATGTTAAAAAGGAAGAGTTGGGCGAGTTAAATTCTCTTTTCCAGTTAACAATTACCGAAACGTTAACTTTTACCCCTGCAGAACAGGATCAGGCTTTTTACGATCAAGTTTACGGTAAGGATGTGGTAAAAACCGAGGAAGACTTTGCTAAGAAGGTGGATGAAGAGTTAGAAAACTATTTCAAGGTAGAAGGCGACAACCGTTTTTCTGTTGATTTTAGGGAAAAAGCAGTTGGTAAGTTGAAATTTGAACTGCCTAAAGATTTTCTTGTTCGTTGGCTTACTTCCATTAATGAGGGCAAATTTACCCGTGAACAAATAGAGGAAGAGTATCCTATGTTCGAAAAGGATCTTAAGTGGCAGTTAATGAGTAATAAAGTTGCAGAAGAGCAAAACTTCACCGTAACAAAGGAGGAAACCGAAGAATTTGCTAAAGGATATGCTCGTAGCCAATTTGCTGCTTACGGCATGAACTTTCTTCCCGATGAATATATTACTAAGTATGCCAACGACATTTTGAAGAATCGCGAAGAGTTGCGTAAAATTCAGGAAAGCATAATGAATAAGAAAGTTGTCGATTGGTTTAAATCGACTGTTGCTTTGGATGAAAAAGAAGTTACCGTTGAAGAGTTTAATAAGATAGGAAAGTAACGTTTGGGACAATTTTATTTTAAACCGATCGGTTTTCCGATCGGTTTTTTTATTATTCAGTTTTTCGTTGTAAGCATTATAAATTCCAGGTTTTTAATCGATAAAAATGTTAATTTTGATTTCAATCAACTGAAAAGTACCGAATATGGCTGAAAATAGTTGGAATGGTTATTTAACCAAAATGGAAACCGAAAATGTCGGTAGCGAGTACGATGTAATTCCAAAGTACTTTCTTTCCCTTGGCGATGTCCGTTTGGAAATGAATCAGTTTATTGGGAAACACGTGAGTATTGAATATACGGGACAAATAAAATGTATAAAGTGTGGAAGGATTACAAAAAAATCGTTTGGTCAGGGATATTGCTACCCTTGTTTTATTTCGGTTCCCGAAACCGAGGAGTGTGTTTTACGACCGGAATTATGTAAAGCTCAATTAGGTATTGCCCGCGATATGGAATATGCAACAAACCATTGCCTGATTGACCATTTTGTTTATTTGGCATGGTCGGGAGGTGTAAAAGTTGGCGTAACCCGTTTTCATCAGGTTCCAACCCGTTGGATTGACCAAGGTGCTACTCATGCTGTAAAACTTTGTAGAACAAAGAACAGGTATTCGGCCGGTTTGGTAGAAGTAGAGTTGAAGAAAATTATGTCCGATAAAACGCCTTGGCAGGCTATGCTTAAGGGTGTGGAAGATGAAAATTTGAATTTACTTTTCGAAAAAGATAAAGCGTTGGAGTATATAAACGGTAAAAGTCTTGAGTATATCCCCGAAACGAATGGATTATATAGAATAACTTATCCGGTGAACGAGTATCCGGTAAAGGTTAAATCACATTCTTTTGATAAAGAATCTGTGTTTAGTGGAATATTAATGGGTATAAAAGGACAATACCTGATATTGGAATCAGGTACTGTGCTAAACATCCGAAAGCATTCGGGGTATATTGTAACTGTTAAGGTCGAATAGTTCCTAAATGTTAGTTATATCGGTAGCTATTTTAAGAATCTTGATTATGTTACCCATAGCATCGGTAACCGGGGTGTAAGTTTCTACCAGAACAATATCCTTTCCGTTAATGTTGAGCTTGGTTTTACGCTTTTTGATTTTTCCATTAATTAGTTCTTTCCAGAACTTTTCGTAAGAATTTTTGTCCTGATCGGTCATTACCAATCCGTCGGTATGATGAGTGCCAATAAAATCTTCACGTTGTACACCAAGCAAATCAAGGTACGAATCATTTACGCTCGTAACGTAGCCTTTTGTGTCGTACTCTACCATATATGATGAGGCATTTAGCGCTTTAATTAGAACTTCCAGTTCGTACGATTTACGCGAAGCTTCTTCCTGTGTTGCCTGAAGTTCTTCGAGGTTTTGTCTCATTTCTTCTTCTTGGGCAGCCATCATTTCGGCTTGTTCTTTCGATTTGGTCAACAGTTCAGCGGTAAGGCTGTTTACCTTAACGGTATGTAAGGTTGAGGCAATGCTTTTTGCTAAATCTTTAAGAAATTCTATTTCAAAATCTTTAAACTTTTTGAGCGAAGCAATTTCCATAACACCCATTACCTCATCCTCATTTATAAGCGGAATTAGGATAAGAAAGTTAGGGTTGGTTTCTCCCAGTCCCGAAGTTATTTCGATATATTCCTGAGGAATTTCGGAAAGAACAATAGCATTTCGTTCTGCTGCGCAAGCGCCGATTAATCCTTCGGCAAAATGGTACGATTTGTTTAAGATTCGTTTGCGGTCGTAAGCGAAAGTAGCGGTTAAGTCAAACGTTTTTTCGTTATTTTCCTTATCTTCATTCAAAATGAATAGGCCTCCGACTTGAGCGTTGAGGTACCAAACTAAATTTTTAATTATTTCGTCGCTCAAAAGATTTATATTATCGTTATTGCGTCTTAATATATCTCCGAACTTAGCCAATCCTTCGTTTGTCCATTTTTTCTTTTCGTCCTCTTGCTTACGTTTTTCTTCTTCTTCCCTTGCTTTTCGGAGATTATCGCGCATTTCAAGAAGCGATTTTCCAAGAAGATCTTCATCGCTAAGCAGTTCAACTTCTGCCTCAAGGTTTCCATTTCCTATTTCTCGGGCAAAGTCGGTTTTACCCATAATTCCTTTAATTGAACTGCTGAGCGCTACGGTCATTTGCCCAATTTCATCGTTTGTTTTCGATTCAATAATCATGGATTTGTCGATTCTTCCAAGGGATAGATAATGAAGCAACTTAGTTACATTTTTAATAGGCGCTGTAATGTTGTTTGATACTAAGAATATGATAATTAGCAGAAGGATGATGCCCGAAATGGAAATAATAAGGCTTATGTTGAAGTTTTTATTGCTTTGCGAAAGAATATCGTTAATGGGAACAACTATTCCAACGGCCCACGGGGTTGTGGTTTTTCCAATTCTCACAGGATATACAGAGTAGTATGTATCCTTCCCATTTTTTACCGTTGTAAAGCTGAATTGCTTCCCTTTTTGTACCTGTTCCAAAATTTTGAATTTTTCGTTTAGTTCAGGCATACAATCGATAATATTTTTTTTAAATATTGATGTGTCGGGATGAGCAATAAAACTACCCTGATTCGATATCATAAATGCATAGCTGTTTGGGTAAGGTTTTATGCTGTTTATTAATTCTTGAAAACGGGTTAACACTAAATCGGCTCCGACTAAACCAATAAATTTACCATCTTGAATAAACGGTGAAGTAAGCGTAGTCATCATTTGCCCACCTTGCAATTCCGAAATGTATGGTTCGTTAACAAGTTCACACGCGGCCTTTTTCATGCTGCCGTAGGTAGGCGGATCGCTAACAAGGCTTCTAATTTCAGATTTTGTTAAATATTGATTATTGTGCTTATAAACAATATAGAAATATCTGCCATGGTCTTTTTTCCATGTCGAATCCAAGTTGCTAAGTTCCCAACTATCCCAAAACGCATCAATTTGAGGGGTCGTTTTTATAACCCTGTTGTACATTGGGTAAATAAGTTTTTGCCAACGGTCGAATGGAAATTGTTTATACTCCATGAATGCTGCAGCAAGCGTACGGGTAACTGCAAAATCCTCGTTTAGCCAACTCTCAATTCGCAATGCGTTTTGCTTAGCGTAGTTATCGGTAAGTTTGATAGCTTGGTCATACGAAATTCTACGAGACGAAGATGTGATAAAGTATAAAACAATTGCAAAAATTAGTACAGAAGATCCCAATATGAAAACAAGAATCTTTGAACGAATATTTAGGCGTGTCTTCATTGGTGTTGTTTTTACTGGATTACAGTTACTCTGACTTTACAATATTAATGAATATTAAGTAAAATAGAAATGTAAAAGTAAAAAATAATCTGCTTGCCTTTAAAATTAGGGAATATATGCTTTGAACACTTTGAAAGGTATGTTAGTCAAAGAATATAATGCCAAGTTCGTTTTTACGTTTCGTTTGTACTAAATAGCATTTATCGGATTGCCGTTTTTACTCCAGTCAAAATTGTAGAAACTTATTATGTTTACCCTTCGTTAAAAATTTATATATTTGGCGAAAGTAGAGGAAGTTATGTTTTTATTTCGAAAACAACCACAAGAAAAAATAGAGTTATTACAATTACTCAGAAATATTCAAATTTTTAAGGAAGTAGATTTACCCACTCTCCGAAAAGTTGTTAATGGTTTAAAAGAAAGAAAATTAAAAAAAGGAGAGGTGCTGTTTTACAAAGGGGATACCGATTATTCTCTATACATTGTTCAGAAAGGAATGGTAAAGGCACACATTGGGACTCATACTTATGCCACTTTTGGTCCGAAACAGTATTTTGGTGAATATTCTCTGTTAGACTCAACGCCACGTTCAACTTCGATTTCAGCATTGAGCGATACCGATTTAATTTGGTTACCTCAGGAGCAGTTTAACGAGTTGCTTAATAAAAAACCGGAGTTTGCAAAGGGATTATTAAAAGGGTTGGTTTGGCGATTACGCGATTACAATGTATTAGAAGCCGAACTCACAAACAAGAATCAGGAAATTCGTAAGCAAAAGGAAGAAATTGAGCAGCAGCGGCTCGAATTAGAAACGTTGAATCATACCAAGGATAAGTTTTTTGCCATTATTGCTCACGATTTGCGTAATCCATTTAGTACTGTTCTTAGTTTATCGGAATTGTTGGCAAAGGAGTTTGAAAACTTTGAGCCCGAGAAGTTAAAAATGTTTATTTCTCAAATTTACAAGTATTCCAACAATACGTTTAATTTGCTCGAAAACCTTTTACAGTGGTCGTTGCTTCAAACAGGACGACTTGTAGCTCGGCCAAAAGGAACAAACCTTGCCGATGTTATAAACGAAAATATCGAATTACTAAAAGGGAATGCACAGCAAAAAGGAATAGAGTTGGTTTGGGTTAATCCTTCGGACTGCTTTGCTTTTTTCGATAGCAACATGATTACAACCGTAATTCGAAATCTAATTAGTAATGCAATTAAGTTTTGTTCGGAAGCGGGAAGAATTGAAGTGGAGTTGTCAGTCGATTCCGAGTATTGTCGGGTTAGCATTAAGGATAATGGAACGGGTATTCCTCCCGAAAATGTGGCAAAGTTGTTTAAGTTAGAAAGTAATCCATCTACCGAAGGTACATCGCAGGAACGAGGAACCGGTTTAGGACTTATTCTTTGCAAAGAGTTTGTCGAAAAGAACGGAGGCACAATTGGCGTTAGAAGCAAAGAAGGTGAAGGCTCGTTGTTCTTTTTCTCGGTACCTCGATTCGAGAAAAAGGAGTAATGCGAATAGCAATTCTGGGTACTAGAGGAATTCCAAATAATTACGGAGGGTTCGAAAGATTTGCCGAAGTATTATCGGTGCTTCTCACGCAACGTGGGCATAGCGTATTTGTATCGTCGTTTAATAGTAGCAAAAAGGCAGAAACCTTTTATTGTGGGGTACACGTTATTCCAATAGCCACACCTAAGTGGTTCTTGCAAAATTTTCGGATGCTTATATACGATTATCGGTCGTTAAAGTGGGCTTCAAAAAATAATTTTGATGTGATTTTGGAGTGCGGCCATACATTTTCTCCGTTCATATTCTTTTTCCCAAAAAGTATTCGAAAAAAAATTATAGTAAACCCCGATGGGTTAGAATACTATAGAAAAAAGTGGCATTTTCTGGCAAAAACTTTTTTAAAAATTTCGGAACGCATTGCTGTAAAATATTCGGGGAAGGTTATTTGCGATAATCCTGTACTTGCAAATAGAATTAAGGAGAAGCATGGTGTAAGTGCTATATATATTCCTTATGGGGCTTTTATCCCTAATTATGTTTTAGAGAATAGTAGCAGTAATATTTTTTCTGAAATAGATAAGCCTTACTATTTAATGATTACGCGATTTACTCCCGAGAACAACCTTGATCTTATTTTTGGTGCTTTTAGTAAAATGCCGGATAAGAAATTAGTTGTGGTTGGAAGTGCATATTCAGATTACGGTAATAGAGTTGTTTCGAAGTATTCTATTTATGAAAATATAAAATTTTTAGGGGCTATATACGATCAGGAAAAGCTTAATTTGTTGCGCTATAATGCCAATGCCTATATACATGGGCATAGTGTCGGAGGTACAAATCCTTCGTTACTCGAGGCCATGGCTTGTGGTTGCATAATTATTGCTCACGACAATTCTTTTAATAAGTATGTGTTAAATAGCAGAGGGGAATTTTTTTTAACGGGAGATGATTTAGTAAAGTCAATTTTTAATGTTGAAAACCTGTCGGAGTCGCAAAGAACGATTCTTAAAAATTTCAATGTAGAAAGAATTTTAAAAGAATTTGCGTGGGATAGTGTTGTTCTCCAGTATGAGAATATTTTCTCTGAAGTAGAATAAAAGAAGAAGGGCGATTAGCCCTTCTTCTTTGTTTTATTCAATAATGAACTTAATGGTAATGGTTTGCTTGTCGTTCCCGAAATTCATGTAGTAAAATCCTTTTGGAAGATGCGACAGGTTAATAGGTTCTTCTATATCCGTATTGCTAAAGTTCAAACTGTTACTGTCCACAAGTTGTCCTAGCGAATTGTAAACGGCAATATGATAATTGCCCGGCGTTATTCCCGATGCCTTAAGTTTAATGTTTCCATTCGATGGATTGGGGTATATGGTTAGTTTCCACCCATCTTTTGTAGGAACGCTTTTCCAAAGGTTAACTTTAACAACAGCAGTATCGGTTGCCGAGCAACTGTATTCGTTTGTAACCGTAACCCAATATTTGAAAACACCCTCTCCGGTATTTGCACCATCAACAAGTAAGGTTTGACTTGTTGAGTTGTCGTTCCACAGATATGAGGTGAAGCCTTCTCCGGCATCAAAAGTATAGGATGACTGGGTATCTATTTTGATTGTGTCGGAAGCAATATCAACAGAAGGGGAAGGGTTTTGAGTTAGCACAATAGCATCGGATGTGGCATTGCAGCCTCCGGCAAAAACGGCCGCAACAGTATAACTTCCTGGTTTTGTTGTATTATAGGTTGATTGTGTTGCACTAGCAATGTCTGTGCCATCCTTTATCCATTGGTAACTTTCACCTCCGCTTGGGTTGGCTGACAAAGCAACGGAGACATTATCGCCTTCACACCACGTAATAGGATCACTTGTTTCTATGGTTATTGTCGGTGTAGAAACTTCGATTATTTCAATAGAATTTCCTATGGCAGAGCAGCCGTTTGTTGTTGCTTCAACGCTGTAGGTTCCTGTAGAGGAAGCGTTTAATGTTTGACTGGTTTCGCCCGTTAATGGAGAACTATTTAATAGCCACTGGTATGTATCGGCCGCATCGGCAGTTATATTAACATTAATGGTAGAGCCTTCACACCATGTAGTTGGATTCGTTGTTGTAATGTTTGCCGTAGGTAACGGGTTTACAGTTATGTCCTTTGAATCTTGATTTATACATCCATTACTATCGGTGTAAGTATAGGTTATTGTGAATGTCCCCGTACCCGAAATGGAAGGATCGAAAGAATTACCTGTAACTCCGGTTCCGGAATAAACACCTCCAGATGGAG
>ERZ795053.2503-NODE-2503-length-22138-cov-6.143730_pt1 | contig 22138 bp, 20 predicted proteins | sample MGYA00375137_ERZ795053 | MGnify/ENA primary metagenome ERZ795053 (study PRJEB30182, sample SAMN05720284) | activated sludge metagenome | isolation source: Anaerobic digester | place: Hong Kong | collected 2014-12-17 ...
GTCCGGCACTCAATGAGATCAGGTCGGTTAGCTGGTACATCGCTTTAAAATTAAGGGTGTACCACGATGGCGACCAGGGATTCCCATTGTCATCAATAGCATACAGATAGTCTTTTCCCTTCTCTTCTTCGGGTAGATCATCATATTTTACCGAAGCGTTGTAAACGGCATAAAACTGCATATTCAGTTTCTGGTAATTGTACATCAATCGAGTGATGCCAAATGCCGGGGCGGCATGCCTCGACGGGCTTGTGGTTCCGTCGTCCAGTTCCTCTTCACCTTTCTGATAATTGTATTTGGTTGAAAAGCCAAACCCGGAAGGCAGTTTAACTTCAATTTCTGCCTGAACACCATAAACCGTTGCGCTCGCCGCATTCTGAATTGCCTGTACTTTGCTCATTTCACCTTCATACACAATGCTGTCCTGCCCGATTAGTGTATAATCACGGCGAACCATGGCATTATCGAGCATGGTATAAAATGCGCTTATATCAATTTTAACAACCTCGCCAAAAACTTTGGCAATGTCGATTTCACCGTTGTAGGCGTATTCGGCTTTCAGGTCGGGATTGGGGACAACCACCGATCCTGGTTCCGAGTCAAACACTTTTCCAATATCATCAACATTGGGCGAACGGAAGCCAGTTGATCCGTTTAAACTCACTGTCCAGGTGTCATCAGGGTTAAATGAAAATCCGAGGCTCCCGGTCATTGCTCCGTCATTGATATTAACGGTGTTGAAAGGGAATGGATAATAATCCAGGTTGTTGGTGAAATCGGCATCCAGTCCGAACTGATTATAACGGGCTCCTGCTTGCACCATGAATTTTTCACCAAAATGATATTGCCCGGTGATATAAGCTGCATAACTGCTCCAGGTTGATTGAGGATAGCGGGAAGGCCCTTCAATGGTACTTCCGGTTATAATATTTTCGTCATTTCCTGTTGAGGTTACATCATTTATTACTGCCTCAAGGCCATAAAAAAGACTTAGATTTTCACTGGTACGTTTTTGAAAATCAATGTTTGCGGAATATGCATCCACTTTTTCCGTCCGGTTACTCCGTGTTTCTCCGTTAAAATCGCGATCGTGGCGACTTTCCTCGAAATATTGTTGTGCCAGCCGGATGGTCATTTCATCATATAAACCATTGTTGCCATGATGCGTAATGCTCAGGTTATTCATTGTCCAAACCTGCGGACCGTAATACCATTCAGCGCTTCTGGGCAACCCTTTCCTGGTGCGTATAAGCCTGTCGTATCGCGAATAATCAGAAGTGGTCGAATAATGGAATCCATATTGGAAATCCCAGTTTTTATTCGGACTAAAACGTACTTTTTGCATCATATTTATTTGAGAATACCCGGTTGGGTTCTGAACCTGAGGGTCGTCGTTGGTAATAACGATATCGGTGCTATCGGCACGTTGCACATAAAATGGCTTTAAATATTCATCGGGACCGTTTGTACCCATTCGTAAATCCCCATAATTGTAGCTGGTGAAACTGGTGAGCAAAGCCCATTTTTTCCAGCCTACGTTCACATTAAAATGCCCGGTGACCTCATTATTGGCAGTGGCATGCCTCGCTTCGGCCATACCAGTTACCAATGGTCTTTCAGAAAGTGAAAGACGCGGAGTGAGTGTTTGAAAACTCATTACGGCACCAATGGCATCACTTCCGTAGATGATGGAGCCGGGTCCGAAATACACTTCTGTGTTTTCAATGGCAAAAGGATCGAGCGAAATCACGTTTTGCAGGTTCCCACTTCGGAAAATGGCGGTATTCATCCGAATGCCATCCACTGTATAAAGCAGCCGGTTGGTTGAAAATCCCCTGATCATTGGACTGCCGCCACCCTGCTGACTTTTCTGAATAAACACCTCACCTGATACTGCAAGCAGATCAGCCGCCGTTTGCGGATTTTGAAGGTTTGCCTCTTTTGGAGTGATGGTGGTTATTTTAGCCGGAATATCACGTTTGGGCTGGCTCCAGCGGGTTGCCGAAACTACCACCTGATCAAGGGAGATCATGGATGGTTGCAACATGAGTATGAAGTTAAATGATTCGATCTCTGTCCACGACATTTTCACGGTTTTATATCCCATAAGGCGGATTTCGATGACTGCTGATCCTTTAAATTCGCTAATATCAGCCTGCCCTTCAGGATTGGTCAGCGCGAATGCCCTGGGTGATTGACTGGCAAAAGTTACTAAGTCGAGTGGTTGTGCCGTTTCATTATCAGTTACGGTTACGATCTGGGAATATCCAAAATTGATAAACCCCATGAGTAACCAAAAAAGTATGATTTTTTTCATTACAATTATTATTGGTTAAACGAATTAAAAATTGATGGCTCAAAAAAAAGCCGGTAGTATACATCGAATTAACCAAATTGTGGGGGAGGAACTAACGGACAGGGCGCAATTGACATTAAATAATTATGAATGGAATTTGAATATTTAATGCTCGAATCTTTGGGACGTGTCAATTGATTTTTATGAAAATCATGGGTGTAAAACAGCTTGAACAAATTTTGAAGTTCTTGCTGATTTTTTTTGTCCTTATTGTTTTTGCCCAGTGCTTGTGAAATTAATTTATCAATTTCTTTTTGCAATTGTGATTCTTTATCGTCAGGGAAGCAATGAAAAATTACTTTTGATCCAGAGATTTCTGTTTTTACTACATCATAAAATTTCCCCTGATATTCAAATTCATGTTCGTGAATCCACCTGAATTTTGATTTGATTTCCTTCACATCCAATGTGAATGTCACTAAATTATCCAGTTCTATTCCACCCAGGATTTCGGCTTTTATGTTTTCTCTAACTAATTGTTTTTGAATATTTAAATAAATAAAATATCCCAGAATAGGGCCTATGAAAAGAATAAGCAATATGATTGGGTAAATTTTTTTCAACCTGTGGTTTACTAAGTCAGTGTTTTGAGAGGCGAAATTAATAAAAGTTAATTGATTTTTAAACTTAACACAGCGATTTACAATTTTATTTTTAATTAGAAAAACATTAAAAAGCTGATGCCTAAAGAACAACAGATTCAAAATGGCCGATGTAAAAAGTAATAAAAGTCTTTTGTACCTTTGCACCCAATTAAATTATTCAAAACTATTATTATGAAAAAATCACCATTTAAATGGGTTGTATTGCTCTCCGCTATAGTATTGCTGGGAGGGTGCTATCCCGGAGGCGCTGAGTATATAAGTGATACGGACCTCGTTTATACTAACTACGACGAAAACTATAATTTCGGCGCTATTCAAACCTATTACCTCGCTGATTCGATAAACCATATTGTTGATAAGGGTGAAAAGCCAAATTACGATTTTGATGCTTATATCCTGAGCGAACTTGAACGTAACTTTGATGCCCTTGGGTATACACGACTTGACTCAACAAATGCCAGTGGTCCTCAGCCCGATGTTGCGGTTGTGGTAACCGTTATTGAAACCACCAATTATTATGCTTACTCATCACCCTGGTATCCCGGATGGGGCTGGGGCTGGTACTGGAAAGACTCCAATTACTGGGGTTATCCTGGTTATGGATGGGGCTATCCCTGGTATGGTTATACCTATGTGTCTTCATACTCAGTGGGTACTGTCCTTTGGGATATGTTTGATCCGGATAATGTTGATGAAGAAAATGAAGTGATTAATATTGAATGGACCGGTGCTTTGAATGGCATGCTGGGTACATCAGGATCAACTACAGAGAACCGGATTACAAAAGGGATTCGTCAGGCATTTGATCAGTCACCATATCTCAATGGCAACTAATTACTAACCAGAAAAATTGATAAAATGAAATACATTATAACTATTGTTGCAGCACTTTTTATTAGTGCATTAAGTTATGCACAATCGCTGTATAGTTTTGATTATACAATGTCATTCGGAACCGGGAAAACAGGTGATTATATTCAAAATCCAAGTTTCCGGGGAATTACATTTGAAGGACGTGGATTTATTGATGATAATGTTTCCTTAGGCGGATTGTTTACATGGTCAACCTTTTACGAGTCACTTTCTGGCGAAACCTATACGCAGGGAACAGCAACACTTACCGGAAATCAATACCGTTATATCAATGCTTATCCGATGTTATTTCAGGCTCATTATTACATGGGAAATGATGATTTGGAACCCCGTTTATACCTCGGAGGTGGAACAGGAGCATACAGGATCAATCAGCGGGTTGATTTTGGAGTTTATTCAGTGGAAGAGCGAAACTGGCATTTTGGTTTTTCACCGGAAGTAGGATTGTTGGTTCCTGTTTCATTTGACTCTTACCTGAATGTTAGTTTCCGGTATCATTATGTTTTAAAGGCCAAAGATACCATTGATCACAGTTGGTTTGGACTCAGTATCGGTATGGCCTGGGGAAGTTAATTTTGTTAAACTTTAAATGATTCTAACAATGAAAAGAAATTTAATATTTGCCGGAATACTCGTTTTGATGGTCCTTTTGGATCCTTTACAAATCCTTGCCCAGTCGCGCATCGAAATCAGCCCTTACGGAGGTTACATGTTTGGTGGTAAATTGCGTTTTTACGAAGGTGATTTGAAAATTGATGATGAAGTTAATTACGGTCTGGCAATGGATTTTGCGGTGGCAACTGACACTAAAATTGAGATCAGTTGGTCACAAATGAGTACAACCGCCCGTTTCAAACCCTATTTTGGGTACGATTACCTGAATGCTGATCCGTTCGACGTAAATGTTGGTTATATACAGGTTGGGTCGATCCGTGAACTGGATTTGGATAATAACATAGTGCCCTATGGTGGTATGACCTTAGGCGCTGCTTATTTTGCGCCGCAAAACTCAGTTTATTCCGATTCATGGAAGTTTGCTGCAGGTTTGGGGCTGGGAACGAAAATTTGGATTACCGATAAAGTTGGACTAAGACTGCAAGGCAGGTTACTTTTACCCTTCTTTTGGGCTGGAGCAGGTTTTACAGTCGGAACCGGTGGGTCAGGATTTTCTGTTGGTGCCGGAACCTCTATGCTTCAAGGTGATTTTACCGGAGGTCTTGTAATTGGTCTTGGAGATTAATTTCATATTGAACTGAAAAGCTTAAAGCCTGTTCTTATATAAGTTCAGGCTTTTTTAATTCAAAAAACTTTACAATGAGCGAAGAAATAAAAAAAGGAAAAGTGACAGGTTTGGGTGGTGTTTTTTTCAAATCAAACGACCCCGAAGCCCTTAAAAAATGGTACGAAGAGCACCTTGGATTGCCCTGTGATCAATACGGACATTTATTTACATGGCGTAAAGATGATTCGCCAGAGCAAAAAGGCTATACTCAATTTAGTGTATTTAATTCAGATTCTGAATATTTAAAACCTTCTGAAAAGCCATATATGCTTAATTTTATTGTGGATGATGTGAAACTGATGGTGGAGCGATTGCAAAAGTCAGGTATGCAGGTAATTGGTGAAATTACCGAATATGAATATGGTAAATTTGCCTGGGTTATGGATCCTGATGGTAATAAAATTGAATTATGGGAACCCGTTGATCAGGCTTTTGGTTAATCGAGACTTTTGATCAAGGTGGAAAATCTCTTTTAATTTTAATTATTTTAGCCAAAAATTCAACAACTGCAATATGAAATTAAATAACATTATTCTTGTTCCTACTGATTTTTCAGATGTTTGCCACAATGCCATTGATTATGCTGTGAAAATGGCCGGGAAAATCAATTTTAAAGTGATCATTTATCATGTGATAAATAAAACTACTCAGGCTTATTTTAAAGTTGAGGAAGGATTAAATGAGAAAGTTGCCGAAAAATTGCAAAGTATCATCGATGGTTTTAAAATGCAATCCGAAATTGAAATGTCATATGCTTACGAAGAGGGAAGTATTTTTGACCTTATCCATAAAAAAGCAGATGAAGTGGGTGCCAATTTTATTGTTTTAGGAACGCATGGAAAAGTTGGATTTCAGAAAATATTCGGAAGCCATGCATTAAAGGTTATTACACAATCAAAAGCTGCAACCATAGTTGTTCAAAAAAAGAAATTTCGTGATTTGAATAATGTTTTGTTTCCGGTAAATTCATTTACTGAAGCCAGGCAGAAGGTGCAATATGCCATTGCCATGCACCAGCGGTTTAATTCACATATTCATATTTATAAGGAACAAGTTGATAACTCCATTGATCAGAGCAGAATAGATGTTATTACAAAGCAAATTGTTGAGGAATTTAAAAAAGAAAAGATTCCGTACACGGTTCACATTTCACAAATTGATGGAGAAACAGCCAGAGAGCTTGTTGACTTTTCAGTAGCAAATGAGATTGATGCAATTATGATCGTTACTGAAACAAAATTGGGTTCCGGAATTTTTAGTCTTGGACCATGGAATGAAAAAATAATGTTTAATGAAGCACAAATACCTGCAATTTGTATCAATCCGGTGCAGCATGGTTTTGTGTATTTTGACTTATAAAAAAACCGGAGCATTGCTCCGGATTTTTTATAGGTTCAGTGCTTTTATCACCTCCTCTGTAAGGTTCAGGGCCGGATTGGTATAAATCCACGACGACTCGGCTGACTTTTCAAAAACATAGTCATAACCATTTTCGGCAGCTATTTCCTCTGTTTTGTTATAGATTTGATCATAGATGGGTTTTAGTTTTTGTTCCTGCAATTGCATTAATTCACCTTCATTACCGAATTTTGAATCTTTGAGTTCATTGGCTTGTTTTTCAGCATCAAATATCTCATCCTGCTTTTGTTTCTTTTGTTCATCAGTCATTTGAGATTCATTTACAACATAAGCCTGGTAAAGCTCCTCAATTTTATCAAATTTTTTGTCGATTTCATCATCCCAGAGTTTGATTTGTGCATCAATTTCGTTGTTTGCCTTTTCAAATGCTGGCATCTTGTCAAGAATTTTATCAACTTCAATATAGGCTATCTTTTGGGCAAACCCCATTTGAAATCCGATTAACATCAATACTAACAATACATTTTTCATCTTGTGTTTATTTTGGTTTAACTGATCAAATGTTTACATATATCCTGCCAAAGATCGTAACTTATTTGATCTTAAATTTAGTTATAAATTATTCTATACGCTGTTACCCGGTTATCGCCAAATGTTGGAACCAACAGAAGATTTTTGTCCATAACGTATTCAATGTCGGCAGCATTGATACCGTTTTCGCTGGTGTTAAACAATACAATTGGTTCGTTTTCAGCACTCACTAACTGAACCTTTCCCATCCAGTCCGAAATTAAATAGTTGCCATTGCCATCAGCTTCTAATCCGTCTATGCCTCCTGTATCAGCAATGAGGTGCCATATACGTTTGTCGTCGTACCTAACGGAATAAATGCCGTTTTTCGTTCCGATAAGCAGTTCCTTTTCTTCGCAATACAAACCATTTGGATTCACCAGTGATTCATCTTCAAGCCAGGTGCTAACTATGCCCTTCTCAAGTTTATGAATCTTATTGGTCGACATGTCGCTGAAAAAGACATTGCCGTTTTTGCTCACTGCAATATCGTTCAGGAATTTGGCCCCTTCCACAGGGTATGTTCTTGTAATTTTTCCCGTTTCGAGCGAAATTTCAACCAGTCGGTCAATATCCGTTACATATAATGAGTTGTTCAAAATACCCATGCCTTTGGGAGCATTTAAGCCAGTAGCCCATTTTTGGGTTATAATTTCTCCGGTAAGATCTACTATTGCAATAAATCCGTTGTCGTCCTTTTCGAGGGGATTGCCATTGATGCAGGATACATAAAAAAACGGACCATCGGGATTATAACAAACAGATTCGCTGGTAGTTAATATGTCGGCTGTCGACCAAAGTTTTTCAGCGGAAATGCTTTGTGCATGAACTTGCAGGTTTAAAAAGCCCGAGAAAAATATGGCTGTAAAGATGATAATTGTACTTTTCATTTTATGGCAGATTTAATTAATTGTTTAGAGATAATAAAATTATAAAATTTTACCGAAAGAATTAATTCCGGACTGATTTACTTTTTTAAATTGTTTACTTTTGCTTTGTAAACAAAGGTTAACTTGTTTAGTTTGGCAATATTTTTATAAAGTAATGAAGTTAAATTCTTAATTTAATGAAAAACAAATACTTTGACCTTATCGATCAAACCTTTGAGTTTCCACAGGAGGAATTTAAAGTTATCGACAATGAACTTTATTTTAATGACATTCCGCTTATGGAAGTTATTAAACAATATGGTACTCCGTTAAAGATTACCTATCTGCCTAAAATTAGCAAACAGATTCAGAAAGCGAGGAAATGGTTTAATGTTGCAATGGCTAAATCAGATTACAACGGAAATTACTATTATAGTTACTGTACCAAGAGTTCACACTTTTCATTCGTTTTGGATGAGGTTTTAAAGAATGATGTTTTTATTGAAACATCCTCCGCATTTGACCTGGATATTGTAGAAAAACTTCACGAAGAAGGGAAGTATAACAAAGATAAATACATCATTTGTAATGGGTTTAAAAGACCTCAGTATATTGAAAATATTTTGAAACTAAATGAGTTGGGATTCCAAAACATTGTACCTATTTGTGATAACATATACGAGGTAGATAAACTAAAAAATGGACTTAAGAAAAATCAAAAGATAAAATTGGGGATTAGAATTGCATCTGAAGAAGAGCCCAAATTTGAATTTTATACCTCAAGACTTGGCGTTCGTTATGTGGATGTGGTTCCTCTTTATCTTGATAAGATCAAGAACCAGCCCAACCTTGAGTTAAAAATGCTCCATTTCTTTATAAATACCGGCATAAAGGATTCAGCATATTATTGGAACGAACTAGTAAAGAGTGTGAATGTTTATTGTGAATTGAAAAAAGTTTGTCCAACGCTGGATTCACTTAATATCGGCGGTGGTTTCCCGATTAAAAATTCACTTGGATTTGATTTTGATTATGAATATATGGCCGAAGAAATCATTCAGCAAATTAAAAATATTTGCAATTTGAATGGTGTTGAAGAGCCTGATATTTATACTGAATTTGGATCGTTTACGGTAGGTGAAAGCGGAGCTGTTTTGTATTCTATATTGGACCAGAAAAGGCAAAATGACCGGGAATCGTGGAATATGATCGATAGTTCATTTATGACTACACTGCCTGATACCTGGGCCATTAACAGAAGGTTTGTATTGTTGGCCGTAAATAATTGGGATCATGAGTATGAACGTGTTTTCCTTGGCGGACTTACCTGCGACAGTGAAGATTTCTATAATTCAGAAGCGCATGCCAACGCGGTGTTTTTACCAAAATTGAATGGCCCTGAAACTCCTCAATACATTGGATTATTCCATACAGGTGCCTACCAGGAGTCGATAGGTGGATATGGAGGCATTCAGCATTGTCTTATCCCGGCTCCAAAACATGTTATAATTGATGTTGACGAAAATGGTGATTATACCACCAAGTTATTTGCAAAAGAGCAAAGTTATAAGTCAATGTTGAAAATTCTCGGTTACTAAATTCTTATATTTGCAGCTATGAATTACGGAGGTATAGATAATGAATTCACTGATTTTGTGGATTCGAAAATTGCTGTTTTACCAGTACCCTATGATGGAACAAGTACCTGGATAAAAGGCGCTGATAAAGGCCCTGATGCTATTTTGGAAGCTTCAGCTAATATGGAGCTTTACGATATTGAAACAAATTCAGAAGTATATAAGCTGGGTATTTTTACTGCTGATCCTGTGACAGAAAACAGTAGCCCTGAAAAAATGTCGGAAGCTGTTTACGAAGAGGTTACCCGCCTGATCCGCCATAATAAATTTGTAGTTACCCTTGGTGGTGAACATTCGATTAGTATTGGAGCAATTCTGTCGCATGTGGAACATTTTAAAGATGTTACGGTTTTGCAGATTGATGCCCATACCGATCTCAGGCCTGAATATGAAGGCAGTAAGTACAATCATGCATGTGTTATGGCTCGTACACGTGATATTGCGCCGTATGTGCAGGTTGGGATTCGGAGTATGGATACGGTGGAATTACCCTATATAGTTCCCGGAAATATTTTCTACGCTGAAGATATCAGAAAAGGTATTGACTGGATGGATGCCGCCATTGCAAAGCTATCTTCAAATGTATACCTGACCTTTGATTTGGACGGGTTGGATCCTTCCATCATGGCCTCAACAGGTACTCCTGAACCTGGTGGCTTATATTGGAACGAAACCATACAATTTCTTAAAAAAGTGATTGATCAAAAAAACCTGATCGGGTTTGATGTGGTTGAACTTTGCCCTAACAAGGTAAATAAGGCCCCAAATTTCCTGGCCAGCAAACTGATTTATAAATTATTGAGTTACCAATTTCAAAAATAGAAACCATGGATAAAAGTGAATTAAAGAAAAATATTGTTAAGCATATAGATATCAAATCGTTTGATAGCACCCCTATCATAAATGCCATGCGCGACATGTCTTTTACGTCCCGTGATACTGCATCGGCAGCGGATATTTACAGCCGGATGTTGAAAGAAGAAGGATGTACTGTTTTTCTTACTTTGGCAGGTAGTACAAGTGCCGGAGGTTGCATGCAGGTATATGTGGATATGGTGAAAAATAAAATGGTGGATGCCATTGTTGCAACAGGGGCCTCCATTGTGGATATGGACTTTTTTGAAGCGCTGGGATTTAAACATTATAAAGGATCGCCATATGCCAATGATAAGGACCTGAGAGACCATTATATTGATCGTATCTACGATACCTATATCGATGAGGAAGAGCTCCAGAACTGCGATATGACCGTAAAAGAAATTGCCGATGGCCTTGAGCCGCGCCCCTATTCTTCCAGGGAGTTCATCAGGGAAATGGGAAAATACCTGGTGAAAAATTCTAAAAAGAAAGATTCGCTGGTTCAGGTTTGTTATGAAAACAATGTCCCGATTTTTTGCCCGGCGTTTACTGACAGTAGTGCAGGTTTCGGACTTGTTAAACACCAGTGGGAAAATCCAGGCAAACATGTTTCCATCGACTCAGTAAAAGATTTTTTGGAGCTTACCAAAATAAAAATGGAAGCCAAAACCTCGGGTTTATTCATGATCGGTGGGGGAGTGCCCAAAAATTTTGTTCAGGATACGGTTATTTGTGCTGAAATATTGGGCAAAGATGTTCCGATGCACCAATACGCAATCCAAATTACAGTTGCTGATGTTCGTGATGGCGCCTGTTCAAGCTCAACACTTAAGGAAGCTTCCTCATGGGGAAAGGTGGATACTGTTTATGAACAAATGGTTTATGCCGAAGCTACTTCTGTGGTGCCGTTAATTATGAGCTACCTGTATCATCAGGGCGACTGGAAAAACCGGCCAAAAACAGAATGGGCAAAAATGCTTGATGCGTAATTATTCTGTTTTTTTCAAAAATCTTGAAAAGAAACTACTTCCTTTTGGAATATGCAATTACCTTATAAAGAATAAAGACAATATCTTATATTCTTTGAAGATTTATGGATTACAAAGTTTCTTTAGAATTATTCAAGGATTGTCAATTCATCAATCAACGATTTGTACTGAGGATACCTGGTGATAAGTTCACTTCTTTTCCCAAGTTCAAAATCTTCAAAATCAAATCCCGGGGCAACAGTGCAGCCCATTAATGCATATGATCCGGGGGACTCAACTTTTGCGGCAAACCAATACCCGCGTGGGATTGTAAATTGCAGATTCGAATCTCCGGGTTGATTTCCCAATACCAGTTTTCTCATTTTTCCGCTGTGGTCGATAATGTATAAAACCAGTGAGGAACCGAGGTAGAAATGCCAGGTTTCATCCGATTTCAATCGGTGAAAAGCAGAGAATTCGTCGCTTTTTAAAAGGAAATAAATAGAGGTGGAGATATTTCGAAAACTGGTGTACCGATCGGGCAAACCCTTGATGTTAATCACTTCGTTTGATCGGTATACTTCCTTGAAATAGCCGCCTTCAGGGTGTTTCTTTAGTTTTAAATGCTGAATCCAGTATTCGGCTGATTGCGTCATTAAACGATTTTATGATCCATTAAATGCTGCTCCATTTGCTGCTGAAGTTCCAAGGCATTTTGTCTTGCAGTTTCTGCAAAATCTGATTCACCGGAAGCATAAATAATTCCCCTTGATGAATTAACAATTAAACCGCAAGTTTCATTCATACCATATTTAACTACTTCGTCGAGGCTGCCACCCTGTGCCCCAACTCCGGGAACCAATAAAAAATGATCCGGAATAATTTTACGGATATCTGCCAGCATTTCTGCTTTGGTTGCTCCCACCACATACATCATATTCTCACTGTTGCCCCAATTGCCGGAGGTTTCCAGGACCTCCTCGAAAAGCTGTCTGTTTGTTTCTTTATTTTTGATCAATTGAAAATCAAAAGCTCCTTTATTAGAGGTAAGTGCCAGCAGAATGACCCATTTATTTTCATATCCTAAAAATGGCGATACCGAGTCGGAACCCATATAGGGAGCAACAGTAACGGCATCAAAACTGAGGTTTTCAAAAAAGGCACGTGCATATAAAGCGGACGTATTGCCGATATCACCGCGTTTGGCGTCGGCAATTGTAAAAACATTAAACTGGCTGAGATAATTGATTGTTTTTTCCAGCGAAATCCAGCCTTTAGCACCAAGGCTTTCATAAAAAGCGATGTTGGGTTTGTAGGCAAGTGTTATATCGTGGGTAGCATCGATTATTGCTTTATTAAAAGCGAAAATAGGGTCCTCTTCATTTAATAAATGCTGTGGGATTTTTTTGAGATCTGTATCTAAACCGATACATAAAAATGATCGTTTTTGCTGAATAAGCTTAAAAAGCTCCTTTTTTGTCATTTTCAGGTTATTGTTTTATTTCTTCTTTCAAACGCTCTGCATTTTCAGCTAATTGCAATTGATCAATTAACTCCTGAATATCACCGTCAATGATCGATTGCAGGTTGTAAAGTGTCAGGCCGATCCGGTGATCCGTTACACGGCCCTGCGGCCAGTTATAGGTGCGGATTTTCGCTGAACGATCGCCTGTCGAAACCATGGTTTTTCGTTTCGAAGAAACTTCATCCAGGTATTTCTGATATTCAATTTCGTAGAGTCTTGTCCTTAGCACTGAAAGGGCTTTTTCGTAATTTTTAATCTGTGACTTTTCATCCTGACAGGTTGCCACAATCCCGGTTGGAATATGCGTTAATCGTATGGCTGAGTAGGTCGTATTTACCGATTGTCCGCCCGGGCCTGAAGAACAGAATGTATCTTTTCGGATATCGCTCATATTTAGTTCAATGTCGAATTCTTCAGCTTCGGGTAATACCACTATAGAGGCGGCAGAGGTATGAACCCGGCCCTGGGTTTCTGTTTTTGGAACTCGCTGTACCCTGTGAACGCCTGATTCATATTTCATTTGACCATAAACATCTTCCCCTTTCACCTCAAAGATCACTTCTTTAAATCCACCCACCGTTCCTTCCATCATATCAATCACTTCCACCTTCCAGTTTTTGGTTTCGCAGAATTTGATATACATGCGGTAAAGGTCACCCGCAAAAATACTTGCTTCGTCGCCACCTGTTCCGGCACGGATCTCAACAATGGCATTTTTAGCATCTTGTGGGTCTTTCGGAATTAACATAACCCTGATCTCTTCTTCCAGGGTTTCTTTTTTATCAACCAGTTCGGCAAGTTCCGATTTGGCCATATCCCTGAACTCTTCATCCTTTTCCGTTTTTAATATCTCCCTGGTAGAAGCAATGTTGTCGACTACATTTTTGTATATTTTGTAGGCATTAACGATTGGTTCCAATTCCTTGTAATCCTTGTTCAACTGGATAAATCTTTTCATGTCGGCAATTACTTCGGGTTTGGTCATATCCTCCCCGATGTGGATAAATCGCTGATTTATAGCCTCTAATTTGTCTAGCATTCTACTCGAATTTTGTGGGTGCAAAAATACAATAAATTGTTGTTAACAAAAGCAGTGTGACATCGTAGGAAATACCTGATCATTCATATTTTTTTTAATTTTGATGTTTTGGAGGAAAATGATCGGGTTTGAATATTTGATAAATTACATGAAGAATCTATTACGCATTTTTTTAATGGTATTTTGGCTGTCGGCTTCCATGCAGTTGCTTGCGCAAATGAATGAGGGAGGAGTTCCTCTGAGCTTTAACGGGTTGGTTGAGTCAACCGTTTTTCAGGAATACGATGCAGGGAAACCTGATTTTGATAAAATCATTACCGAGGATTTACAGGCTGACCAATTGGGATTACCACCACGGTTTGCTCATTCGATTCCAGTAAACTTAAACCCTGAAAACAGTGGTACCTGGTATTTTGATGATGCCGGCAATGCGATATGGCGACTGGGTATTCGGGCAGAAGGGGCCTTAGCTTTAGGACTTCAGTTTATTGATTTTGATCTTCCGGAAAATGCAAGCCTGTTTATTTACAGCATAGATCATCAGCAGGTAATTGGTGCATTTACTCAGCATAATAATAGAAAAAGCGGTCGGTTTGCAACGGCACTTGTGGATGGCGATCAATGCATTGTTGAGTTGAATCTTAAAAATGGGCAAAATCCAATTTTACCATTTACAATAAAGGAAATCACGTATGCTTACCGTTACGCCGGCGACGATTTAAAAAATGTGGAATCGAGTGACCATTGCGAGGTGAATGTGAATTGTTCACCGGAGGGCGATGAGTGGCAAAATGCCAAAAGAGGGGTTGTACGAATTCAGATAAAAGTAGGTGGCAGCTCGTACTGGTGTTCAGGCAGTTTGTTAAATAATACCAGTTTTGATAAAACACCTTATATTTTAACAGCGGATCATTGTGCATACCAGTTGGGGGGCTATGCTAGCGTAGAAGATCTTGAGAGCTGGCTATTTTATTTTAATTATGAAGGATTGTTTTGTGAGTCTGAGGACCCGTTTCCCATTTATTTTTCAATGTCGGGAGCTACTAAAATTGCACAGGGAGGCAATCGCGGATCAACCGGTTCTGATTTTTACCTGGTTAGGTTAATAGACGATTTTCCCAATGACTCGCATGTTTATTTCAACGGATGGTCGTCAACCGGAAATGTTGAGAATAACGGAGTTACAATTCATCATCCCGATGGAGATATTAAAAAGATCTCGACTTTTGTTGAACCGCTGGTTTCCAGCAGTTGGTCAGGAAGTGGCCTGCCATCGCATTGGAAAGTTGTATGGTCGGAAACATTGAATGGCTGGGGTGTTACCGAAGGTGGTTCATCAGGTTGCCCGATGTTTGACCCCAATGGGAGGATCATCGGAACGCTTACAGGTGGTCTGGCTGCCTGTGATCCTGTTGGAAGCATTGGGCCGGATAAACCCGATTATTATGGAAAGTTTTCGTATCATTGGGAATCAAATGGAACAACAGACACAGCCCAACTTAAACCCTGGCTCGATCCTTTAAATACCGGCGTACTTTTTTTAAACGGTCTTGAGACTGATATTCAGGAAAATCAATTAAATATTAACAGTATAAAATTATTTCCTAATCCGGCAACATCAATAGTGAATGTAGAATTTACTACATTTGTTCCAACAGATATTCAGGTCTCGATTATAGATTTGCCAGGTAAGATTGTATTCGAACAGCAGCAGCGCTTGATTGACAGTAAATTGCAAATTGACTTACAAGGGATGGCCCCCGGCACCTATTTTTTGCGAATTAATTTTAACCAACATACTGAAATCCATAAGCTTTTGATCCGATAATTCGGGATGAAAAACAAACAATATCAATAAGGAAAACAAAAAAAACGAAAATGGTACGACCGGAAACCATCTTTGTGGTAGAGGATGATTTACTTTATCTCACCCTAATCACAAAAGAACTTGAAAAAATGGGCTATACCAATATTATAAGCAATAATACTGGGAAAGAAGCTATCCACAATCTGGATAAAAAACCAGATATCGCTTTGCTTGACTATTTTCTTGAAAAGGACTTCACAGGAATGGATGTACTTAAAAAAATCAAAAAGCGATTTCCTGAAACCCAGGTTATTTTCCTTACGGCATCTGATGACGTAAATATAGCCGTTGATACAATGCGAAACGGAGCTTATGATTATATTGTAAAAGGCGATACGGCTTTTATTCGTATCAGGCACTTACTGAAAAAAATATCTGAAGAAAATGAGCGTAAAGCCAAGAGTCGCTCCATTATTCGTTTCCAGATTTATGTGATCATTGCCATTATTCTGATCTCCTTGTTGGGGATTCTGTATTTTCACTATTTTATTAATTAGGAAAAAATATTTCATTTTCCTTTTGATTATAAAATAAAACATTTACTTTTGCACTCCCAAAAAATTAAAGGTAGTATACAAATGAAAAAAGATATTCATCCGAAAGATTATGGTTTTGTCGTTTTTAAAGACATGTCAAATGACTATGCGTTTTTAACTAAATCAACTGCAAAATCGAAAGAGACTATTAAATGGGAAGATGGTAACGAATACCCTGTGATCAAGCTGGAGATTTCTCATACCTCGCACCCTTTCTTCACAGGTAAAATGAAATTTGTGGATACAGCAGGGCGTGTGGATAAATTTAAGAGCCGTTATCAAAAACATTATGATAAGAAAAAGCAATAAGTTCTTGAATTTAAAAAAAATAGAGGCCCTTTCCATGCAGGATAGGGCTTTTTTTGTTCTTATTAATTTCGGATAGAACTTGAATTAATAAAAAGCGTATACTTGTGTTTTAATTTAGAACATACAATAACCGACACCGTTATATGAACTACATTTTATTCGACGATCAAAGCAGGAATAATTTGCTTCCGCTTACATTCATGAGACCCGTAGCCGAAATCAGGATCGGGATATTAACCATTCGTGAAAAGTGGGAACATTATCTGAAAGCCAAAACGTCAACCCTTACAGAGTCTTATCTTAGTACAAAATTCCCCATTGTTAAAGAAAAGACCAATATCCTGATAAATGGATCTATTTTACCTACACCACAATTGGTAAAAGAGATCAATAATTTAAAACCAAATCAAACTTTGGTTACGGCAGATACTATAATTGCACTCAATATTAACGAAGAAGATTTGGATGATACCGGAGATATGGATATTACAGGAATTGACGAAATTGAAACCGTTACAGAGTTCCTTAAAATAAATGAGTCCTGGGATATATTTCGCTTAAATGGTGAAGCAATAAAGGATGATTTTAAGATGTTGACCAAGGGTCGCAAAAGCCAGCCAATCAGCGATACAAATCGTGTGGGATCATCTGAAAATGTTTTTATTGAAAAAGGGGCAAAAGTTGAATTTGCCATCTTGAATGCTTCCACCGGCCCCATATACATTGGAAAAGATGCTGAAGTTATGGAAGGTTCAGTGATTCGCGGGCCATTTGCGCTATGCGAACACAGTACAATAAAAATGGCGGCTAAAATTTACGGCCCTACCACCATTGGCCCCTGGTCGAAAGTGGGTGGCGAGGTAAACAATTCTGTAATTTTTGGATATTCAAACAAAGCCCACGATGGCTTTCTCGGAAATTCGGTTATTGCTGAATGGTGTAATCTGGGTGCTGATACCAACAATTCAAATCTGAAGAACTCTTACGATAACGTAAAATTGTGGAGTTATCCGCAATCTACCTTTGTAGATACCGGGTTGCAGTTTTGCGGGCTGATTATGGGCGATCACAGTAAAACCGGGATAAACACCATGTTTAATACGGGTACAGTTGTAGGTGTTAACAGCAATGTTTTTGGATCGGGATTCCAACGAAATTTCATACCTTCATTTTCATGGGGAGGTACAGCGGGATTTCATATTTATGATATTAAAAAAGCCATGAAGGTGGCCACTGCTGTTTTTGCCCGTCGGAATATCGATTTCAATGAAATGGAGCAGGATATTATGGCCAATGTTTTTGACCTGACAGCCCGTAACCGTTACTTGTAATCCGGTCTTTGGCATGCAATTTGACCTTCAGCCAAACCATATGCAAATCAGATTACAATATCTGTATAGAGAATTGAAAATTAGGAGTTTGAGGTGTCACTGTTTTATTTCGAGCGGTGGTTAATTTTAATTCCTGTCACATTGACTTTAAGAATTATGGAGTTGTCACAAAGAGATATTTTAACCATTTCAGATTTATTGGATAGCGAAACTGAGTTTATTCCCCTGATGTCGTCGGAGGATGAAGAACTCATGAATGCTGAAAAAATCCCGGAGTTATTACCGATTCTTCCTTTGCGAAATACAGTTTTATTTCCGGGTGTTGTAATTCCCATTACGGTGGGCCGGGATAAATCAATCAAATTGATCAAGGATGCCTACAAACGTAAAAATCTGATTGGGGTCGTTGCTCAAAAAGATGCTGAAGTTGAAGAACCAGAACAAAAAGATTTAAATGAAATAGGCACAGTTGCCAATATTGTGAAGATCCTTCAGATGCCTGATGGAAATACTACGGTAATCATTCAGGGAAAGAAGAGGTTTCGGTTGATGGATTTGGTGCAGGTTGATCCCTATTTTAAAGCTAGGGTTGAACAATATGAGACCATCGAAAAAGTAGATCGCAATAAGGAATTTGAAGCGCTTATCTCTTCATTGAAAGACCTTAGCATTCAGATCATCAAACAATCGCCAAATATCCCTTCGGATGCGGCATTTGCCATTAAAAATATTGAAAGCCCGGTTTTCCTGGTAAACTTCATTTCATCCAATCTGAATATTGATATTCTTGATAAGCAAAAATTGCTCGAAATTTCCGACTTTTATGAAAGAGCAAGAACAGTGCTTTCGGCGCTTACCAAGGAATTGCAAATGCTGGAACTGAAAAACCAGATTCAGAATAAGGTTAAAATTGATCTCGATAAACAGCAGCGTGATTATTTCCTGCATCAGCAATTAAAAACCATACAGGAAGAGCTGGGAGATGCACCCGGTACACAGGATATCAATGAATTAAAGCTGAAAGCCGCCCGTAAAAAGTGGTCAAAGGATGTTAGGGACGTATTTGAAAAAGAGCTTTCAAAACTGCAGCGGATGAACAGTCAGGCTGCTGATTTTTCGGTTCAGTTGAATTATCTTGAGTTTTTTGTGGACCTTCCCTGGAACGAATTCAGCAAAGACAATTTCGATCTGCAACGTGCCCAGGATATTCTCGATCATGATCATTTCGGACTGGAAAAAGTAAAAGAACGGATCATTGAGCATTTGGCGGTTATCAAATTAAAAAATGACTTGAAAGCGCCAATCCTCTGTTTTGTCGGTCCTCCGGGTGTTGGTAAAACCTCTCTTGGTAAATCGATTGCCCGTGCGTTAGATCGCAAATACATTCGCATGTCGCTGGGTGGAGTTCGGGATGAGTCGGAATTACGCGGACACAGAAAAACCTATATCGGTGCATTGCCGGGCCGCATCATGCAAAACCTTAAAAAGGTGAAATCATCCAACCCGGTGTTTGTGCTGGACGAAATTGATAAGGTGCTGGGCGCCAATATCAGTGGCGATCCGCAAGCAGCGCTGCTCGAAATTCTGGACCCTGAACAAAACAATGCGTTCCACGATAATTACCTGGAGGTTGAATATGACCTTTCAAAGGTGATGTTCATTGCAACTGCGAATACGTTGAGCACCATTCACCCTGCACTTGTCGACAGGATGGAGGTGATTGATATCAGCGGTTACCTGATGGAAGAAAAGGTGGAGATCGCCAAAAGGCACCTGATCCCGAAACAGCTTAAGGAACATGGTGTTAAAGCAAGTCAGTTAAGGTTTACCAAAGGCATCATCGAACAGATTGTGGAAGATTACACGCGTGAAGCAGGTGTAAGGATGCTCGAAAAGAACATTGCCACTGTAATCCGGAAAAATGTAAAATTCATTGTCGATAAAAAGGACTACAACATTCGCATTACCGATGAAGACCTTTCAAAAGCTTTGGGAGTAAAACGTTTTCAGAAAGAGCACGGAATTTCCAATGACGTTGCCGGAGTGGTTACAGGCCTGGCATGGACTGCGGTAGGAGGAGAAATTCTTTTCATTGAGGTGAGCCTGAGTAAAGGTAAAGGAACACTAACTCTAACAGGAAACCTGGGCGATGTAATGAAGGAATCTGCCACCATTGCTTTTGAGTATTTAAAAGCCCATGCCGCCGATCTGGACCTTGATCCGGATGTATTCAAAAACTGGAATGTACATATCCATGTTCCGGAGGGTGCCACACCAAAAGATGGCCCATCCGCAGGAATTACGATGTTTACAGCATTGGCCTCGGCCTTTACACAACGTAAAGTGCGTGCAAAACTGGCCATGACCGGCGAGATCACCTTACGTGGAAAAGTATTGCCGGTGGGTGGAATAAAGGAAAAAATGCTGGCTGCCAAACGGGCCAAAATAAAAGATGTGATCCTTTCGGATGAGAACCGCAAAGATGTGGAAGACATCAAAGAAGCTTACGTCAACGGCCTCAATTTCCATTATGTAGATAAAATGATCGAGGTAGTGGATTATGCACTGCTGAGCGAGAAAGTGAAGAATCCGGTGAATGTTTCCTGATTACTTTTTTAAAATTCGTTTATAGAAAATCCCTGCATCTGATTCAATCTGGAGTAAGTAAATACCGGGTTTGAGCTGACTGCTGTTCAGGCGCGTTTCACTATTGTTTATTATTTTGCTTACTTCATAGCTCACACCATATAAATCGAATACATTGATTTCGATGGTTTTAATTTCAGATTGGATATTTACCTCATTGGTGGAAGGGTTTGGAAATATAGAAATCGGATCAGTTGTTTTCTCTTCTTCGCCGGTAATGACAATGGTTACAGACGCACAATCTGATTCCCCGTTCTCATAAATGGTTTTTACACAAATTTCATGTACCCCAAAATTTACTACCCAGGGAGCAGATGTTTGTGTGGTCCCATCATACAATTCACCATTGTCGTAAATGTTGTAATGTGAAATCTCCGGACAATCTGGTTCATCCCAGATGAGCATGATTATTTCATCATTGTCGTAATAGTAATCCAGATTTTGCGGAGGATCATAACAATCATTGTTCTCCCAAAGGGTCACTTTATAATTATCGAGGTAATATCCCGGATTTACAGTCTCGATTGAAAAACCAGAAAAAACAGAGCCTCCCAATTGTTTTGGACACCCAATCCCTACTTGCCCTAAAGTCCATGTCCATTCATAGATGGTTTCGTCATTTAAAGAAAAGATTGCCCAATCTGTATTTAAGTCAACAATTATCTTAAAAGAGAGCCATTCCTCATATTCAAAATTAAAATATATAGAATCCCATGAACCTGCCTGAAGCGTTCCAATACCATTCTGCTTGAAAAAGACTTCCATACCCGGGTAAAAAAATGGAAATTCATGATTGCTCATGGTTTGAAATGATCCGCTTTTCCCATCCTGGATATACAATTGAAATTCAATCGAATAAATACCTGTATCTAAATTATCCAATGGCTTAAAAATAACTTCATAAACATGTTCGAAGGCGACGGAATTAGGAATTGTGAAAGCTGCATCATCACTAATTAATGGACTTGTGGGGCCAGGTGCACTGTTATCAAGGTACCAATCATCCGGGTTTTGGCTGTAAAGGGGTTCACCAGCTGTGTAGGCATCAAAATTGTCTGAGAAAATAATATCTTTGGTTTGCTGTGAGAATAGAACCAATGATTTTAATATGAGTATTGAAGCAAGGTAGATTTTGTTCATGACATGGTTTTTAGAAGTAATTCGATCTTTGTAAAGATATAAATTTTACCTTAATTAAACCCAGAACCCTGAACCCAGAACCCTGAACCCAGAACCCTGAACTCTGAACTCTGAACTCTGAACCCAGAACCCAGAACTCAGAACCCAGAACTAAAAAATAGATACCAACAGCCTCATAAGCGGGATTCTGTTCCCGATAGTTATCGGGATCTGTCATTTATCTACCCCCGACATCACTGTCGGGATCTATCAGCCAACCCCCCGGAATCGGACGAGCAGCCCTTTATACTGACGAACCTTTCGGTTGTCAGTAAGCTCCGGTATACATGGCCTTTCAACCCGTAAGGTTTACCCCCCTGAAGTATCAC
>ERZ795053.2504-NODE-2504-length-22135-cov-6.568886_pt1 | contig 22135 bp, 22 predicted proteins | sample MGYA00375137_ERZ795053 | MGnify/ENA primary metagenome ERZ795053 (study PRJEB30182, sample SAMN05720284) | activated sludge metagenome | isolation source: Anaerobic digester | place: Hong Kong | collected 2014-12-17 ...
GGACGAAGCGTGGCGGCTCCAGCGCGTGCTGCTCGAGTCGCTGGAGACGGCCTGGAAGAGGCCGGACGAGGGCATCTGGGAGGTGCGCGGCCCGCCCCGCCACTTCACCCATTCCAAGGTCATGGCCTGGGTCGCCTTCGATCGCGCGGTCGAGGCGGTCGAGGCCTTCGGCCGGGAAGGGCCGGTCGAACACTGGCGCCAGTTGCGTGCGGCGATCCACGACGACGTCTGCGCCAACGGGTTCGATGCCGCACTGAACACGTTTGTCCAGCACTATGGCAGCACGCAGGTCGATGCCGCCCTGCTGATGATACCGCTCGTCGGCTTTCTTGCCGCCGACGATCCGCGCATGGTCGGCACGGTCGACCGCATCATGCAGGAGCTCACAGCCGACGGCCTGCTCCGCCGCTATGCGCCGGCCGAGTCGGTCGACGGTCTTGCCGGCGACGAGGGCGTCTTTCTCGCCTGCTCCTTCTGGCTCGCCGACGTGCTCTGCCTGATGGGCCGGCTCGACGAGTCCCGGGCTCTCTTTCATCGTCTGCTGGCGCTGCGCAACGATGTCGGCCTGCTGGCCGAGGAGTACGAGTGGCGGAGCCGGCGCCAGCTCGGCAATTTCCCGCAGGCCTTCTCGCATATCGGCCTGATTGCCACGGCCCACAATCTCGGCCCGGCGTGCGGCCCCGCGCATCGCCGCGCCGGATCGCGCGCGCCCGTCAAGCCGCGTCCGCCCGGGGATTCCTGAGCGCCAACCGTCATGCCGTTGTTCGTGGCTTGGTCAAGCGTCATCGCCTCTGCTATAGCTCCGCTGCTCTCGGCCGAACGCCAGGAAACGCACGCCCTTGTCCGAAACACGCCCGACCTTCGCCAATCCCGTCTTTTGCGCCGTCGACCGCCCCGACCTCGACGGTGCCATCGATCTCGTGCGGGTCTTGCAGCCGCATCTGGGCGGCATCAAGCTCGGCCTCGAGTTTTTCACGGCGCAGGGGCCGGACGGCATACGCCGGATGGGCGGCCTGGGCCTGCCGATCTTCCTCGACGCCAAGCTGCACGACATCCCGAACACGGTGGCCGGCGCCATGCGCGGCGTGGTCGGACTGCCGGTCGCCATGGTGACGCTGCACGCCGCCGGCGGCTCGGCCATGATGCGCGCCGCCGTGGAGATCGCCGATGCCAGCGCCCGCCGGCCTCTGGTGCTGGCGGTGACGGTGCTCACCAGCCTCGACGAGGGTGATCTCGTGGCGACAGGCCAGCGCGGCACGGCCACCGAGCAGGCGCTTAGGCTGGCCGAGCTGGCGCTCGCTGCCGGTTGCCATGGCATCGTCTGCTCGCCCATGGAGGTGGCCGTCATGCGCCGCGAGTTCGGCGGCGTGCCCCGGCTGGTGGTGCCGGGCGTGCGGCCGAATTCGCGTCAGGACGACCAGAAGCGCACGCTGGATCCGGCCGAGGCGGTCGGTGCCGGCGCCGACATCGTGGTCATCGGCCGGCCGATCACCGCCGAGCCGGACCCCGCGGCCGCGGCCCTGGCCATTCGCGCCAGCCTGGATGGCGTGGCCGGAGCGGCCTGACGTGCGCGGCCCAGCTGTCAAGATCTGTGGCCTGACCCGGGCCGCCGACCGGGATGCCGCGATCCGGGCCGGTGCGAGCTGGCTCGGCTTCATCTTCTATCCGCCCTCGCCCCGCTCGCTGACGCCGGCGGCGGCCGGAGCCCTGGTCACGAATCGGCCGGGTGCTGCCGAGGCGGTCGGCGTCTTCGTCGATCCCGACGACGCCTGGCTCGATACGGTGCTTGCCTCGGCCCAGCTCGACATCCTGCAGCTGCATGGCAAGGAGACGCCCGAGCGCGTGGCGGCGATCCGCGCCCGCACGGGCCGACGCGTGATGAAGGCGCTGGCCGTGGCCGATGCAGCCGATCTCGATCGCCACCGGGCGTTCGTCGAGGTTGCCGACCTCCTGCTCTTCGACGCGAAGCCGCCCCGCACACCGGGCGCCATCCCGGGCGGCAATGGCCTCGCCTTCGACTGGCGCCTGCTCGCCGGGCAGACGATCGCTCTGCCATGGCTCCTGGCCGGCGGCCTGGACGAGACCAATCTTTCCCAAGCCGTGGGGCGCACCGGCGCCACGGCGGTCGACGTCTCCTCGGGCGTCGAGACCGCACCCGGCATCAAGGATCCAGAGGCGATCGCCCGGCTCCTCGCCGTGGCGCGCGACCTGCAACCCATCACCGCTTGATTAGGGCAGCATTCATGGCCACCGCGCTCGACCCACAGCAGCGCCCGAACAGCTACCGCACCGGCCCCGACGAGCATGGCCATTTCGGCAATCACGGCGGCCGGTTCGTCGCCGAGACGCTGATGCCGAACATCCTCGAGCTCGAGGCCGCCTACAACGAGGCGAAGACGGACCCGGCTTTCCAGGCGGAGCTCGAGAGCTGGTTCAAGGACTATGTCGGCCGCCCGTCGCCGCTCTATCTGGCGCAGCGCCTGACCGACCATCTCGGTGGCGCCAGGGTCTACTTCAAGCGTGACGAGCTGAACCACACGGGTGCCCACAAGATCAACAACTGCGTCGGCCAGATCCTGCTCGCGACACGCATGGGCAAGAAGCGGATCATCGCCGAAACCGGCGCCGGGCAGCACGGCGTCGCCACCGCCACGGTGGCCGCCCGCTTCGGCCTCGAATGCGTGATCTACATGGGCGAGCGCGACATCGAGCGGCAGCAGCCCAACGTCTTTCGCATGCGTCTCCTCGGGGCCGAGGTGCGACCGGTCAAGTCCGGCTCGCGCACCCTCAAGGATGCCATGAACGAAGCCCTGCGGGACTGGGTCACCAACGTCCGTGACACCTTCTACATCATCGGCTCGGTCGCCGGCCCGCACCCTTATCCGGCCATGGTCCGGGACTTCCAGAGCATCATCGGCACCGAGGCAAGGGCGCAGATCCAGGCGAAGGAGGGGCGCCTGCCGGACCTCCTGGTCGCCGCGGTCGGCGGCGGCTCCAATGCCATGGGGCTGTTCCATCCCTTCCTCGACGACCCCGAGGTCGGCATCGTCGCGGTCGAGGCCGCCGGCGACGGGGTCGAGACGGGCCGCCATGCCGCCGCCATGACCGCCGGCCAGCCCGGCGTGCTGCACGGCATGCGCAGCTACCTGATGCAGGACAATGACGGCCAGATCATCGAGCCGCACTCGATCTCGGCCGGGCTCGACTATCCCGGCATCGGTCCCGAGCACTCCTGGCTCAAGGACCTGGGGCGGATCGAGGTGGCGGTCGCCACCGACGCCGAGGCGCTCGAGGCCTTCGCCCTCTGCTCGAAGCTCGAGGGCATCCTGCCGGCGCTCGAGCCGTGCCATGCGCTGGCCGAGGTCGAGAAACGCGCGCCGACGATGCGCCCCGACCAGATCATCATCATGAATCTCTGTGGCCGCGGCGACAAGGATATCTACACCGTGGCAGAGCACATGGGCGTGCGGTTGTGAGCGAGGGACTGCGATGAGCCCGACCCGCATCGAGCGACGCTTCGCCGATCTCCAGAAAGAGGGCAGGGCGGGGCTGATCACGTTCATCTGCGGCGGCGATCCCAACCCCCAGGCCTTCCAGGCGATCCTCGCCGGCCTGCCGGCGGCCGGTGCGGATCTCATCGAGATCGGCATGCCGTTCTCCGATCCGATGGCCGACGGCCCGACCATCCAGGCGGGCAATCTCCGGGCACTCGCCGCCGGCATGACGCTCGCCCGCCTCCTGACCCAGGTCACGGCCTTTCGCGAGAAGGACAGGACGACCCCGCTCGTGCTGATGGGCTACTACAACCCGATCCACCGCTATGGCCCGGCACGGTTCCTCGACGACGCGCTGTCCGCCGGCGTCGACGGGCTGATCATTGTCGACCTGCCGCCCGAGGAGGACGAGGAGCTTTGCCTGCCGGCGCTCGAGAAGGGGCTGAACTTCATCCGCCTCGCCACGCCGACGACCGACGCGGCCCGACTGCCGGCGGTGCTCGGCAATACCTCGGGCTTCATCTACTACGTCTCGATCACCGGCATCACCGGCGCCGCCTCGCCCGTGGCCGATGCGGTCGGCGATGCGGTGGCCCATCTCCGGCGCCACACCGACCTGCCGGTCGCCGTCGGCTTCGGCATTCGCACCCCCGAGCAGGCTGCCGGCATCGCCCGGATCGCGGATGCCGCCGTGGTTGGCTCGGCCCTGGTGGAGGAGATCGCGAGCCGGGTCGAGACCAGCAAGGCGGATAGCGCCGAGCTGATCGGCGCCGTCCACGCGCGGGTGCGCGGCCTCGCCGCCGCGGTGCGCGCGGCGCGCAAGGACCCGGTCGAGCCCGGCCCATGAACTGGCTCACCAACTATGTGCGGCCGCGTTTTCGCGCCCTCGTGCGCAGCGGCACCAAGCCCGAGGTGCCGGAGAACCTCTGGCACCAGTGCTCGTCCTGCGAGCGGATGATCTTCCACCGTGATCTCGAGGCCAACCAGCGGGTCTGCCCGCACTGCAATCATCACATGCGGGTCGGCCCCGAGTATCGTTTCCAGAGTCTCCTCGACGAGGGCAGCTGGAGCCGGATCGAGCTCCCCAAGGTGCCGCTCGACCCGCTCAAGTTCCGGGATTCCAAGCGCTACGCCGACCGGTTGAAGGAGGCGCAGGGCAAGACCCGCACCCAGGACGCGCTCGAGGCGGCGCACGGCCGGATCGACGGCCTGCCGGCGGTCGTCGCGGTCATGAACTTCGAGTTCATGGCGGGCTCGATGGGGGCCGCCGTGGGCGAGGCTTTCGTCACCGCGGCCCGGCTCGCCGTCCTGCAGGAGGCGGCCTTCATCATCGTCACCTCCTCGGGCGGCGCTCGAATGCAGGAAGGCGCCGTCTCGCTGATGCAGATGGCGCGCACCACGCTGGCCGTCGAGGAGGTGAAGGAGGCCGGCCTGCCCTATATCGTCCTGCTCACCGACCCGACGACCGGCGGTGTTACGGCCTCCTTCGCCATGCTCGGCGACATCCACATCGCCGAGCCCGGTGCGGTGATCGGCTTCGCCGGCGCCCGGGTGATCGAGCAGACCATCCGCGAGACCCTGCCCGAGGGCTTCCAGAAGGCCGAATACCTGCTCGAGCACGGCATGGTCGACATGGTCGTCCACCGTTTCGAGATGCGCGCCACCATGGCACGGCTGCTCGGCCTCCTCTTCCGCCGGCAGCACCCGCCAAGCGAGCCGGCGGGAAAGCCCGCGATAGTCCGGCCGGCCGAGGCTGTCCTGGCCCCGGCACCCGCCGTGGCTCCGGCCAGGAGCGGCGACAAGCCGGCGGAGTCGGCCACGGACGAGGCGGAAGCGGCCGCTCCGGCGCCCAAGAGCGGCGACTAGGCGCTCGATATCTCAGGGGAGTCGGTCCATGACCGCCTTCGACAGCGACCTCATCCTTGCCCGGCTGCAGGGCCTCCACCCGAAGAGCATCGACCTCTCGCTCGCCCGCATCGAGCGCCTGCTCGCCTGTCTCGACCATCCCGAGCGGCGGGTGCCGCCGGTGGTGCACATCGCCGGCACCAACGGCAAGGGCTCGACCCTGGCCATGCTGCACGCCATGCTCGAGGCCGCTGGCCAGCGCGTGCATCGCTACATCTCGCCGCATCTCGTCCGCTTCAACGAGCGCATCCTGCTCCATGGGCAGCCGATCGACGAGAGCCTGCTCGCGGATGTGCTGGACCGCTGCGAGCGCGCCAACCGGGGCGAGCCGATCACTTTCTTCGAGATCACCACGGCCGCGGCCTTCCTCGCCTTCGCCGAATGCCCGGCTGACTGGCTGCTGCTCGAGACCGGGCTCGGCGGCCGGCTGGATGCGACCAATGTGGTGGATCGGCCGGCGCTCACCCTGATCTCGCCGGTCTCGATGGACCACGAGGCCTATCTGGGCACCACGCTCGAAGCCATCGCCGGCGAGAAGGCCGGCATCCTCAAGCCAGGGGTGCCGGTGCTGGCGGGACCGCAGGCGCCGGCGGCGCTCGCCGTGCTGGACGCCCGGGCCGAAGTGCTCGCCGCACCCCTGCGCGCTGCCGGTCGCGACTGGCACTTCGCCGCCGGCGACCATGGCTTTCGCCTCGACAGCGGCATGGAGGTGCTCGACCTGCCGCGGCCCGGCCTGGTCGGCGCGCACCAGATCGAGAACGCGGCGCTTGCCGCCATGGCGGGGCTTGCGCTCGGACTGGACGCGGACGCCCTCTGCCAAGGCATTCGGGGTGCCATCTGGCCGGCCCGGCTGCAGCGGCTGAATGGCGATCTCGCCGCACGCCTGCCGGCGGGGGCCGAGCTATGGCTGGACGGCGGTCACAACCCTGCCGCCGGACAGGCGCTGGCGCTGAGTCTCGACGGGATCGCCCATGGCCGGCCGGTCGATCTCGTGCTCGGCATGCTCGAGACCAAGGACGTGGCGGCCTTCCTCGCCCCCATGCGGGGGCGCATTCGGCGACTCCTGACGGTGCCGGTGCCGGACGAGCACCTCGGCCGCGATCCGGCCGAGGTGGCAGTGCTCGCCCGGGCACAGGGCTTCGAGGCCGAGCCGGCGGCGGACATCGAAGGGGCCCTCGGCCGGTTGGCCGAGGCGGGCGGCGAGCCGGCCGTCGTCCTGATCTGCGGCTCGCTCTACCTCGCCGGCCACGTGCTCCGCGGCCGCGCGTAGCCCGTCAACTGCCGCGGTCGATCCGGCAGCCGTCAGCCGTCCCCTTCCATCGGGCGGGACCCCAGTACCGCTCGAAAATTGCGGTGGCGACGGCGGTGGCGTCGTCCTCGTCATCCACCTTGGCAACGTAGACTGTCTTGAGCGGCACCTCATGGACCGTTCCGCTGCCGTCGACGAGGTGCTTGTAGAAGGTCACCGCGTGCGGTTTGATGTTCCTCACACCGCCGCCCTGCACGTCGCTCAGGGACACGACTCCGGTCAGCCGCCCCCACCGGTCGACCACGGGCAGCCGGCGGACCCCCTGCTCCGCCATGATCGCCCTCACGCTCTCGACCGGCTGGTCGTCGAAACAGGACAGCACCTCGCTCGACATCACGTCGCACACCCGCTCGCGGGTCGGGTCCGCGCCATTGGCCAGACCGCGCACGACGAGGTCGCGATCGGTGACGAGCCCCAGCAAATGCCCGTCCCGTCCAACGAGCAGGCAGCCGAGGTCGCGGTCGCGCACGGTCCGCGCCGCTTCGGCGATCGTCGAGCCCGGATCGACCAGGGCGGGTTGCGTTCTCATGACCTCATTGACCATCATGGCGATCTTCTCCTCCCGAGGCGTGTCGTGATTTTTACGATACCGCCCAGGCCACATGCTTCTTTGGCCGCGACCCTGCCTTCCGATCGAGGCGGCGACACCAATCAGCCGAGGTGTCGCCGCCGGACCTCGCCGGCTACGCTGCCAGCGGCAGGTCCTCCCGGCACCCGTTCGGTGCTCGGTCTCGTCCGACCGGCCGTTCCCAGGACTCGCCGCGACGCCGCAGCAGGCCATCGACGGCCAGCTCGATCTGGCCGCGCCGCAATCCGATATCGGCCAGGACGCGGTCGTCCAGCGTGCGGAGCTCGTCGATGGCAATCCTGCGCCGGCGCCATTTCGCGTAGGAATCGAGGATCGAGCGGCCGATCCGCCGCACCGGCCACAGCCCCAACCCGAAGGCGCCGACGCCACCCTGTGCTCGATTGTCGTTGGCCGCGGGCCCGCGTTCCGGCAGGTTCCGCCCTGCAAGGCGCTGCATGGCACGCCGCAAGCTCGTCCAAGTCCAGTGGACGCTGTCGACAATCGCTTCCGCCTGCCGTCGGCGCGCCTCCAGGTCACGCACAAAATGGTCGTGCCCGCCGACCCGCTCGGCATGACCGCTCTCGACCACGTTCCCTTGCACCTCTAATCGCGCCGACATCTTCACACTCTCCTTGTTTATGAAACTCGGTATTACATGTAGTAGCAGGTTTATTTATTGCAATAGAGCTTTTATTCTTCTTGGTATGAAGAAAAACTTATACTCTGTTGCGATTGACAATGCCTTTTGTTATTTGAAATGACAAGCGTCGGTCTAGCATGGTCGCGTGAATTAGTTGTAGAGATCATTCGGTCTTTGGAGATCGCGTCGGTTGCGGTCCAGCGTCCAACTCGGCGGATCACTCGCCGGGAACGAATCCATCAGTGTCTTGTCGATGAGGTCGTCCCGACGTCCGCTCCTTCCCGATCATGGTCGCTTCCTGTTTCCGCCCCGCAGACGAAACCGAACCATCCTCGAATGGCCGCATCGGGGGCTCTCCTTATTCCTTGCTCAAAAGGTGGGCCGACCCCGCCGCCCCGACGCGTAGCGAAGCTTGCCGGCGCCCGCGAAAATCGGCGCCGCTCCCGACATGGCGGCCAGCCCCGCTGGCCGCGCCGCCCTGGACCGCTCAACCCGGCTCTGGTGGCGCCGGCCAAAGCCTGGCGCGAGGAGATTCCCGAGCCGTGCCCGAAATGCCACCTCGCGTATCTCGGATGGCAAGTCCCGGGCCAGCGACGGTAGTTCGGCGCGGCGCACAGCGGCAGCGATCCTGGCTATCGTGTCTGTGGCGAGACGCCCGATCACCGCCGCCGGCAGATCGCGGCGCAACCACGCCTCCAGCTCCGCGGCGTCATCGCCGAACTCGATGGCGCAGACACCTTCATTGGTGATGGCCACCAGCACCTGCCCGGTCACCTGCTCGACAATGGTGAACCCGACCCGGGCGCCAACGCCACCGGCGTGCCGTGTCGCGGGCGTCATGCCGAGCCTCTCGCGAGCGTGCCCGTAGGCCCGCGAGACGGAGTCGTAGCCGGCATTGTGGATCGTCTCGGTCACCGGTCGATCAGACGCCAGACCCCGGGCGAGGCGCCGCGAACGCACGGCCTCGAAATACTTGCCGGGAGTGGTGCCCAGCACCTCCTTGAAGACCCGATGGAAATGAAAGCGGCTGATGCCCACGGCACCGGCGACAGCCGCCAGGGCCGGCGCTCGCTCACTCGTGCCGAGGATGGCGCAGGCCTTGCCAACGGCGGTGACGTGCCAGCCGAGCGGCGAGGCCATCGTCGGCCGGCAGCGCTTGCACGGCAAGAACCCCGCGACCTCGGCCGCGAGATTGTTGGGGAAGATGCGAACGTTGAGCCTGAGCGGTGTCGGCGACGGACATGACGGTCGGCAATAGATGCCGGTCGTGACCACCGCGTAGGCGATGCGCCCGTCCGCGGCCGCTTCACGACGCACCACCGCGTCCCAGCACCTGTCCCCGTCAGCGATCACGGCCTGCCCCCCACCCTTCAAGACATCCCTCGAGTGTCCGATAGGGAGGAGGGCAGTGCAAAGGCCGAAATCTACTCGTTTATTGCTTTCTCACTCGTCCTGGCATCCGGATCACTCGCGGCTGCCCCACTTCGCCAGCTGGAGATCCACCTCCTCCTCGCACTCGGTGGCGGCGGAGGTGAACTTGTTCAGCCATTCGTCGCCGAACTGGGCCTTGTACCACTCGCCCATCGGCTCCTTGACGGCGCGGAAGGTCGCCATCTCCTCTTCGTTCGGCACGTAGATCTCGCCGCCGCCGTCGGTGAAGACCTTGCTCTGCCGCGCCTCGGCGCCCTTGTTGAACTCGAGCTGCACGTCGGCCATCTGCCGGACGCCGCTGACCACCATGGCGCGGAGATCGTCGGGCAGGCTGTCGAGGAAGTCCTGACTCACCGCCATGAAGCCCCAGAGATAGGCGTGCTGGTCCATGGTGGCGTAGCGGACAACCTCCTCCATCTTGTTGGGGATGATGTCGGTCACCGCGTTCTTGGTGCCCTCGACCACACCCGTCGCCAGCGAGGTGTAGAGCTCGCCCCAGGCGATCGGCGTCGGGTTGGCGCCGTAGAACTGCATCATCTCGACCGGCAATTGCGAGTTGATCACCCGCATCTTGATGCCCTTGAGGTCCTCGGCACTCTTCACCAGCTTGTTGGCGGTGAAGAAGCTCCTGAAGCGCCCGGTATTGCCGACGCCGATCAGATTGACGTTGCCCGACTTCGCCATGAAGGTCTCGCGCATATCCTCGAAGAACGGCCCCTGGATCATGCATTCGGCGACCGCGTCGTCGCGCACCACATAGGGCAGCTCGATCACCTGCAGCTCGGGCATGAAGCCGACGAGACCACCCAGCGCCGTGTGCGCCACCTCGAGCGTGTTGGCGTTGACCTGCTCGACCATCTCGCGGAACGAGCCGAGCTGCGAGCCCGGGAAGATCTGCACCTCGATGCGCCCGTTGGACTGCGTCTCGAGGAAGTATTTCAGGAATTCTCCGGCGACATGGTCGTCGCTGTCGGGGCCGACCGGCCCCGGGTGACCGTATTTGAGCACGTACTCGGCGGCATTGGTCGGCAAGGCCGTGCCGGCGAGCAGGGCTGCCGCGAGCAGGCCACAAGCGAGTTTCTTGGTCATGTGCAAGTCTCCCTGGATATTGGCGCCCAGCCGGGCGCTCGGTGACGCCTTCAGACCCCGAAGCCGAAAAGACGTGGTAAGGTCATGGTAAGGAAGGGGAAGTAGGCGATCAAGAAGATCACCATGATGTGTACGATCAGGAACGGCCACATGTCCTTGGCGATCTCGACGATCGAGAGCCGTGTCAGCGTCGAGGCGACGAAGAGGACGAGGCCCATGGGCGGCGTGGCGAGGCCGACCGTCAGGTTGACGCACATGACGATGGCGAAGTGCAGGGGATCGATGCCGAGCTGTTGCATGGTCGGCCCGAGCAGCGGCCCGAGAATGAGGATCGCGGGACCGGCGTCGAAGAACATGCCGACGATCAGAAGAAGAATGTTGACGAGGAAGAGCACGACCCACGGGTTGTCGCTCACCCCGAGCAGGATGCCGCTCACCGCCGTTGGCACGCCCGAGAGCGAGGTGACCCAGCCGAAGAGCGTGGCGGCACCGATGACGAAAAGAATGCTCGAGGAGGCGATCCCGGCCCGGTAGAGCATGTCCGGGATACGGGCGATCTCGAGCGTGCGGGTGACGAGGAGGCTGAGGATCAGGGCATAGGCGACGGCGGCGGCCGCGGCCTCGGTCGGCGTGAAGACACCGGAGAGGATGCCGCCCAGGATGATGACCGGGGTCAGGAGCGGCAGGAAGGCGTGGCCGAAGGCGGTTGCCACCTCCTTCGGCGGTGCCCGCCGTTCGCTCTTCGGATAATTGCGCCGGCGGGCGAGGAAGGAGGTCATGATCATCATGCCGCCGCCCATCATGATGCCGGGGACGAAGCCGGCGGCGAAGAGCGCCGCGACCGAGACACCCATGATGTAGGCGTAGACGACCATGATGATCGAGGGCGGGATCACCGGGCCGATCACCGATGACGCGGCGGTGACGGCGGCCGCGAACCGGCGGGTGTAGCCGTCCTTCTCCATGGCCGGGATGAGCATCGAGCCCAGGGCCGAGGTGTCCGCCACGGCCGAGCCCGAGAGCCCGGCGAAGAGCATGCTGGAGAGGATGTTGACCTGGGCGAGGCCGCCCCGGAAATGGCCGACCAGCGTCTTGGCGAAGGTGACGAGCCGAAGCGTGATGCCGCCGTGGTTCATCACCTCGCCGGCGAGGATGAACATCGGGATGGCGAGCAGCGGGAACTGGTTGATGCCGGAGAAGATCCGCTGCGGCAGCATCGAGAGGAAGACCAGCTTGTCCTGAATCAGGATGCCGAAGACCGGCGCCATGACCAGCGCGAAGACGATCGGCACGCCGAGCGCCATGAGGGCGAGGAGGAGCCAGAAGAAGACCAGGGCCATGGCCGGCTACTCGCGAATTTCGTCGATGGCGGATTCGTGGTCTTCGACATAGCCGCGGAGCGGATCGAAGATGCCGTTCAGGGCGCGGAGCGCCTGCTCGACAGAGACCAGCAGCATCAACCCGGCGCCGAGCGGCACCGCCGCGTAGACCCAGACCATCGACATCTGGAAGCTCGACGCCACCTGGCGCACCCCCTGCTTGGCGAAGAGGAAGCCCTGCCAGACCAGCATGGCCGCCGCCCCGATGACGATCAGGTGCGCCAGCAGGAAGACCACCTGCCTGGCCCGGCCCCGCATCCAGGCGACGGCCAGGTCGACATTGACGTGGCCGCCATGGCGAAGGGCGATGGGCGAGCCCATGAAGGCGAGCCACACCATCAGGTACTTGGCGGCCTCCTCGGACCAGGGAATGGCGTTGTTGAGCGCATAGCGCCGAAAGACCGCGACACTCAGGATCACGGCGAGGGCGGCGACGATCAGGATCACCAGCCAGCGGCAGACGACGAGCAGCGTGGCATTGAAACGCCCCAGGCCGTTCGTCAGCTCCGCCAGACCCGTCACCCGCCGGCCACTCCCGCGCGAATCGTTGTTGTGGCCGAACGCGTCGGTCGCCGGCTCCCCGGCTCCACTCATAGCGGCACACCCGCCTGCAACGCAACGGAGGCGACGGCGGACGACCGCAGTTGACGCTGGCCCCGGGGACGGACTAACCAGATGGTTCTGCGACGAGGCTCGAAGCAACGGTGCCGACAAGGCATCCAGAATGGCAAGGGAGGCTGCAACGATGCTCAGCACATTCGACCGGCGACACGCACTCAAGGCCCTCGGTGTCACCGCGGCGGGCGCGGCGACCGGTTTCCCGGCGCCATTCGTGCGCGCGCAAGGTGCCACCATCCAGATGGTCAGCCACCGCTATCCCGCGCTCGAGCACTATGCAGCGAAGATGCAGTCGGCGCTGCCCGGGGTCGAGGTAAACACCCAGCTCATGCCGTTCGACAAGGCCAACGAGCTCGCGACCATCGCCCTCTCGTCCGGGGCGAGCACGTTCGATATCGTCTATGCCAACGACAGCACAGTGCTGAAATACGCGAAGAATGGCTGGCTCCGCCCGATCGACGACCTGTTCGAGAAATACAAGGATGAGTTCAATTTTGCCGACTATCCGGAGTCGGTCCTCGACAGCTATCGCTACAAGGGCGAGCTCTTCGTCCTGCCGCACACAGCCAATGTCATGCTCTTTTTCTATCGAAAGGATCTGTTCGAGGAGGCCGGTGCGGAGGTTCCGACGACGATGGAGGAATACGAGGCGTTGGCCGCGCAGTTCAACAGTCCGGCTCGCGCCGGCACCATCAGTTGCCAGAAACCGGTCGATGCGAGTCTCAACGAAATACACTGGTACATGAGCACGATAGGTGACGGGTGGTTCGACGAGAACCTCCAGCCGGTGTTCAACAGTCCGAACGGTGTCGCTGCGATCGAGACGTTGAAGCGGATCACCGCAAATGCGCAACGCGGTTTCACTTCGGCCGCCAACGACGAATGCACGATCGCGCTGCAGCAGGATCTAGCCGTGATGGGTCTGCAATGGGCGACGCGCTGCGCATCGATGGACGATCCCGCGAAATCACGTGTTGTCGGCCTGATCGACTGGGCCGCGGCACCCGGTGGCCACACCCGGCTTGGCGGCGATGGCTACGGCATTTCTGCTTATACCAGCCAGGATCCGGATCAGCTCTTCCGCATCCTCGCCATTTCCTCCAGCTATGAGAGCATGTCGGAGGCTGCGTCGATGATGGTGCCACCGCGCAGCTCGATTCTCAACGATCCGGCGGTAGCCGAGAAGTATCGTCATTTTCCGGGCGTGCTCGCCGCGCTGGAAACGGCTCAGCCGTTTCCGTCCCTGCCGGAATTCTATGAGTTGGGTGAGACGATCACACGCCGCGTCCACCAGGCGATTACCGACGAGATGGAGGTGCAGGCGGCACTGGATGCCGCGGCTGCGGAGACGATAGGGCTGTTGCGCGATCGAGGTTACGACCTCTGAGCCGATCGAGCGTCGTCATTCAGCCCTGAGCGACTAGAGAGCCGTAGTCGATGCATGCCCAGCGGGGTTTGTGGCTGTTCCTGGTGCCGAGCGGCTCCGTTTTGACCCTGGTTCTGCTCTACCCGCTGGGCTATGCGTTCTATCTCAGCCTCTTCAACTACTATCTGGGCGCCGAGCCCATCTTCATCGGGCTCGGCAACTACATCGCCCTGCTCCAGGACGAACGGTTCTGGAGCTCGTTGCGCACCACCCTCCTCCTCGTCGGGGCCTCGGTGTCGCTGCAGTTCGTGCTCGGCCTTGCTGTCGCCTTCGGCCTCTACAAGCTGACCTTCGCCACGAAGGCCCTGAACGTGCTCCTCTTCCTGCCGCACGTCGTGACCCCGGTGGTCGCCGCCCTCTTCCTGCGCTGGATCTTCATGGGCCGCTTCGGGCTGATCGACGCGATCCTCATCGGCCTGAACATCTTCCCGCCCGACTGGCTCGGCAGCCCCAACTGGGCGCGGCTGGTCGTGGTCCTTGCCGAGAGCTGGCAGTTCACGCCCTTCATGATCATCGTGCTCTATGCCGGGCTCAACACGGTCGACCAGAGCCAAATCGAATCGGCGCGCATGGACGGCGCCGGCAACTGGATGCTGCTCACCCGCGTCATGCTGCCGGCGATCCGTCCGCTGATCCTCTTCGTGCTCGCCATCCGGATCATGGATTCCTTCCGTTTCTTCGACACGATCTACGTGCTCACCGCGGGCGGCCCCGGCACCGCGACCGAGACCGTCACCATCTACACCTACGCCCTGGGCTTCCGCCTGCTCGAGGTCGGCAAGGCCTCGGCCCTCGGTGTCCTCACGCTGCTGATCACCGCGACCGCCATCGCGCTCGTCATCGCCTTTCTCTACCGCCGCGAAAAGGGTGCCTTCTGATGAAGCCCAGCCTGCACACGCAGATGCTGCTCTTCCTTGCGCTCTGCGCCTTCACCGCGATCAACCTGACGCCCATCTTCTGGGCTTTCATGGTCTCGATCAAACAGCCGGTCGACGCCTTCGCCGCACCGCCGATGCTGATCTTCACGCCGACCTTCGAGTTCCACTATTCGGTATGGGTCGAGCGCGGGTTCTGGCGCTTCCTGCTCAACAGCGTAATCATCGCGGTGGCTGTCGTCTGCATCTCCGTGCCGATCGGCACCATGGCGGCCTATGCCCTTTCGCGCATGGAAGGGGCCAAGGCCCGGGGCATCCTCTTCGGCCTGCTCGCCATGCGGATGTTCCCCCACATCCTGCTCGCCATCCCCTTCTTCGTCATCGCCTCGGCGATCGACCTCATCGACACCTATCTGGCCATGGTGCTCGCGCTCGTGGCGATCAACCAGCCCTTCACCGTCTGGCTGATGCGCAGCTTCTTCCTCGACGTGCCGCGCGAGCTCGACGAGGCGGCGACCATCGACGGCGCCAGCCTCTGGCAGACCTTCACCCGCGTGGCGCTTCCCGTCGTCCGGCCGGGGCTCTGGGTGACCTCGCTCTTCAGCCTGCTCCTCGCCTACAACGAGTTCCTCTTCGCCCTGGTGCTGACCGGCTCCAGCACCAAGACCCTGCCGGTGGCGATCGCCGAGTACGGGGCGGAGGACATCAACTACTGGTCGCTCTCGGCCGCCGCCGCGATCGGCATCATGCTGCCGATCGTGCTCTTCATGGCGTTCATGCAGCGCCACCTCGTCCGCGGCCTGGCCATGGGTGCCGTCAAGGGATGAGCCCGCCATGACCGAAGCCATCCTCCCGGCAGGCGCCATCGACTGCGACGTCCATCCCGTCGTGCCGGGTATCGCCGCCCTCGTCCCCTATCTCGATGCGTACTGGCAGGAGATGATCGACGTGCGCGGCATCGAGGGCTTCGAGAGCCGCGCATATCCGCCCATGGCGCCGATGAGTGCCCGCGCGGACTGGCGCGGGCCGGACGGTCGTGCCGCCGAGAGCGTGGAGCCGGTGCGCCGCCAGCTCTTCGATCAGTGGGGCGAGGGCGGTGCCATTCTCAACTGCCTCTATGGCATCCAGACGATCCACGATCTCTCGCTCGCGGCAGCGATGGCCCGGGCCGTCAACGACTGGCTCGCCGCCGAATGGCTGGCCATCGAGCCCAGGTTCCGTGCGTCCATCGTCCTGCCTTTGCAGAGCCCCGAGCTCGCGGTCGAGGAGATCGAGCGGCGCGCCGCCGACAAGCGCTTCGTCCAGGTCCTCGCCCTCGTCATGGGCGAGCAGCCGCTCGGCCAGCGCGCGTACTGGCCGGTCTGGGCGGCCGCCGAGCGTCACGGCCTGCCGCTCGCGATCCACACCGGCAGCGCCTATCGCCGGGCGATCACCGCCCTCGGCTGGCCCAGCTCCTGGCTCGAGGATTATGTCGACCAGGCCCAGGCCTTCCAGGCGCAGGTCGGAAGCCTCGTCAGCCACGGCGTCTTCAACAGGTTCCCGGGCCTCAAGGTGGTCCTGAGCGAATCCGGCATCACCTGGCTGCCGGCCTTCCTCTGGCGCTTCTCCAAGAACTGGCGGGGCCTGCGGATCGAGATCCCCTGGGTCGAGCGGCCGCCGATCGAGATCGTGCGCGACCATTTCCGCCTGACGCTGCAGCCCATCGATGCACCCGACGGGGCGACCTTCGAGCGCATCATCGATCAGCTCGGCTCGGACGAGATGCTGCTCTTCTCCACCGACTACCCGCACTGGCAGCTCGACGGCGACCAGCCCATGCCGGACTGGCTTCCTGCGGGCACTCGGCGTAAAATCGCTGTCGACAACCCGCGCGCGACCTATCCGCGCCTCGGCGAGGTGCCATCCGGAGGCGATCGATGAGCCTGGACACAGTGGACGACGTTCTGGTCGAGAGCAGAGGCGAGGCGCGCGCCGAGCGGACGCGGCCGGTCCGCAGCACGATCGTCGACTGCGACGTCCACCCGACGGTGCGCACGGCGAAGGATCTCGAGCCCTATCTGGCGCGGCGCTGGTGGGACCACTTCACCACCTACGGCCTGCGGCCGAAGCACGGCAACGCCACCGCCGATCCCTATCCCAAGGCGCAGCCGCGCGCCGCGCGCCGCGATGCCTGGGCGCCCAACGGCGATCAGCCGGGCAGCAATCTCGCCTTCATGCGCGAGCACTATCTCGACCCCTATGGCGTCGAATGCGGCATCCTGAGCCCGCTCAACCCGACGGGCCAGGGCGACCAGAACATCGATTTCTCGATCGCCATGACGCATGCCGTCAACGACTGGCAGCTCGACGTCTTCACCCGGCTGGAGCCGCGTTTCAAGGCCTCGATCGTGATCCCCTACGAGGACGGCGAGGCCTCGGCGCGCGAGATCGAGCTGCGCGCCGGCACCGCAGACTTCGCCCAGGTGCTGTTCCTCACCCGCACCAGCGAGCCGATCGGCAAGCGCCGCTACTGGCCGATCTTCGAGGCGGCAGCACATCATGGCGTGCCCGTGGCACTCCACGTCTTCGGCTACAGCGGCCACCCGGTCAGCGGCACCGGCTGGCCCTCCTACTATATCGAGGAGATGACCGGCCATTCGGCCGCCTGCCAGGCTGCGGTCGCCAGCCTCGTGCTCGAGGGCGTGTTCGAGCGCTTTCCGGAGCTGAAGGTGGTGATCATCGAGGGCGGCTTCGGCTGGCTGCCGTCCTTGACCTGGCGCCTCGACCGGCACTGGCAGAAGCTCGGCGCCGAGGTGCCCGGTTGCCGGCGCCCGCCATCCGAGTACATCCGTGAGCATATCTGGATCACGACGCAGCCGATCGAGGAGCCGGAGGACACGGCGGACCTGATCCAGACCATGGAATGGATCGGCTGGGACCGCCTGCTCTTCGCCACCGACTACCCGCACTGGGACTTCGACGACCCGATGCGCGCCCTGCCGCGCGGGCTGGATCCGGCAAACCGGCGCAAGATCGAGGCCGAGAACGCCCGAGCGCTCTTCAAGCTCGGCTGATGGCCCGGCACATCGTGGCGACCGCCCGGGAGATTCCCGAAGGCGGCAGGAAGCGCGTCGTCATCAACAGCCGGCCGATCGCCGTCTTCCACTCGAAGGGCGAGTATTTCGCGCTCTACGACACCTGTCCGCACGAGGGCGGCAGCCTCAGCGCCGGCAAGCTCACGGGCCTCGTCCAGTCCGACGGCCCGGGCGACTACCGGCTCTGCCGCAAGGGCGAGATCGTCCGCTGCCCCTGGCACGGCTGGGAGTTCGATCTGCGCACCGGCCAGTCCTACTGCGACCCGAGGCGCATGCGGGTGAAAAGCTACGAGGCCGGCACCACCCGTCCCAGCGAGGCCGTGGAGGGTCCCTACAAGGCCACCACCTTCCCGGTCACGGTCGACGACGAGTACGTCTTCGTCGAGGTGTGAGCGAATTCAGCCCGCCTGGAGGCGCTGCAGGGCGAGGGCGCCGAGGAGGGCGCTGTCGTGGCCGAGTTCGGCTCGCGCCAGCTCCACCCGAAAGAGCTCCGGCTCCTCGGCCAGCGCTGTCCGCACCCGGTCGAGATAGCCGTCCGCCAAGCCGACGCTGCCGCCGATGGCCACGCGGTCGAGACCCAGGATCGTGGCGAGATCGGCGATCAGGGTGGCGACGGCCTTGGCCGAGCCTTCGATGATCGCCTCGGCCCAGGCTTGTCCCTGGGCGGCCGCGGCGAAGACGGCGCGCGCATCGGCCTCCGCATGACCCTGCGCCGCGGCCTCGGCCGCGATTGCCCGGCCGGCGGCGGTGCTTTCCACGGTACCGTACCGGCCGCTGCCGCATGCGTTTCGCCCGAACGGGCTCGAGACGAAGCCGACATGGCCGGCCAGGCCATTCTGGCTTTGGATCAACTGCCCGCCGAGCACGATCCCGCCGCCGACTCCGGTCGAGACGGTGAGGTAAGCGAAATGCCGGCAGCCCCGGCCGGCGCCGAAATGCGCCTCGGCGAAGGCGGCGGCCGCGGCGTCATTGCAGCAGGTCACGGCACCGACGATCCTTTCGAGCGCCGAGGCCAGGGGAAATCCCTGGACGGCCTCGAGGATGCCGCGATTGACGGCGTGCCAGCTTTCTTCTCCGTCGATCCGCCCGGCGACGGCGACGCCGAGCGGTGCTCCCGGCGCATGGCCGAGCTTTTGAAGCAGGCCGGCGATCGTGGCGAGCTGCGCATCGGGCCCCGCCTTGCCGTCGGTCGCGGTCTGCAGCCGCTCCTCGACGATGCCCCGCGCGACGCGAGCCGCGGCGATCTTGGTGCCGCCGAGGTCGGCGGCGAACCCGTCGAGGGATTCGCGCAGGAGTCTCTGCATCAGGCGCGCCCCGCCGCCTTCGCGACGGCGGCCTCGAACCAGCCAGTGACCAGCTCGAGCCGGGTCAGGGCGGTGCCGACCGTGACGGCGTCGGCGCCGGCCCGGATGGCCGAAGCCGCGAGCTCCGGCGTGTTCACCCGGCCTTCCGCCATGACGAAGCCGCCGAGCTCGCGAAAGGCCCGGATCAGCTCGAGATCGACGCCGTCGCCCCGTCCCGCCGTTTCGGCGGTGTAGCCCGAGAGTGTGGTGCCGAGCACCGCGGCACCGGCGGCGAGCGCCCGTCGGCCGTCTTCCGCCGTGGCGCAGTCCGCCATGGCGAGCGCGCGCCCGTCCCGGATCGCCTCGAGGATAGCTTCGGCCGCATCGGGGCGCGGCCGGATGGTCGCGTCATAGGCGACGATATCGGCGCCGGCGGCGACCAGGCCCCGGGCATCCGCGATGAGAGGCGTGATGCGGACCGGGCTCACCTCGAGGTCGCGCTTGACGATGCCGATGATCGGCACGGTCACGTGCGGCCGCACCGCCCGGAGGTTGTCGATTCCCTCGATTCGGAGACCCGCAGCCCCGCCCGCCACGGCGGCCAGCGCCATGGCGGCGACGATCTCCGGCCGGTCCATCGGCCCATCGTCCACAGGCTGGCAGGAGACGACGAGGCCGCCACGCAGCGTGTCGAGCAAGCTCATGGTCACTCCATCAAGCCATCAGCCCGTCAGTCCATCAGGCTGGGCAGGCCGGTCGAGAGGATCGGGAAGGCGCAGACCAGGATGAGCACGACGAAGGGCGGGATGAGCCAGGGCAAGATCGCCCGGGCCAGCCGCTGGTAGGGGATGTTGCCGACCTGGGCCACGACGAAGAGCGCCATGCCCATGGGCGGGGTGAGGATCGAGATCATCAGGTTCAAGACCACGATGATGCCGAAATGCACCGGATCGATGCCGAAGCCGGCGGCGATGGGCACGAGGATCGGCACGATGATCAAGAGGATCACCAAAGCCTCGATGAAGCAGCCGAGCACGAAGATCATCAGATTGACGGCGATCAGAAAGGTGAGCGGGCCGTCGGCGATACCGAGGAAGAGGCTCGCGATCTGTTGCGGCGCCTGCTCGCGCGCCAGGATGAAGCTGAGGAGGGCCACGCCGGCGACGATGAGGGCGATGGCGGCCGAGGTCACGGTCGTCTCGTAGATCGCGTCCCACAAGCGGCGGAAGGTTAGCTCGCGGTAGAAGATGACGTCGATGGCGATGGCGTAGAGCACGGTCACCGCCGCCGCCTCGGTCGGCGAGAAGAGGCCGGAGAAGATGCCGCCGACGATGACCACAGGCGTCAGGAGCGCCGGCAGCGACCGGATGAACAGGCTGCCAATCTGGCCGACGCTCTGGCGCGGATCGCGCGGGTAGTCGCGGCGGCGGGCGAGGACATAGACCATCACCATGAGCGCACCGGCGCAGAGCACGCCCGGGATGATGCCGCCGAGGAAGAGCTTGCCGATCGAGACGTTGGCGATGACCCCGTAGAGCACCATGGTGATCGAGGGCGGCACCAAAGGCCCGATCATCGACGAGGCGGCGGTGACCGAGCCCGCGAAGTCGTCGTCGTAGCCGGCCTCGCGCATCGCCTCGATCTCCATCTTGCCGAGCCCGCCGGCATCGGCCAAAGCCGAGCCGGACATGCCGGAGAAGAAGAGCGAGGCCAGCACGTTCACATGGCCGAGCCCGCCGGTGACATGCCCGACGAGTGCCCGGGCGAAGCCGAAGAGATGGTTGGTGATGCCGGCCGAGTTGAGGATGCCGGCCGCCAGGATGAAGAGCGGGACGGCGAGCAGGGGAAAGCTGTTCAGCCCGTCCACCATGCGCTGCACGGCGAAGCTGATGCCCATGCCGGTCCAGTAGAAGTAGCCCATGGACACGAAGATCATCGCCACGCCGATCGGCACGCCGACCAGGACGAAGACGAGCCAGAGCGCACCGAGAGTGGCGAGTATCATAGCGCAGGGCTCCTGTCGGCGGCACGGCCATTGCGGCCGAGCAGGCGCCGCAGGATCCGATGGATGATGAAGAAGGACGCGACGAAGGCAGAAGCGTAGAGCAAGGCATCGGACGTCGGCAAAGTGACCGAGATGTTGCTCCAGGTGCGCTGGATGGTGCGAAAGCCGATCCAGCACAGGTGCGCCATGATGCCCAGATAGACGAGGTCGATCACCGTGTAGAGGGCGCGCCGGACGGTGGCCGGCAGGGCATCGGCGAGGAAGGCCATCTTCAGTTGCCCATCCTGGCGCTCCACCTCGCCGATGGCGATGAAAGCCATCCAGACCCAGAGCCACCGCGCCGCCTCCTCGGTCCAGACGGGGCCGCGAAAGAGCGGCGTTCGGCCGAAGACCTGGATCAGCACGACGCCGATCAGGGCGATGAACAGCACGGAGGCGATGCTGCCCTCGAGGCTGTATTTGCGTGGCTCGGACAAGACGCTCTCCCCTGCTTCGACCCGGCTGCCTGGCGGTGGGCTGGCCGCGGGCCCGGCGCCCGCGGCCGCCTCGATCAGTCGCCGGTCACGGCGGCGATCGAGCCTTCGCCGAACTGCTCCTCGAGCGTGTCGTAATAGGGCTGCATCGCCAGGCGGAACGGCTCCAGATCCGGCCGGGTGATGGTCAGGCCACGCTCCTCGAAGGTGGCGAGCAGATCCTTCTCGGCCTGCATCGTCAGGCTGTCGTTGAGCTCGCCGCCGGCCTCGACCGCCGCCCTGACCCAGCCCTGCTCCTCCTCGCTCAGATCGGCCCAGGTGTCGGCCGACATCTGCACCGCCGCCGAGGCGACGAAGTGGTTGGTCAGGGCGATGTGCGACTGCACCTCGTAGAACTTCATGGCGTCGATGGTCGGCAGCGGGTTCTCCTCGGCGTCGACCTGGTTGGTCTGCAGCGCCAGATAGACCTCCTGAAAGGCGACCGGGGCCGGGGTGGCGCCGGTGTTCTCGGCATAGGCGATCAGGAAGGGCACGTTGGGGGTGCGCAGGCGCAGGCCCTTCATGTC
>ERZ795053.2506-NODE-2506-length-22117-cov-21.841220_pt1 | contig 22117 bp, 12 predicted proteins | sample MGYA00375137_ERZ795053 | MGnify/ENA primary metagenome ERZ795053 (study PRJEB30182, sample SAMN05720284) | activated sludge metagenome | isolation source: Anaerobic digester | place: Hong Kong | collected 2014-12-17 ...
CCCTCCATGGACGGTCCGGGCGGGTCCTCGTCCCCCGCTGGTGGGGGCGGCATGCACGGTGGCGGTGCCCAAGCGGCCGGGGCCGGCGGCAGCAGCGCGGAGGCCGCAGCCGCGGCCGCCGCCCTCTAGATCGATGGGAGTTGTGTGATGACGGTGGTCTACCGCGACTATGCGCGCGCCAAGACGGGCGTGGTACTCGGGATGGCGGGCTGGCAGTTGGGGATCGTGGTGCTGGCCGGTCTGCCCATCCTGGTGACCCTGCAAACCCGGCACTGGGCAGGCATGGTGATCGCGATCGTGCAGTGGCTCATCGTGTTCGCCTTGACCGTGGTGCCGGTGCGCGGCCGCTCCGCGGTGGGCTGGCTGATCGCGGTCACTGCGACCCTGGTCGGCCGAATGTTCGGATGGACCCGGTTCCGCGCGAAGGCAGCCACCGGCAGCGTCCGGGATCCCCGCGCGGTCGACCTGCCCGGCGTCCTGTCCGGGGTGGAGATCCACGACGGGCCGCCGCGGGGCCCGCTGATGCAGCGGCCCGCGGTGATCCAACACCACGCCGCCAAGACGTGGGCGATGACGGCGTCCGCCGTCCATCCCGGTATCCGGTTGAGCGAAGCAGACGATCGCGCCCGGTTCGGCCGCGGCCTGTCCGAAATGTTGGAGGCGGTCGCCCGCTCAGAGCTGGTTGAGGAAGTCATGTTGATGGTGCGCACCGTCCCCGAGGACCCGACGGAACGCCAACGCTGGATCGAGCGACATCGCAGCAAGGCTGGGCCGCAGCTGGCCCGCCGCGTCAACGACGAGCTGGCGACCTTCCTGGCGCGAGCGGCCGTGCGCACCGAGATCTTTGTGACCTTCGTGGTACCCGAGACCCGGATCGCTCGGCCCGCCAAGGAATTCGGCGGCGGCCGCGAGGGTCGCGCGCGGGCGCTGTACAACGCCGCCGAGGAGTTGGAGGCCCATTTGCGGGGCGGTGTGGGCATGTCGGCCGTGTCCTGGCTGACCAGCCCGGAACTGGCCGCCGCATGCCGAACCGGGTGGGCGCCCGGCGACCGGGCGGCGATCACCGAGGCGATGAGCCGCGCCGATGGTGACGGCAACGTCGACGCCGCGATCCCGTGGGCGATGGCCGGGCCCTCCGGCGCGGAAGCGCAGGGCCGCCACTACAGCCATGACGCGTGGAACTCGGTCAGCTCAGCCATCTTGCTGCCGGATAAGGGCGCCGTCATGGGCGCGCTGGCCCCGCTCTTGACGCCGGGGCCCGCCGAACGCCGCAGCCTGCTCGTGGTGTACCCGGTGCTGCGGCAGCGTGACGCCCAACGCAAGTCGGCGAAGAAGGAGTGGAGCGCCGACATCGGCGACGAACTGCGCCGCCGGGTCGGCTCCAAACCGCGCGCCGGCGCCCAACGCGACAACGCCCAGGCGCGTGCCCTGGACGGCAAACTCGCCGACGGCAACGCCATGACATTGCCGTGGGCGGTGTGCACGACGACCGCGCCACGGTCGGCCTCGATCGCCGAGTACGCTCACCGCCTCGACACCGCGATCCGCGGAGCCGGGTTCTCCTCGCTACGCATGGACCTCGCTCAAGACGCGGCCTTCGCCGCCTCGGTGGTCCCGCTCGGGGTCAGCTTGACCCGGGCCCGGGGGACGCTGTGAGCGGCCGGCCCGGGCGCGGCCGGGACGTCGCCCAGCTCCTGCACGACTTCGGGCATGACCTTCCCGAGCCCGTCGTTGCGACCCCGGAGGCCCGGGAACCGCGCATGTTCCACGGAGCCAGCTGGCGGGGAGAGCGGCGCCAGGGCAGCGGCTGGGTCGGGGCGAAGGCCCCAGTCACGCAATACCAGATGGCTTCCGACCAGGCGCCCGCGCTCTGGCCCTTCATTGCCGCGCCTGGATTGCCGCCCACCGGGGCGCAGATGGGTCTCGACGAACTCTCCGGCGGCAGCTTCTACGTCGACCCCAACGGGTGGGTGATGAATGACGCGATCCCGGTGACCAACTCCAACGTCATCTGCTCGGGCAAACCCGGCCGCGGAAAGTCCGGCGGCACCAAGACGTTCTGCCTGCGGATGATGGATTTCGGGTACCGGACCTTGATCCTCGGCGACGTCAAAGACGAATACGAAAAGATGTGCCGCGCGTTCGGGGTCGAGCCGATCGTCATCGGCCCCGGACTGCCCGGCCGGATCAACCCGCTCGCGTTCGGCCCACTCGCAGATGGGTGGGAAAACCTCGGAGCTCAAGAAGTCCAAGAACGCAGCGCCGTCGTGTTCGGCCGCTGGCTGACCCTGATCCGCGGCCTGGTCGGATCCCAGCACATCGGGCAACAACGCGTGCCCTTCACCCCCAGCGACGAGACGGTCGTCAACATGGCCCTCGACCTGCTCACCGGCCGCGCCCACGGGCAAAGCCGGTTGCAGGAGACCACGATTCCGCGGCTGTGGGAACTATTGCGCACACCCACCCCGGATCTGATCAGCGGCTGCCGCTACCGCGACGAACGCGACTTCCTCGACCAAACCCGCCTCCTCCGGGACGCCCTCGGGCGGCTGGTCAACGGCGTCCTCGCCGGCCTGTTCGACGACTACACCAATATCGAGATCGACTGGCGGGCCCCCATCCAGTCCCTCTCCCTGGCCCGCCTGGCTCCCCTCGGCGAAGAGGCCGAGGGGACAGCGCTGACGTGCATGAACTCCTGGGGCCGCGGAATCCGCGAGATCACCGACCCCGGGGATCTGCGGGTGGTGGTGCGCGATGAGGTGTGGAAGCAAATGCGGCTCGGGCCGGAGGCGGTCAAAAGCTTCGATGCCGACCTGCGCCTGTCCCGGACGGTCGGCGACATCCAATGGGCCAACCTGCACAAGCCGTCGGACATGACCGGCGTCGGCGACGGCGGCTCCCAAGCCGTCGCGATCGCCAAGGACCTGCTCCACCTCGCCGACACGAAAATCTTCTACGGCCAAGACCCGGCGGTCGCCGAGGAACTACACGAGCTGTTCGGCCTCGGACCGCGCGCGGTGAACCTGATCACCGGCTGGGCCCTGCAGGCCCGTGGCCGCGCGGTCTACATGGTCGGTGACCGGCTCTACCAGGTCCAAGGGATCCTGCACCCGCTCGAACGCGACGTGGTCTTCACCAACGACGCCCTCACCTCCGCCGCCTGACCCCGACCAAACGAGCCACGGACAAACCCGACGGGAAAGGGGGGAGGCGCGGTGAAGAAACTCGGATTGGCGATCGCTGCCGGGATCCTCCTGGCGATGACCCCGGTGCTGATCGCGTTGCTGATCATGATGCTGCTCTTCCCCGGCATCGCCGCAGTCGCTGAGAGCGCCACCTGCCAAGCCGGGCCCGGCGGGCCGGCCCGTATCCCGATCGTCGGGCCCTACACCGTCACCAGCGAGTTCGGCCCGCGATGGGGCCGGCTGCATGACGGGATCGACCTGTCCTCCGGGCCCGCCGGCGGCGCACAGATCGTCGCCGCCGCCGGTGGCACGGTCACTGACGTCGGCTTCGACGGCGCCACGATCGGCCGCGGCAACTACATCGACATCGACATCGGCGCCGGCATCACGCACAGCTACTTCCACCTCGCCACCACCCCCTTAGTCACGGTCGGCCAAGCCGTCAGCGCCGGCCAGCCGCTAGGTATCGAGGGCACCACCGGGCACTCGACCGGCAACCACCTCCACTTCCGCGTTCACACCGCAGAGACCCCCACCAATCCGCGGGATTGGTTCGACGCCAATGGAGTCGACGTGCCACCACTGCACGGCACGGGCACCGGCGATCCCGCGGACGGCGCCGCCGGCGGGCCGGCCCCGGTGGCCTACCCCGACGGCTGGCCCGACAACCTGGCCGGATACAACAGCGAGCAACTGCTCAACGCCGCCTGGATCATCAAGGCCGGCGAGAGTCTGAGCCTGGATCCGTGGAGCATCCAAGTCGGGGTCATGACGGCCATGGGCGAGTCGTCGCTGCGCGTGCTCGACTATGGTGACGAGGCCGGTCCGGATAGCCGCGGCTTGTTCCAGCAACGGGACAGCTGGGGTCCGCTGCACGTGCGGATGGATCCCACCGGCTCGGCGCTGCTGTTCTTCCAGGCCCTGGTGAAGGTTCCCGGCTACCACACCATGGAGCCGACGATGGCGGCCCACCTGACCCAGATCAACGCCGACCCTTACTACTACCGGCCCTACTGGTCACCGGCCGGCGCCGTCGTCGACTACTTCCTCGAGCACCACGAACTCCTCGACGCGCTGCCGCCCACCTCGACCGGCGGCCTCGGCCCCGGCTGCAAGGCATTCCTGACCGGTCTGATCACCCGCCAGGACCTGTCCGTGAGCAGCATCCCGCGGGCCGAGGAATTGACCGGATTCGTCATCGAAACCAGCTGGGCCACAATTGAACCCACCGAAGGCGCCTACAACTTCAGTGATATCGAACGTGGTTTGGCGTATGCGGCCGCGCATGGGATGCGGGTCCGGTTACGGATCATGCCGGCCGCCCCCGAGTGGGCCAAGACGATCGGCGGCCCGCCGGTGCCTTTCCACGACCACGACCGCGACACCGACATCACCATCGCCCGGTTCTGGGATGCGCAGGTTCAGCAGAAGTGGCACACCACGGTCGCTGCGGCTGCCGCCGCGTTCGACGCCGATCCCGCGCTGGGGGAAGTCAACATCTCCGGTGTTGGCGCCTACTCAGCCGAAGACATGTTGCTGCAGCTGGAGGACACCACCCGGGATGGGGTCAGCAACCGCGAACACCTCGTGGCCGCCGGGTTCAGCGACGCCGCCCGCGACGCCGCCTATGACGCGAACGTGGCGTTCTTCCAGACGACATGGCGCTCGACCCCGACCACCGTGTGGGCCCACCCCTACCGCACTCTGACCGGCACCTCGATGGACCGCACCCGCGCCATCGTGCAGGCCGCTTACGCCCGCAACCACAACACGGCGTTCGGGCACACCGGCGCCGACGAAAAGACCCTCGTCGACCACGCTGGCCCAGCAGCGGACCTCTACGACTTCCTCAGCAGCACAGGCCCGTTCACCCTCCAGAGCCGATCCCTGGCCGGCGGCTTCGACGGGAATCACCCGCTCGGCGACATGGCGGCAACCGTGCGCGCGGCCGCCGAGAAGAAGGCCATGGCGTTCGAACTGCCACGCGGCGACTGGCAATCCCAGCTCCCCCCGGAAACCGTCGCCGCAGTCAACGCCCAAATGGCCACCAACGCCGCCGCCTGGACATCCACCACCCCACCCCCAGACCTATAACGGCATCGAGAAAGGCAACCGAGGATGCAAGCCGACCGTCGACGAAACGACTACCCACTGACCTGGGAACCGGTCGCTGCCGCAATCGCCGGCGGCGCCGCCCTCCTCATGCTCGGCGTCCAGGCCGGCCGCACCGCAGCCAACCTGATCGCCGGAGAAGGTCTCACCCTGCCCGAACGGCGCACGTGGATCCGCTCCGTACCCAAGATCCTCACCGGCGACGCCGGCGCCGGCCTGTCATCACCGCCCGCCCACCCGGCCAGCCCCGGCCTGCTGTGGGGAAGCATCATGGTCGTCGAGCTACTCACCCTGGCCGCGCTGATCTGGGCGATCGTGTTGTTGCGCAACCGGTTCGGCCGAGGCCAGATCCGCGGCACCGCCAGCACCAGCCAGATCTCCGCCGTCCTCGGGCCGGCGCGGCTGCGCAAGAACCGGCACGTGATCCGACCCGACCTCTACCCCGGGCCGCGCAGCGGCCGGGTCACGGCCACAGACCTGCCGAGCCTCGGCTGGCGCCTCGGCAACGGCGCCCACCCTCGATGCGGCGCCTTGTGGGTGCCCTGGGACCGCACCGCCGGCGTGGTCGGCCCCCAAGGCAGCGGCAAAACCCTCGACGTCCTCATCCCCGCTCTCCTTGCCGCACCCGGCGCGGCCCTGACAACGCTGACCAAAGTCGACGACCTGCTCCTGAGCCTGAACTCCCGACAGCGCGACGGGCGACCCGTCGCCGTGCTCGACCCCTTCGGTGCGGCACCGGGCCTACCGGAACTGGTGTGGGACCCCGTCGCCGGATGCGCCGACCCGATGCTCGCCGAACGCCGCGCCAAAGCCTTCACCGCCGGCACCATTCACGGCTCCGCCACCGACAGCGGCGACAGCGCCGCCCGGTTCTACGCGGGGGAGGCAGCCAAAGTGCTGCAGGCCTACTTCCACGCGGCCGCCCTGGCTGGCTACAGCCTCGAGCACATCCTGCGATGGGTCGCCAACCCGACCGCCGCCACCGAACCAGGGGAGATCCTGCGCACCCACCCGGCCGCGGCACCGTTCTGGGGCGGCCTGCTACACGGCTCCCTGCACGGCGACCCGCGCACCGCCGGCAACACCACCGCCACCGTTCAGCAAGCCATGAGCCTGTTCTTCCAGCCCGACATCCGCCGCCGCTGCGTGCCCAGCCCGGGCCGGCCCCCGACAGACGTCGCCGACCTGATCGCCCGCGGCGGCACGATCTATCTCCTTGGCCGCGAAGACCCCTACGCCTCCGCGTCACCGCTGATGACCGCTCTGGCCGAACACGTCCTCGACACCGCCCTCGCCGCCGCGACCAGCTCGCCCTGGGGGAAACTCTGCCCGCCCCTGCTCGCCTGCCTGGACGAGCTGCCATCGACCGCGCCGCTGCCCACCCTGCGCACCCGGATGGCCAACGAACGCGCCCTCGGAATCTCGATCATGTGGGCCGCCCAGACCCGCCAGCAGCTCTCGGCCATCTACGGCGACGACGAAGCCCGCGCCCTGATCGCGCTCACCAACGTCCTGGCGATCTTCGGCGGCTCGAAAGACCCCCGATTCAACCAGGACCTCTCCGACCTGATCGGCTCCGTCACCGTCCCCCAGATCTCCTACAACGGCGGCAAACACCCCAGCCGAACCATCAGCCACCGCGAGATCCCCATCCTCACCGGCGCCGAAATCCGCGAACTCGCCGAACGCACCGCCCTCGTCATCCCCGAGAACAGCAAACCCCTTCTCGCACAACTGCACCGGTGCATCGACGGCAAAGAGGGAAAGGCCCTGCTGGCCCAACAGCGACACGCCCGGGACGCCCTGACCCGCACCCGAGCCGCTGCCGCCGCCCCGGTCTTCCGTGCCGGGCGCTAACCCGTCCGACCCGAGAAAGTGAGGCGAACAGCCGCCATGTCCAGGTTCACCCTGACACCCCCCGTCACCGGCACCGGCAGCGACCCCCAGACGCGCCAGATCGAACAGCCGCAACCCATGGCGCGAGCATTCCCGCTGCCCGGGCCCCAGCTGCGGTACGTCTACGAAGAGCTCGACGAGGCCGCCGGGGCCGTCCGCGCGCTGGCACCCCGCCGGAACCTCCTCTACCGGCCATGGGATCCACCCAGCTGCACTGATCCCGTTCTGCGGCAAGAACTATGGCTCTGGCTCGACGCCGTCGTGGTCTGGCTCAACACCGAATACACCTGGAACGCCGACGCAATGATCCCCAGCTGCTGGCCCCACCACCCCCACCTCGTGCACGAGATCGCCGTCCTCGCCGACCAGCGCCACGCCGCCGGCCTCACCTACACCAGCAACGCCCTCGAGGAATGGCACCGCTACGCCCTGCCCGCCTTCAGCAACCGGATGACCGATCGCATCCGCAGCCACTGCGTCGAAACCCACGACGACTGGCCCGGGACCGCGCGCCACGCGAGAGGGACTGCTCACGCGCCGGATCGACTCCAACGGTTCGCACAAGACATCGCATCCCTCGCCGGTGAGCATGTCGATCACCACACCGGCGAGATACTCGATCCCACGACGTCCGCCGAGCAGGCGCTGGAGAGGCTCCGGCGCGGCCAGCCTGGGGGCTAACGCAACGCGCCACCACGCGAGTGGGGACGCGAGGCAAACAGGAACGATGTACCGAATTCCCGTGGGCCATCATGAGGCTATGTTTCGGGCGGCGCGGATCACTGGTGGTTCTCGTACGATCCGGCTCACGCTCCTATTAGCCGTGGCCGTTGTCGGGGGATGCGGCCCCGCGACCACGACACCGGCCTCGACCAGCATCACCGCCGATGCGCTCGACCAGATGGTCGTGACATTTGAGGGGACGCCACTGCGGGCGACTGTTCAGGCAGCGGTCGATGCGGCGTTGGCGGCGACCAACATGTCGCTTTCCAGTGAGAACTACTCGCGCGCCGGATCAACGTTGGTGGCGCTACGCAAGAGCACCGGCGTCAGCGAGATGGACATGCTTGGCTGTATCCCGGAGATCGTGAATGAGGCACCGAACATCAGCTTTCCTGACTCGGCATCCCTGTGTGCAACGGAGCTCGCAATCGAGTCGAGTCCTCGGTCTTAGCGAGGACCGCGGGGGGCGGCGGCCCCGTCGAAGGAGGTAGCCCGGCTTGACGCACAGAGCGATGGCTAGCGGGCCGGGCGGTCGCGTGACGAGTAGTGGGCGCTTGGCGGGGTTGGATGATCGGCGGGCCGCGCAGGCCGGGCTAGAGCCGTCGATGGCGCAACAGGGGCCTCGCTCAACTCGGTTCGGGCGCGCTCCAGTCCCTCGCGCAGACGGACCGTCGTGCGAGTCGGTCCGTGGTGTTCGATGGCACGCGAAACGATCTTGTGGACGTCGATGCCACCCTCGTGGAGGTGGTCGATCTGAGAGGCGATCGTCGGCCATTCAGGGGAGCGGAGGATGTTGGGGTCCAGGTGTTGCAGTAGTGGTGCCCACCGTTCTTCGGGGGGTAGCTGCTGCCACGTAGCGAGGGCGGTCTTGATGTCGCCGGCTCGGGCGAGTTGGCGCTCGGCGACCGCGCGCGGATCGTGTTCCCAGCCGTCGAGGAGGGAGAGAAACTCCCGCCGCGCACCGTCTGGGACACGGTCCCAGTAGGTGGGTGGCGCCGCGGCAAGGATGGGGAGACTTGCTGCTGCGAGGTCGTTGCTGGGCAGGATGTTTCGGCGTTGCGTCAGCAGATGGTCGGTGAGGGCGATCGGCTGTTGCAGGGTGCCGGCGAGCTGCCGGGGTCCGTAGCGTTGCAGCATGTCGGCGGGGTCGGCGCCGCGCGGCCATTGCACGATTTGGGGTTGGAGGCCGTGGGGTGTGAGGAGCCAGTAGGCGCGTTCGGCGGCGAGTTGTCCGGCGGGGTCGGCGTCTGTGGCCACGAGCGGGTCGGTGGGGAAGGACGCGAGCTGCTGGGCGTGTTCGAGCGTCAGCGCGGTTCCGAGCGTCGCGAGGCCTAGATGCGTGTCGGGTGCTGCGAGGTTGATGGCGAGGGCGTCGATCGGTCCCTCCACGAGTGTCGGGGTCAGCTCGTGGGCCGTCCTCGCCGTTCCGGCCGGGTCGTAGAGCTGATGTCCCTTCTTGTAGAGGGGGGTATCGGGGGTGTTGAGATACTTCGGGGTTCTCGGGTCGGCGCCCGGGTCGTGACGTCGACCGACGAATCCGAGGATCTCTCCGTCGTGGGTGATGGGCAGGATGAGCCGGTCGCGGAATCGGTCGATCAGGCGGCCGGTGCTCGCCTGGGCGGCCAGTCCAGTGACGAGTAGTTCTTCGTCGCTGACGCCGTGCCGGCGGAGGTGGTCGACCAGGTGGGTCCAGCCGGCCGGCGCGTGTCCGGGGCGAATGTCGGGGTCGCCGGTCAGGTCGGTGTGGAGCCGGTCGGCGAGGTAGCGCTGGCTCCAGGACCCGCGGAAGCAGGCCTGGTAGTAGTCGGCTGCGGCGTCGTTGATCTGAAGCATCCGCTCTCGGGAGACGGGGCAGAACAGCCACTCGACGGCCGCGGCCTCTTGACGGCGGAGCATCGTGTCGCTGGGTGGTAGCGCGGTGGGGATCTCGCGGATGAGGCCGGCGAGGGCGAGCCGGGTAGCGACATCCTGATCGTCGAGGTCTTCGGGGGTGTGGTCCTCGCCGGCGTCATCGACGTCGGGCTCGAGGTCCCAGCCGGGCGGGATGGTGCTGTCGGGGTGGTGGTTTTCTGGGACGGGCTCCTGGGATGTCGGCGCCGTTGGTTCGTAGTCGTCGGGGGCCGGGTTTGGGTCGGGCTCCGTGTCCGTGCCCGGGTCGTTGCGAAGCAGCGTTGTTAGCCGCCACAGGAGTGCTTGGGCGGGGTCGGAGTCGTCGCCGGCGGCGGCGATGTCGACCAGCTGCGGCATGCTCCATCCGGCCCGGTGTGCCAGGTCGACGGCGTCGAGGATGGCGGGCCAGGACCCGCTGCCGGTCAGGTGCGCGATCCGGTCTGGGGGTGCGGCGTCGGTGAGGGCGGACAAGACCGCTGATTCCAGGTGCGGGTCGACGCAGACGCTCTCGGGGATGGCTTCGAGGTGGGCCGTCAGGCGCCACCACAGGGCCGCCGCGGGTTGGTCATCCGGCAGCGCGGGACCCGTGCTGGCCTGCTCGAGGAGGGGAGGGACCTCGACGCCGGCCCTGGCGGCAGCGGCCAGACGGGTGGCCAAGTAGGTGACGTCGTCACGCTCGGCGGCGGGGGCGTAGTGGGCGATGATCGGCGCCCATTCGCGGACGGCCGGAGCGTCCAGGTCGCTCAGTGCGTCGTCCAGCCGGCGCTGGTAGCTGCGGGGGGCTGCGGCGAAGTGCGGGTCGCCGGTGGCGCGGGGGTCGTCTGTCGGCACGTGCGTGGCGGCGCGCCAGACTTCGACCGCGGCCAGCAGCGCTGGCGTCGGTCGTCGGGATTGGTGGGTGGTCCATTGCGGGGCGGGCCCGGCCGCCGTGTCCTGGCGGATGGCGGCTGCCAGCTGCACCACGTGGGCGGCGCGCTCAGCCAGATAGGGCCCCCACATCGGGTGCTCGGTCAGGGCCGCGGGGGTTTGCGGGAGCCAGGGAAGCGGCCCACCGCGGGAGGTTTGCAGCCGCCAGGAGATGACGGCGGCCGCGTCGACGGCATCCTGCAGCGGCGCGGCCGCGATGGCCTCGCGGAGAGCCTGCTCGGCCTCGGTCCCGGCAGCGGCCAGGAGCAGCAGGTTGGACCGCACCGCCGGCCACGCAGGCAGCGCGGTCATGCCGGGAACGAGCTCGTCCGCTATCTGTTCCAGGTGGCGGGTCAGCTGTGGGGGCGCGGTGTCGTGGATGGCGACGTTGAGGGCGTCGGCATAGATGTCGGCGGCCACGCCCAGCTGCGTCCGCGGGTCGCTCGACTCCCGCTGCAGCGTCATGGCCGACCGTGGTGTGCCGTCGCGGGCGATGAGCTGGTGCAGCAGATCGGTGGGGGAGAGCGGGTGCAGGTAGTCCGGCCGGAGCACCTCCTCGGGGTCTCCGCTGACGGCGCTGTCGAGGTAGATGTGGTTGGCCTGGCGGCCGCGGGTGAGCATCGTGTAGAGCTGCTGTCGGGTCATCTCGCCGGTGGCGAGGCCGTGCATGACGTCGACCGTGACGCCTTGGACGGTGTGGACGGTCGCGGCATAGCCGAGGTCGACGGCGTCGCGGACGTACCCGGCCGGCAGCGTCAGAGTCCGGCCGGAACCGACGTGCGTGACGTCGAGGGCGCCGTCGGGGCGGATACCGGCAATGAGGAAGCGGTCGCCGTTCTTGACCCAGTCGCCGCGGCCGTAGGCAAGGCGCCGGTCGTTGACGCGAGTGATGATCAGGTCGCCGGCGCTGCCGGTGGTGCCGTCGGCGAGGGTCACGCTCGGGCCACCGGCGGCCGCTGGCTGCTCGGTCAATCGGTGGGCCCGGGCGCGCTGGTTCAGGTCGCGCACCAGGTCGCGGGTGGGCGCGATCATGATGGCGTCGAGGCCGGCGGCGCGGTCGGTCAACCAGCCGGTGAAGGTGTCGTCGGTGAGGGTGTCGCGGTCGCCGACGTGGATCCGGTTATGGTCGGCGTAGAACGCGGTGGCTTCCCGGTGACCGTCTCGCAGGGCGAGGGAGGCTGCGGCTTCGGCGGGGTTGGTGAAGCGGACCACGTCGCTCAGTTCGAGGGCCCCGTGCGCGGCGGCGATATCGCGCAGCACCCCGCCGGCCCCGATGGCGGCGAGCTGTTGGTCATCGCCAACGAGCCGGACACTGGCGCCGCGACTGGTCAGGAAGGTCACGGCGGCGTCGAGGTCAAGGGTGGCGGCCATGGCCGCTTCGTCGATGATCACGAGGGTTCGCTCGTCGACCTCGCCCGCCCATTCGGGCAGCTGATCGTGATTCAGGCCCCATGTCAGGGTGGCCAGGGTGTGGGCGGTCGCGCCGGTTTGCGCGCCGAGGCCGGCGGCCGCGGCGGCGGACGGGGCCAGCCCGATGACGTGCCCCCCGGCGCCCTGCCAGGCGGCCGTCAGCGCCTGCATCGCGGTCGTCTTCCCGGACCCGGCGGGGGCGATCGCCAGCTGCAGCGCTAGGCCCGAGGTCGCCATGGCGCGCACGAGAGCGACCTGCCCGGAGTTGAGGCGGCGCGCGTTCGCGGCGACCTCAAGCAACGCCAACTCGACGTCACGATCCGGCACCCGCCAGGCGGCGTGCTGCCCGGCGGCGGCGACGAGCCGCTGTTCGGCGGCCAGGATCCGCGCTGAGGTGAAGCGGCGAGAACCCGCCACCGTGTAGACGCTGGCCCCATCCGAGCGCCGTAAGGGAGCCGGGTCAGCGACCGCGTCGGCGGGATCGGACCCGATGGGGATGGACAGCCTGTCAGTGACGTGGCGGACCAGGTCGTCGACCAGGTCCACACTCTCGCCGGCTACCAGGCCGCGCACACGACGTTGTGCTTCGGCACGGACATGCCACACCCCCCACACCGAGCGGCGTTCCTCCAACGACGCCAGGATGTGGTCGGCCGTCGCGGCACGCCATCCCGCCGCCGTGGTGTCGACCATGTCCGGGGGGGCCGCTGTGTGGACCTGCCGCAGCATCTCTTCGACGTGGCGAGGTCCGCCGAGGACGTGCTCGGCTTCGGCTTGCCAGGTGGCGCGTTGCTGCGCCAGGGTGCGCGGTTCGTGCTTGGCGTCGCGGGTCTCCAAGGTGGCTTGCTGGGCCAAATGGATCGCCTCGATCGGTGAGGGTTGGCGCCCGTGCGCGGCCTGGAACTCGCGGGCCAATTCGGCGCGGCGGGCATTGATGCTCTCCCGCCGGGTCGACCACCGCTCCAGTAACTCCTCGCGGACACCAACGATTTCGCGGACCGGGCGCTTGCGTGGGTCGCGGTTGGCTCGTTCGACAAAGGTCACGCCGAGCGCCGCGGACACCCGCTGTTCCAAAGCGGTGTTGTAGGTCTCCGACGCGGTGACAGTGGCGGCATACAGGGCCCGCCCGTCGATCGAGAGCCAGGCCCCGTCGTCGCGTGCTTGGACTTTGTTCGCGATCGCGACGTGGGTGTGCAGGTCCGGGTCACCGGCGCGGGAATCCCGGTGGGTGAACGCGGTCGCGACCAGACCGCGGACCTCGACCTGGCGCACCCCATTGGCGCCGCGGCGGGTGAAGAGGGCTTGATCTTCGAGGAAGCGCAGGGCGTCACCGATCGCGCCGCGGTGCGCCTGCTCGATCAACGCCGCGGTGGCTGGGTCGCTGATTGCCCACAGCGCGGAAACGCTTTTGACCGGGGAGAACGTCAGGTCATAGCCCGCCACCGCGGTCGTGCGGGGCCGACTTAGCCGTGCCACGAGCGAGGAAAGTTCCTTGGCGTTCAACGGGTCTCGCCCGAACTCGTCCCGGAAGAACGCCAACCCGACGTCGGTGCGCGCCCGCGCCCGCAGTGCCGCCGATGCCTGCGGCGTCTCGCGGGAGATCAATTCCTCGACGCGCCGAGCGACCGCGATCTGGAAGGCGGTCACATCGTTGTCGTAGACCTTGAACGGTGCCCCGAGCTGGCCAGCGGCGGCGACCTGCTCCGCGGTGGCGTCCGGGTTGGCGGCGGCGAACGCCGCGGTCAGCTGCTCCGACAGCGGGTGCAGGCCGACCCCGAACAGAGCCCGCATCTGGGTGGCGGTGACGACGTCCCCGACGGCGATACCGCCACCGAGCCCGGCGACACCGGAGCCGAGCCACTCGCCAGGAGTCTCGCCTTTCTCGCTGTAGTAGCTGGCCAGTGAGGCCCCGCCCAGGCTGGTGGCATCCAGGCCGGCGACTTGGCGGGTCAGGTAGTCATACCCGCTCCCTGCGGTCAGCTTGTGAATGCCCATCACGCCCTCCAAAGCGGCGGTCTGCTGCCCACATGGCCAGTGGTTTCGAGTTCAACCACCCGGAATGCAAGAGGTGTGTGGCGCCTGGAGATCGTGAACGCGGGGGAGGGGAGATCTCGGTGGCGCGGAAAAGCTTCGGTGGCGGGTGGCCATGTAGGGCGCTCGGTGGTCTTTGACAGGGGTGTACGGGCAGCAAGGACGTGAGATCGGAGTCGGTGATGGCGCAGCAGGACAGGAGCCAGTCGGTTCGGCAGCGGGCGCGGCGGGCGGCGCAAGCGGCGCAGGCGGCGGCTCGAGCGGATCGGGTGCGGCGGGAGAAGCGGCTCGGGGTGTTGGGGGTGGACGTCGCGGTCGCGATCGCGGAACGGGATGCGGCGATCGCTCGGCATGAGCGAGCGGCAGGGTTGGCGCTGGCGCGGATGATGCAGGAAGGCGGGGTTTCGGCGACGGAAGCGGCGAGCTGGTGCGGGGAGCAGGTGGGATCGCGCGAGGTGCAGCGGCTGCTCCAGTTGGTCACGGCCGGCGAGGGGTCGACGGAGACGACGGAGTCGGACTCGTGATCGCGGTGGGTTGTCGGTGGCGGCTGGTAGACCAGTCGGTGAAGGTGGTGAGCAGTCATGAACCGGTGTTTCTTCATAGGGTGGCCCGGACAGCTGGGCGGGTCTCGGCGTCGCTGCAGGCCGGCCGGTAGGAGCTCGTGGTGGCTGGCCGACGGGGACGTCCTGGCCCGGGACAGGAAGCTTTCGACCTGTGGGACACCGGGGACGATGAACGAGTACGGGACGCTGGCGAAGAAACACTGGGAGCGGTGGCTGCCGAGCCGGTACGCAGCGATCGATCCGAGCCAGCGGGATCAGTTCTTCACGGCGCTGGGGCAGGAAGCCGCGGAGGCGGTGGCGGACACGATGGCGAGCCTGGAGGCAGGACTGGACCGGACGTCGATGAGCTATCCGGAGACGGTGGGCCGGCTCAACGCGATCCGGCAGCAGGCCCGCGAGATCGTCCTGAAGGAACTGGTGCTGCTGGAGCCGGAGGCGGAGGCGACGGAGCTGGCCTACGACGAGAACGATCAGCCCTTCGACCTCGACGCTCCGGTGCGCGACCCGTTGTCGCCGTGGATGGACCACAACGGGATGCCGCGCGATCAGAACCACGAGTTGTGGCGGATGGCCGAGGACGAGTCGGTGACCTCGCAGGAGTTCCTCGCGGCGGCGCGGGCGTGGGAAGACTCCCTCTGGGAGAAAGTCAACGCCGAGCAGCAGTAGCTGATCCCGCGACGCGCCGGCCGTCGGCGCGGGCCAACCTCGCGGCGCTGCGGGTGCTGGAGCAGCTGCGCGTCCAGGATCGGCCGGCCACCCTCGAGGAGGCCGCCGTGCTGCGCGGCTGGCGGTCCTGGGGCGCGATGCCGCAGGTCTTTGAACCCGGCAACGCCATCGGGGTGCAGCTGACCCACCTGCTGAGTGAGCGTGAGATGCGCGCGGCAGCGCGTACCACCCTCAACGCGCACTACACCGATCCCCGATACGCGGCGGCGATTTGGGCGACAGCCATCGCGCTCGGCTTCGATGGTGGCCGTGTCCTGGAGCCCGGCTGCGGCAGCGGGATCTTCATCGACACCGCCCCCGCCGGCGTTCACGTCACCGGCATCGAGGTCGACCCCGTGACGGCCGAGATCGCCTCGCGACTACACCCCGGCGCGACCATCCGCGCCGAATCGTTCGCCGAGACACCGCTGCCCGACAACACCTTTGATCTAGCCATCGGCAATGTGCCCTTCGCCGACATCACCCTGCACGACCCGCGCCACAACGCCGGCCGGCTGAGCATGCACAACCACTTCATCGTCAAGTCCCTGGCGTTGGTGCGACCCGGTGGCCTCGTGCTGGTCCTGACGTCGCGCTACACCATGGACGCTCTCGGCGACGGGGCACGGCGCGTCATCGCGCAGGACGCGGACCTGCTCGGTGCCGTCCGGCTACCCTCGGGGGCGCACCGACGGTTCGCCGGCACCGATGCGGTCACCGACCTGGTCGTGCTGCGCAAACGGATGCCCGGTGAGCAGTCCCGCGCGGCGGACTGGCTCACGGTCGACCGGGAGGCGTTCGGGGCGGATCTTCCCGTGAACACCTACTGGCGCTCCCATCCCGGGATGGTGTTAGGTCAGCTGCGCCGAAGCGGGCACGGCATGTACGGCGGGCCCAACCTCCTCGTCGACGGCGAAGCCAGCGGCGAGAACCTGGCGGACCGGGGACGACAGATCGCCCAGAGCGCGCGGGCCGCAGGCCTCGGCTTCGTGCCAGCGCCCAGGGAACGGGCAGACGCCGCGCCCGAGGCCCTGGCTGTCGACGACGGTCGCGGCGGACTCTACGACGGTCACGTCGAGCAGGACACGAGCGGGCAGTGGACTCAGCTGGTCGGCGGCCGGCGCGAGCCGATCGAGGTCCCGGCCGCGCATGCGCGGGAGCTGGCCCACCTGGTCCAGGTGCGCGACGCGGTCCTGACGGTGTTGCGCATGGAAGCGGGCAGCCGTGACGACACCAGCGAGCTGCACGACGCGCGGGACCGGCTCGCCGCGCGGTACGCCAGCTACGTCGACCGCTACGGTCCGATCAACCGGGTGCGGGTCATCCAGACCTCGCGCGTCGACAAGGACGGCGACCCGATCGTGCAGCGCCGCTTCCCGACCGCTGTGCGGCTATTGGCGAGCATGGATCCGCACGCCGCGACGGTGCGGGCCCTGGAGATCTATGACGAGACCACCGGCGAGGCCTCGCCGGCCGCGATCATCTCCCGCCGGGTGCTTGCCCCGGCCCTCCAGCGCGATCGGGCCGACACCCCTGCTGACGCCCTGGCGATCTGTCTCGACCAGACCGGCCGGGTCGACCTCGACGTGGTCGCCCGGCTGTTGAGCACCTCCGCGCAGACGGCGCGAGAACGACTCGGCGAACTGGTTTTCGACGACCCGGTATCGCGTCAGCTGGTTCCGGCCGCGCAATACCTGTCCGGAAACGTCCGCATCGCCCTGGCGGCCGCGCAAGCCGCCGCCGAGGACGACCCCCGCTATCTGGTCAACGTGGCGGCGCTGACCAAGGTGATTCCAGTCGACCTCGAGCCGGACGAGATCCACGCCGCCATCGGCTCAATCTGGATCCCGCCCACCGATCTTCGCGACTTTCTGCGCGAAACCCTCAACGACTACTCGGCGCAGGTCGAGCATCTCGGTGGCGCGAACTGGAAGATCAGAAACGGCTCCACCCACTCGCTGGCAGCGACCGCGACCTGGGGGACCGATCGGATACCCGCCCAGCAGATCATCGAACGATTGGCCTGCCAGAAACGCATCGTCGTCCACGACGTCGTCGAGAACCTCGAGGGACGACAGATCGAGGTCGTCAACCCCGTGGCGACCGAAGCCGCGGTCGAGAAGGCGGAGGCGCTACAGGCCCGGTTCGCCGAGTGGATCTGGCAGGACCCCGACCGAGCCCAACGATTGGCGCGCGTCTACAACGACACCTTCAACGCGCTGGTGCTACGCAGCTATGACCGTGACGGGCAGCGGCTGACCCTCCCGGGCCTGTCAGGCGACTTCACCCCGCACCCGCATCAACGCTCTGCTGTCGCCCGCATGATCAGCGAGCCGTCCGTCGGGCTATTCCACGCCGTCGGCGCCGGCAAGACCGCCGAAATGGTGATGGGAGCGACCGAGCTGCGCCGCCTCGGCCTGGTGAACAAGCCCTGCGTCGTGGTGCCCAATCACATGCTGGAGCAATTCACCAGGGAATGGTTGCAGCTCTACCCGGCGGCGCACGTTCTGACGGCCGCCTCCGAGGACCTGCGCGGCGACAACCGCCGCGTCTTCATCGCCCGCGCCGCCACGGGGGAGTGGGACGGCATCCTGCTCACCCAGGGCGCCTTCGGCTCCATCGCGGTCTCCCCGGCCGGCCAGCGGACCTACCTCGAGCAGCAGATCGACATCACCCGTGAGCAGCTCGTCAAAGCCCGGGAAGCCCGGGTGTCCTCGCTGACGATCCGACAGATGGAAAAGACCATCCAGCGCGTCGAAGAGCGAACGCGACGGCTGATGGATCACAAGGTCGACCCCGGGCTGACGTGGGAAGAGACCGGGATCGACTACCTGATCCTCGACGAACTGCACATGTATAAGAACCTGGCCATCGTCTCCAACATCCGCGACGTCGCCAAGGACGGCTCCCAGCGGGCCACCGACCTGGACATGAAACTGAGCCTGTTGCGGGCGGCCGCCGGCGACGGCGGCCGGGTCATGACCGGAGCCACAGCCACCCCTATCGCGAACTCAATGGCTGAGGCGTGGGTGATGCAGCGCTACCTACGCCCCGACCTTCTCCTCGACGCCGGACTGACCGACTTCGACTCGTGGGCAGCGACATTCGGCAAAACGGTCACCAAGATGGAGATGTCGCCCGCTGGCGATCGGTTCCGGCTCAAAGACCGCTTCGCGTCCTTCCAAAACCTCCCCGAGCTGCTCCAGATGTGGCACGTGCCGGCCGATGTCAAGACCGGGCGAGACCTCGCCCTCAGCGTGCCCCTCATCGCCGCAGACGCCTCGGGCCGGCGCGTGGCGCAGATCGTGGCCATCCCCCTTAGCGACGCGCAACAAGCGTTCATGGGCGAGCTGAAAGACCGCGCGGAGAAGGTGCAGAACCGCCTTGTCGAGCCGACCGAGGACAACATGCTGAAGATCTCTTCCGACGGCCGCAAAGCCGGGCTCGACCTGCGCCTGCTCCAGACGCTGCCGGCCGCGGCCGCCGACACCCTGCTCGATCAGGCCAGCAAGGTGGACGTGGCCGCGATGAAGATCGCCCAGATCTGGCGCGCCCACCGCCAGGACACCTTCCCAGGCAGCAGGCGGCCCGGCTCCCTACAGATCGTCTTCTGCGACCTGGGCACCCCACACCCGGACCGATGGAACGTCTACGACGCGCTACGCGACGCCCTCGTCGAGCGCGGGCTCGACCAGGGGCGGATCCGCTTCGTCCACGAGGCCAAGAACGACGATGCCAAGGGGCGTCTCTTCGCTCAATGCCGCGCTGGGGACGTCGACGTTCTCATCGGTTCCACCGCCAAGATGGGGGTCGGCACCAACATCCAAACCCGCGCGATCGCGCTGCATCACCTCGACTGTCCCTGGCGGCCCGCCGACGTCGAACAACGCGAGGGCCGGATCATCCGCCAGGGCAACAGCCACCCTGAAGTGCACATCCTGCGCTACGTGACCGAGGGCAGCTTCGACGCCTTCATGTGGCAGGGCGTGGCCCGCAAAGCCGGGTTCATCGACCAGGTCATGCACGGCCGGGTTGACCAGCGCTCGGCCGACGACATCGACTCCGGCGCCGAGGAATTCGATTACACCACCGTCGCGGCTGTGGCCTCTGGGAACCCGCTCCTCCTCGAGCGAGCCGACGCCGCCGCCGAGGTCGAAAAACTGAGCCGGCTCGAGGCCGGGCACGCCAGAGCGCAACGCCACCGGTCGGCATCCGTGGCACAACTGACGCGACAGATCGACACCCTGGCCGCCCGGATCCCCCTCCTCGAGGAAGCCGCCGAACGCAGCGTCCCCACCACCGCAGAAGCCTTCACTGCCAGCATCGGCGGGCGACGGGTCACCGATCGCGTGCAGGCCGGCCACGCCCTGGCCCAGGTCCTCGCCACGCACGCATCCGGCATCAAACCCTGGCGACCGACCATCCCGGTTCCCGGCCTCGCCCAGCTGGGTGGACACCACGTCGACGCCTCGCTAAAGCAGGCAACCACCGCAGGGGCCGTGACCTTGACCGTCGCCGTATCCGGCCTGGGTGACCTCGCGGCCATCACCATGGACGCGGCCACGATCGGCGACGGCCGGGGACTGGTCACCCGGCTGGAAAACCTCGTCGCCTCCCTGCCCGAGCGCGCCGCCGCGCTACAACGACAGATCGACAGCGCACAGCGAGACGCTGACGAGGCTCGCACCGGGCTCGGTGCGCCCTTCCCGCGCGCCGGCGAACTGGCCACCGCGCGGGCACGCCTGCAGAACATCGAAGAACGTCTCGCCAAGACACCCGAGAACGACACGGCCCCACCGCCATCGACACAGCGTCCCCACGACCCGCCGGACACGGGCCGAGAAAGCGGGGTGCCATTTCGGTAGAGACCGGACGCCCCCACCCCCCCGAACTCCCGTCAGAACGGGCGTGGCGGTTGCTCCCGTCTATCCCCAGGGCCGGACCGTACCCGGAAGTTATCCACAATCAGCGCCGTCGTGATGGCGCCGGCTCGACCACGCGATGCACGGTGAAGAAGCACCTGCAAACGGAAAGGAAAACCTCATGGACGTCAATGAAAACCCCTGGGCCCGTACGGAAGCGACGCCGGCAGCATTGCTGGCCCGCGCCTACGCACTGATCTGTCATGCCGAGGAGGCGGCCGCAGACCTGGACAGCCTTGCCGGATCACAACTGGTGGTGTTGTGCCAAGAAGCGAAAGGAACGCTGCGGGACTGCCAGGCACCCCTGGATGCGGACTTGATGTCGGTGCCGCCGCCGTCCAGCGATCTGCGCGAGCTGCTCCTGGACGCCGATGCGCAGCTAGATCGGATCCCGCCCGCCGACCGGCATCCCGAGCTGCTTCTGGCTCGAGCCCGCCTGGTCGAAGCGGCCACCTTCACGGAGGTCTGACATGGTCACCAGCCTCGATGACCTGCTGACCCAGGCCGAGACCCAGGTGTGGGCGGCGTGGAGCCCGATCCCCTCAGGAGAGGGAGGGCAAGAGATCGCCCGTGATCGGCGTGATGCCGCTGTGGGCTCCTGGCGTGCACTGCGTGGCTCCGCTGAGCGAGTGCTAGTCCTCACCGGTGACGGCCATCGCCTAGCCCCCCTACTTGCCCGACTTGACCGCGTGGTCGGTCCCGCCGCCGCGGCGACGGGGGTGACCCTGGACCCAGTGCAACGGGCCGCATCATTGCTCGGCGCAGCCGCTGATGCACTCTCGCGATCCGATGGACCTCGCCACCCGGACGCCGCGGTGGAAAACCGAACGCTGAGCATGCTCAGCTTCGCCGCGACCACCACCGCGGCGTATGTGCGTCTGGCCGGAGACTCGCCGGCTCAGCAGCGGCTCTGGCTCGATCTGGCCCAGGCCGCCCGCGGTGCCCGCGTCAACGGGGAAGTCATATCCTCGGCCCCCTCGGCGCGGCCGATCATCGCACCCGGGGACCAAACCTTTGCCGCCGCTCTGGTGCGCTTCCATCAAGCCGCCTGGAAAGCGCTGACCCCGACCGCGTCGCCCTCCCCAGACCTGCAGATGATCCCCGCCGTGTTGGAGATGCTGCACCGGGCCGCCAGTTCGCCGGGCGGCACCGGACCCCACGCCGACGCTGCCAGGGCCTGGTCGGCGGCCGCTCGCGCGTGGCGACCCACCATCCACACTCCCGGCCCGCCCGACCACGGACTGCGGGAGGCAGCGGGAGCCCTGCGGCTCGCGACCCAGCGTGGGATGACTCGGCGAGATCTCGCCGATGCGCGCCGCTTCGGCGTCGATCTGGCCGGGGACCTCGCTGCCCGCTATGACACCCGGGTTCGTGACACGATCCGATCGGAGCTGCCCGTGATCGCCGCCCGCAGGCTCGCCGAGGCGCTCCGGTCCCTTCCGTCATTCGACGGCCTATCCCCGCGGCTGGCGTCTGCTGCCCTGCGCGGGCGCTGGGTGCCCCTGCCCCACATGTCCCCGCCAGCATGGACCATCGTCTCCACCACCACCGCGGCCGCCGAGGTCTACCGGGCAGGGACCGGCTCCAACCCCGGCCAGCGCGCCGATAACGTGCGACGTCCCGAGTCCGAGCGCCGGCCCGCCGCCCCCGGGCCCAGACGTGAGACGCCGCCACGATAGCCCCGAACGGCGACCATCTCCCGCAGGACCCTTGTCGGGTCACGCTGGCAGCATGAGCCCCACCCAATGCGGTTCAGACAGTAAGGAGACGCACG
>ERZ795053.2507-NODE-2507-length-22112-cov-15.731015_pt1 | contig 22112 bp, 15 predicted proteins | sample MGYA00375137_ERZ795053 | MGnify/ENA primary metagenome ERZ795053 (study PRJEB30182, sample SAMN05720284) | activated sludge metagenome | isolation source: Anaerobic digester | place: Hong Kong | collected 2014-12-17 ...
GATGTCAGCATCCTCGCGCCACAGGACTATACCACGATCATACTGGATCACGGGATTGCGGCCGCACCGCCGCCAGCCTTCTCCCTTGCGAGATGGAACCACGAAGCCGAACAGCGCGGCACCCTTGCCGGCCCGTTCAACTTCCTGCGTGACTGGAACGAGATGGTGGTGCCCTATGTCGATGACATCATGGCCCATGCCCTGCAGGCCGCCGAGGGCGCCGATGCGATCCTCGCAAACGGCATCTGCGCCCCGGCAAAACTCGCTGCCGAATTCTCCCGCATCCCCTACCTGCTCCACGCCCTCCAGCCGGTCATCGCCCCGACCGGTAAAATCCCGTGCGCCATGGTCTGGCGGCCCTGGCAAGGGCGCCTTTTCAATCGTGCCGGCTATGGCACGGTCTGGGCGGCACAGAAGATGATGGAACAGGCGCTGAAGCCGCACCGGACGCGCCTTGGCCTGCGCGACATGCCGCCTCTGGATCACACACGCACGCATCTGGATCACGCTCTACCGCGCATCACCAGCGTCTCGCCGGCCCTGCTTCCGCACAAGCCGGCCGACTGGAAAGCGCATGACCACCTCCTGCCCTACCCCTCGCTCGATCTGGCCGATCCTGCAGTCCTGCCTGCTGATGCCCGCGCTTTCGCGGCCGCCGGTGCGCCGCCCCTCTATATCGGCCTCGGCTCCCTCGAAGCCGAAACCCCGGACGCCCTGATCGACGCCGTCTTCTCCGCCCTCGATACCCGCGACCTCCGCGCCTTCGTCTCGGCAGGGATCGCAGATCGCCTGTCGCCGCAGCAGAGGGCGAAGCATCACGTCATCGGCCACGTCCCCCACGCTGCCCTCTTCCCGCTCTGCGGCGCGATCCTGCACCACGGCGGCGCAGGCACGCTGGACACAGCCCTGCGCGCCGGAATCCCGCAGGTCATCCTTCCCCAACGCCTGGACCAGTTCTGGCACGCAAAGCGCCTGCAGGAGATCGGCGTCGCACCTGCGCCACTCGTATCCAGATCTGTCGCTGCCGATGCCGTCGGCGGTGCGTTCGATTTGGTACTCGGCCCCGGTGTGCAAATGCGTGCCCGCGAACTCGCCGGGCCGCTGCGCGAACGCGACGGCGCGCGGGAGCTGGCCGAGCTTACAATCTCCGAAACAGAGCATTTCCGACGCTCCGTGAAATAAGCGCCGCCGCCAGGAACACGCCCTGGCCCACCAGCAGGATCGTCCACTTGTGGGCAGAGATCATGGCCCGGACATCGATGTCTCCGTGCTCCGCGCCCCACGCGCTCGCATAGCCAAGGCAGACAAAGCCGCCGACACCCAGCAGCACGCCCAGCGCGGACCCGGCCGCAAACCTTGGCCATGGCAGACCCACGCTCCCGCAGATCGCCGGCATGAACCAGGCCACGGGACCAAGCAGCCTCGACACGGCGACCGCCTTGATCCCATGACGGTTCAGCAGGACGAGCGCCTTGCGGTAATTCGCACGCCGCAGGCGGGTCGCGAGAGCAAAGCGCCTGAACCAGGGCCGCAACCTGTGTCCGATCAGGTAGCCCGCCTGATCCGCAGCATAGGCGCCGGCAAATACCGCCGCCACCGCCTGCCACGCATGGTCACTATAGGCGAGGCCGCCGGCCAGCAGAAAGAAGGCCTCCCCGAAGACGAAGAAGCACGTCCCGAGCGTGGCATCAAAGAACGCGCCAAAAAACAGTGCGGAAAGAAGGGAAAGGGACAATTCAAAACACCATTCAGGAGGTCAGGCTTACACGGCGGCTTCCGCTTTCCAAACCTGTTTGTCGCGGCCCGGACAGCGTGAACATTACAGGTCTGTCGAATTCATGTCAGCCTGACACGGATTGGCTGCACAAGGCGCCGATCCGGCAAAGTTGAGACAAATCCGTCCCGTAACGCAGTCACTTCACCGATATCGGAGCGCGGCGTGATGGGAATTTTCTCACCGGATTACAAGGTTGTAATTCAGGGATCAATCGGGCGGAACGTGCGCCCCAAACTCCAGTCAACCGCCTCCCGCCGTGTACTGATCTTACTGCTGGGACTGACCCTGTCCGGCACGGCGGCCGCGGCAGAGATTGACGCCGACACAACCACACCCATCGCCACCTCCACCGCGGATAGCGGCACGCCCGGTGACATCACGATCAACGATGACGGGGAAATAGATGTCTCCGGAACGCCCGGCGCCGCGATCATCACGGTCGACTCCAACAATTCCGTCACCAATGAAGGCAGCCTGATTGCCGAAGACACCGACAATGTCACGGCGATCCATGTCACGACCGGGCGAGTCCTCGACATCACACAGAACGGCGCGATCCAGCTGATCGAAGACTATGAACGCGAAGACGCGGACGATGACGATGACGCAGACGGCCCTCTGGCGATCGGCACAGGACGTTTCGGCATTCTGGTAGATGATGGCGCCGCCTTTGAAGGCGACATCCTGATCGGCAGTACCGGATACATCCAGGTCGAGGGCAACGATTCCGGCGGTGTCATCGTAAATCCCCTGATCGATGGGAACTTCGAGAATGCCGGGAGCGTGTTCGTCACGGGCGACAATGCCGCCGGCGTTCGCCTCGCCGAGGGAGTTACCGGCGATGTCCGGCTGACCGGCGCGATCTCGGCAACCGGACAGAACGCCGCCGGACTCGAAATCACCGGCGACATTGGCGGTGCCTTCACGCTGGAGGGCTCTGTGAGTTCGACCGGCTTCAGCAGCACCGGACAGACCAACTATATCGCACCTTCAAATGTCGACGAGGATACAGACCCGGTCGAAGACCGGCTCGACGCGGACGACCTCTACGACAATGACGTCTCCGTCCGCATCACGGGAAGCATTGCCAACGGCATCCTGATCAATGGCGCCGTCGACACCTTCACATCCGAAGAGGATACGGAAGACGAGACAAAGGATACCGTCGACGATTTCGACGAAAACCGTGGGACGGGCCGTATCTACAGTTACGGCACAGGCATCGCCCTCGACATCGCAGCAACCGACTCGGACATCACACTCGGTCCGGTGACGGAGACCATCCGGGATACGCTGGACGACGATGATGACGACGACGTCGATGAAGTCCTCGCCGTCTTCACCTACGACCAGGGCCTGATCAATCGCGGAACCATCTTTGCCAACGGGATCAATATCGGTTTCGATGCCACGGCGCTCTCCATCCGCGGAGCGGAAGATGGCTCGGCGACTGTCACCGTCCAGGGGGGCATGCTCAATTCAGGCCTGATCTCGGCGACGGCCTATGAAGCGGATGCACTGGCTTTTCATCTCGGCGCCTATGCCGATCTGGGCACGCTGGAAAATTCCGGCACCATCTCGGCAACCACCTATACGCTCTCCGACAATCTGGCGACCGCGCTGCGTGTGGACGAAGGCGCCGAACTGGGCGCACTCACCAACTCAGGAACAATCTCCGCCAAGTCGAACGGCTATGGCGGCATTGTCACCGCCATTCTCGATTCCAGCGGCACGCTCACCTCCATCGAGAATACAGGTACAATCAGCGCGACCCTTGTGTCGGATGGCCGCGAAGACCTCGGAAACGGGCAGGCCCGCGCAATCGACCTTTCCGCTCAGACTTCCGGAGCAACGCTCCTCCAATATGAACGCACGCCCGTTGAAGACATCAACGGCGACGACGAGATCGACGAGGACGATGTTGCAGATCCCTACCTGATTGGTGACATCCTCTTCGGAAGCGGCGACGATTCCTTTACGATCCTCGGCGGCTATGTTGTCGGCGACACGGATTTCGGCGCGGGCACCAGCAACTTCGTCCTCGACTCTGCCACCTACAGCGGTGACATAAATTTCGGGGACGAAATCACGGCAACCGTCTCGAACGCAACGCTCGTCGGCGACATGCAGTTCGGCTCGGCCGCTGGCACTTTCCGCATCGAAAACGATTCAGACGTTGGCGGCAATTTCTACAGCACCGGCTCTCTTCTTGCCCTCTCCATAGACGGCTCGGACGTCGCCTTCGAGGAAGACACATCGCTTGAACTCGCGAGCCTGACCGTGTCTGGCACAACGCAGCTGGCATTTCAGATCGACCCCAAGACCCTCCGCACGACGCCATTCTTCGTGGTCGACGGCACGGCCAGCCTGTCCGACGGTCTCAGCGTGAAGCCCGTTCTCACGTCGCTGGTCTCGGACGACTTCATCGTCCCACTGATCTCGGCCGGAACGCTGGATTTCAGCGGTGATTCAGAAACCGTCACGACGGACCTGCCCTGGATCTACACGGTTACGCTGGAAGCGCCTGACAGCGACCCGAACCAGCTCAATCTGGACTTCCATCTGAAGTCGGCAAGCGAGCTGAAGCTCGACCGGAACCAGAGCAATGCCTATGCGGCGGTGCTCGAAGTCGCAACAAGCGACGATGACATCGGATCGGCTGTCACGGAACTGACCACCGAGAAAGACTTCCTGCAGGCTTACAACCTGCTCCTGCCGCAGCGCACCGACGCCGCAACCCGCTATCTCGAATCCCAGTCGAACGCCGCCTTCAGTTCCCTGAGCGAACATCTCGCATTGAACCGCGTTACAAGCGAGGCCGGAAACGGAGCCTGGATCCAGGAGAACTTCTCCACCGTCGACGTAACCGGATCGACGGATGGTCCCGGATATAACGGACGCGGCCTCGGTGTTTCGCTGGGATATGACCGGCCGCTCTTCGGCCTGGATGCTGTCGGCATCATGGGAACCATGACCGACGGCCGCTTTGAGGAAAAGACCGGAGGACAAAACCCCGTGACGATGAAAAGCTTCGGGGTCGGACTTTACGCATCCGACATGATCGGGCCGGTCAACCTCCAGGCTGCGACGCTCTACTCCGATATCGGCCATTCCAGCTATCGCAGCGTTGCCATCGGTGACTACACATCCGAAGTGAGCGGCGAATGGGATGGCTCCAGCACGTCGGCCTCCCTCCTGGCCACAAGCATGCTCGGCTCCGGGCCGCTTCAGCTTACCCCGCGGGCCGGCATCGACTATTTCAGCCTCGACCAGGATGCCTACCAGGAGTCGGCTTCGAACGGGCTCAATCTCGCCGTTTCCGACGCGCATACCGAAAAGGTAACAGCGAGCGCCGGCATCGCGCTCAGCTGGACGTGGCGTCCGAATGCGGGTCCCCGCCAGGTCGGTCCGGCGCTCGAGCAATTCGGCAGCAATGTCAGCGCCGAGCCGATGGTGCGGGGCACACTGGACCTCGGCTACCGCTCCACCCTGTCCACAACACCCTACGAAGTTCAGGCAAACTTTGTGGGCTACGAAGAGCAATTCACGCTCCGCTCCACGGAAGAGTTCGGTGATGCCGCGACGGTCGGCGTCTCGATGATCGCGGGATCCGAATACCTCAAGCTCAGGCTCGGGGTCAGCGGCGAATTTTCCGACGAAGCCACCGTCGCGACCGCCAACGCCTCCGTAAAGCTCCGCTTCTGAACCCTTTCCGGTTCTCCCCACCCTGTCCGCAAGTGCCCACAAGGAAGATGCAATGCGCCACCCCGCTACAGCCATCGCGTTCGCGCTCTGTCTCACGTCCGCGATCGCGCCATGGGCCGAACCTGCCCGGGCCCAGCAGAGCGAAGGCACGATCCGAACCATCCGCGTCGAGGGAAACCAGCGGGTCGAGGACCGGACGGTCCTGTCCTACCTGCTGGTCGAGCCGGGCGATCCGTTCAACCCGTCGCGCATAGACCTGTCCCTCAAGGCGCTGTTCGCGACCGGCCTCTTCGCCGATGCCCGGTTCGACCGGACCGGCGATGATCTGGTCATCACGGTTGTCGAGAATGCCGTCGTGAACAGGGTCATCCTGGAAGGCAACAAGGCGCTGAAAGAAGACAAGATCCGCGAGGAGATCCAGATCGAACCCCGCAGCGTCTTCACCGCCGCGCGGGTACAATCCGATGTCCAGCGGATCATGGAACTCTACCGCCAATCCGGTCGCTTCGCGGCCAAGGTCGAGCCGCAGTACAAGCCGCTCGAGCAGAACCGCGTCGATGTGATCTTTTCCATCACGGAAGGTCCGGTATCGGGCGTGCGCTCGATCAACTTCATCGGCAATGAAGAGTTCTCCGACGACAGGCTCCGTTCTGCGGTCGTGACGACACAGTCGCGCTGGTGGCGCTTCTTCTCGTCGAATGACAACTACGACCCGGGCCGTCTCGAATACGACCGCGAGAAGCTCCGGGAGTTCTATCAGAACAAGGGCTACTACGACTTCCGGGTGGAATCCGCAGTCGCCGAACTGACGCCGGACCAGAAGGACTTCTACATCACCTACACGATCGACGAAGGTGAGATTTACAAGTTCGGTGAGCTGAAGGTCGAATCCGCGCTCGAACGTCTCGACACCAATGCGCTCAAGTCGGCGCTTGTCATGCACCAGGACGACCTTTTCCGCGGCGACGCCATCGAGAAGTCGATCGACTCCCTCACCTATATCGCCGGCATCGCCGGGTACGCCTTTGTCGATGTGCGGCCCCAGATCGACGCAGACCCCGAAACCCACATCGTGAACGTAACCTTCCTGATCGACGAAGGCCCGCGCGTCTATATCGACCGCATCAACATTGTCGGTAATACGCAGACACTGGACCGCGTCATCCGCCGCGAGCTTCGCATCAACGAAAACGACGCCTTCAACCGCGTGCTGCTCGACCGCTCCCGGAACCGCATCCGGGCACTCGGCTATTTCAAGGAAGTCGAAATCGAGGAGGCTCCCAACGAGCAGGCCGACCGGGTCGACATCAACATCAAGGTTCAGGAACAGCCGACCGGCGAACTCAGCTTTGCGGCCGGCTTCTCGTCGGCGGAATCTTACCTGCTTGACCTGAGCATGTCGCAGCGCAACGTTCTCGGCCGCGGGCAATCGGCATCGGCACGCCTGTCGACGTCGAGCCTCCAGCAGGTCATCGACCTGCAGTATACGGAGCCGCGCTTTCTCGACCTGAACCTCGCCGCAGGCGTGAATGCCTTCATGTCGCGCCTGGACTACTCCGATACTGCGCTGGGCGGATACACAACCCAGTCCGTGGGCGCCGGCGCGCAGCTGGGTTTCCCCCTGACGGAACGTCTCCAACTCGGCCTGAAGTACACCCTGCAAAGCGACTCCATCGACGTCACCGACCAGACCATCGTCATCGACGAAGATACCGGCGAACGCCTCACAACCGAATACACGCTGGACGACAACGGAACGCCCGGCGACACGAGCGACGACGTGATCGGCGTTGCCTACCTGACGCCCGATGATGTGCCGCTCCCGGATGGCTCGCTGATCGTCGACATCTGCGACTCCCGCTACCTTCAGCGTTATTCCCTGTGCTCCAGCGAGCGCTCGGAGATTTCTTCCATCGTCGGTTATTCGCTCCGGCTGGACATGAGAAACGATCCCATCGAGCCGACCGGAGGCTTTGATGCCTCGTTCGGCCAGGACTTCTCCGGTCTGGGCGGCGATGTGAACTATGTCCGCACCACCGCCTCCATCAGCACCTATCAGGGCTTCCTCAAAGGCGTGGTCGGCTCGCTGCGTCTTTCTGGCGGATATATCGAACCCTTTGGGACGACCGACGCCATATCCGAGTCGGGTCAGGTCACGCCCCAGGGCGTGCGCATCAACAACCGCTTCTTCCGGGGCGGCAACAGTTTCCGCGGGTTCGATACGGCGGGCCTTGGTCCGCGGATCGTGCAGATCGCGGACAATGAAGATGGCACCTACGATATTTCCCGCCTGAACGCGCTCGGCGGCAACGCCTTCTATCAGGCAAGCTTCGATCTCTCCTTCCCGAACTTCCTGCCGGAAGAATACGGCATCAAAACGGGCCTCTTCCTGGAAGCCGGGTCCGTCGGCATGTTGAGCGATGTCGACAAGTCGGATCCGGTCGAGTTCACGGACACTTACGGTCGCAGCGCCGTCCAGCTGATCGAAGACGACCTGTCGCTCCGGGCCTCCACAGGCCTCAGCGTCTACTGGACATCGCCCTTCGGGCCGATCCGCTTCGACTTCAGCCAGATCCTGCGCAAGGAAGATTACGACCGCACGGAAACGTTCCGGTTCAGCACATCAACGCGCTTCTGACGTCCGGCGGGCTTCAGGTATGATCCCGCGGCAGCGTGATCTCCACCTGGAGACCGCCACCGGGCCGGTTTCGCATACGGATCTTTCCGTGATGCGCCTCGACCAGCGTCTTGGCGATGTGAAGGCCGAGGCCATGCCCCCCGGTTTCGCGGTTACGTGACTGCTCCAGCCGGACGAGCGGCTGGAAAACAGACTCCATCGCGTCCTGGGGGATACCGGGTCCGTCGTCATCCACCAGAATGTGCGCCGTTCCCCGGTCGACCATCAGGCGCACGCGGGCGCGGTCGCCATAGAAAACGGCATTCTCGACAATGTTCCGCACGGCACGCATCAGGTCGCTCGCGCGCCCCGACACGATGGGCCGGTCTTCCGTCTCCTCGAAGGTGACGTCGTACCGGAGGTCGTTCAGATCATCGACGACACTGTCGATGATTGAGTACAGGTCCAGACGCTGGAACGCCTCGCTGGAATGTCCAGCGGATGCAGCCACCAGCGCCGCTTCGGTCAGCCGTTCCAGCTCACCGATTGCCCGCATGAGCTTCGCACGCTCTACCGGGTCCGCGAGCATTTCGGTCTTGAGCTTCAGCGACGTGATCGGCGTACGAAGGTCGTGCCCGATAGCCGCCAGAACCTGCCTCTGGTTCGAGACCGTGGCTTCCAGCTGGCGGCCCATCCGGTTGAATGTGCGGAGCGCCTGCCGGACATCGGACGGGCCGAGTTCTTCCACCGGATGATGCTTGTAGTCCGCCGCCAGAACATCTGCGGCCTGCGCCATCTGTTTGAGCGGACTGATCGCGTTGCGGGCGGCCCAGACCGCCACCGCCACGAGCGAGAGAAGCGCAATAAGCCCGACCCAGGGCCGGCTGCCGTTCGAGAAAGCAATTCGCTTCGTTGTGATATTCGCCCAGTCGCCCGGCGACACTTCAACGGAGACGGCCGACGCGATGGGTTGGCGCAATGGCCGGAAACCGTCGCCCTGGCCCGGTCCTTGCCGGTCCATTTTTCCCGGCTGGTCCATGGCCATGAAATCCGGACGGTCGACATCCGCAACCACGCCAACGGCCTGATCCTCTCTGAGGTTCAGACGGTCACGGACCATGTCCACAAAAGGACCGCCGCCTGCCACCACGAGCGGCTCATCCGATCGGGTATAGGCCGCGAGTTCCAGCGTTTTCAGTTCCGATTTCGTCAGGGTATCAGGCCAGCCATCGTCGCGGAGCGTTTCGAGCGCTTCAACCGCAACACTCATGGGGGTCTTCGGCGGACCGGACCGCACCGACTGCTGCATCTTGACGAGCAGGAAGCTGAACACAAGCGTTCCCGCCACCGCTATGGCCATCGAGGCAAGCAGACGGACGAGAAGCGTGTCGAACTTCGCCAGCATCAGAGGCGCTTGACCTCGGCTGCGAAAACATATCCCCCACCCCAGACGGTCTGGATGATTTCCGGCTTCTTCGAGTCCCGCTCGATTTTCTTCCGGAACCGGCTGACCTGGCTGTCGACGCTGCGATCGAAAACATCGGCGCCTTCGGCATGCGAGAGTTCTACGATCCGTTCACGGGAAAGAACGATCTGCGGCCGCGCGAGGAAAATCGTCAGCAGCTGGTACTCTCCCGAACTGAGCGAAACCACGACGCCGTCGTCGCGCGTGAGGTTCCGCTTGGCGACATCCAGCGTCCACCGGTCGAACTCGAAGAACCGGGATTTTTCCGCCGATCTGGATCCATCGCCGCCCCGTGCACGGCGCATCACCGATCGTATTCGCGCCAGCAGCTCACGCGGGTTGAACGGTTTGGCGACATAATCGTCCGCCCCGACTTCCAGTCCGACGATCCGGTCGACATCGTCCGCCCGTGCGCTGAGGAAAACGATGGGAATGTTCAGAAGCTGCGTGATCGACCGGCAGAGACTGATACCGTCCTCGCCGGGCATCATGACGTCCAGCAGGACCAGGTCCGGCGCATTGGCGTGGATGATGCGCCGGGCGGCCGCCGCGCTTTCACCCACCGATACGCGGTAACCATGTTCCGTCAGGTAGGCGCGCAGATCCTCGCGGATATCGCGGTCGTCATCGACCACCAGAATGTGCTCTGCTTCGATCATCTTGTCTGCCAGATGGGTGTGCCCGAAAGCCGTCATGCCCCGGCCGTATGCCGAATATGTTGCCCAGATGTGTCAGGGCCGCAACGGAACGCAGCAGTCCGTCCTGCATCACAGCAGGCTCCACGTGACGCCGGACATTACAGCCCGTTCATCCCGTTTGACGGGCTGACACATTTTGACACCAGCGAAGGCGCTGGCGACAAAGACGTCCAACATTCCGATGGCAGACAGGGCGTCTGGTCAGCCCGGATACAGTCTCCATGCACGAGCCCTCGAACCTACGCCGCAGCTTTCTCCGGCTCGCGGGCCTGGGGGCCCTGTCCCTGGCTTCGTCCGGACTTCGCACCGTCACGGCCTCTGCCGGCACGATCGAGGCCGGCACGGGCCTGCCGCCCTATCCCGGCGAACAGCTGCTACAGCCCGGCGGCGCAAGCCTTGCGAACATCTGGTCTGCCTCCGGCCTGCTGCGGCATGACATTCGCCCGAACCTTTCCGGCGATGGCCTGGCTGCGGCCGGTCTGCGGATGGACCTGACGATGACATTGCTGGCGGCCGGGTATGCGCAGACCCCGATCCGGAACGCCGCCGTTTACGTCTGGCACAGCGACGCCCAGGGCGAGTACTCCGTTTACGGCCGGAACGATGCCGACTATCTTCGCGGCATCGGCATCACGGATGCCAGCGGACGGGTCTCGTTCACGACCATCTATCCCGGAACCTATCGCGGACGGGAACCGCATATCCACTTCGAAGTCTACCCCTCGCTCGACGCCGTCAGGAAGGCCTCCGCCTGCATCCTGAGATCGCGGATCCTGTTCCCGGAAGCGACCACCCGCGAAATCTACAAGAGCAACCTCGTCTACAGGCCCAGCCTGAAACTATTCGACGAGCTGGTCTTCGGCCGCCCGGGCGCCGCGTCCCCTACCGCCCGCACCGCCCTTGTCAGCGGCACCGCGAAAGCCGGCGTCCGCGCCAGCATCTCAGTCCCCATCGCAAGATAACCTGCTCCAACTGATCCACCCTGCGGCCGGCTGCGTACACTAAGCGACCAGTTTGCAGCGGCGGGATCGTTCCATGGCATTTGAAGCAGTTTTCCAGTCACCGCGGCCTGCGCGCCGCCCCCGTATCGCCATTGTCGGCGGGGGGATTTCCGGCCTCGGCGCGGCGTGGAAACTGTCGGAAACCCATGACATCACCCTGTTCGAGGCCGCCCCGCGCCTCGGCGGCCATGCGCGGACCATCCTGGCCGGCCCGAACCGGGACATCCCCGTCGATACCGGCTTCATGGTCTTCAACGACCGGACCTACCCGAACCTGATCGCCCTGTTCGAGGCTCTGGACATCCCCTCCTTCCGCGCGCCGATGTCGTTCGCGGTCTCGCTCGACCATGGCGCCTTCGAATACGGCATGGCCGCCCCATCCCGCATCCTCGCCAGCAAGCGGAACGCCGTCAGCCCGCGCTTCTGGCGCATGATCCGCGACATCCTCCACTTCAACGCCCACGCCCCGTCCGTCCTCACCGATCCGGACATGACGCTCGGCGAACTCATCGCACGCCTCGGCCTCGCCAAGGATTTCGCCGACCGCTACCTCTACCCCCTCGCCGGCGCCATCTGGAGCACGGCGCGGGACGACATGCGCGCCTTCCCGGCGCAGGCCTTCGTCCGCTTCTTCGTGAACCACGGCCTGCTTCAGGCAAGCGGCGGCCCCAAGTGGCGCACGATCGACGGCGGCAGCCGGCTCTATGTCGAACGTCTCACGCACCTGCTCGAACGCCGCGGCGTGACCTTCCGGACCGGCACGCCCATCGAAGCCATCGGCCGCACGCCAAATCCATGGGTGAAAGCCAACGGCGAGGCCGCCCTGCACTTCGACCAGGTTATCCTCGCGTGCCATTCGGATCAGGCCGCCGCCCTCCTGACCGATCCCTCGCCGGAGGAGCGCGCGATCCTCGGCGCGATCGGGTATCGTCCGAACACGGCCTACCTGCACGCCGACACGTCCCACATGCCGAAGCGCCGGGCCGCCTGGGCGAGCTGGGTCTACAAGGGCACGAGCGATGGCGGCGCCCCGGCGGGCTCCTTCACCTACTGGATGAACTCGCTGCAGGGCATCCCGCAGGCGACGCCGATGTTCGTGACGCTCAACCCGGAACACGAGATTCCCGAACACCTGATCTACGACCAGGAAGTCTTCCACCATCCACAATTCGATGTCGCGGCTCTCAAGGCCCAATCCCGCCTGCACGAAATCCAGGGGCAGAACGGCACCTGGTTCTGCGGCGCATGGACCCGCTACGGCTTCCACGAAGACGGCCTGCTCAGCGCTGTGAACGTTGCGGCCGCCCTCCTCGAATCCGAACGGCAGGCCGTGCCCGCATGAGCTTTGCTGCCGCCCCCCTGTCCCTCGTCGAGGCAAGCGTCTTCCACGGACGCAAGGGGCGCGTACGCAACGCCTTCACCTACCGGACGGACTTTGTCCTCGTCCGCGTGGACCAGCCAATCGCCAGGGCGCCGCGCCTGCTCTCTCTCGGCGGCTTCGGGTTATGGTCCCTCCGCGGCAAGCACTATGGCAACGGAAGGCAAACCCTTCAGGCCCGCGCACAGGACGTGCTGCAGATCGCTGGCGTTCCCGAAAGCGGCGCACAGGTCTGGCTCCTCACCCAACCGGCCTGCCTCGGCTACAGTTTCAATCCAGTCAGCTTCTGGTTCGTGCTCGATGGGTCCGGCCTGCTTCGTGCCGTCGTCAGCGAGGTCAACAATACGAGCGGGGACCGTCATTGCTATGTGTCCCGCCGTCCGGATAAAGGCGCGATCGGTGCCTCCGATGTGATCCCGGCCACGAAGCACTTCTACGTCTCCCCGTTCCAGCCCATCGACGGCGGATACCGGTTCCAGTTCAGCCTCGAACCGGGTCACGTCTCCGTCCGCATCTTCTATGACAGCGCCAGCGATGACGGGCTCTCCACATCGCTCATGGGCAATCTCCGCCCGCTGACGAACAAGTCACTCGCCCTCTCCTTCCTCCGCCTGCCGTTCGGCCCGGCCCGCGTCATGGCCCTTATCCTGTGGCAGGCCCTACGGCTGAAGCTGAAGGGCGCCCGCTATCGCAGCCGCACGCCCCCGCCCGTTGCGGATGTCACGTCCTGACGAGGCAAGACATGCACCCGCACACCAACTGCCAATTTCTGCACCCGGGTCGATCCGCACAGCCTGCCATTGCGTATAGGGCGAAATGGAGGTGATGATGCGAATTCCGAATCTCGCACCGTCAGGAACCGTCTATGACGCCAAGACTGCAGGCCCCGCGACAGTGAGCGCCCTTCCCGGCCGCTCAGACCTCGATAGCGAGCTGATGAGCCGGGTCACCCATTCGGCCGACCGGGAAGCATTCAACCAGCTGGCCATGCATTATGCACCGCGCCTCAAGGCCTGGCTGATGCACCGTGGCGAAGGCGACGCGACCGCGGAAGACATCGTGCAGGATGTCATGGTGAGCGTCTGGCAGAAGGCTGCGAGTTTCGACCGGTCCAAGGCGACCTTCTCCACCTGGGTCTACCGGCTCACCCGCAACCGCTGGATTGATCACAAGCGCAAGCATGACCGCGTCCAGCCGGTTGCACCGGAAGACATGGCGCTCCTGGCGGACGACATCGTCGCCTCGCCGCATGAGGAATTCGAGCAATCGGAATCCGCCGTCGCCGTCCGCGAGGCCATGGCCACCCTTCCGCCCGAACAGAAGCAGATGCTCTATCTCGCCTTCTTCGAGGGCCTCTCGCACAGCGCCATTGCGGCGCGCACAGGAATTCCCATCGGCACGGTCAAAAGCCGGATACGAGCCCCCCTCGCAAAGCTGCGAGGCTCGCTTGCCGCCCATTGGAAAGACACCCCATGACAGAGGCACACACCCTGCCCATCACGGTCGATGACGCCTGGCTGGCCATGCAGTCGGCCGGCACTTTGTCGCCCTTCAAGCAACTGCTCCTCACTTGCCAGGCCGAGATGTGCCCGTCCGTTCAGGCGGCCTTCTCCGCAGGCGACCATATCGGCGGCGCCCTGCTGGAAAGCGCGAAGGGCACCGACCTTTCGGACGACTTCATGCAGCGCCTGTCCGCCCGCATCGATCAGGATACGGATCGCATGCCGCCTGAAGCGGACCCCGCCAGTACGGACACGCAGGACCAGCCTGAATGGATGCCTGCCGCCCTCGCCGACTATATGCGCCGCTCCTCGCAGCGCCTGAAATGGCGGCATGTCGGAGGCGGCGTCCAGCAGGCCCGGCTCGGCCGGTCGAGCCGCGGCGAGCGCCTCTACCTGTTGCGGGCGCATCCTGGCCTGCCGGTTCCGCGGCATTCGCACAGCGGACAGGAATGGACCCTCATCCTGGCCGGCGGCTACACGGCCGGCGACAGGCAATATGCGGCGGGCGACCTGCATCAGGAAGACGAAACCTGCCTGCACGACCTGCGCATCGACGATGACGGCCCGTGCGTCTCGCTCATCGTCGATGAAGGCAAGCTCCGGTTCGCCAATCCCCTGCTGAAGCTGCTTCAGCCGGTTCTCGGCCTGTAGCGTCAGGCATTAGCTCCGGAGCGCCCGGGCAATGACGACGCCCTCATGCTGCGCCACCTCCACCGCGTAGCTGACGCCATCCCGCTCAATGCGCGCCGCGGCAGCCGCACGGCCCAGTATTTCTGTGGGAACCGGAACCGCCCGCGCATTGCCGCGTAGCCCGGTTCCTGCCGCCTTCAGTACGGCTTCCTTGACTGTCCAGCACCGGAAGAACCCCGCCGGTTCATCCGCGGCGCGGATCGTCCTGAGGGCCGCATCCACTTCCTCCGGATCGCAGATCATCGGCACCATCGCGGCCCAGTCCATCGGCCTCACGACTTCCAGATCGACGCCCACCGCTCCCGCCGGGCTCAGCGCCAGCGCGTTCCAGCCATGGCTGTCGGACAGGCTGATGTCGAACCCCGGAAAGTCCGGCAGCAGGGGCTTGCCGTCATCATCGTGCGACACCCGCACGCCGGATGCCGGCTTATCGAGCAGGACGGCGAGGAGGTGCCTGCGCTCGGCAAGCGCATGGGCCAGCTGGCTCTGCCGGTCCGGAATGCGGAGCCGGCCGACGCGCGCCGTCTCGTCCGGCGACAGGACCGCCTCCAGGCTGCCCTCGGTCAGGGAGCGCCATAGCCACACCCCCGTCCGTCCCGGTCCGGGCGCAGGCGATCCGAAGACCGGAATGAAGTCTGGGGGCATGGGTCCTGACCTGGTGTCTCTCGGGCCGGACCCTATACGCCAGCGGTACGCACCGGAAAGTCATTTGAATTCCGCGAACACGTGCGCACGATCACCGTCGCACGCATCTGGATCACGCACGCCGACAGGTCAGTCACGGAATTCGCTGCGCCGCGCGCATCGCTGCCCCACTGCAGTTCACGGCCGCTTGCTTCGCAACCATTTGCAGTCCCAGCCATTGAAACCCTGTACGCCGATGTTGCGCTGCAACATCAAATGAGGCCTCTGGTTAACGAACCAATCACCCATGGAGCGCAGCTTGAGGTGGATCCCGGTTGCCCCTCGCACAGTCTTGAGCCTTGTTGCCGTTGCGCTTTTTGGGCTCTCGGCCTGTGCCCCTCGCGAACCGGAAGCTGTGGCGCCCGTCGCCACAATGCCCCCGGACTCAGCTGGCACAAGCGATCAGGCGCCGGTAGTTCCGGCCTCGATCCGCTCCCCGGACGCCTCGCATCCGGACATAACGGAGCCGGCCACGCCCCAGGATTCGCTCATCCAGCCCTCCGCCGAGGGCCCGGACACCCTCCCCGGCACCGCTTCCGCCCCCGCAGACGCCTTCAGCTACACCAGCGTCGTCCAACGCGCCCAGGCACTGGCCTCTCTGCCCTATTCGGCGCCTGCGCCGCTGGAGAAGGCCGGCGCCCAGCTGAACTACGACCAGTACCGCCGCATCCAGCTGGCCCCCGATGGCGCAATCTGGCCGGACGGCGATTCCGGCTTTCGGGTCCTGCCTGATCCGCGGGGCTACCTGTTCGAACACGATGTCCGCCTCAACCTCGTCGAGGACGGCAAGGAGACCCCGCACCCCTACACCGCCGGCAGTTTCAACTTTTTCGACCTGCCCCTGCCTGACAAACTGAAGAACACACTCGGCTTCTCCGGTTTCCGCGTCGTCTCTCCGCTCAATATGGCGGGCAAGTTCGATGAGGTGATCAGCTTCCGGGGCGCCAGCTTCTTCCGCGCTCTGGGCGCCAGCACGGTCTATGGCGCATCGGCCCGCGCCCTCTCGATCGGCACGGCTTCGCCCGAAGGCGAGGAATTCCCCTATTTCACGGAGTTCTGGCTGGAACGCCCGTCCGACAACGCATCGGACATCAACGTCTATGCCCTGCTCGACGGGCAGAGTGTGACGGGCGCGCTCGAATTCCGGATCGAACCCGGACCGGAAACGCTGGTCGATGTGCACGCGACCTTCTTCCCCCGCCGGGACCTGAACAGCATCGGCATCGCGCCGATGTCCTCGATGTACTTCTTCTCCCCGCATGACCTGCGAAAGCACGCGGACGACTACCGACCCGCCGTGCACGACTCCGAAGGCCTCGCCATCCATTTCCGGAATGGCGAATGGGCCTGGCGGCCTCTGAGCAATCCGCAGTCGCTGCAGGTTTCGATCCTCGCGACAGAGGCTCCCCGCGGTTTCGGCCTGCTCCAGCGCAAGCGCGACTTCGACGACTATGCCGACATCGAGGCGCAGTACGATCGCCGTCCGAATGTCTGGATCGCCCCGTCGGAGGACTGGGGCGAGGGCAAGCTCACCCTCGTCGAGATCCCCACGGCCAACGAGTACAACGACAATATCGTCGCCTTCTGGCGCCCGGCCGCTCCCTGGAAGGCGGGCGAGTCGTATGACATCTCGTACCGCATGCACTGGAGCCTGATGCAGCCGGCGCACCCGCAACTGATCGAAGTTTCCGACACGCTGGCCGGCACCTCCCTACAGACCGGCCGTCCGATGTTCGTGATCGACTATGAGGCTGCGAACCCGGAACTGCTCAATGGCGCAGAGGTCAGCGTCTCGACATCGAGCGGCAAGGTCTCGAATGCGATCCTCAGGACCAATCCCGAAACCGGCAAGTCGCGCCTCAGCTTCGAACTGGAGCCGCAGGATGCACAGATCGCGGAACTGCGCGCGCTGCTGACCATTTCAGGAAAGCCCGTCACCGAAACCTGGCTCTACCGCTGGAGACCCGAATGAAGCGCTTTCGCGCCCGGCCCACCGAATTCCCCGTCTCGATGCCCGACCAGCAATTCGGGACCATCCCGGAGAGCCGCGCCGGCCGGCCGAAATCCAGCATGTGGCGCAAGCTGCTGGTCCTGACCGCTTCGGTCTTCCTGATCTCCTGGACCACAAGCGAGATGTTCAACGTGCTGTCCGTAAACGGGCTCACACTCCTCGAATGGGTCCTGCTCGCGATCTTCGCGATCAATATCAGCTGGGTCTGCTTCGCTTTTGTAAATGCCAGCATCGGCCTGGTCGCAGCGCTCGTCTCGCTGGGCAGACCGACTCCGGCGCCAGCCTTCAGCCGAATCGCCCGCGCGCGGACTGTCATTCTCTTTCCGACCTATAATGAGGAAACCGAGCACGTCTTCTCGACGGTGCTCTCCACGGCACGGATGATGTCCGGCGCACCCGGCACATTCGAGTGCTTCATCCTCAGCGACACGAACGATCCTGAAGTCGCTCTCCTGGAAGAGGCCGGATACGAACGCCTGCGCCAGCAGGCGCCGCGGGACGTCGAGATCCGCTACCGCCGCCGGACGATCAACAAGCACCGCAAGGCCGGAAACATCCGCGACTTCGTCACCCGCTGGGGCGGTCGCTATGACTACATGATCGTGTTCGACGCCGACAGCTATATGGACCGCAGCGCCATCCTGTCCCTCGTCGATGCGATGGAAAGCGCGCCCCGCGCCGGCCTGATCCAGACCATCCCGCAACTGGTCGGCGGTGAAAGCCTGTTCGCCCGTTGCCAGCAATTCGCTGCTGCGCTCTACGGACCTGTGCTCGGCCATGGCATCGCCTGGTGGGCGCAGAAGGAAGGCAATTTCTGGGGCCACAATGCCATCATCCGTATCCGCGCTTTGGCCGAAGCTGCAGGCCTGCCGGAGATCCCCGGCCGCGCACCGTTCGGCGGCACCATTCTCAGCCACGATTTCGTGGAAGCCGCGCTGCTCCGCCGGGCAGGCTGGAACGTCGAGATCCGGCCCGACATTGCCGGATCCTACGAGCAGGGCCCGCCCACGATCATTGACATGGTGATCCGCGACCGCCGCTGGTGTCAGGGCAACATGCAGCACATGGCCGTCCTGCTGCGTACACGCGGCCTGACGGCCACCAGCCGCTTCCACCTGATCACGGGCATTTTCTCTTATCTGGCCTCGCCATTCTGGCTGATCTTCATCGTGATCGGCATGCTGCTCTCCCTGCAGAACAGCTTCATGCTGCCGACCTATTTCGGGGACGGCGTCTCGCTCTTTCCGGTCTGGCCGGTGATCGACTCCGAACGCTCCCTCCGCCTCTTCGGCGTCACGATGGGCATCCTTTTCGCCCCGAAACTGTACGGCCTGGTCTACGGTCTCGCGAGCGGCTATTGGCGCCGCACGGTCGGTATGGGCCGCACACTGCTGGGCGTCCTCTCGGAGGTGCTGATCTCGGTCCTCATCGCGCCGATCCTGATGGCGACACAGACCGGCGCTGTCATCAGCGTCCTGCTCGGGCGGGATTCCGGCTGGTCTCCGCAGAAACGGACGGAAGGCGGATACTCCTTCGCCGCCACACTGCGCCACAACGCGCCGGCCACAGCCCTCGGCCTTGTCCTGACGCTCTCGGCCATAGCGATCTCGCCGGTTTTCGCGGCCTGGCTCGCGCCGGCCACGATCGGCCTCATCCTCAGCGCGCCGCTCACCTACTGGACCGCCCAGCGGTCTGCCGGACAGCGCGCCCGCCGTCTTGGCGCGCTTGTCTGCCCCTGTGAAATCGCGCCGCCAGACTCCTACCTCGCCTCGCAACACGCGCACGAGGCTTTCCATGCGCTTCAGCCGCAGCGGCTGTCATCCCTTCTGGTCGACCGGAACGCACAGCGCAAACGCGAGTACCTCGTGGACCCCTACTGGCCGCTCGGCCGGTATGACGTGCATGAGCCGCTGGCCCTCGCCCGCGCCAGGGCGGACCGCACCACATCCGTCTACGACTACGTCAATGCGCTTCCCAAGGCCGAGAAGATGGCGCTTCTCAATTCCTGTACGGACCTTCAGGCGCTGAGCTTCCGTTTCATTTCACACCGGCGGCCTGAACCGTCGCGCCGTGACTGGACGGCAAGCGGCTCGGCCACCCAGGCCCGCAATCCGGCCCAGCGTCCGACGGGCAAAGGTGACGGATCGACCTGAGACAGGTCAGGCGTTCTCGAGCGCTTCTGCTTCCGTCGGCACCAACCGGATCAGGTAGTCGAAAGCCGACAGGGCCGCCTTCGCGCCCTCACCCATCGAGATAACGATCTGCTTGTACGGCGTGATGGTCGCATCGCCCGCCGCAAAGACGCCGGGCACCGACGTCTGACCGCGCATGTCGGTGACGATCTCGCCCCGCTCGCTCAGTTCGATGCTTCCGCGCAGCCATTCGGTATTCGGGACAAGACCGATCTGCACGAAAATACCTTCGAGCGCGAGTTCGTGCGCTTCGTCGGTGTTGCGGTTCTTGTAGAGGAGGCCGCTCACTTTCGCCCCGTCGCCAAGAACCCGGGTCGTCAGGGCGGAGGTGATGACCGTAACATTCGGCAGGCTGTACAGCTTGTTCTGAAGAACGGCATCGGCGCGCAGCCTGGTATCGAACTCGATCAGCGTGACGTGCGAGACAATGCCGGCAAGGTCGATGGCCGCTTCAACGCCGGAATTGCCGCCGCCGATGACGGCGACGCGCTTGCCCTTGAACAAGGGGCCATCGCAATGCGGGCAATAGGCGACACCCTTGTTGCGGTATTCGTCTTCGCCCGGAACGCCCATCTGCCGCCAACGCGCGCCGGTCGCGAGAATGATCGTCCGCGATTTCAGGCTGGCGCCGTTTTCAAGCTGGATTTCGTGCATCCCACCTTCCCGGCTGGCCGGAACAAGCCGCGTGGCCGTCTGCAGGTTCATGATGTCCACCTCGTATTCCCGAACATGGGTCTCGAGGGCGGTTGCGAGTCTTGGACCTTCCGTGTGCGGCACGGAGATCAGGTTCTCGATCCCCATCGTGTCCAGCACCTGCCCGCCAAAACGCTCGGCAGCAATGCCGGTGCGAATGCCTTTGCGGGCGGCATAGATCGCCGAAGCGGCGCCGGCAGGACCACCGCCGACAACCAGCACGTCGAAGGGGGCCTTGTCTGCAATTTTCGCCGCCATACGGGTTTCGGCGCCAGCGTCGAGCTTCGCAAGGATCTGCGCCAGCTCCATGCGGCCGGAACCGAAAAGCTCGCCGTTCAGATAAACCGTTGGCACGGCCATCACTTCGCGCGCGTCGACTTCCTGCTTGAACAGGGCGCCGTCGATGGCCGTGTGGTGGACGTTCGGATTCAGCACCGCCAGGAGATTAAGCGCCTGCACGACATCCGGGCAGTTCTGGCAGGAAAGCGAGAAATAGGTCTCGAACCGGAAGTCGCCTTTCAGCTGCTTCGCCTGTTCGATCAGGTCCGCTTCCACCTTGGGCGGGTGCCCGCCAACCTGCAGCAGGGCGAGGACGAGCGAGGTGAATTCGTGCCCGAGGGGCAGGCCCGCGAAGCGAAGGGAGATATCGCTGTCCGGCGTGGTGATCGCGAACGAGGGCACGCGGCCATCGGTGCCGCGCTTCCAGCTGACTTTGTCGGACAGAGCAGAGATTTCTTCGAGCAATTCCTCAAGTTCCCGGCTTGCCTTGCCGTCATCGAGGGCCGCAACCAATTCCACTGGCCGCCGGATATTTTCCATATAGACCTTGAGCTGAGCTTTCAGATTGGCATCCAACATGAGGCATCTCCTGCAGAAAAATGGCCGGCTCCCCGTGGGAGCGCATCGCGCGTGAGAAATTGGAAATCGGAGGAGCTGCCCGGCGGTGTAATTCCGGCCGGGCAGTCCGTCTCAGATCACATCGAAACGATCAGATCTTGCCGACGAGTTCGAGCGAAGGCGCGAGCGTCTTCTCGCCTTCTTCCCATTTCGCAGGGCAGACTTCGCCCGGATGGTTGCGGACGTACTGGGCAGCCTTCACCTTGCGGACGAGTTCGGCGGCGTTACGGCCGACGCCTTCGCAGGTCACTTCGATCACCTGAATGACGCCATCCGGGTCAACAACGAAGGTGCCGCGGTCAGCGAGGCCCATGTCTTCGCGCATATTGTCGAAGTTGCGGGTGATGGTGCCGGTCGGGTCGCCGAGCATGAAGTATTCGATCTTGCCGATGGCCGGCGACGTTTCGTGCCAGGCCTTGTGGCTGAAATGCGTGTCGGTCGAGACAGCGTAGACTTCAACGCCCATGGCTTTCAGCGCGGCGTATTCGGTCTGGAGGTCTTCGAGTTCAGTGGGGCAGACGAACGTGAAGTCGGCCGGGTAGAAGAAGAAAATGGCCCACTTTCCCTTCACATCCGCTTCGGTCACGGAAACGAATTTGCCTTGTTTGAAGGCTTCGGCTTTGAAGGGTTTGATTGCGGTATTGATCAGCGACATTTTGGCTCCGTCGGTATGCGCCTGCCGGGGCCGGTCCGATACCAACCCCCTACGGCTTGCGTCTGAATTTTCGCAGGGCACCAATACGTGATTCTGTTGTCGTTATTCACGATTACTGACCTGCACCGGACGTTTCCTCCGCCACAG
>ERZ795053.2508-NODE-2508-length-22108-cov-15.147372_pt1 | contig 22108 bp, 18 predicted proteins | sample MGYA00375137_ERZ795053 | MGnify/ENA primary metagenome ERZ795053 (study PRJEB30182, sample SAMN05720284) | activated sludge metagenome | isolation source: Anaerobic digester | place: Hong Kong | collected 2014-12-17 ...
GAAGCCATTACGAATATTAAATTGAAAAAAAAAGAGATTGGTTTAATAAACTATTATACACATAACGGCAGATGGGTGCTGAATACTTTTATTCCCGAGTTCAGGTATTCACAATCTGACCTTGCTGAGGGCACTAATTATTTTCAGCTGGGATTGTTTGAGGAATATTTTTTAAAGGATGAGCAGATTGTCATTATAGGCGATTTTGAGGGAGCGAATGATATCCACCACTCCATGGCAGGCCTGATTTCAGGGCCGTTAATACTGGCAAATATTATGAACTCCCTGATGAACAATGATCACGTAATCTCAGTCTGGTACATCGTGCTTTTGTTCATTGTGTTTTTCTACGTTTCCTATCATAGCTTTTACTGTGAGAGCAATGCCGGGCCAGGCAAATCGTTGTGGAATAAATTAATACATCAGATCAGGGATAAAAAAATCTACCTGATATTGCTTCTGTTGGTTTATTTATCTATGCTTGTATTTCATCACTATATTCATATCCTTATCCTGCTGAGTTATTTCGGCCTGATTGAAGGGTATAAACATTACATGCTCAGGCCCGGGAAAAAAGAACAACCGGATTGCTGAACAGCGCTGATGCCATTCTCTTAATCCTGGCTGCAACAGATTTACTGGAATATCCGAAGTAATCGGGCATCAGGTATGTACCTGCCGGAAGAGGACCGGGATCTTTTTCAGATTTACCACTTCCTGAAACATTTTTACTGGGCATATGTTATCCATGCCAAAATACTAATTTTGCGACCCAAAAACCATCCTTATGCTTTGTATTATCCGCCACGAAACCGATCCTTACTTTAACCTGGCCGCTGAAGAATACGTGCTGAAAAACTTCGAACGCGACAGCTTTATGCTCTGGCGCAACGAGCCTGCCATCATCGTGGGCAAGCATCAGAACACCCTGGCTGAAATTAATCAGGATTATGTCAAAGAAAACATGATCAAGGTCGTCAGACGTTTATCGGGAGGCGGAGCGGTATTTCACGATCTGGGCAATCTGAACTTCACCTTTATCGCTTCGGGCGAGAACCATCAACTGGTTGACTTCCGGAAATTCACTCAACCCATTCTGGAAGTACTTCAAAAACTAGATATTGAAGCCAGATTTGAAGGACGCAACGATCTTACAATTGATGGACGGAAATTTTCGGGCAATGCGGAACATGTGCACAAAAACAGGGTATTACACCATGGCACCCTGCTTTTCTCGGCTCAGATGGCCGACCTCTCCAGTGCACTGAAAGTTGATCCGGATAAATTTCAGGACAAAGCGGTGAAATCGGTCAGAAGCCGGGTAACCAATATCAGCGAGCACCTGAAAATACCGCTTACCGTGCTTGAATTCAGGGACCTGGTTCTGAAGCATGTAATGGAAAGCACCCCCGGCGCTGAGCTATACAGTTTTACACAGGATGATATCACCGCCATCAGCAGGCTCAGGGATGAGAAATACATTACCTGGGAATGGAATTTCGGTTATTCGCCGAAATACAACTTCCGGAAAACGGTAAAAACCAACGGCGGTAAACTCGAAGTCACGCTGGAAGTGGTAAACGGAACCATTGAAAAAGCCAGATTCTTCGGGGATTACTTCAACAAGCTTGATCCCTCCGATATCGAACATGCGCTGACAGGCACCCTGCACAACGAAACGGCAATCAGGGAGCGGCTGAATGATTTTGAGATAACGGACTATTTCCTGAAAATAGGCAGGGAGGAGCTGATTACCGCGCTTTTCTGAAAGCGCAGATAAACGCTGAACATTAGTTGTGGCCGATTGTTTAACTCAGGCTTAACATAAAAATCAACCAGGACTAATGGAAGCACAACAGGTATTTGACAGGCTATGGGCCGACTATATTTCGCAGAATCCCGCAGCCAAAAGAGTGTATGACCTCTTTACCACCGAAGGCGAAACCGTTTACAACGATCACATTGCCTTCCGCACATTCAACGATCCCCGCATTAATATTGAAGTCCTGTCTCAGGAATTTCTGAAAGTGGGCTATGAATACAAAGGCTCTTACAATTTTGAGCAGAAAAAGCTAAATGCCAGGCACTTTGAGCATAAAACCTTTAAAGATGCCCCCCGGGTCTTTATCAGCGAGTTGCGTACCGAAGAGTTTTCTCCGTTTCTTCAGGAAGTGGTAAAAGGAATTATTGACGCCATCCCTTCAGGGATGACCGGGAAAAGTGAGTTGATTTACGCCGGCAATCTGTGGGGTACCCCTTCCTTCGAAGTTTACGAAGCCCTGCGCAAAGAATCGGAATACGCTGCCTGGGTTTATGTTTACGGATTCAGGGCCAACCATTTTACTGTTAGTATCAACGGACTAAAAAAGTATGATACCATCCGCAAGGTAAACCAGTTCCTGAAAGACAATGGATTTATCATCAACGCTTCGGGCGGCGAGGTAAAAGGCACCCCCGGAGAGTTGCTCGAACAGTCAAGCATTATGGCAGGTATCCTTCCGGTGAAGTTTAAGGAAGGGACCTTTGAAATTCCCTCCTGTTATTATGAATTTGCCATGAGATACCCGGATTCTGATGGCAAACTTTATTCTGGTTTTATTGCTAAATCAGCGGATAAAATCTTTGAAAGCACCGACTTCTACAAGAAGTAACCTCTTCCACTGAAATTGTGTAACATTGTAAATCCTGGTTGAAAAGCCGGGATTTCTTTTAACAGGACATAAAAAGGATTATGCTTCCAACTACTCAGGCCAGTATCCGGAAATTGCCGGAGGAACTGACCAATTCAGAGATCCGGGGCCACGCATCCTGTCGCGTGGGGCATATTTCAGTTTCTGATGCCTTGACCGGAAGCTGTATTGAGAATCGGCGAATTCCCGAAGAACGCACATTATATGCCAACTCCGGGCATATCCACATCCAACTTTCAAAAAGCCCTGAATACGCTGAGAACGAACTTACAGAAATCATCGCCAGTTCATCCTCTGAATTCATCAACAAAACCAACTTCTGTCAGGGCATGTTCGCCTGGCAGCAAAGTTGCTCTGCTTTCTCCGTTTCAAAATAAGACGTTAAAAAATATGCAACTACATTCTGAAATAACCGGAACACCATAAAATTCATACTTTTGACGAGAAATACCAGGAATTTATCAAAATCCACCAGCAAACCCTAAAACCTGAAACATCAGCATGATCCCGGTTAACAAATGGAATGAACTAAGGTCCAGGCTTAAAGGCGATTTATTTACAGGCGACAGCATGCGGCTTCTCTATGCTACCGATGCTTCGGCCTACCGCGAACTGCCAGCCGGGGTCTGCAGGCCAAAAGACGAGGACGACCTCAGGTTGCTGATTGACTTCGCCGCGAAGATGAAGATACCCCTGATCCCCAGGACTGCGGGTACATCTCTTGCCGGGCAGGTGGTGGGCAGCGGACTGGTGGTGGATGTTTCCAGGTACATGACAGAGGTCATCGAGTTGAATGCGGAAGAGCGTTGGGTCAGGGTTCAGCCCGGTGTGGTGCTTGACGAACTGAATAAGATGGCTGAACCTTACGGACTTTTTTTCGGCCCTGAAACCTCCACCTCAAACCGCTGTATGATCGGCGGCATGGTCGGCAACAACTCCTGTGGCTCCCACTCCCTGGTTTATGGCAGCACCCGCGATCACACCCTCGAAATCAAAGCCCTGCTCAGCGACGGTTCAGAAGCAACCTTCGGCCCCTTAAGCCCGGAAGCCTTTAACCAAAAGTGCTCGCTCGGCAATCTGGAAGGAAAAATCTACCGCTCTGTGCGCGACATGCTGGCGGATCCGGTAAATCAGCAGGAAATCCGTTCGCAGTATCCTGATCCTCAGATTGAAAGAAGAAACACAGGCTATGCGCTCGATCTGCTGCTTGATTCCGAACCTTTCACTCCGGACGCACCACCCTTTAACTTTTGCCGGTTGCTGGCCGGTTCGGAAGGCACCCTGGCATTCAGCACCGAGATCAAACTTAACCTGGTTCCGCTGCCGCCCAAAGAGAAAGCCCTGATCTGCATTCATTGCGAAAATCTGGAAGACGCCTTCAAGGGCAACCTGATCGCCCTCAGGCACAATCCGGTTGCCGTGGAACTGATCGACAACTACATTCTGGAGCGCACCAAAGACAACATTGAACAGCGTAAAAACCGGTTTTTCATCCAGGGTGAGCCGGCCGCCATCCTGGTGGTGGAACTGGCGCTTGAATCCCGCGAAGCCATAGACAGCCTGGCTGCAGCACTTGAAGCCGATATGCGTAAGGAAGGTTACGGATATCATTTTCCGGTGGTTTACGGCAATGACATAAATAAAGTGTGGGCCCTTCGGAAAGCCGGGCTGGGACTGCTCTCCAACGTCCCGGGTGATGCAAAACCGGTGGCCGTGATCGAAGATACCGCGGTAAATCCGGCCGTGCTGCCCGATTATATGGTCGACTTCAGGCTTATGCTTGAAAAACTGGGACTTGATTGCGTGTTTTACGCCCATATTGCCACCGGCGAGTTGCATCTTCGCCCGGTGCTGAACCTCAAGGACCCTGGAGATGTGGAAATGTTTCATACCGTTGCCCTTGAAACGGCTAAACTGGTAAAAAAATACCGGGGTTCACTCAGCGGCGAACATGGTGACGGCCGTCTGCGCGGAGAGTTTATCCCGCTGATGCTGGGGGAACACAATTACCAATTGCTTAAGGAAGTCAAACAAACATGGGATCCGCATGGCATCTTCAATCCGGGAAAGATTACCGACACCCCGCGGATGAATACCAGCCTTCGCTATGAATCAGGGCAGGTCACCAGGGAAATTGACACCATTCTTGACTTTTCAGCCAATCAGGGCATACTGCGCGCGGCCGAACAATGCAACGGCTCTGGCGATTGCCGCAAATCGGAGATATTTGCCGGCACCATGTGCCCCAGTTATCAGGCCACCCGCGACGAAACCGCCACCACCCGCGCCAGGGCCAATATCCTCAGGGAGTTTCTGACGCGCAGCAACAAAGAAAACCCCTTCGACCACCGGGAGATCTATGAAATTATGGATCTGTGCCTGTCGTGCAAAGGGTGTAAATCGGAATGCCCTTCCAATGTGGATATAGCCAAATACAAAGCGGAATTTCTTCAGCATTATTACGATGCCAACGGTATTCCGCTGCGTACCCGAATGATCGCATACATCACTGCTTTCAACAGGCTTGGAAGCCTGGTTCCCGGAATTTATAATTTCTTCCTGAAGAATCCCGCTTTATCGGGAATGCTTAAAAAAGCACTTGGTTTTGCTCCCCAAAGGTCCATCCCATTGCTTTACAAGACTACGCTCAGGGCCTGGCAGCGGAAGAACAGGAATAATCCGGCCGATGGACGGCTGGTTTATCTTTTTGCTGATGAATTCACAAATTACAACGATGTAGAGGTCGGCATCAGCGCCATCCGCGCCTTAAACAGACTGGGTTACAAGGTCGAAATTCCGGAACACACCGAAAGCGGACGCACATTTCTGAGCAAAGGCCTTTTGCGCAAAGCCAGGAAACTGGCAGAGAAAAATATTACATTGCTTTCACCGGTCATCTCCGCTGAAACCCCGCTGATCGGAATAGAACCCTCCGCTATTCTGACATTCAGGGATGAATATCCTGACCTGACAACCGGAGCGACAAAGGAAAAAGCTAAAGCCCTGGGTGCAAACTGCCTGCTGTTTGAGGACTTCATCATGCAGGAATTCAACGCCGGCCGCATCAGCAAAACGGCATTTACAACCTCTGCAGAGAAAATCAGGCTGCACGGACACTGTCACCAGAAATCCCTGGCCGGCACGGCATCCACCAAACTGATGCTTACGTTGCCCGAAAATTACCGGGTTGAAGAAATCAAATCGGGATGCTGCGGCATGGCCGGCTCTTTTGGATATGAGGCTGAGCATTATGAAGTTTCGATGAAAGTCGGAGAGCTGGTATTGTTTCCCGAGGTGCGCAAAACAGACGCGAAGACCATCATTGCTGCCCCCGGCACAAGCTGCCGCCACCAGATCAGCGATGGTACCGGCCGTAAAGCACTGCACCCGGTTGAGATATTCTGTGAAAGTATTCTTTAGGGAAAATCATATCTCCTGATGCCGGTGGACAGGCGCAAAGTCCGCAACTCCCGGCATTTGATGTACATAACCGGTAACCGGTTGATTCGATAAATCCAGCCCTGGCACATACAGGCAGATGCTATTACGCTGACTGCGGAAATGAAATTCAGTGCCGGACCGGTTAAGTTCACGGGTATACATCTGTTTTCGGCAGCGGTTATATGCTCCGTTACCTTCCCAGTTCATGCAGCAAGTCCTTTATATCCTTCCAGACAGGATATAAGCGTATTTTCCAGAGCCTTTATCCCGGAAACCCTGCCACGACCATTGCACTCCAGTAAACACCCTGAACAATCATCAACTTTTCATTGAAAATCGAAATCAACAATTTATCAATCAAGGTCAGACGGTTGATGACGTCGTGAAGAAGGTTCAGCCTGTGTTCCGTTTCAATTTTCTCCGGAATCCGGTCATCCTGCAGAAGGTCAGTAATTTCAAGCTGATGCAGTGAAAGTAAAAATGCCAAGCGCCGGTTTTCGTTCATACTTTTGCTTAAGCAGGTGATGGCCATGCGAAGCACTTTTCTGAAACCGGGTGACAGTAAGGCTAGATTTCAATAAAGATATTCAAGGTCATCCAATAACTATGTCGCGGACTACTGCTTATAAATGAATTAAGCCTGTAATCAGGGCCTGTTTCTATTTTAAAGTTGTCGGTTATATCATAACCCAGCAACGGCACCAATCTTATTTCAAGATCGTAGTCCTTTGCCTGAAAACTATTTATATATTCATTACTTACTTTTACATAAAATTCTCCGGGGTCAACCGATTCGCCGTTTAAAGGCAATTCCGACGAAATCCGGTACCGGACCCTGATTTCAGGTTTTTCACTTTCCGAAAAAGTCTGATCACTCATAAACCGGTGCGCCAGACGAAATGCCGCAAACTTTTGGACAATAATAAAATGTTGTATAAAGCGGTGAGATATCTCACCGTCTTCAATCCTCATCAGGTATCCGCCTGCAATTCTTGAATTCAACCCGACCTTTTTAGCTGCTATCAGGGATAAGTCGGTAAGCACATACCTGTATTCGTTTACTGCGTCTCCGTTCACTGTACCGCTCTTAAAAAGCTGCCGCGATTCTGCTTTCGCATTAAGTGACCAGTTGTTTTTCAGCGCACTGTTTAAATTCAGTGATGGCATTATACCAAACCGATAGGTAGCCTGTGCAAATACAGCACTCTTGCCCTGCATAAGCACAACTAAAATGATAAATAACAAGGCTTTAGTATTCAAGGTGGCTGCTGTTTTTAAAAACTATTTCTGAAACGGAGATCAATTTGCCCTTATCATCAAACAGATATTCGAAAAGTCCGGCCTGCTTTTCCGGGCTGCATTTAATAATAAGTTCATAGTTAATTGTAATGGATGGATTAAGGATATTCATGGTTAATCCGGAAAGCAGATCAGACTCACTACCCGTGTATTGCCGCTGGACTTTTACGATGCTGAATTTTTTACAATCTGTATTGAGTTGCAGATAAACCGATTCTTTCAGTTCAGGCTGCAGTTCATTCAGGTCAGTTTCAATTTCAACGTCCTCAATATTTCCGCCTGCATCAAATTCTATACTATACCGGGCTTGATTAAGGCTGAATTTCGCCTCGAAACTTGTGGCGGTGAGACTTTCTTCCTTATACCACTTTACCTTAGACTGTATTTTCAGGGAATCAATAAACAGCCGGGCTTTATCCGGAACCTGGCCTGGTTTAATACGGCTTTCCTTTTCAAATTTAGCCTGGGCAAACAAACTGCCTGTAAGGCCAAAAGCTATCAGCAACAGTATAAAAGTCAGTTTATTCATCCGTTTATTTGTATTTAGCAAGGTGTGAAACAAACCGTCCGGCCGCTTAATTTGTTCATTAACACCTGTTAATTCTATATCCGGGTGCAATGGCCTGATGTGCCATTACAGAAATAGTACAGGACTATTGATTGTGGGACCTATTGGACAAGATATCATTATTTTACTGAAATCAACCATCTAGATTCAGACCGCATACCCTTGAAAAATATCAGGTTTCGATTCATTTACCGGAGCGGATCGATAATTATATTCATTGACATTATTTAATTTTTCAGCTAAACTTATTCAATATCCGCGAATCTCTTCCAGCTTCCCTACTCATAAAAATGTAAACTCAGGTAAGATTAATGATAGAAGATTCAATCATTCACAAAGCACTTAAGCTGTTATTCAATTTTATCAAACTAATATACAGAGGATTGAGTTAAAAACTTTAAGGTTTCTGAATTGTTATTTATATTGAATCCTTATAATCACAATTAAATCCCTCAAACCATGAAAAAAACCTACTACTTAATTTCAATACCTGTAGCCTTGCTCCTGCTCGGACTTACCCAGTCCTTTTCGGGGGGAGAGCATGGAACCAGGACCCCAACCGGGGCTCCAGCGGGTCATACCGGATCACCGGGTGACGGCCAGAACTGCACGGTCTGCCATGGAGGTGCCGCTACCCAGGTCAGCGGTATTCTTAATTCCGATGTGCCCGCATCAGGATACCTTGCCGGACAAACCTATAACTTTACAGTTACCCTTTCGGGAACAGGCCGTAAAGGCTTTCAGGCAAGCCCGCAAAACCAGGCCGGTGATCAGCTTGGCACACTCACTGCAGGAAGCGGAAATAAGCTGGTAGGATTCAACAATAAATATGTTACCCATTCGGCTGCACAGAATACGCAGACGGCAACCTGGAACTTCCAGTGGACAGCCCCGGCGGTTCCCGGGACAGGAGACGTTACCATGTACATTGCAGGCGTAATTTCTCAGCCAAATGTCAGGCTGTCATCCCTCCTCCTGAATGAGAATTATTCGGTGGGAATCGGCGAAAGGCAGGCAGGAATCTCACGCATATATCCAAATCCAGGCTCAGCGTCGGTTTACCTGGATTTAGACCTGGATAAACCAGGAGTCGTCAAAGCTGAAATCTACACCCTCTCAGGCCGTTATACCGGCGCCGGGATTGAACAAACCAACGGTAGCGGCAGCAGCAGCCTCGTGCTGAACCATCAGCTTCCGCAGGGCACATATATCCTGAGGATTTATACCCCCGACGGACTTGCAAACCGAAAAATTGTCGTGCTGTAACAACAGACATTTTATTTATTCCGGCGGCCATTTTCAGCAATGAATCTGGCCGTTTTTTATTTAAAATCCTTTCCGATCAGCCTGAATTACAGGGCCTAATCTAATTTACCCGCTGATCTTAAAAAAACTATAGGAAACATCCACAAAAAAAAGTCTGGTTCCTGTATACTTAAATAATAATTTTATTAAGTTTACATCCTAAATCAAGATTCTATATCAATTCAGGTCATTCCAAATTTTTTAAATTCAAATCCTGGCCAATGACAAGTATCATTAAGAATGTAATATTGCTTTTGCTGACTTTTCCGACATCTTTTGTCTGTGCGCAAACCATTACCGGCGTAGTAAGAAGTGCCGACGACGGGCAGACACTTCCGGGGGTAAGCATATTGATCAAAGGCACAACTCAGGGCACTGCCACCGATGTGAATGGCCGGTACAACATCGAAGTGCCGGGGAAGCAGACCGTGCTGGTATTCAGTTTTATCGGCTACAGCACCGCCGAGCTTCAGGTAGGTAGCCGCACCACTATTGATGTTTCACTTGTACCGGAAGCCAGGAGGCTTGAAGAAGTGGTGGTGACTGCCCTAGGGGTTAAACGGGAGAAAAGGGAGATCGGCTATTCATCAGAAAAGATGAATACCGACGAAATCCTGCGTTCATCAACGCCCAATGTAATCGGAGCCCTGGCAGGCCGGAGCGCAGGGGTGCAGATATCGCAGGGCGACGGCGTTGAAGGCGGTTCCACACGCATTGTAATCCGAGGCAACAACAACCTCGCCCGCAATAACCAACCCCTGATTGTGGTTGACAATGTTCCGCTTGACAATAATCCGGGGCTTGACAATATCGGCCGGGGCGTGGACTGGGGAAATGGAATAGCCGATATCAACCCGTTTGATATTGAAGACTATACAGTTCTTAAAGGCGGAGCCGCTTCGGCGCTTTATGGCGAACGCGGAGCCAACGGAGTCATACTCATTACCACCAAAAGGGGCAAAAAGCAACAGGGTTTGGGTGTTACCTATAATTACACCGTCAAAATGAGCGACCCTTACCGTTACCGAGAAGTGCAGAACAAATACGGTCACGGCGGGCCCGTTTCCCTCACCGAACCAGTTTTTCCGGTGGATGAAAACGGAACCCTGCTCTACCCCGGGATATATGGCAACGACCAGCTGATCCTGGATCAGGACGGGACAACCTCCACCACCTCGCAGGAATTCGGGTATTATGGCTCTGCCGTTTCATGGGGACCTGAAATGAAAGGACAACTGATCAAATGGTGGGACGGCGAAATGCGCAATTACACTCCCCAGCCGGATAACCTCTCAATGCCTTTCAGGCAGGGCATCACCCAAACGCATAATGTTTCGGTGCAGGGAGGCAATGACAAGGGAACCATCCGGCTTTCGATGACAAACCAGGACCACACCCCCATCATCAACAACAGCAATTACAACCGCACCACCATTAATTTCGGGACAAACATCAAGATATCAGAGAAGCTCAGGGCCGATGCAACGCTTACTTACGTGAAATTCAAACGCAAAAACAGTCCCATGATCGGCGAAGACGGCAACTCTTTCAGCAAAGGCTTTCTCTATTCATGGCCGCGCAGCTACCAGGGTATCGACCGGGATACATACCAGATGCCTGACGGATCGCGCAACCTGCTTGACGACTATCCCTTTTTGTATGTGGACCGGTATATCTGGTGGAATTATTACAACAACAATACATGGCAGGACCGCGACAAATATACCGGGGCGGTTGCCCTTACCTGGGACATCACTCCCTGGCTGAACGCCACCGGCCGTATAGGAAGAGATTATACGGTGAAACAATTTACCTCAAAGAATAAACCCGTTGATTTCATTGGAATGCTCGGTGGCGGCTACAGCAACAGCCTTGCCAGGAATACAAACGACAATATGGAGGTGCTGCTCACCGCCGAAAAGAAGGAAATCCTGGGTTCAGGAATCAATGTAAGGCTGAGTGCCGGCAGCAGCCGATGGGACTACAATGCATACGGCATTGCAGGAAAATCGGGCACCTGGTACTACCCCAACATGTATACTTTTTTCAACTTTACCGATTACATCTTCGAAACCGATGACGACGGAAACACCATGGTGATCAATCCTGGCAGCGGTAATGCCGGAGCGCAACTGATCCCTTCCGAAACCATCCTCAGGCAGCGTACAAATTCTGTGTTCTCCTTCCTGAACCTGTCATACAAAAACTATCTGTTTCTGGAATTAACAGGTCGTAATGACTGGTCGTCAACCCTGCCTTCAAACAATAACTCCTACTTTTATCCATCAGCATCACTCAGTTTTATCGCCAGTGAAGCGTTCAGATTTGAAAATAAACTCCCCTGGCTCAACTTCATGAAAATAAGGGGAGGCATTGCACAAACGGCCAGTCCTGCCATGGCCTATCAGAAGAATTTTTACTACAACAGCAGCCTTTTTGGCGGACAGCAAGCCAGTTTTCTGCCGGATGTAATCCCGCCGTTTGAATTGAAACCTCAGTTCGTTACCGGATATGAGTCAGGCGTTACCCTGGGTCTCTTCGACAACCGCATTGATGTAGATTTTACCTGGTACTATCAGTATTCCTTTGACCAGATTCTCAGCCTGCCTGTTCCTGTGAGTTCGGGCTCCTACAATATAACCATCAACCGGGGCGAGCTATCCAACAAAGGATTTGAAATTATACTCAATACCGTTCCCCTTCAGACCCGGAGTTTTATTCTGAAAGCCGGCCTGAACCTTGCGCGTAACCGTAACCGTATCCTCAGCCTTGGCGGATATTCCGACACCTATCATCTGGCCGATATCTGGGGTCTGAACGGGCCCGCGATGGAACTTTACGAAGGCAGTGAATACGGCACCATTACCGGATATGATTATGTATATGATGCCAACGGCAACCGTATCCTGAACGATGCAGGCACCCATTACAAAATCACCGACACCCGCGTGCCCATCGGCAATGCCTCGCCGGACTTTATCGGTGGCTTTACTACTGAATGGATATTCAGGAATATCAAAATCAGCACCCTTATTGATACAAAATGGGGCGGTGATATCTACTGCGGTTCATGGGTGATTTCACAGCAGACCGGACAAAGCCCGTCAACGCTGCTGGAACGCGACGGAGGCGGCCTCCCGTATACTGATCCCGACGGGATTACACGAAATGTCGGGGTTGTGCTGGAAGGGGTCTATGAAGACGGAACCGTTAATGACAAGGTTGTTCATTATTACTATAAATACCTTCCCAATGCGGGTGGATGGGGCAAATTCGTCTCTACGCCGGGCATACTGGAGAATACCTGGGTAAAAATGCGCGAAATCTCTGTAAGCTACTCCCTGCCGGCTTCCATATTGAAGAAAACCAGGGTTTTCCAAAGCCTTACCCTTTCGGTGACCGGCCGCGACCTTTTCTACATCTATACCACACTGCCTGATAATATCAATCCGGAAGGGATTATGGGGTCAGGAAATGCCCAGGGTTTTGAATGGGCATCATTCCCGGGAGTAAGGTCATTTACATTTGGCGCCAGCGCTACCTTCTGAACCTGGCAGATAAAGTACGGAATCAGGATACAATTCAAAGGGGAAATCCTAAATCAAGAAAAAACTTCAATATGAAACTCAAATATTTTCTACTCTTCTTAAGCTCAGTTCTTATGCTGGCTTCCTGCCGGAAGGACTTCGAAGAGATTGACAACAATCCGCAGGGATTCACCACGGCAAGTGACGGCTCCTTATTCAACGGTATAATTCAGTCGCTCTTGCCAACCTGGAACGAACAATTCTACATCAACAACGAAATATTGTATGCCCAGACCCAGCAGGCGGCACTGACCAAATCGGCATGGGGTAATTTTACCCTTGGCACTGAGGATATGTGGTCGAACTATTACAAAACCCTGCCTGCCATCAGGGAACTGGAAAAAAGGATTGCCACTTATCCGGAGACGCCGGCCACCACCAACATGAAGGCCATGCTATTGATCGTCAGAGCATATAAGACATTTAAGCTGACAGACATATTCGGCGACATTCCATATTCCGGGGCAGGCTACGGATACCAGGACCTTGGCAAACTTTACCCGGTTTACGATGATCAGCGCGACATATATTTGTCGTTGCTCGACGACCTTGCCTGGGCAGCCGAAAACATCAATGACACCGCAGCAATCGCTGAGCCATTCACCACCTTTGCCAACTTCGACAAGCTGTTTAACGGCAGGCGCGAGATGTGGCGCAAATTCGCCAATTCGCTCAGGCTGCGCCATGCCATGCGCATGGCAGAAAAGGAGCCTCAGCTGGCTTCAGCCATTATTGGCGATATCATTGAAAACAATCTGCCGGTAATTTACGGATATGATTTCATCACCCCTGTGCTGGAAAGCGCCTGCATCTGGCCCGGGGCCAACGGCTTCTCAAACGAAAGTGTAAGCTGGTCGTTTCGCGAGCACAATGGCCTCCGGATGGGATCAAACATCTGGCATCAGTTCTCCAATACAGATGATCCCGCCGGTTCCGGCATTTTTGATCCCCGGGCTTACATTTTCTTCGAAGGCGATCAAAATGAGCAGTGGATCCCTTTTCCTCAGATTCCGGACCAGGGAACACCGTCGGCCCAGGGAATTCCTTATGGCAGCCACCGCGACGATATGGGAAACTATCATATCAAAAACAACGTCAACTACTCCCCTTTCAATTTCTTCATCATAGCCGACGAAAACAATATGCCGGTTATTCTGATGACGGGTGCAGAAGTGCATTTCATCAAAGCAGAAGCATACTTCAGGGGCATCGGGGTTGCCGAAGATAAATCGGCTGCCGACATTGAATACATGAATGGAATAAATGCTTCAGTTGAATGGTGGATGAATCTGGCTGACCGCTTAAGATTGCCAATCTCCGGGGTGAAGTTTACCGATAAAATCACCATTCCGCAAAACCTGAATGCAGCTTCTGTACTGATGAAATTCGGCTCCTGGAATGCCACCAGCGAGGAGGAAAAACTTCGCTTTATATACACCCAGCGCTGGATTGATGCATTCAGGCAGCCCTGGGAAGCATACGCTGAAGCACGGCGCACCGGCATGACGCCCAGGGAAGGTGATCCGATTGCACACTTCAGAATGCCTTATCCCCCATCCGAAAACCAGTACAATGCAGCCAACCTGAATGAAGCACGACTGAAACAGGGAGGTGACGAACCGGGCATTAAGATGTGGTGGATTCCCGAAAGGTAAACGCTTAAAAGAAAAACCATCAATATCAACACAACCAAAATCCTGAGACATGAAAAACAATTACCTGAAACTAACCCTGATGACGATGGCCCTGCTGTTTACGGCACTTTCCGGCCTCAGGGCACAAACGAACCAGTACCTGCACTATGATTGTTCCAACCTTGATTATGTGGTACTTGAAAACGGTTCCCAGTACATTGCCAATAAACCCGGAATTACCATCGCCGGATGGTTTTACGACGATCAGCTTGGCTACGGACAAGGACTGATGGGCTTCAGGGGCACGCAGGGTTTCTACATGATCCAGCTTGCTGACGGTAAGGTGGAATGCCGTTTCCAGAACTCTGCCGGTACCCTTTTCGAATATGTAGCCCCGGCCAACACCGTGATTCCGCAGGTGTGGCAGCATTTTGCCTGGATTTACGACGGGAGTGCAATAAAACTGTATGTAAACGGAATCCTGAAAGGCAGCAAAGCCGCCAGTGGAACATTTACCGCTACAAATATTGCGTTCTCCATTGGACGCAGCATTCTGGCCGGACTCGACTTTTACTGGTGCGGCCGCACCGACGAGGTAAGTGTTTGGTCAAAAGCCCTTACCCAGGAAGAGATTCAGGATATGATGGACAACGAACTCACCGGACAGGAACCGGGACTGGAAATGTATTACAAATTTAACCAGGGCGTTCCCGGAGGTGACAACACTTCCATTACCAAACTCACTTCTGAGGTTGATTCCCCTGACCGGGATGCCGATCTGATCAACTTCAGGCTAACCGGGGAAACTTCTAACTTCAACGGAACCCTTGATCCTACCTACCAGGCCATTTCCTTCCCCCCTGTTCCGAATAAACTGAACAGCGAGCCCCCTTTCGCCATTGAAGCAACAGCCACCTCCGGATTACCGGTTTATTTTAATATTCTTTCAGGCCCGGCCACCGTGGAAGGTAATATCATCACACTGACCGGAGCACCCGGTCTTGTTGAAGTGGAGGCCACCCAGCCCGGAGGCGGTCAGTACAATCCCGCCGAACCGGTAATTCAGCGCTTTCATGTGCTCGACCCGCAGACCCATCTCCCCGACATTGACATACGTAATCCGTTACCGGGAAATGTATATGTGCCGGTGCTCTCGCCCATTCAACTGGCAGCCGTTTCTACCATTGATTTTCCGGAACTGTTTTCTGTAGCGTGGGTTAAATTCAGAATTAACGGCCAGACCGTTGATGCCCAGAACTTCTGGAACGGTCATTTTACCGGATGGTGGACGCCTCCCGGATACGGCAACCATACCATTGAAGTGCTTTCAGCCAACAATTTCGGCGCAGTAAAGACCGAAACCATGAGCATAAGCATTCAGCCGGCCGCAACCAATGCTTCGGTACAGGCTTTCAAGGATATCTGGCTCAATCCCACGCAGATCACCCAAACAGCTGAAGCCAATCTGCCCTCATTCCTGGGTGCATATGATCAGATCATCGCGACCCTCAATGTACACTGCCCCACGGGCGGCTGCGGCGCCTGGGACCGCGTGGCCTATTTCGAAGCGCAGGACAAGGAAGGCAACTGGGTGGAGATTATCCGCTACATCACTCCTTACGGAGTGGCCTGTTCCCACTCTATCGACCTTACTGATTACATGAGTATACTGCAGGGAAAAACGGCTTTCAGGGCAACCTGTCCGACCCTGGACAACGGGTTTCTGTATGACCTCACCCTCGACTACCGTTCCGGCACCCCTGCATATCTCTACAGCAGGGTGAAAGAAGTCTGGCGCGAAATATTCCCCTTCGGTGATTATGCCAACCTGCAACCGGTTACCGATTTTCAGTATGAATATCCTGAGAATACGGTTGGCTCGAGGCTTAAACTGGTTTCGACCGGACATGGATGGGGCGACCTCAATACCAGCAATGCCGCGGAATTTTACAATGCAACCCACGACATTTATGTTAACGGAGCAAAAAAGTATTCCCAGATAAACTGGAACACCTGCAATCCGAATCCCGATGGTTGTCAGCCGCAGAATGGCACATGGTACCACAACCGCGCCGGATGGTGTCCGGGAAGTATCGCGCCCTGGTTCAATTTCAGCCTGGATGAATATGTGAATGCAGGGAATGTTACCCTCGGATATAAATTCTTCGAAAATTACGTGGATTATTGCCACCCGAACCATCCGGACTGTCAGACCGGTGTTACCTGCTCCGATTGCAACGATGGTTTTAACCCGGTGCTTGATGTTGCCAGCTACGTGATTTCATACGCTACCAGCCCTATGATTGTTGTAAAATCAGAGCCCAAACCCGTTGCAGAAAATGCATTGCTGGTTTTCCCGAATCCTTCAAACGGCATCTTCGAAATTTCCCTCGAAAAAACCATCAATCTGAAGAACGGCGAAATTATCATCTATGACAATATGAGCCGCCCGATCAGGTTTATTCCGTGGAATGGCGACACCTTCACCCTCGATTTGAGCGCCCATGGCAGCGGGATGTATTTTTTGCAGGTGGTCAGCCCCGGATTTTCAGAGGTGAAAAAGATTGTAATTAAGTAAGACTGACCGGCCGGAAGTGCATAAGGCTGGCCGGCAAAAGCATTTATTTATATCTAATGATTAAAGGTCTGGCAAGTTCTGTGATATCTTGCCAGACCTTTTCATTTTAACCAAACATAAATTCAATTTAACTACATGCATCAAGTATAAATGCAGTTGCATTCCCGGAGCGCCGAAAACCAATAAACCGGATAAATTCAGGCATATCTCCGTCGGCCTGATAAACACTATAAGCTTATTGCCCGGTTCAACTTACCTGATGTACAAGGTTGGTGCTTCGGGGCCCAGGGGCAGGTCGAGCATTACCCAGCCGACCAGCAGGGCGGTCCAGAAAATGGTGAACACGATGGTATAGGGCAACATGGTTGAGATCAGGGTTCCCAGTCCGGAGTTTTTCTGATACTTTTCGAAGTAAATGATGATCAACGCAAAAAAGCTCATCATGGGAGAAATGATGTTGGTAACCGAATCGCCCACCCTGAAGATCGCTTGTGAAAGCTCGGGAGAATAACCGAGCAACATGAACATCGGAATGAAAACCGGCCCCATAATGGCCCATTTGGCCGAAGCGCTGCCCATAAACAGGTTAATAAACCCCGATAATAAGATAAACAGGATGATAAGAGGAATGAGACCAAGCTGAGCTTCCTGCAAAAATGATGCTCCCTGCACGGCAATTACGAGACCCAGATTGCTCCATTTGAAATAGGCTACAAATTGTGCAGCAAAAAATACCAGAACCAGAAAAGCTGCGAGTGTTTTAAAACTATCTGACATGCCTTTAACAACATCGGTATCATTTTTAAATTTGCCAGTAATTGCTCCGTAAACAATACCCAGGCTTGCAGCCATAAAAAATAAAAATGCAATGAATCCCTTTATCAAAGGCGAATGCAGTATGGTATTATCTGTTCCCCTTAAAAATCCCTGATCAGGAATCAACCCTGCAGCAAATAATGCAACCCAGGCCAGGGCAGTAATCATAACCCAGCGCAGTGCTTTGCGTTCAACCGGAGATAGTCTCTCCATATTTTCTCTGGGAACATCGCCGGTGTATGTACCTAACCTTGGCTCAACAAACCTTTCTGTTACCCAGGTGCCTGCTATGGAAATAACAAAAGTTGATGCAACCATAAAATAATAATTGGCAGTAGGCATTACATAGTAATCAGGGTCAAGAATTCTTGCGGCCTCAGTGGATAATCCTGCCAGCAGGGGGTCTATGGTTCCAATGAAAAGGTTAGCACTAAAGCCTCCCGAAACACCGGCAAAGGCAGCTGCCATTCCAGCAACCGGATGGCGGCCCACCGAATGAAAAATAACGCCTGCCATTGGAATTAAAAGAACATAGCCAAGGTCACTGGCTACATTGGAAACTATTCCGGAAAAAACAAGTACGAAAGTGAGTAATTTTTTGGGTGATTTCAGCACAAGCAAGCGAATAACAGCACCTACCAGACCGCTGCTCTCAGCAATCCCAATGCCAAGCAGCGCAACCATAACAATTCCCAGCGGCGCAAAACCTGTATAGTTCGTTACCATTTCAAGTACAATGCGCCGGAAACCTTCGTTCGACAATAAATTATGCACCTGAATCACTTCTCCTGTTGCCGGATGAGATGCCTGCCAACCTAACATCTCTCCAATCCAGGAAAGAATTAAAACACCAACAGCAAAACTGGCAAATAATGTGGCAGGATTAGGCAAGGCATTGCCTCCCTTTTCAACAAGATTTAAAAATCGGCTTAAAACAGTAGATTTAGAGTTGGTCGTCATTGTGGCCAGCTTATTAAAAATAAATCAGAGTTCCGGGGAATAAAATTTGAATTCGGGCAGCAAAAATAGTGAAACCCATGACATATATTAACAATATATACCTTGAGGTGTTCAATCATGGAAATGGATTTCACACCTGGTCTGTTCGCAAACCGGGAGAGTCTGAATGCCTTGTATTTAGCAAACCTGCAAAGGTGTTTTTATTCGGGCTGACGATGAGGCTTATTACTGCTGTTGATAATATTATACCTGATTCCAAGAAAAAGCATCCCCTCATAGCCTTTGACATCCAGACTGTAGGGCGCCCCTCCGGGTGAAAACCGATTGACTTTATACTTGAAGGAAAGATCAGAATTCTGCTGCCACGCCAGATTGATCATGTATTGGTCCATCATCAGAAATCCAATCCCCAACCTGCCATACCAACCCAACTGAAAAAGAGACCTGCTGTTCAGATAATCTTCAGTGACTGCGTCCGGATTATATTCCAGCAGGTAACTGCCTGATAAACCAGCTGCAGGTAAAATCTGCAGTTTCCGTCCCAGGCATAACTCAAGCCCGGCCGGGAGCCGAAGATATTTGAATGAGGCTTCATCATCATCTATTGAATAAAAAGCAAGCCCTGCGTTTAATCTGAATAAAGCCTGCACCGGCCGGGAATAATAACTCAGACCAATGCTGGACACATCAGGCTTCGTATCATCAACCGGCAGAACAAAGATGCCACCGGCGTATCCGGTCGCTGATTGTCCAAAGCCCTGTTCTATTGCAAAAGCGCTTTCCTGCGCATACGCTGCGTGCGTCCTGAATACAAACACAAATATAATTCCTACGGCAATATAAGTTTTAAACTGCATGGACCTTACGCTGATGAGAAGACCGGGTTCATCGGTATCAGTGATTTGAATAATCAAATATACTTAAGTTTCCCATCTTTAAACAGCATTTCCATCCTGTATAATATTACAAAAGCGACTTTTTATGATAAACATTTAGCTACGCTTTTAAAGAGCAGGCGCATCCGCTTAAGCATATGTAATACCTTCCCCTGGCTTGAAATGACTACCTGAAAACCCGGACCGGCGAATATTTGAATTTGAAAACTCATGACGTAAAGCATTAATTAAGGAATTTTGAATTTATTTTCTGGCAACAATTAAAAATCTGTCATAAATTTGACATTTACCGCACAAAATCTTACAAAGATGAAACACACCGCCCTCCTGCTTATCATTGCTTTCACGGCCTTTTATTGTCCGGGCCAGATACCCGGCTCGCTCGATTTTTCGTTTGGAAATTGGGGTAAAAGCCTGACAGACCTTGATTCTAGACGCAATTCCGGCGAAGTAATTGAAATTGCACCTGACGGCGGCCTGATAATTTGCGGAACAAACGGTTATGCCAATGAACCCAACGATTGCTTGCTGATCAAGCTGACATCTGGCGGCGAACCAGATATATCCTTTGGCAACCAGGGAGCTGTTTCATTTGATTTTGGAGGTGAGAACAGCCAGTGTTTCGATCTGGAAATTCTTACGGATGGAAGAATTCTTGTGGCCGGCGTATGCTGGGACGGGGATAATCAGAACATCGGGCTGGCAAAATTTACTGCCGCCGGACAACCCGATCCAACCTTTGGTTATGGAGGAACGCTTATGGTTAACCTGGGAAAACATGAATATGCCTCCTCAATACTTAAATTACCGAACAACAAATTTTTGATTACAGGCCCCATCAGTGAACCAAATGAACGTGACGACCTGTTTATTATGCGGTTTCTTTCCAATGGATCCACGGATAGCGGTTTTGGCACCAATGGCTATACGGTGATTGATCTCAACAACAACTCATACGATATTCCGCGTGGTATCGCCATGCACAACAACAAGTACCTGATCTGTGCAGCTGCTTTCGGCCAATCCTACGATGCCATCGTACTCACAAGGTTCAATACCGATGGCACACCGGATCCTGCTTTCGGGGTAAATGGCAAATCTGTAATAGATGGTTTGAATATAATGGATATGATCGTTGAAAGGAGCACGCAGCTTGCCATAGATCAGCAAAACCGGATAGTGGTAGCAAGCCGGTTCCAGGGCATCACGGATACAGATGGCATGTTGTTGCGTTTTCTTTCAAACGGATACCCTGACAACAGTTTCGGTGAATCCGGATTAAAGATTTATACAATAGAAGAAGACAATGCATTCATGGCTGTCGGCATTCAGGATGACGGTAAAATCCTGGCTGCCGGATACAGCTGGGACGGAAATGATCTCAATACTTTTCTGCTCCGTGCACTTGAAGACGGAACACCTGACCCCGGGTTTCACATGGGCCAGGGCTACGCAATCCATGAATTGAGCGCAGGAGGGTATATGCATGATATGGCCAACAGTATGGTACTGCCATCCGCCACCAAAGTATTACTGGCCGGTTATGCCGATACCCAAAATAATCATGCCGATGTTGCCGTTTCAAAATACCATCTCGGCATCGTGACAGGCATCAATGAACAACTCCATTCCAAAGAAATTTCGATTTCAGCCGATCCGTCAGATTCCCGCATACTGCTGATTCATGGACTACCTCACAACATGACCTTTCAGGCCGGACTTTATAATATCAGCGGGCAGACTGTTTTTTCGCAACCGCTGCAGTCGGATCAGGCAAATGAGGTCCGTTTGCAGTTACCTTCAGCTTGCCGGCCGGGCATCTACCTGCTGTCAGTCGGGAACGATAAGTTTTCCGGATTTGGTAAGATTGCTATTTTATAAAAGGATTTCTTCTTTCCGGATTATTGACCAAAGGAGTCTGATAACCAATGGGTTCACGATTAATGCGACCCATCCCTTTACTATTTCCGCTTTAATCCATCAGGATTCCATTTTTTTTCAATAATAATGCAGATAAGAAACCAGCCCGGTGCTACTTTCACTGAAACCAGATTCATAAAAGCAAAGACTTCTTTTAATAAAATTTAAGTAGGTTTGTCCTTTGAAGCAGGTTAATATTCCGGCTGATTTCCACCGTTGAAAGTCATCTGCGTAAAATCATTCGAGCCGGCACAGAAGCGCATAGCCATTATCCGGCAGTGTGCTCAACGGAAAGTGTTCATGAATGGGTTTGGATCAGACTGATCAATGATCTGATGTCAATGATTACTTATATGAAATCATTGTTGTCCGGGAAAAATAATAAAATTTGACCAATATGCTTAGTAGTTATGG
>ERZ795053.2510-NODE-2510-length-22093-cov-11.400445_pt1 | contig 22093 bp, 19 predicted proteins | sample MGYA00375137_ERZ795053 | MGnify/ENA primary metagenome ERZ795053 (study PRJEB30182, sample SAMN05720284) | activated sludge metagenome | isolation source: Anaerobic digester | place: Hong Kong | collected 2014-12-17 ...
TTGTTGAAAAATATGGAATAAATATTAAGTAAAAATAATTTTATATAGAATAATTGTCTATATCGATTGTAGATAAGTATATTTTCATCATTTTTAAAGTGATGATTATAAAACAAATATAGTCTTCTAGTTTTTTTATCCCTGACAGGGTTTTGAACCCTGCCAGGGGTTTAGGCAGTAAATGAGAATGGCAGCGGGTGGTCCATTACCCCTGACAGGGTTCAAAACCCTGTCAGGGGTTTAATTTAAGCAGTAAATAAAAATGGCAACCTTTTCCTGGAGATATAGATGGAGCCGGGGAGCGCATGGAAAATATTTCCGCACAAACCTCTATTTGGAATTCAATGTTGTAAAGGATTATTTGCCGATGCAGAATTTTGAAAAGATGAAGCCTAAGACTTCTTCGTTGGAAATTTCACCGGTAATTTCACCTAAATAGTTGATGGCTTCTCGTATATCTATGGATAGAAATTCTTCCGAAATGTTGTTGTGTATGCCTTTAAGCACCTCTTCCAAACTTTTACGTGTGTTAATTAAGGCGTTGTAATGACGAACATTTGTAACGATAACATCCTCGTTTTCGGGCATATCAACTTTACCAAGTTCTACTAATTTTTGCTGTAATTCCTCAATATTTTGTCCGAACTTGGCCGATGTGGCTATGGTTAAAATATTACGGGCGTTAAGTTCGTCGATTACCGGTGCAACATGGTTAGAATCAGATTTATCTTCCTTATTCACAAGCACAATTAATTTCTGACTATCCGTAATTTTTTTAGCAATTTTGTTTACCTCATTCAGTATGGTTTCTTTTTCTTCCTGTGCATCAACAAGGTATAAAATAATGCGAGCCTGCTCTATTTTATTTAGAGCACGTTTAACTCCTATAGATTCTATTTCGTTGGTGGTTTGTCTTAGTCCGGCAGTGTCGATAAATCTGAAGTTTAGCCCGTTAAGGTGAATGGTATCCTCAATGGTGTCGCGGGTTGTTCCAGCTATTTCCGATACTATGGCTTTCTCCTCGTTAAGTAAACGGTTTAGCAAGGTTGATTTGCCAACATTCGGTTTCCCTACAATGGCAACAGGAATTCCCGATTTTATTGCATTTCCCAAGCTAAACGAAGACGCCAACTTGTTTATTTCTGCTAGTATGCTATTAATAAGGGCAACTAGTTCATTGCGGTTGGCAAACTCCACATCTTCGTCGGCAAAGTCCAGTTCCAGTTCTATTAGCGAGGTGAATTTTAATAGTTGTTCGCGTAGTTCTGCCAGTTTATTGGAAAAACCTCCGCGCATTTGGTGCATGGCTACTCGTCGGGCTGTCTCGCTGGTCGAAGCAATTAGGTCGGCAATAGCCTCGGCCTGCGAAAGGTCTAACTTTCCATTTAAAAATGCTCTAAGGGTGAATTCGCCTGGTTTTGCCATTTGAGCGCCCTGACGAACAAATAGTTCGAGCAGTTGCTGCTGGATTACTACTGAACCGTGACACGAAACCTCTGCAATATTTTCGCCGGTGTAGGAGTGCGGTGCTTTAAATATCGATACCAACACATCGTCGATTACTCTGTTGCCATCAACGATAGAACCATAGTGAATTGTATAGGCTTTTTGCTTGCTTAACTTTTTCGATTTACTATTTGAAACAAAAACTGAGTCAACAATAGAAATGGCTAGGTTTCCGCTTAAGCGAATAACTGCAATAGCACCCATTCCCGGAGGAGTGGCAATTGCAACTATGGTTGTATCGGTATTCATTTTTAAGATGTTTATGCTTGCAAAGTTATCGTTATTATTAATATTACCTTAGCGTTACAGGTAATGAATGTGTTGAAATTTGTGTATTTTCTTTCAAAAAATTATTTTTATCCACTAAACTTAACCAAATCTACCAAACCTAAACCAATTAAAAATGAATGCTTTTTTGGAAGCCTTCGACCATGTAATACAACTTTACAATGAGTACGTGGGCGGATATTTGATTTTGGCGTTACTTGTGCCAACAGGAATATACTATTCCATTCGATTAAAGTTTCTTCAGGTAACATGTTTTCGTCATGCAATCGATCTTGTAAAGGGCAAGTACAGCAAGCATACCGATACAGGTGATGTGAGTCATTTTAAGGCATTAACAACTGCGTTGTCCGGAACGGTAGGAACTGGTAATATTGTTGGTGTAACGCTTGCCATTTACTTTGGAGGTCCGGGAGCTATTTTCTGGCTGTGGGTTACGGGATTTTTTGGTATGATGTTAAAAATGGTAGAGTGTACACTTGCTCAAAAGTATAGAAAAATAAATGCCGACGGGTCTGTGTCGGGAGGTCCAATGTACTATATAGAAAGAGGGTTGAAGGATAAACTTGGCGTCTGGGCAAAACGACTTGCAATCTTTTTTGCATTTGCCGGAATACTTTGCTCGTTAGGAACAGGAAATATGGCTCAGGCTAATTCAATTGCCGATGTGCTAAATACTAGTTACAGCATTCCCGTTGTATATACAGGTTTGGCTATTTCGTTGTTGGTTTTTTTAGTAGTTGTGGGAGGAATAAAACGAATAGCTAATGTAACTTCTAGGCTTGTACCTATAATGGCAGTCTTATACTTTGTTTCTGCGATTGTGGTTATTGGAATACACTATGCCGATATTCCTAGAGCCTTTGCATTAATTGTGAAAAGTGCATTTACAGGCCAGGCAGCGACAGGGGGCTTTGTTGGTTCTACATTTTTTATGACAATGATTTGGGGCGTTCGCAGGGGATTGTTTTCGAACGAGGCTGGACAAGGTTCCGCTCCAATGGCACATGCTGCGGCTAAAACGGAGTATCCTATGCGTGAGGGCTTTGTTGCTTCACTGGAGCCTTTTATCGATACTATTATTATTTGTACACTTACAGCATTGGTTATCGTACTTACCGGTGTTTGGCATATTGATGGGGCAGTTAAAGGAGTTGGAATGACCGTTGCCGGATTTGAAGAAGGGCTTGGAAAAATTGGCATAGGTTTTATAGCTAGGCATTTAGTTGCCATAAGTTTGCTTCTTTTTGCTTTTTCAACCATTATAAGTTGGTCGTACTATGGAACACGAACCGTGCAATATGTATTTGGAGATAAGGCGATTAAAATATATTACTATGTTTTTACCCTTTTCGTGTTCTTTGGGTCAGTTTGGGGAATAGATTTGGTTTGGCATTTTGTTGATATGGTTATAACCTTTATGACTATTCCCAATCTTATAGCATTACTTATGCTGTTTCCTGTTATGAAGGCTGAAGCCGATGGATATTTAAAGTTATTAAAATCAGGAACGTTTAAGCCAATAAAAGATTAGAATAAAAAAGCCCCGTTTTAAGGGGCTTTTTTTGTCTTACTATTTTTCAATTTGTGAAATAGTCCATTGCAAGGCTTCGTCGAGCATTTCGGATGGTGGATCAGCAATAAATCCATTATCGTGAAGCGATTGAGCCATAGAGCGAGAATATTCAATATCCTTTTTAGCAGCATTGTAAGCGTCTTCCCAACTCATGGGCTTTCGCGCAACACCATCTTTAATTGCCTGAGTAGCAACATCTGCAGCTTCAACAGGGAAAACGTCGGCTTCGTCCATAGTCGGAACGATATTTTCAACATTAATTCCACGCTTTTCGGCGTAATTGGCCAAAGAGTGTGCTGCGGCAATAGCCATATTATCCGTTATTTTTGATGCTTGAACAAGTAAAGCTCCCTTTAATATTCCTGGAAAACCAATGGAGTTGTTAACTTGATTGGGAAAATCGCCACGTCCCGTGGCAACAATATATGCCCCGGCTTCCTTGGCTGCATAAGGGTATATTTCGGGAACAGGATTGGCACAGGCAAACACAACCGATTTGTTTGCCATTAGTTTTACCCAATCCTGCTTAATTGTGTCGGGACCCGGAGTAGAAAGGGATATAAGCACATCCGCATCCTTTATAGCCTCTTCCATGGTTTTTATGCAGTTAGGGTTTGTTTGTTCGCAAATTTCCCATTTTCGATAGAAACGTTTATCGGCTTTAATATCTTCGCGTTTACGATGAAGAGTTCCTTTTGAATCGAACATTACCATTTTTTTTGGATCGCCGCCATCGGTAATAATTAGTCGTGCAATGGTTGTGTTCGAAGCGCCTGCACCAAAAAATACTATGCGAACATCGCTTAATTTTTTGTTGGCAAGTTTTAGCGCGTTAAGCAATCCGGCAAGGGTAACACAAGCCGTTCCCTGAGCATCGTCGTGCCAAACGGGAATTGTGCACTCTTCGCGAAGAGCATCGAGTACCCGGTAACAATTTGGTTGCGAAATATCCTCAAGGTTTACCGCTCCAAAGCTGTGCTGGCACATTTTAACGAATTCGATGATTTTTTCGGGATCGTTTTTGCCGTCTTTCCCTTTGCTATCCACACAGAGTGCTACAGCATCTATACCTCCCAAGTATTTCATCAAAAAGGCTTTTCCTTCCATAACGCCAAGTCCTCCCGGAGGGGTGCAATCGCCATCGCCAAGAACTCGTGTGGAATCGCTTACCACGGCAACCAAATTTCCCCTGTTTGAAAGTTCAAACGAGGCGTCGTTGTTGTCCCTAATGGTTGTAGATACTTTTGAAACACCGGGAGTGTACCAAACATTAAACCAGTTAAACCCTAAAACAGGCGCTTTGGGGGCAATTTGTACTTTGCCGCCATAAAATTTGTGCGCTTTTTCGCTTAGATATTTTAGAAAAATTGTTTTTCCCTTTGCCTTCTGCTCTTCGGACCAATTGTCGGGAAAAATTTCGCCAAGATTCTCAAGTTTTGGGGTTACTTTATTCATATTAAATTAGTTTATAGTGAATTATGATGATGCCGATATTCTACATTTTACCTCACAAGGTACTAAAAAATGCTGTCGGAAAAATCTTTTAAAATTTAATCTTTTTGCAATCAAAAGACATTGGAAATTTGTATAAAAAGCATTACGTTTGAACCTAATTTTAAAAACATGCCCTTAAACATAACTTTACAGCATGTATTTTGTTAACTCACTAAAAAACAGTTAATTAAATGAGCGTACTTGTTAATAAAAATTCTCGGGTAATTGTTCAAGGATTTACTGGAAGCGAAGGAACCTTTCATGCTTCGCAAATGATAGAATACGGAACAAATGTAGTTGGGGGGGTTACTCCTGGTAAAGGAGGGCAAACGCATTTAAACCTTCCGGTTTTTAATACGGTTTTGGATGCTGTTGAAGCCACGGGGGCAGATGTTTCCGTAATATTTGTACCGCCAGTTTATGCTGCCGATGGAATTATAGAAGCCGCTGCAGCAGGAATTAAGTTGGTTGCATGCATTAGCGAAGGTATTCCAGTAGCCGATATGGTGCGAGTTAAACATATTTTAAGCGATCATCCGGAAACCAGATTAATAGGACCCAATTGCCCGGGTGTTATTACGCCGGGAGAAGCAAAGGTTGGAATTATGCCTGGTTTTATTCATAAGAAGGGGCATGTTGGAGTAATATCCCGTTCAGGAACATTGTCGTACGAAACGGTTGATCAGTTGACCAAGTTAGGCCTTGGACAGAGTACGTGCATAGGTATTGGGGGGGATCAAATAATTGGAACGCCTACGGTTGAAGCCGTTAAACTGTTAATGAACGATCCCGATACACACGGAATAATTATAATTGGTGAAATTGGTGGTAGCATGGAAACCGACGCAGCCAGATGGATAAAGGAGTATGGAACAAAACCGGTTGTTGGATTTATTGCCGGGCAAACAGCTCCAAAGGGTCGTAGAATGGGTCACGCTGGCGCCATAATTGGAGGCTCGGCCGATACTGCTGCTGCAAAAATGAAAATTATGAGAGAATGTGGGCTTACGGTGGTAGAATCGTTAGCCGATATAGGAAAGGCGATGTACGATTTGTTAAACTAATCTTGGTTTAAGAGGATATTTTTCCGGGTACTTTATAAAAACACCATTGCCAAATTAATTGCAATGGTGTTTTTGTTTTTTTGATTAAAAAAGCAAAAGTATATCTATATAGAATGGTTTATTTATTGTAATTTTTCTTACTTTGTTCAAGCATTTGTATGTTGTGTAGAAACATATTGCAATGAAAAATCAAGACCGAACTCACCATTATTTATCTTTTTTCTTACTAGTTTCCATCTTTTCCTTGTTAATGGCAATTAGTTTTTTCGCTGCCCGAATCGATTTTCAGAAAAAGCAATCTGATGAGAGAATGCGCGTATTAACGGAAATTAATATACTAGGTAAGAGGTTAGAAGGGGAAATTCGATCTACTTTTAATTTAACGGAAGGGATAATTCATCTCATAAGGTTTCAAGGCTATATTACGCAGGAGCAGTTCAATGCTTTAGGAAAAATGGCATTGGACGAATGCCATAACATTCGGAATATAGCTTTAGCGCCCGATAATAGGGTTTTTATGGTATTTCCGGTAGAATGCAACGAAAAAGTTTACGGACTTTATTACCCCGAAAACAAAAGCCAATGGAGTTCTGTGAAAAGGGCAATGGAGACAAAAGTACCAATAATTGCAGGGCCTGTGAATCTAGTTCAGGGAGGAATTGGATTAATTCAAAGAACGCCTATTTATATTGAAGCAAAAAAAGAGAAACCAGAAAGGTATTGGGGAATAGCATCTATAGTTGCTTACTACAATGGTATTTTAAATTCAGCAGGAGTGACATCTGCATCGAATCTTTCAATTGCCATTCAGGGTGAAGATGCGACAGGCGAATTAGGAAATGTTTTTTATGGAAAAGCAGAGTTACTAAATCAAAACCCGATTATTGTTAATGTTGATATTCCTGGGGGAAAATGGAGATTAATAGCAATTCCTAAATTGGGTTGGAGAAAGCAACAGATACTAAAATCTAACTTATTCATATTCAGCTTTATTGTGTCGGTTTTAATTACCATTGTTTTAGGGCTTATTTTGCATAATAACCGAAGTGTTCGAGGAATAAATTCGCGCTTAATTGCTGAGATTGATTATAGAAAAAAGGTTGAAGAGGAGTTAAAGTTGGCAAAGGAAAAGGCCGAAGAGGCTAACATGTTAAAATCTGCATTCTTGGCAAACATGTCGCACGAAATTAGAACTCCAATGAATGCGATACAGGGTTTTTCTAATCTGTTGCTAACAAAGGACTATAGTCCAGAAGTCACGAAAGAGTACATTGGCATTATAAATACTGGATCCAAACGGTTGCTAAATGTAATTAACGATATTATTGATATTTCGAAAATAGAAGCAAAACAGCTAAAAATTAACAACGAAAAGTTTAGTTTAAATAACACTATCGAAGAACTTTACAATCTTCATTACCAGAATGCTAGTAGTAAAAACATAAACTTTGTTGCAACTAAGGGCTTACCCGATAATTCGGATTGGGTTATTTCCGATGAATCGAGGCTGGCGCAGGTGTTGAATAACTTGCTAAGCAATGCCATTAAGTTTACATTTAACGGCGAAATAGATTTCGGCTATAAAGTTGAAGGTCAAAACCTTTTATTTTATGTTAAAGATTCGGGGATTGGTATTCCTTCAGAATTTAATCAGTTGATTTTCGAAAAGTTTGGACAGGTCGATAATCGGTATAATCGGAAACACGAAGGAACTGGCTTAGGATTACCAATTTGTAAATCGATAGTAGAGTTAATGGGAGGTAAAATTTGGTTCGAATCTAAAGAAGGTGTAGGAACAACGTTCTTTTTTACGCTTCCATTCGTAGAGGCCGATAAAGTTGGCCATGGTGTTAAAAACATTACGACCACACCCAATTTGTCCAAAAAGACTATTTTAATTACAGAGGACGATAAACATAGTTACATGCTGCTAAACGAGATGCTTAAGCCAACAGGTGCAAATGTTTTATGGGCAAAGAATGGGAACGAATCGTTAGTATTAATGAAAAACAGCAACGTTGTGGATATTATACTGATGGATGTGAAAATGCCCGTGTTGGGAGGTTACGATGCTGTAAAGGAAATTCGGAGGTTTAATAGTGATGTTATTATCATTGCCCAAACTGCTTATGCTATGGCTAACGAAAGCGAAAAGGCTATCAGCGTCGGTTGTAACTTCTACCTTTCTAAACCAATAGCAAGGGATAACTTGTATTCAATTTTAAATCAAATTTTGATAAGTAGAATCTAGTTATTTTGTCAGTTATTGGAAATTTCTTCCTTTAGTAGGTTCAGGTTTAGAGATGATTTTTGCGCTTTAAAGTTATGGGGTATTTTGTACGCGAGAACGTAACTAATTCGTTTATCAAGATTTGGATGCGATGAAATCAACTCAAAATTTTGAAGTTCGTTATTGCTGTTTTGTTCTTTCAATTTTCGAAAAACCGTAGCCAAAGTTCTGGGTTCTAAGCCCATTTTTAGCATAAGGCTGCACGAAAACATGTCGGCTTCCTCTTCCTGTGAGCGGTTAAACTTTTGCGATAAAAGTTGACGGGCAATTTCTCCGGAAACGTAACTATCGTTGGAAGTCAATAGTTTCAAACCAACTTCTTTAACTAATCTTGTAATTACATGTCTTTTTTCGATATGTCCAATTTCATGACAAATTACCGATAGTAATTCTTCGGGTGTATCGCATAGTTGAACCATTTTTTTTGTGATGATAATATAACCTCCCGGCAGTGCAAATGCGTTTACCGTTTCGCTATTTACAATGGAAATATTATAGGTGAATTGCGAATTAGGCAAGTTTGCCATTAAAGAATCCTCGGTAGCCAACAGTATTGAATCTATAATTTGGTTATTAATTGCTTCATAACCATTCATTTCAAGTATTTGGTTGTACATTTTACTTCCTATGGCCTTTTCCGTTTCAGCAGAAATAAGAGTTGGTCGTTCCGGCAGTTTAATTACGAGGGCAAAAATTGCCCACAGGATGCCGCCTATGCCTAGTAAGATTAGTAATTCTACAAATACCTTTTTCATTGTTAAAACTTGGGAGGTTCGTTTACCAGTTCGTTTGCTTTAGGAGCGTCTTTTTTTCTGTAGGCCTGAATAAAGGATAATTTGCCGAAGAATAAAAAGTAGTAAAACCGACCGTTATGAGCCTTAACAGCGCCAACAATACTGAATATGAAGTAAACTATGTTGAATATAATTGCGGTAAAGAGTAATCCCCAAAAAAGGTTAGTAAAAGGGTGATTTTTTATCCAGTTTACTAGAGCCCAAATAACCAATATGCTATTAAGTATGGATACAGGTAGTTGGGAGTAAAGCGATTGAAGTGAGTGGAATTGCACAAAACGGCCTTTCGATTTGTTTACGAAGTAGTAAATAACCGATGCAATTAAGTTGAATATTGGAAATGGTAAGCCCAGTGCTGCCGAAGCAAACATCATTAAATAGGCCCCCATAGCATCTTCCTTTTCTCTTTCAGAAATTTCGGTTGGTTGTGGAATAGGATAAAGTTCCATAGTGAATAAGTTTTTGATTTGTTAAAAAACAACAGACACCTAAAAAAGATGCCTGTTGCCGAAAGTAGAAAAAATTATTAGAAAAATTATACTTCGTCAGATAATTCATCACCTGTAAATGCCGGATATTTTTCGGTCATATAACTCATGTATAAAGCAATTCGTGTTGTCCAGCGCATTTGTCCTACAATCCAGTTATGGAACGATTCAGGGAAATTTCCTGTAAACAGCACAATCCAAAATGCTAAGAACCACAGAATATTTACGAAAATTGCGCGGAAGAAAAGAATGAAATAATGGGGTATATAAACGTAAATACTTCCAAAGAAGAAGCGAACCAGCATCATTCCACGACTAACACTTTCGGGGTATTCTACTTCCAACGATGTGTGTTCGTCGGTGCCTTTAATACCAAAGGCAGGATAGCCATCGGAAACATTGAACATTCTGGCCTTTAGTCGTAACCCCCAGCGGAGTAACCCAACCTGAAACTCGAATAAACTTTTTGGATATTTTCCGGTAAAAAGAATGGCCCAAAAAGCGATAACCTTAAGAATAAACCCCCAAATGCTAACAAAAATTAGCAAAAATCCATGAGGTAAATAGATGTAGATTGAACCGAAAATAAATCTTAATAGTAACTCCAAGCGAGAGTATCTTTCCTGATGTGTAACTTTTAGTTTCATGAGACTTTGGTTTTAAGTTAAACAATTGGTTTAGTTGATTCTAAAGCAAGTTACAATTTATTTTGAATAATTAAGGAAGGGATAACTATTATTTGTAATAAGGTAAAAATATTATTATCAATATTGATTAACATTTTGATAATTAACAATTAATACGGCTAGTTAAACTCTTTTTTCCTTCTCCTTATTTGTATTACAAGTATTGCTAAGGCAATTGTAATAACGCCTGCAAAAAAGTATTTTTCGATATTTTCAATATGTCCTAAATATTTTTTTACGATTTCGCCAAAAAGGTAACCTAATGTTCCATAAGTTACAGTCCAAATTGATGTACTTAAAATACTATATATAACGAACTTACTTGTTTTAATATTACTAACCCCGATTACAAGTGGAGTTATCGCTCTAAAGCCATATAAAAAGCGATATCCAATAAAAATTAGCACGGCGTGTTTATTTAGTTGATATTCTACAATATCAACTTTTTTTAGAAGTCGCTGGTTTTTATGCAGCCACTTTTTACCTTTTTTCCGGCCTAAGGCAAAGTAAAAGTTGTCCGAGACGAGAGTTCCTAGAAACCCCAATAATAGCACTAGCCATATATTTAAGTATCCGTTATGCGCTGCAATAACCGATGAAATCATGATAATTTCACCTTCGAGAAATATGCCTACTATTATGCCAAGGTATATTAGTATGATGTGCATTGGCTATTGGTCTGCAGTTTTTAGTGCGTTGTACATTATTTCAACAGGGTGATATGCTGTTCTGCCTGTTCCATCGGCAATTTGATGCCTGCAGCTGGTTCCAGGTGCTGCAATTATAACTTCGTTCGATGTTTTACGAATTTCGGGAAAAAGAACAAGTTCTCCAACCTTTAATGATAACTCATAGTGTTCTTTTTCATACCCAAAAGCACCTGCCATTCCGCAACATCCGCTGGGAATTTCGGTAACCGAGTAATTTACAGGAAACGACAGCATTCTGCGCGTTTGTGTTGTTGATGCCACAGCTTTTTGCTGGCAATGTCCGTGTAATTTTATCTGTAAATAATTATCCGTAAACTGGGTTTCGGATATTTTTCCCTTTTCAACCTCACGCATAAAGAATTCTTCGAAGAGGAAGGCGTTTTTTGCCAGTTTTTCTGCAGCGTCAATATTATCGTCGGTAGCCAAATCGGGATACTCGTCGCGGAAACTTAAAATTGCAGACGGTTCAATACCTACTAGGGGCGTGTTTTCGTTAATGAGGCTTTTGAGCGTGTCGATGTTACGGTTGGCAAGTCGTTTGGCTGTTCGCAGTAACCCTTTGGAAATGTATGTTCTTCCGCTTTCCAGAATATCGGGAATTTCGACTCTGTAGCCTAGTTTGTTTAGCAATTCAATTGCTTTTATTCCAATGTGAGCATCATTAAAATTGGTAAACTCGTCGGGAAGAAGGTAAACAGTTCCATTTGGATATACACTTGCAGCCTTGTGCTTTTTGTACCATTTTTTCAGCGTTGTTTTGCTTAAAAGCGGCATTGTTCGTTGGGGTTCAAATCCAAACGTGCGCATCATAATTCCGGAAGTAATTTTGTTTTTAAGTACAAAATTTGTTATTTCCGGCATTAGTGAGCCAAATCGATAAATGTGGGTGATGTACGCTATTAAACGGCTTCGAATAGGTATTCCGTGTTTATCGTACCAATGTTGAAGAAATTCGGCTTTTAATTTTGCCATATCAACGCTCGAAGGACACTCGCTTTTACAGCCCTTGCACGATAAACACTGGTCGAGTATTTCGTAAAGTTCTTTATGGTCGAACGGATTTTTCTTAGGGCTGTTGGTTAAAAACTCTCTTAAAAGGTTAGCCCGTGCTCTGGTTGTATTGGATTCGTTTAAAGTTGCCATGTAACTGGGGCAAAGTGTACCGCCTGAAAGGTGCGTTTTTCGGCAATCGCCGGAACCGTTACACTTTTCCGTAGCCCGAAGTATTCCCTTAACTCTTTTAAAGCTGAATATTGTTGAAATCTCTCTATCAGGCTGCCCCGGTTTGTACCTCAAGTGAGTATTCATTGGAGGTGTGTTCACAATTTTTCCGGGGTTGAAAATGCCTTTCGGGTCGAATACCTTTTTTACATCGCACATCATGTGGAAAACCTGTTCGCCAACCATAAGAGGAATGAATTCCCCCCGAAGCCTTCCGTCCCCATGTTCGCCGCTTAGCGAACCCTTATACTTTTTAACTAGCAAGGCGACTTCGTGACCGACCTTGCGAAAAAGTTCAACATCTTTTGGGTCTTTAAGGTTTAAAACGGGTCGTAGATGAAGTTCCCCTGTTCCTATATGTGCATGGTAAACGCAATCGAGACCGTTTGCTTTCATTATTTGGGCAAACTCATCCATGTATTCGGGTAGTTTTTCTACAGGTACCGCGGTATCTTCGACAAGAGAAACGGGCTTAGCATCACCTTCAACGTTTGAAAGAACACCCAAACCTGCTTTTCGCAAGTTCCAAACCTTCTTGGTTTCTTCACCCCAAATTATTGGGAAATAGTAACCAAAACCGTTTTGCCGCATTTCTGCTTCCATAGCCTTGGCTTTTTCTTCAATATCTGCTTGGGTTTCGGAATAGAACTCTACTATTAGTATTGCTCCCGGATCGCCTTGAACGAATTGCCTGTTTTTTTGCTGTTCGATGTTCCCTTTGGTGCAGCTGAGAATTACATTATCCATTAGTTCGACTGCCGAAGGACTATATTTTAGCGCTATTAAGTTAGCATTAAAGGCTTGTTCGCGTGTGGTAAGATGTACCGGAACGATAGCTTTTTCCTTAGGAGGTAAGGGAAGAAGGTTAAGCGTTATTTCCGTTACAATTCCGAAAGTACCTTCGCTTCCAGCAACTATTTTTGCAAGATTCAAAGGAGCACTTTCATTTTTCCAGAATGGGTTTTGAGCCAAACAATCTAAGGCATAGCCGTTGTTTCTTCTTTTTACCGAGGAATCCGGACTATTGTTAATAATTAGTTCCCTATTTTCTTTGCTTGTCAAAAGTGCTTTAAAATAGCGGTATATGCTTCCTTCTATATTGTCTTGGGTACATTTGGCGTCAAATTCTGCTTTGCTTATATCTTTAAACTCGTACTCCATTCCATCATCTAACAACATTTTTACCGACTTTAGGTGATCGCGAGTACTCCCGTATATTAACGAGTGCGATCCACAGCTGTTATTACCTACCATTCCAGCAATGTTACAACGGCTGGCAGTGGAAGTTTCCGGGCCAAAGAATAAACCGTATGGCTTTAATACCATGTTAAGTTCATCCAAAATAACGCCAGGTTCAACGGTAACTTCCTTTTTTTCTTTATTTATGCTTATGATGTTCTTAAAATGCTTCGAAATATCAACAACAATACCACATCCAACAACTTGTCCAGCAAGGGAAGTTCCAGCTGCTCTTGGAATTAATCCAATATTTAACTCTGCGGCGAGGTTTATAAGTTGAACTATGTCGTTTTTAGTTTTGGGCCATGCAACTGCCAATGGTTTTTCTTTATATGCCGAGGCATCGGTGGCATACTGTAATAGTGTTGAATTATCCCATCGAATTTCCCCATCGAGTATGTCCGAAACTTTTTTTAGGTGTTTTTCTAAATCTGAAAGCATGGCTTTATTTTTATGCAAACCTAACAAATTTAATAAATCAAAAATATATCGGAAGTATTAATTAAATCGACCTGTTGAAAAACATTTTTTTATCTAATTGCCATTAAAACCAGCCGTTTAAGTAGTAAAAAGTTTAAGCTTAATTGGAATTCAAGCTTTTAACTTGTATAAAATTGGTTAATGTCTTTTCTTACGTGAAGTTTTATTTATAATTTTGCGATGATTTTAATAAATGCTATTAATTATCTGATTGTCAAATAAATAATAAAATGAATGTACTCGTTTTAAATTGTGGAAGTTCCTCTATCAAGTATCAATTAATTGACATGGCGAACGAAAACCAACTGTTGGCCAAAGGACTTGTAGAGCGTGTAGGATTCTCTGATGCAATCCTTACGCATAAGCCCGAAGGGAAAGACAAATACCAGTTGGTAACTAATATTCCCGATCACACTGTTGGAATTAACCTTATTCTCAAAGCTTTGGTTGATCCTAATCATGGTGTTATTTCAACCCTTAATGAAATTAAGGCTGTTGGTCATAGGGTTGCACATGGTGGTGAATTTTTTACTTCCAGCATACTAATAAACGAGAAGGTAAAGAACGAAATTGGGCAATGTAGCGAATTGGCACCTTTACATAACCCTGCAAATTTAAAGGGAATCGAATCTATGCAACATCTTTTACCCGATGTTCCACAGGTTGCCGTTTTCGATACATCATTCCACCAAACGATGCCTGATTTTGCATATTTATACGCAATTCCTTATGAATATTACGAAAAATACAGGGTTCGTAGATATGGCTTCCACGGAACCAGTCATAAATATGTAGCTCAAAAAGCTTGTAACATTTTGGGCGTTGATTTTAATAAGCAAAAAATAATTACTTGTCATTTAGGAAATGGAGCTTCCGTAGCTGCTATTCAAAACGGAAAATCAATAGATACTTCTATGGGCTTTACTCCGGTTGAAGGCCTTATGATGGGGACTCGTAGTGGTGACGTTGACCCTAGCGTATTGCTTTATATTGCCGAAAAGGAAAAACTTGGAGTACAGGAAGTTAACGATTTGATAAACAAGAAAAGCGGGGTTAGTGGAATTTCAGGTTTATCGTCGGATATGCGAGACATTGAAAATGCTGCCGCTGAAGGAAACAAACGTGCACAGTTAGCTTTAAACATGTACTACTATCGTGTTAAAAAGTTTGTTGGTTCGTATGCAGCAGCAATGGATGGTGTTGATTTAATTATTTTTACTGGTGGCATTGGTGAAAACGATTTTGTGTTGCGTGAAAAAGTCTCCTCTGCGCTCGATTTTATGGGAATAGATTTCGACTCAGAAGCAAACCGCGGTGTAAGAGGAAAAGACAAAATTTTAACAAAACCCAACTCTAGGGTAAAAGTAATGGTTATTACTACAAACGAAGAGTTGGTAATCGCAACGGATACCGTAAACATTATCAACGGGTTGAAAAAATAATTGTATCACAAAAAACAATAGGAGAAAAAGCCATGAAAGTAGAAAAGTTAGATCAACTATTTGATATAGTACGTAGCAAACCTCGTAAAAGGTTGGTAGCAGCATACGCAAACGATGCTCACACTATCGAAGCCGTTAGTATGGCTGTTGATATGGGTATTATAGATGCCACTCTTGTTTGTGATGAGCCAACAATGAAAAAGGTTTGTGCTGAAAATAAAATCGATCCTTCCAAATTTCATATTGTTCAGGAAGCCGATGAAAATAAAGCCGCTCGTAAAGCTGTTGAGTTAATTAATAATGGTGAAGGTGATGTATTAATGAAGGGCTTGGTTAGCACCGATAAGTACATGCACGCTATTCTTGATAAAGAGAAAGGACTTTTACCTCCAAAAGCCGTTCTTAGCCATGTTACCGTTATAGAGGCTCCTAATTACCATAAATTGCTAATTGTTGGAGATGTTGCGATTATTCCTGCTCCGGATTTGAAGCAAAAAATAGCTATAACCAATTACTTAATTAGAGTAGCACATTCGTTGGGTATCGAACAACCTAAGGTTGCTATAAACGCTGCTACCGAGCAAATGTTAGCAGCAATGCCTGCATGTATCGATGCTGCAATAATTTCGAAAATGGCCGATCGTGGTCAAATAAAAGGTGCCATTGTTGATGGGCCATTAGCGTTGGATGTAATTATTGATAAAGAATCTGCACAAATTAAGAAGCTTACTACCAGTGTTGCTGGAGATGCAGATTGTATTTTGTTCCCGAATATTGAAGCCGGTAATGTTTTCTTCAAAACATGTACAAAGTTGGGCAATGGCGAATTAGGCGCTATGGTTATGGGAGCAAAGGTTCCTTGTGTTTTAACTTCGAGAGGCGATAGCGTTAAATCGAAAATGTATTCAATTGCACTAGCTGCTAACGCTGCAAAGTAGATTAAAACATTATAGATAGATTTAGTAAATGAAAGATTTTTATATACTGGCGATAAATCCCGGATCAACTTCAACTAAAATTGCCATTTTTCAAAACGAAACAAATATATTCCAAAAGACTATAAGGCATTCGGTTGAGGAATTGGCAAAATTTAAGAATGTTACCGATCAGTTTGATTTTCGAAAGGAAATCATTCTAAAAGAATTAAAAGATGACGGGATAGACATTAACAAACTTTCGGCCATTGTTGGCAGGGGTGGATTAGTTAAACCAATCGAGTCTGGTGTTTATGAGGTAAACGAGCAAATGAAGGCCGATTTGCGTATCGGCATAACAGGCGAACATGCCAGTAACTTGGGCGGTTTAATAGCCGATGATATTGCTAAAATGTTACCTTCGGTAAAAGCTTATATTGCCGACCCTGTTGTTGTTGATGAATTGGAGGATGTTGCCAGAATAGCCGGACACCCTAAGTTTAAACGTATTTCAATATTTCACGCATTAAATCAAAAGGCCATTGCCCGCACTTATGCTAAATCGGTTGGTAAAAAGTATGAAGAGTTAAATCTGATTGTTGGCCATCTGGGAGGAGGAATATCGGTAGGCGCTCATTATAAGGGCAGGGTAATTGACGTTAACAATGCGCTGGATGGCGATGGTCCATTTTCCCCTGATCGTTCTGGCTCTTTACCAGCTCGTCAGTTGGCAGAGTTGTGTTTTAGTGGGGAATATACTTTCGACGAAGTAAAGAAGATAATTAACGGAAAGGGAGGTCTTACCGCTCATACGGGAACTAACGATGCCTACGAAATCGAAATGAGGGCTCGCAAGGGCGATGCTAAGGCAAAACTTATACAGGATGCCATGGCTTACAATATAGCCAAGGCCGTTGGTTCTATGGCTGTGGTCTTAAAAGGTAAGGTTGATGCAATATTGCTTACCGGAGGAATTGCCCATAATCCTGACCTTGTCGATTACGTAAAAAATATGGTTGAGTTTATTGCTCCTGTTTTTGTTTATCCCGGTGAGGATGAAATGAAAGCCCTTGCCATGAACGGATTAATGGTTCTTAGAGGTGAAGTAAAATCGAAAGAATACAAATAGTTTTTGAGTATAGTTAGCATAAAAAAGGAGGCTTTTGGGTCTCCTTTTTTATTTTTTATGGAGTAGTCGAAGATACTGGCAAAATTTTGCCGTTGAAGTATTTGTTTCCTTTTAGTGCAAAATCGACAATGAAATTGGCCATTTCTTCCGCTTTTAACGGTGCCGAAAATCCGGGAAAAGCTTCCCTGAACATTTCGGTGTTTGTAGCTCCTAGCGCTAAGCAGTTAAAAGCAATTCCATTTTCCTTGTATTCTTCGGCTAAGCATTCGGTAAGCGATGCTAATGCTGCTTTTGTAGAGGAGTAAATTGATAATCCTGGGAACTTTTGGCTTCCCTGAAAACCTCCCATACTGCTTATGCTAACAACATGGCTGCCTTTAGCCATTAAGGGAAGCAAGGTTTGAATTAATGTAGCAGCCGATATGAAATTTACGGTTGTCATATCCTCTATTTCAGGAATGGTCAGTTTACCAAAAGGTTTGTTGATTAAATAACCGGCGTTATTAATCAGAATGTCAACTTGCTTAACTTGATTGCTGATTAGTGGTAATAGTTCGGTTTTGTACTTATCCGTATGTTTTAGGTCGAAGGCAATTGTAACAAGTTGCGATTTTGTTTTACTGCACAATTCTTTTAGGTTGTTTAATCCGTTAGTATTTCGTGCAATTGATATAATTGTATGCTTACCATTACTGGCAAATTTTCGGGCTACTTCGAACCCAATTCCACGCGAAGCACCTGTTATAACAATATTCATAATTCTTATTTTAGCACATCAATATAAGTTATAAAACTAATATTTTTAGATGTTGAAACAGGTTTTCTTTAAGAAAATGTTTATTAAATATTGATTTTAATTATAGTTGCACGCAAATTTTATTATGGTTTGATTAGTGCCAATACATACAATTTAACATTTGGTAGTATAGTCGTTTTGTATCAATAATTTATATTTGTTTTGTATCAATAATTTCGAATATGAATCATGTAAAAAATACGCTAATAGTTATCCTTGTTCTTGCAACTCAATCGCTATTTGCTCAAAAAGAACATGGTGAGTACGATAGGTTTTCCGATAGGCTATTTTTTGGAGGCACATTGGGATTAACTATAGGGAGCAGGGTTACGCAAATTGATATTGCTCCGCTTGGTGGAATATGGGTATTACCTCAATGGTCGGTTGGCGTGGGAGGTCGTTATACATATCGAAAAGATCGTTTCGATATGGCTAACGGTTCAACAGAGCCACAAAGTACAAATATATGGGGATTTTCTGCGTTTACGCAGATTATGCCAATTCCCGATTTTTATGAAGCCTTTAATGTAAATCTGCATGGCGGCATAATACTTCAGGGCGAGTACGAAGGACTTTATTACGATAGGCACTATTTTGATGCTACTGCAGATGAAGGGAAAACATGGAGTAATATTTATTTGGTTGGAGGGGGATGGAAGCAGTGGATAGGACGAAAAGCTGCCGTGAATTTTATGGTATTATGGGTAATTACCGATAACTCTTACAGCCCGTACTACTCGAATCCAATTTTGCGGTTTAACGTTACTTTTTAAAACAGAAAAGGCCTCATTTCGAGGCCTTTTACTTTATGTTAGGAATAAAATTATTCTAACACAACTACATTCGTAGCCTGAGGGCCACGTTTGCCTTCGGAGATTTCAAAACTAACTTCTTGGCCTTCGTCAAGACGTTTGAAACCATCTCTTACAATACCTGTGTAGTGAACAAAAACGTCGCTACCTTCTTCAGTTTGAATAAAGCCAAAACCTTTAGCTGCATCAAACCATTTTACTTTACCTTTCATGTTTAAAAAATGTATAAATGTGAATAAAATAAAAAATAAATTACAGCCGCAAAGGTGGTATAATATTTTGAATTTGCAATTGTTTTTTTCAAAAAAACAAATAATACCACACTTTTTAGCTTTTATGTGAAAATTTGCATATTGAACAATCGAAATAAAAAAATGTTTAAAGTCCGAATACATTATTTGGATATTACGATAAATAAGAATTAATTTGAAGAAAATTTCTAATCACATAACACATTATTACATGAATATTGCAAAGGACACTGTAGTGTCAGTAAGTTACGAGTTGATGGTTAACGGCGAAATGGTTGATACCGCTCAGGCAGAAAATCCATTGGTATTTTTGTATGGTCATGGTCAGCTTTTACCATTATTTGAAAAGAATATCCATAATTTAACTATTGGCGATACATTCGAGTTTATGATTCCTGCCAAAGAGGGGTACGGCGAAGTGAACGAAATGGCCATAATAGATTTGCCAAAGAGTATTTTTGAGGTTGATGGCGAGTTGCAGGAAGATTTACTTGTAATTGGCAATCGTTTGCCAATGCGCGATTCCGAAGGAAATGCTCTTGAGGGAATAATTTTGGAGATTGGTGACGAAACTGTTAAAATGGATTTTAACCATCCGTTAGCAGGACAGGATTTAAATTTTACCGGAAAGGTAGAAAATGTAAGGGAAGCTTCGGATGAAGAGATTAGCCATGGTCATGTACACAATCACGACCATCATCATTAAAAAGTATTGTTTTTTAGAATAGACGGGAGGGTAACTTTCCCGTCTTTTTGTATGTATAAGGGAATATGTTTATTGTATTGCAAATTTTTCTTACTTTAGCACAAACTAATAAGGCATACTGTGAAAAAGTTTTTTAGTTTAGCAACAATGCTAATAATTGCAAGCGTAGCAATGGTATCGTGTAGCAGTTCATCCGACGATACGAGTAATTACATTAAGTTCGAGGATAAAAGTTTTAGACTATACGATGGATATCAGTATAAATTTTCCGATGCCCTAGCGGATACGTTAGGAACGCCATACGTTGTAACACTTTTAGGCGAAGGAGTATCTGTCGATAATAATGCCGGAACACTTACCGGCATAGGCTCTCTGATTTGTTTTTATATGTACTCTGAGAATTCATCCGAGGTCAAGAATGGAGAATATACAATAGATATTTTCAACTCGGAATCGCAATACACTGCTGATTCGTGTTATGTTTACTATAATTACGATTTTGCTGCCGATACGGGCATGATCTATCCTATAAAAGCAGGCCTTTTTACTGTTGAAAATCTTGGCAGAATAATGAGATACAATATTGACATTGTTACTGAGGATTTGGTTGAGTTTAAAGGAGAATACGAAGGGCCTGTTACGAATTTGAATTAAAAATTTAAGGTATAGTTAGCGTTGAATAAAACCGGCACAAGCCGGTTTTTTGTTTTTACCGCTATAATTCTTAGTTTAGAGTCGGATTCAGAATTAAATTCAATGTAGTATGACTAAGAAATTACCACTTTATGCCAAGATATTAGTTGGAATGTTGTTGGGTATTATATTTAGCATAGTTGTCATTTTACTGGGGTGGAATGGGTTTGTTTCCGATTATATAAAACCGTTTGGTACTATCTTTTTAAATCTGCTAAAACTTATTGCCATGCCGTTAATTTTTACATCGCTGATATCCGGTGTGGCAGGGCTTTCCGATATTACACGCCTTTCGAGAATCGGGTTAAAAACAATCCTGATGTACATTGCAACTACATTATTGGCTGTAACAGTAGGCTTAACAGTAGTAAATATAATAAATCCCGGAAAATTTTTATCGGAAGCAAGTCGGCAGGATTTTATAACACAGTATTCTATTGATGTTTCAGCAAAACAGGAATTGGCTGCTAACGTATCGCAGCGTTCGCCGTTGCAGTTTTTGGTGGATTTGGTTCCCGAAAATATTGTTAGCGCAGCATCGAATAACACGGCAATGCTTCAGGTTATTTTTTTCTCGCTTTTGTTGGGAGTGGCAATAGTGCTTGTTGGAAATTCAAAAGCCGACCCGGTAAAAAACTTTTTTTTATCGTTGAACACCATTGTGCTAAAAATTGTCGATATAGTTATGCTTTTTGCCCCGATTGGCGTGTTTGCGTTAATGGCTGCATTGGTAGTTGAAGTTGCTGGTGATAGCGTGGCCTCGGCAGGCGAAATATTTATATCGCTTGGTATGTATGCATTGGCCGTTATTATAGGATTGATATTCTTGATATTCGTTGTGTACCCGCTTATTTTAAAGTTAACCACAGGTATTTCTTTTAAAAAGTTTTATAAAGCAATCTTTCCTGCTCAACTTGTGGCATTTTCCACCAGTTCTAGCGCGGCAACTCTTCCTGTAACCATGGAGCAGGTCGAACGGGAATTAAAAGTATCTAACGATATTACCAGTTTTGTACTTCCGGTAGGCGTTACCATAAATATGGATGGGACAAGTCTATATCAAGCGGTGGCAACTGTATTTATTGCACAGGTTTTTGGAATAGACCTTACATTTTCTCAGTTGCTAACTATCCTGATTACAGCAACGTTGGCCTCAATTGGTTCGGCAGGAGTGCCGGGAGCCGGAATGGTTATGCTAATAATTGTGCTCAATTCGGTTGGTCTTCCAGTTGAAGGGCTGGCGCTTATACTGGCAATCGATAGGCCTTTAGATATGTTGCGGACTACCGTGAATGTAACAGGCGATTCGATGATCGCATCGATAGTTGCCAAAACGGAAGGGAAAATAAATCTTGATTAAAGGCTACTAATTACTTATAATGCGGTTACCTTATAAAAGTTTTTCTTATTAACTCAGATAGTTGTCATTCTTAGTTTGTCGAGGGACCGAGTGAAGCGTGTTCAACGAAGTTAATCTGTCTTGATAGAGTGCGGATGTTTCGGCTTCGCTCAACATG
>ERZ795053.2511-NODE-2511-length-22086-cov-20.747538_pt1 | contig 22086 bp, 16 predicted proteins | sample MGYA00375137_ERZ795053 | MGnify/ENA primary metagenome ERZ795053 (study PRJEB30182, sample SAMN05720284) | activated sludge metagenome | isolation source: Anaerobic digester | place: Hong Kong | collected 2014-12-17 ...
GCCATGTGGGCGGCGGCCGCGCTCGTGCTCTTCTTCCTGGCCCAACAATTGGCCCCGGCGCGCGTGATCCTGAGTATCGTCGGCAGTTTCTTCTTTTTGCGGCTGGCCTGGGGGGCGCTGCAAGACGCCCGCCAGGGGATCGTTCCGCGCACTGACCTGCCCGCCGACAAGGAGGCGTTTCAGACCGGGGCACAGATCAGTTTCAAGAATCCCTATGCGCTGGGCTTCTGGCTGGGCGCAAGCGCGGCGACGTTGCTCCTGCTGTCAAGCGCGCCGTCGCTGCTGGATTTTGTGCTCTTCTTTGTTGGAATCGTTGTCGGGGCCGCTTTGTGGAGCCTGTTGATCGCCTGGCTTGCCGCCCGGCAGCCCGGTGCGCTGTCTACCGGGTTCTTTCGCACGGTGAACGTGGTTGCCGGCGTCGCGGCGGCCCTGCTTGGCGTTGCCGTGCTCTGGGCAACGGTCACGCAGCCCGTGGTGGCGTCCCCGCTCGAAGGATGAGCGCCGCTGCACTCAGGGGATGACGAGCGTCTGGCCCGGTTGGAGAATGCTCCGTTCGCTCAGGCCGTTGGCAGCCACAATATCCTGCCAATCCACGCCCAGCCGCAGGCCGATGCCAAAGAAGGTGTCCCCGGCGCGCACGGTGTACTCAGCCGAGGCGGCCTCTGCCGACGTCTCGCCCGCAACCGGCGCCGCGACAGCTTCCTCGCCATCGCTCCCCGGCACCGTCAGCACCTGCCCGATCTGCAAGAAATCGTTCTCGGTGATGCCGTTGGCGTCAAGCAGGTCGTCGACGGAAACGTTCAGGCGCAGCGCGATGCCAAGCAGGGTGTCGCCGGCGCGCACGCTGTACTCCGCACGTTCCGCGCTCGCCTCACTTGAGGCAGGGTGCGGATCCCCCCGCAGCCGGTCGCTGGTGAAACCATTGTCCTCTGTGTCGCTCGCCGGCGCCGTCTCCTCTGCCGCAGGCTCGCTGCTGCTCTTGGCAACTGCCTCTTCGGCGGGAGCACTTTCGGCCGCTTCGTCCAGACTGGCCGGCAGCGCGATCTCCTGGCCGACATCCAGCAGGTCATATTCGCCCATGCTGTTGGCCGCGGCAATCTCCTGCCAGGTCACGCCATAGCGCTGCGCGATGGTGGAAAGCGTATCCCCGGCGACGATGGTGTAGCGTTGCTTGCCCGCAACGGCGACAGCTTCCACCGCCTCCTCGCCGGACGGCCCGCCGATGCCGCCAATCGAGGGCAGGCGCAGCGTTTCGCCGATCTGCAACAGGTCATCTTCGCTCAGGTTGTTGGCAACAGCAATATCCTGCCAGTCGAGGCCGTGGCGGATGGCGATGCCGAGCAGTGTGTCGCCCGGCACGACGGTGTAATCCATCCCGCCAGGTGGAACGATTTCGACATCGAAGCTGTCGTTGGTGGCGAGATCGTTTGGCGCCGAGACATACTGGGGGGCGCTGCCGTCGCTGTTGCCGAAGTCGGTCACGAAGATCCAGTAGCCGTTGGGTGCAAGACCGGCGCCGACGCCGATCTCATCCCAGTGGGCGGAAAGGATATTGACGCGGTGGATCCAGTCGTTCATCCACCAGACGATTGCCTGGTCGGTGGTCGAGACGGCCACCCAGTTTTCGCTCACCCAACTGCTGCCATAGCCGGCGCGCGCCGTGCGTAGCTGCACGTTGCTGCCGTCGCTGCCGTAATGGCCCCAGTTGCCGTTGGCGATGACGTCGTCGACATGCGCCTGGGAAGCCAGCGTCAGGGCCGGGTTGAGCGCCAGGGCGGGCAGTCCGTTGTCCACACGCGCCTGGTTCACATCCGCCAGGATCTGGGCGGCTTCCGCTCCCAGAGTGGTCGTCGCGGTGCCATCTTGGGCGGATACGGGTGCGGTGGTGAAGGACAGGGCGAGAAGGAGCAGTAGGGAAATGGTCTGCAAACGGACTATGAATCCGCGAGCGTTCGTGCAATTTTTCATACGCCGCGCATGGTAGCAGAGAGCGCCGGAAAGGCGCAAACCGGCACGCTGCCGGGAAATTGCCAGCGCAACGGCTTTGACCCGTAGCCGGTGAACGGCCGGCGGACGGCGGGCCTACGATCTGCCTACGAATTGGCGCAATCGCTCGATGCCGCTATACTTTGGACGTCGATTATTACCTCACCACCACACAGATCGGATTCCTATGGACCTGCGTGGCGTCATCCACCTGCTGGGGTGGCTCCTGCTATTCCTGGCCGGTGCCATGTTGATCCCGCTACCGTTTGCGCTCGGCAATGACTCAAGCGACCACACGGCGTTGTTGGCGGCCGCCGGCATTACCGCAGCGTCCGGGTTGATCATGGCGCGCAGCACCAGCCTGGTACGCGACCTGCGCGTACGCGAGGGCTTCGCCATCGTGACCTTCGGCTGGCTCCTCGCATCGGCCTTCGGCGCACTGCCCTTCGTCTTTTCCGGTGCCGTGCCCTCCTACACCGACGCCTTTTTCGAGACGATTTCCGGCTTCACGACGACAGGCGCCACGATTCTTACCGACATCGAGGCTGTCCCGTCCGGCATCCTCTTTTGGCGCAGCTTCACCCATTGGCTGGGCGGCATGGGGATCATTCTGCTCTCGCTGGCGATCCTGCCATTCCTCGGCGTCGGCGGCATGCAGTTGTTCAAGGCGGAGGTGCCCGGCCCCGTCGCCGACAAGCTGACGCCGCGCGTGACGCAGACGGCGAAGATCCTGTGGGCCGTCTACATCTTGCTTTCGGTGGCCGAGACCGCACTGCTCATGCTCGGCGGGCTCAGCCTCTTCGACGCGCTCTGCCAGACCTTTGGCACCATGGCGACCGGTGGGTTTTCAACCAAGAACGCCAGCATTGCCGCCTTTCCCAGCCCCTTTGTGCAGTGGGTGATCATCGTCTTCATGTTTCTGGCGGGCGCCAATTTTGCACTGCACTACCGCTTTGCCTTCCGCGGCTGGAAAATCTACCGCGACGACCGCGAGTTTCTCGTCTATGTGACGATCATCGGCCTGGCGTCGGCGCTCATTTACATTGCCAACACCGGCGTCTGGCGCGACTTTGGCGAGCCGGCCATACGCGATACGATCTTCCAGGTCGTCTCGATCCAGACGACGACCGGCTTCATCACGGCGGACTACGAGCAGTGGCCCATGTTGTCTCAACTGGTGCTTTTCCTGCTCATGTTTGTGGGCGGCTCGGCCGGCTCGACGGGTGGTGGCATCAAGGTGCTGCGCATCTATCTGCTGCTGAAGTTCGTGCTGGCAGAGTTCAGCCGCCTGCTCCATCCGCACGCGATCATCCCCGTGCGCGTCCGCCAGCAGACCATCCCGCGTGATGTGGTGATGAACGTGCTCGGCTTCTTCGTGCTCTATATCCTCATCTTCGCCGGCGGTACCCTGCTGATCGCGGCGATGGGCTATGACGTGGCGACCTCGTTTGGCGCGGTCGCAGCCACGCTGGGCAACGTTGGCCCGGGGCTTGGCGAGGTCGGCGCGATCGACAACTACGCGCACTTCCCACCAATCGGCAAGTGGATCCTCTCGTTTTTCATGCTTCTGGGCCGCCTCGAACTCTACACGGTGCTCATTCTCTTCGTCCCTGCCTACTGGCGCCGCTAGCTGCCGGCGGCCGGCAGCGACCCCATTTTGCACTCGGCAGGGCGAATGAGTTGCCTGGAGAGGGCAGTCGACGTACAATGGGGGCAGGAGAAAGCACAAGAAATCGGATGCTCGGCATCGACTGCCGGGCTTTTTTGTGCCAGTGAGTAATGAGTACATGATAGCCGAGAATCACATTAAGCCAACTGCCGGCGGCGCCACCGTGGCCCGCACCGACATTCGTAATATCGCCATTATCGCCCACGTCGACCACGGCAAGACAACCCTGGTCGACGGCATGCTGCGCCAGACCAAGGTCTTCCGCGACAACCAGGAAGTCATGGAACGCGTGATGGATTCCAACGATCTGGAACGCGAGCGCGGCATCACCATTTTGGCCAAGAACACCAGCGTCGAATACAAGGGCGTCACGATCAACATCGTCGACACGCCGGGCCACGCCGACTTTGGCGGCGAGGTCGAGCGCATCATGCACATGGTCGACGGTGTGCTGCTGCTGGTCGATGCCGTCGAGGGCCCCATGCCGCAGACGCGCTTCGTGCTGCGCCAGGCGCTCGAGCGCGGCCTGCCCGCCATCGTCGTCGTCAACAAGATCGACCGCCCGGCCGCCCGTCCCGACTACGTCGTCAACGCCACCTTCGACCTCTTTGTCGACCTGGGCGCCACGGACGAGCAGGCAGAGTTCCCGGTCGTCTATACCCGCGCGCTCGAGCAGCGCGCGGGCCTTGCACACGATCAACTGACGGGCAGCCTGGAGCCGCTCTTCGACACCATCGTCGAGTATCTGCCCGCGCCGCAGATCGATCCGGACGGCCCCACGCAGTTGCTGGTCGCCACGATCGAATACAGCAGCTACGTCGGCAAGATCGCGATCGGCCGCCTGCAAAGCGGCTCCATCCGCACCGGACAGCAGATCCTGCGCATGGCGCCCGACGGTTCCACCGAAACGGCAAAGGTGACGCAACTCTACACCTTCCGCAATCTCCAGCGCACGCCGGTGCCCGAGGTCAGCGCCGGCAGCATCGTCGCCGTCGCCGGCATCGAGAACGTGGGCATCGGTGACACGCTGGCCGACCCGGCCGACCCGCGCCCGCTGCCGCCCATTATGGTCGAGGAGCCGACGGTGCGCATGACCTTCTCGGTCAACGACAGCCCCTTTGCCGGCCGCGAGGGACAATACCTCACCAGCCGCCAACTGCGGGCGCGCCTCATGAACGAGCTGGAGCGCAATGTCGCCCTGCGCGTGGACGAGACCGACAAGGCTAACGAGTTCATCGTCTCCGGCCGTGGCGAGCTGCACCTGGCGATCCTCATCGAGACCATGCGCCGCGAAGGGTACGAGTTCGCCGTCAGCCGCCCCGAAGTGATCTTCAAGGAGGAAGAGGAGCGGCGCCTGGAGCCCATCGAGCAGGTCTTCGTCGAGGTGGCGCAGGAGTACTTGGGCCCGGTGCAGGAGATGCTTGGCCGGCGCCGTGCTCTCATGCAGAACATCCACTACGGCGAGGATGGCACCGTCTACTGCACCTACCTGGCGCCGACGCGCGGCCTGCTCGGCTTCCGCCAGCCCTTCCTCACAGCGACGCGCGGCACCGGCATCTTTCACACGCTCTTTCACGGCTACGAGCCCTACACCGGCGACATCGAGTTGCAGGAGAGCGGGGCGCTGGTGGCGCTGGAATCCGGGCAGGTGAGCAGCTACGCGCTCACCAACCTGCAACAGCGTGGCACCTTCATCGTCAAGCCCGGCGATCCCGTCTATGCCGGGCAGGTCGTCGGTACGCACATCCGCGAGGAGGAACTGGTCATCAATGTTTGCAAGGCCAAGCAACTGACCAACTTCCGTGAGAAGCCGTCCGGTCTGTCCGACATGCTCAACGCTTCGCGCGAGTTGACCCTCGACGATGCCATCCAGTTCCTGGGTAACGACGATCTGCTCGAGGTGACGCCGGAGTCGCTGCGCATTCGCAAGAAGACGCTCAATCACGAGACGCGGCAGCGTGCCCGCCGTGCGCAGAAGGCGTAGCGGTGGCAGCTCGGGTCACCCGTAACGGAGGCAATTGCGTATGCGAATCCTGATCGTGGGCGCCGGCGATGTCGGCTTCCAACTGGGCCGTCGCCTCTCGCGCGACCAGCACGACATAACGATTATCGACGCCGACCCGGTCAAGGTGCGCCGCGCCGCCGAGCAGTTGGACGGCCTGGCGATCGAAGGCTCGGGCGACAGCTACCGCGTACTGCGCCAGGCAGGCGTGGCCGATGCCGATGTCGTGGCCGCCGTGACCGACAACGACGACGCCAACCTCATGGCCTGCCGGCTGGCCAAGGCGAGCGGGGTGGAGGTGACGATTGCACGCGTGCGCAACGCCGAGTTCAGCGAACCGGGCTTCGTGCTTACGCCGGCCCAGCTTGGCGCCGACCACATCATTCACCCGGAGCGTGAGGCGGCCAACGCCATCGTTCGCCTCTTGCAGGAGTCGAGCGCCACGCACGTGGTCGATCTGGAGAATGGCCGTATCGAGATGATCGGCCTGATTCTCGAGGCGGATTCGCCGCTGGTCAACGTGCCGCTGGCCGAGCTTGGCCGGCGCCACAACTACCCGCCGGTGCAAATCGTCGCCGTCGACCGCAACCACGAAACCATCATTCCCAAGGGCGATGACCGTCTGCGCGCCGGCGACCACATGTTTGCCATCTGCGCGCCCGAATATGCGCGGGAACTCTTTGGCCTGGCCGGTAAGCGCAAGAAGCCGCGCATGGACAACATCATGATTGTCGGTGGCGGCATGATCGCGCGCTTTGTGGCCGAGGAAATGGCGGGCAAGGCCTACGTCAAGATTATCGAGCACGACCTGGGACGCGCCGAACGGCTGGCCGATTGCCTGCCCCAGGCGCTGGTCATCCACGGCGACGGCACCGACATCGAGCTGCTGCAGGCCGAGGATCTGGAGAACATGGATTCCTTCGTCGCCGTCACGGGCGATGACGAGAACAACATCATCGCCACGCTGCTCGCCAGACAGTACGAAGTGCTGCGCCCGATTGCCCTGGTCAACCGTGTCGCCTACCTGCCGATCCTGCCGACCATCGGGCTCAACGCGGTCATCAGCAAGCAGATGCTCACCGTCAACGCGGTGCAGCAGTTCATCCAGCATCGCCAGGTAGCGGCAATCGCCGGCGTGCCGGGGGTGGAAGGGCAGATGATCGAATACATCGCCCGCCAGGGATCGCGCATCACCCAGCGCCCGCTGCGCGATGTGAAGTTCCCGCGCTCGGCCGTGGTGGGTGCGGTGCTGCGCAATGGCGAGTTGCTCATCCCGGGCGGCACGACGCTCATCCAGCCGGGCGATCGCACCGTCGTCTTTGCCCTGCCCGAGGCTATGAACGAACTGGATCGCCTCTTCGGCTAATTATGTACCTACGCAGCGTCCTCCATTTTCAGGGCATTCTGCTGCTTTTCTGCGCCGCTTTCATGCTCACGGCGCTGCCGTGGTCGTTCTATTACGGCGAGAGCGATTGGCAGGCGATTCTGTTGAGCGCCGGCATCACGGCGCTTGCCGGCGCGGTCATGATGCGCTCGACGCGCATCACCCACGAACTGCGCGCCCGCGAGGGGTTCGCCATCGTGACCTTTGCCTGGGTGCTCTTTTCCCTCTTCGGGTCGCTGCCCTTCATGCTTTCCGGGGCGATTCCCAACTTTACCAATGCCTTCTTTGAGACGATGTCCGGTTTCACGACGACTGGCGCCTCCATCCTGGCCGACATCGAGGCTGTGCCGCACGGCGTGCTCTTCTGGCGCAGCATGACGCACTGGATCGGCGGCATGGGGATCATCGTGCTGTCGCTGGCCGTGCTGCCCCTGTTGGGCGTGGGCGGCATGCAGCTCTACAAGGCCGAGGTCGCCGGCCCGACCGCCGACAAGCTCACGCCGCGCGTCACGCAGACCGCCAAGATCCTGTGGGGCGTCTACGCTGCGTTGACGGCGCTCCAGACCGTGCTGCTGCTCTTTGGCGGCATGAGCCTCTTCGATGCGCTGTGCACCTCTTTCGGCACAGTGGCCAGCGGTGGCTTTTCACCGCGCAACGCCAGCATCGCCTACTACGACAGCAGCTACATCGACTGGGTGGTCATCCTCTTTATGGTGGCGGCGGGCACAAATTTTGCGCTCCACTACCGCTTCGTCACCGGCAATTTCCGCAGCTACACCAAGGATCGCGAGTTTCACTTCTTCATTGGCAGCCTGGTGGCCGCTTCGTTGCTGGTGCTGGCCGGCGCCTGGAACGTCTATGACGACAAGCTCGTCGCCATCCGCGACAGTATCTTCGTGGTCACGTCGCTGCACACGAGCACCGGCTTTGGGCTGGCCAACTACGAGTTGTGGTCCAATGGTGCGCAGTTCGTGCTGCTCGTGATCATGATCATTGGCGGATCGGCGGGCTCAACGTCGGGCGGCCTCAAGGTCGTGCGTGTCTATCTCGTCTTCAAGTACATTGCCAGTGAGTTCACGCGCGTGCTGCACCCACAGGCCGTCGTGCCGGCGCGCATCCACGGTGTCGCCGTCCCGCGCGACATCATGACCAACGTGCTCGGCTACTTCGCCGTCTATCTCATCGCCATCGGTTTTGGCAGCTTTCTGGTCACCTCCACCGGCGCCGACTGGGTGACGAGCTTCAGCGCCGTCGTCTCGTGCCTGGGTGGCGTCGGTCCGGGCATGGCGGCTGTCGGCCCCTTCGACAACTACAGCGGCCTGGCCGATCTCGCCAAGTGGGTGCTTGTCGCCTGCATGTTGCTTGGCCGCCTGGAGTTTTTCACCCTGCTCATTCTCTTCTCACCGGCCTACTGGCGCCGCTAAACCCTTCCTTGACAATTCGGCCGATTCCTCCCATGATTGCTGCGGTGTGCGCCGCAGTGCAGCCGGGCGCGCCATCCGTCAAGCATCTGTCCCAACCCTATGAATCTCCCAGGAGGAACCGTGACCGCAGACACAAGCTCCCAATGCCAGGCGACGACCAAGAGCGGCGCACGCTGCAAGAATCAGGCCCGCGCCGGCTCGTCCTACTGCCATGTCCACGCTAGCCAGGCACAGCAGCCGGCCGCGGCCATGGCCGGCGACCTCAACCAGGTGGCCGAACAGCTACGCGCACAGAATCCCGCCTTTCAGCCGCCTCCCTACTCACCGCAGGCCATGCTGGCCCTGTTGCAGACCAACCTTGACAAAGTCTCCTCCAAGGTCCCGATCCTGGCCGAACTAAAGAACAATTTGCAAGGGACAAAGCCCGAGGACTTCATGGATCCGGAGACGTGGAAGGGGCTGTGGTACGTGCTCAACTACACGGCGCAGGCACAATCGCGCCAGGCGCTGGAGAAAGTGGACGAGTTGCTTGCCGGCGTGCCCGGCGGCCAGGCGCTCATCGACCTGCGCAGCGGGCTCGAGGGGACGTCACCCAAGGACTTGCTCGACATCAACACGTGGAAGGGCGCGTTTCTCATCGCCGACGCGACGGTCAAGGCCCAAATCAACGACCTGCGCCGCACCGTGCTCGGCGAGGAGGAGTAGGCTACGGCAGGCGCTCGACCGGCCCGGCCGCCGTGCGGTAGATGTCGGGCCAGACCACGTCGAGTTGCGCCGGATCTTGCAGCTCTTGCGTGTAGCGAAGATAGAGCAGCGGTGGATTCGTCCACTGATGCCAGAAATGCTCGGGTGTTGCCTGCCCGTCCGGCGGCTGGGCCGAGCCGTAGGGGAAGCTATAGCGCCCGGCGGCCAACTCGACGTCGCTTGCTTCGAGCGCCTTCACGAGGTCCATGCCGCGCAACGAAGAGGCGCGGCCGATGGCGTCGATGAGCAGCAGCACGGCATCGTGCGCCAGGAACGAACTGAATTCCGGCCAGCGTGCATTGACGCGCGCATAGCGGCTGGCAAAGGCCTCAGTGCCGGCGTTCTGCGTTGCCGGCCAGGGGCCCTGTCGTTCGACGATCGTGCCGGCGCCGGACGGAACACGTGACCAAAAGGCCGGCCCGTCGAGCGCCCGCTGATTACGCATCACGGCCAGCGTGCCCTTCTCCGGCCGGATCCCCGCTTCCAGCATCTGCTGCTGGAAATCAAGCCCGGCATCCCCGGCGATGGAGACGAACACGGCATCCGGCACGGTGTCCATGGAGAGCAGCCGCGCGATCTGCGGCGAAAAATCGGCAGCCGGCAGGTCCACGCGCTGTACGGCAAGTTCAATCTTGTACTGCGCAAACCACTCCTCACCCTCGGCAACGGCGCGATCGCCGGCGGGCGAGTTCTCTGCCACCAGGACGGCCAGAAGGGCGCCATCGTTGTTGTAGTCGCCGACCTCGGCCAGCCACGAGGCCGGCATGCGCGCCACCATCGGCGCGGACGGCGCCAGGCGGAAGACGGTGCTCGGCTGCCCCTCGGTGAGCGATGGCGCATCGGCGGCGATAACCAGCATCGGCTTGCGGAATCGCTCGGAGACCAGGCGGACGGCGCCACTGGCTTCCTCATTCAGGCCGACAATCAATCCCAGCGCACAGTCCTCGGTAATCAGCATCTCGGCCATTTGCGCCGCCCGCGCCGGGTCGTCGCCCGGATCGTAGGTGACCAGGCGGACCGGCAGCCCGCCGACGCCACTGGCCAGCATTTCGGCGGCGGCGTTCAGCCCCGTCTGCATGCCCAGCGCGCTGGGCCACTGGGGTGAGTTGGACAGCGGGAGCAGCGCGCCGATCACCAATTCTTCTGCCTGCGCCAGTTGTTCGGGGCTGCACGCCGTCGGTGGGGTTGGCGTCGCCGGCACGACCAGCTCGCGCAGCACGACACGCGTCACTTCGACGGTGACCACGGGCGCCGCTGCTGCCTGCGAAGTCCGTTCGACGGCGCAGCCGCCAAACAGTGCCAGAAGACCCACCAGGCCGATTGTGGTGAAAATGACCTTTACGAGAAGCCTGCCGCTCAAGTTCTCGGTACTTTCCGTTCAACGGACTTGGGCGTTGTATGCCATGCCGACCGACTCGGGGAATCAGAGGCAAATCGAGGGAACGCGTACAGCACCTGACGAATCTACGATGGTTCGGTGACGATCAGTCAACGGCGCGCAGTATAGCACGCCCGATGCTGATGCGCCAATCTCTCTGCAATATCATTTTGCTGACAAATGCCGTCGGCGCCTTCAATCGACGCCGAATTTGCAAGTGTATCGGTGACAATATCTGGCCCGGTTTTGGGCGCCGCGGGCAAGTAGTGGCACAATGATCGCGCCGCGCTGCCTGGCAAGTGCGCGGCGTTCCACCCATGAAATTTGCCTGCCGCCGGTTGCGTGGCCGGATCCATGCAGCGGCGAGAACCGAACAGGAAAGCAATCATGCAAGACCATACCATTGACCTGCTGGACGCCGGCGATGATGTGCAGCCAGTCGTTGCACCTCACCGGCAGCGGCTCTTCATTCCCGGGCCGACGGACGTCGCCGCCGAGGTGCTCGCCGCGCAGACCGCACCCATGATCGGCCATCGCAGCGATGAATTCGAGGCGCTCTTCGCCAGGTGCGAGGCGCAGTTGCAGCAACTCTTTGAGACGTCGGCGCGCGTCTACATCGTCGCCGCCTCGGGGACCGGCTTGCAGGAGGCGGCAATCCGCAACCTGGTGAGCGGCCGCGTCATCTCCTTTGTCAATGGCGCGTTCAGCCAGCGCTGGTACAGCGTTGCCAGCGGGTGTGACAAAGCCGCGATTCGCGTCGACGTGCCGTGGAACACAGCCGTCAAGCCCGAGCAGGTCGCCGACGCGCTGCACGCCGCGCTGGCTGACGGGCCGGTCGACGCCATCACCGTCGTCCACAACGAAACGAGCACCGGCGTCATGAGCCCCGTCGCCGAAATCGCCGCCACGGTGCGCCGCATCAGCCCCGAGACGCTGGTGCTGGTGGATGCCGTCTCCTCGTTCAGCGGCGTGCGCATCCCGGTCGATGCGTGGGGCATCGACGTGCTGCTCACCTCGTCGCAGAAGGCGCTGGCCCTGCCGCCCGGTCTGGCCTTCTGCTCCGTCAGCGACCGCGCGCTGGCCAGGGCGGCCGATGTCAAGGGCCGCGGCTGGTACTTCGACTTCCTGACGCTGGAGAAGGCGCTCAAGAAGAACACGACGCCCGCCACGCCGGCAATTTCGCTCATGCGCAGCCTGGGCGTTCAGCTCGACCGCATCTTTGCCGAAGGCGTCGAAGCCCGCTATGCCCGCCACGCCCGCCTGGCCGAGCGCACGCGGCGCTGGGCCGTCGAGAATGGCTTCGATCTCATGGCCGAGCGCGGCTACGCGTCGCAGACCGTCACCACCGTAACGAACACGCGCAGCATCAGCGTCAAGGCGCTCAACGCCTTCCTGGCGCGCCACGACATGGAGATATCCAACGGCTACGGCGACTACAAGGACAAGGCTTTCCGCATCGCGCACATGGGTGAGGTGCAGGATAGCGACATGGAGCGCCTCTTTGCGGCCATGAACGAATTTCTCGCCGGGCAGAACTGACCATTCCCAGCACAACGGAGGAGAGAACGATGAGCACGCCAATCGATCTGCGCAGCGATACCGTTACCCGGCCGACGCCCGCCATGCGTGCCGCCATGGCCGAAGCCGCGGTCGGCGACGACGTCTACGGCGAGGACCCCACGGTCAATCGCCTGGAGGCGAGGGTCGCCGAGATGTTGGGCAAGGAGGCAGCCGTCTTTGTGCCCAGCGGCACCATGGGCAATCTCATCGCTGTGTTGAGCCACTGCGGTCGCGGCGAGGAGATGATCCTGGGCGACCAGGCGCACATCTTCATGTACGAGCAGGGCGGCTCGGCGGCGGTGGGCGGCGTGCACCCGCGCACGGTGCCAAACCGGCCCGACGGCACGCTGGACTTGCAGCAAGTCGAGGACGCCATCCGCGGCGACAACGACCATTACCCGGTGACGCGCCTCATCGCGCTGGAGAACACGCAGAACCGCTGCGGCGGCCAGGCGCTGCCCGTCGCCTACATGGATGCGGCCGGCGAGCTTGCACATCGGCACGGGCTGACGCTGCACGTCGACGGTGCGCGGCTGTGGAACGCCGCAGTTGCGCTGGGCGTGCCGTCGGCGCGGCTGGTGCAGGCGGCCGACAGCGTGAGCGTCTGCTTCAGCAAGGGGCTGGCGGCGCCCGTCGGCTCGGCCGTGGCCGGCTCGGCGGCATTCATCCGCCGCGCGCGGCGCATGCGCAAGCAGGTCGGCGGGGGCATGCGCCAGGCAGGCATCCTGGCGGCGGCCGCGCTGGTGGCACTCGATAACATGGTCGACCGCCTGGCCGAAGATCATGCCAACGCCCACCGGCTGGCCGAGGGACTGGCCGCGCTCGACGGCATCGACCTGGCGCCGGAAACGGTGCAGACCAACATCGTCTACTTCGATGTGACGGCGCCCGGCGTCGACGCTGCCCAGCTTTCGGGGCGGCTGGCAGCGCACGGCGTCTTGATAAACTCGACCGGCGCCCGGCGGCTGCGTGCGGTCACCAATTATCACATTTCCGGCGAGGATGTGGCGGCGGTCGTGGCGGCAGTGGAATCCGCCCTGCATGAACCGGCGGTTGGCGACGTCGCCGCAATCGAAGGTATCTACCGCTAGGCCACAGCGTCAAAGATTGCGCCGCTTACGAATAGGTCTCACGCGAAGCCGCGAAGGTCGCGAAAGGAAGCATCTTCCACTTCGCGATCTTCGCGGCTTCGCGTGAGATCCGTGAGTTCCCGAAATACTCTATCCTGACTACTTGATCGCCTTGGGCGTGACGAGCAGCCGCAACTCGGCGGCGCCCCAGCGCACCATGCTCCAGTGCGTCACGTCGATGGCCACGTGCGCCAGCGCCGCGGTCGGCATGCGGACAAAGACATCCTCCGGTGCCGAACCGCACAACCCCGAGGCCAGCTCCTCCAGGCCCGGGTTGTGTCCTACGACCACCACGTGCTGCGTGCTCTCAGGCAGTTCACGGATGAGGCCCAGGAGCGTCTCGGCTGCGGCCAGGTAGATCGATGTGTGCCACTGGGGATCGGCCTGGATGTCGGCTACTTCCAGCAGGTGCTGGGTGGTCTGCGCCGTGCGGGCTGACGGCGAACTGAGGATGAGATCCACGCCCGGATTGAGGCGCAGGAGCAGGGCGCTCATCATGCCGGCATCCTTGTGCCCGCGCTCCGTCAGCGGCCGCTCAAAGTCGGACGCGTATCCTTCCGGTCGTTCGGCTTTGGCATGGCGCCAGATCGATACGTACTTCATGTTCTCTCCTTCTCTGCCGGCCTAAATCGGCGCCCCGTGTAACTCGTGATTGTGGCTCAGGCGGAAGACCCGAATGGCCGAATGGTAGTAGTCGACCAGTTGATCCATGGTCGCCCGCCACGAACGGCTGCGCGCGTGGTTGAGCGCGTTCTCGGCCAGCTCGTTGCGCAGCGCCGGGTTGTCGCGCAGGCGCTGCACGAGCGGGCGGATCTCCTGCGGCTGGTCGGGATTGTAGTAGAGGCCGTTGTAGCCGTCGATCACCGTGTCGAGCACACCGCCCGTGCGCGCGGCGATGACGGGCAGGCGGCAGGCCATCGCCTCCAGCGCCACCAGCCCGAAGGTCTCCGTCGTCGAGGGGAAGATGAAGGCGTCGGCGGCGCGGTAGGCATCGACCAACTCCTGGCCGCGCATGTAGCCCGTCATGACCGTGGGCGTGCCGGCGAATTGCTTCTGGAGCACCTGGTGTCCCGGCCCGTCGCCGATGAGCGCCAGACGTACATTGCGTTCCGGGAAGATGGCATCGCGCAGCAGGTCGAGCCGCTTTTCCGGCGCCTGGCGGCCGACATTGATCACGAGGAAGTCGTCGGGGTTGCCGCCGGTGAGCCGGTTGCGCACGTCGGCGATGCGCTCGCCCGGCGTGAAAAGGTCCGTGTCGATGCCGCGCTTCCACCAGCGCACGCGGCGAAAGCCCTGGCGCTGCAATTCGCCGCGAATCGTGGTCGATGGGCACAGGTTCACATCGGCCTGGTTGTGCAGCGAGCGCAGGTAGGACCAGATGGCCGGCGCCATGAAGCCCGCGCCGTAGAATTTCACGTAGCCGGCCAGGTCGGTGTGAAAGGAGGCCACGGTCGGCACGCGCAGCAGGCGTGCGTAGGAGAGGCCAAACGGCCCCAGCACCACCGGGTTGACCACGTGGATCAGGTCGGGGGCGAACTCCTTGACGCGACGCCAGACGAAGCGGCGCGGCACGTTGATGCGCAGCTCCGGGTAGAAGGGGACGCGCGGCCCCCCCACGCCGATGACTTCGGCGCCGGCATATTCGGGCGGTCCGCCCGGCGGGCCAAAGAGGATGACCTTGTGACCCTGCTCCTGGAGCCGCTGGAGGAGCAGGCAGAGTATGCTGACGATGCCGTCAATCTTGGGTAGAAAGGTCTCTGTGAATATGGCAATACGTAATTGCTCGGGAACGGGCGACATGATACACCATCCTGGCATGCAATGGGTTGCGTTCAGCGCTAGTGTACCACGAGTGAATGCACGTCCTCTAACGGGCTGGAATTTGGCCGCAAACTTGCCACATCGCAGGGCGTCAGTTATGCTCTTGACTGGCGCAATTCAGCGCCGCCAACAGCCTGTACGAACATTGCCCATGCCCGAACGGGTTGTCGCATTTCAGTCATAAAGGGCCGGTATGTAGCCGGTTTAGAGCCGGCAGGCCGTGCATTGAACCAACAGGGAGAAGTAGAGCAATATGGAGAATCGAGAGCGCATCATTGTCCTTGGCGGTGATGGTTTTTGCGGCTGGCCGACGAGCCTCCGCCTTTCCAGCGAGGGCTACGATGTCGTCATCGTCGACAACCTGTCGCGCCGCAAGATCGACGTCGAACTCGGTTGTGAGTCGCTCACGCCGATCAAACCGCTGGAGCAGCGCCTGCGTCGTTGGGAAGAGATCAGTGGCAGGCGCATCGACTATCGCGCGCTCAACATCGCCGACGACTACGAGGCGCTGGAGCAACTGATCCAGGAAGTGCGGCCCAAGGCCATCGTCCACTTTGCCGAACAACGCGCCGCTCCCTATTCGATGAAGTCGCCGCGCCACAAGCGCTACACTGTCGACAACAACATCAACGGCACGCATAACATCCTGTGCGCGATCGTCGAGTCTGGCCTCGACATCCACCTGGTGCACCTGGGCACCATGGGCGTCTATGGCTACGGCACGGCGGGCATGTCGATCCCGGAAGGCTATCTCACCGTCAAGGTCGACATCGACGGCGTCGACCGCGAGATCGAGATTCCCTATCCGCCCCATCCGGGCAGCATCTACCACATGACCAAGACGCTGGATGCGCTGCTCTTCTATTACTACAACAAGAACGATGACATCCGCATCACCGATCTGCACCAGGGCGTGGTCTGGGGGACGAACACCGAAGAGACGCTCATGCACCCCGACCTGATCAATCGCTTCGACTGGGAAGGCGACTATGGCACCGTGCTCAACCGCTTCCTCGTCGAGGCGGCGGTCGGCCACCCGCTCACCGTCTACGGCAGCGGCGGCCAGACGCGCGCGTTCATCCACATTCGCGATACCGTGCGCTGTATCTCGCTCGCCATCAAGCATCCGCCGGCCAGGAAGCAGCGCGTCAAGATCTTCAACCAGGCCACGGAGACGCACCGCGTGCGCGACCTGGCGGGGTTGGTGGCCCGGCTGACGGGCGCCGAGGTGCGCTACTACGTCAACCCGCGCAACGAGGCCTCGGAGAACGAGCTGGTCGTCCACAACGAGCAATTCCTCGAACTGGGGCTGAATCCCATCACGCTGAGCGAAGGGCTGCTGCAGGAAGTGATCGAGATTGCATCGCGCTATGCCGACCGCGTCGACCAGGCGAAGATCATCGCCGACTCGCGCTGGCGCGCCGACATCCCGCTGGATCGCGAGGGAACTGCCGCCCGGCGCGAGCCGGTAGCGGCCTGAACGCGCGTCACGCGGCTGTTGAATTCCATCGCCCATTCCCAGGGGCCGGGCAATCGACTGCGCCCGGCCCTTCCTGATCGACAACTCAATCACACAAGAGGTGCTTATGCGCATTAGCGACATGAACTGGATGCAGGTCGAGGAATATCTCAAGAACGATGATCGCGCCGTCCTGCCGCTGGGCAGCACCGAGCAGCATGCCTACCTCAGCCTCAGCGTCGACAGCATCCTGGCCGCACGCGTGGCCGAAGATGCCGCCGAACCGCTGGGCGTGCCGGTCTTTCCGGTGGTGAGCTACGGGTTGACCCCCTACTTTCAATCCTTCCCCGGCACCGTGACATTGCGCGTCGAGACCTACATGCGCCTCGTGCGCGACATCCTGGACAGCCTCTATCACAGCGGCTTCCGGCGCGTGCTCATCGTCAACGGCCACGGCGGCAACAGCCCGGTGGACGGCCTCGTCACTGAGTGGATGGCGGACCATCCCGGCACGCGCGTCAAGTTCCACAACTGGTGGAACGCGCCGGCGACCTGGGCCAAGGTGCAGGAGATCGACCCCATGGGCAGCCACGCGTCGTGGATGGAAAACTTCCCCTGGACGCGGCTGGCCGGCGTGACGCTGCCCGACGTGCAGAAGATCGTGCCGGCGCGGCCGGGCATGGCGCGGCTGGTGGGCGAAGAGATGCGCGCCTTCTATGGCGACGGCAACTATGGCGGCTACTACCAGCGCGCCGACGAGGAGATGCTGGCGCTGTGGGACGTGGCGATCGCCGAGACGCGTGCCTTGCTTGCCGAAGGGTGGGCTTGACCATGCGCTTCCTTGTGTGGGGCGCCGGCGCCATCGGTGGAACCGTCGGCGCGTACCTGGCGCGTGCGGGCCATGAGGTCGTCTTCGTCGATCGCGCGGTCGACCACGTCGATGCCATCGCGCGCGCCGGCATCTCCATTACCGGTCCCATCGACCAGTTCACGGTGAACGCTCATGCCTTCACGCCGGAGACGGTGACGGGGCACTTCGATCACATCCTGCTCTGCGTCAAGGCGCAGGACACGGCGGACGCGGCCCGCGCCCTGGCTCCGCACCTGTCCGAAGGCGGCTACGTCGTCTCGCTGCAGAACGGGCTCAACGAACTCGTCATCGCCGGCGTCGTCGGCCGCGAGCGGACCGTGGGCGCGTTCGTGAACTTTGGCGCCGATTATCTGGAGCCGGGCCTGGTGCTCTACGGCGGTCGCGGCGCGGTCGTGCTGGGCGAACTGGATGGCCGGCGCACCGAACGCATCGCCGCGCTGCACGACGCGTTACAAGCCTTCGAGCCGAACGCCATCGTCACCGACAACATCTGGGGCTATCTGTGGGGCAAGCTGGCCTACGGTGCGCAGCTCTTCGCCACTGCGGTCACCGACGACTCCATCGCTGACTGCCTGGCCGACCCTGCCTACCATGCCGTCTACATCGCCCTGGCACAGGAGGTCATGCGCGTCGCCCTGGCCAATGGCGTCACGCCGCAAGGCTTCAACGGCTTCGATCCCTTCGCCTTCATGCCGGAGATGCCGCGTGAGGAGTCCCTGCGCTCGCTTGACGAGATGGTGGCCTTCAACCGCAAGTCGGCCAAGACGCACAGCGGCATCTGGCGGGACCTGGCCGTACGCAAGCGCCGCACCGAAGTCGACGCCCAGCTTGGCCCGATTGTCGCGATCGGTGCGCAGCTTGGCGTGCCGACGCCACTCACGGCGCGGCTGGTCGAACTCATCCACGATATCGAAGAGGGCCGGCGACCATTGCAGACGGCCAATCTTGACGAACTGGCCGCACTGCTCGGCTGAGGAGACTTGACGATGAACATTGAGTTTTCCGGCAAGACCGTGATCGTCACTGGCGCTGCGCATGGCTTTGGCCGGGCGATCGCGCTTGCCTTTGCGCAGCGCGGCGCCAATGTCTGGGCGTGCGACCTGCTCGGCGACGAACTGGCCGAGACGCAGCGCTTGTGCGCTGCCGCGGGCGGGCGCTGCCAGGTGCGCACGGTCGATGTGACCGACCCCATTGCCGTAGACGCCTTCGTGCGCGAGGCGGAGGCCAGCGCAGAGTCCGGTCACATCGACGTGCTGGTCAACAATGCGGGCGGCGTGTTGGGCCAGGTCGGCCAGCCGCTGGAGGAGGTCACGCTGGAGCAGTGGAACGCCATCATCTCCGTCAACCTGAGCGCGGCCTTCTTCTTTGCGCAGGCCGCCGCACCGGGGATGAAAGCGGCGCGCTCAGGCCGCATCGTCAATATCTCCAGCGGTGCGGGGTTGGGGCGCAGCCTGACCGGCATCCAGGCCTACGCGGCGGCCAAAGCCGGCCAGATCAACCTGACGCGCCAGCTCTGCCACGAACTGGGGCCGTACAACATCACGGTCAACAACATCGCGCCGGGCTTCGTCCGCTCCAACCCGACGACCGAGAAGCAGTGGCAGTCGTACGGGCCGGAGGGCCAGCAAGCCCTGGTCGAAGGCATTGCCCTGCGCCGGCTGGGCCAGCCTGAGGACATCGCCCACGGCGTGCTCTTCCTGGCGTCGGAATACGCCGGCTGGATCAGCGGCCAGGTGATCTCCATCGACGGCGGCAAGTAGCCATGGCAGCGTCCGTCGCCGGCTACCTGCACGCGCACCGCGAGCGCATCATCGCCGAACTGGTCGAGTTCGCCGGCATTCCCAGCGTCAGCACTGATTCCGCCTACGCCGATGGCATGGCGGCCGCGGCGCAGTGGGTAGCGGGGCAGTTGGCGCGCGCCGGCATCCAGCAGGTGCAGATTCTGCCGACGGCGCGCCATCCAGTGGTCTATGGCGAATGGCTCGGCGCACCGGGCGCGCCCACGCTCCTTGTCTATGGGCACTACGACGTCCAGCCGCCGGACCCGCTCGACGCCTGGCAGAGTCCGCCCTTTGCGCCGCAAATCCGCGACGGCCGCCTTTACGCCCGCGGCGTCTCCGACGACAAGGGACCCATGCTGATCCCGATCAAGGTCGCCGAGGCATTCCTGGCGACGGACGGGCGCCTGCCTGTCAACGTCAAGTTTCTCTTCGAGGGCGAGGAGGAGATCGGCAGCCCCAGCCTGGAGCCGTTTATCGCCGCCCACACGACGCTTCTGGCCGCCGACTATGTGCTATCGGCCGACGGCGCGATGTGGCGCGTCGATCTGCCGTCGATCACGGTGGCGAGCCGCGGCATGGCCGGGCTGGAGTTCACGCTGACCGGTGCGGCCAAGGACCTGCATTCGGGCCGGCATGGCGGGGCGGTGGCCAATGCGCTGCACGCCGTGGCCGAACTCGTCGCCAGCCTGCACACGTCTGACGGCCGCGCCGCCGTCGCCGGCTTTTACGATGAGGTCGTCGGTCTCACGACGGATGAGCGAGCAGCGCTGGCGGCCCTGCCCTTCGACGATGCGGACTATCTCGCCCAGACAGGCGCGCCGGCGACCTTCGGCGAGGCGGGCTACACGACGCTGGAGCGCATGTGGGCGCGGCCGACGCTGGAGATCAACGGCCTCTGGGGCGGCTATCAGGGCGAGGGCAGCAAGACGGTCATCCCGCATGAGGCGCACGCCAAGATCACCTGCCGGCTGGTGCCCGACCAGGATCCTGCGGAGATCACAGCCAGGGTGGCGCGGCACTTGGAGACACATACGCCGCCCGGCGTGCGCCTGACGATTCGGCACGATCATCACGAGGCGCTGCCCTATCGACTCCCCGCCGGTCACGCCGGCTTGCAGGTCGCCACGCAGGTGCTGGCCGAACTCTACGGGACGGCGCCGGTTCAGGTCCGCATGGGCGGCACGCTGCCTGTGAGCGAACTCTTCCAGCGCCTGCTCGGCATCTACACCGTTTTCTTTTCATTTTCCACCGCCGATGAGGACTTCCACGCACCGAACGAGTTCTTCCGCCTGGACCGGCTGAAAGAGGGGCTGGTTGCGTGGGCGAGGTTCTGGGAACTGGCGGGAATACAGGAGTGAGACCAATGTCTGGATATGCCGATTTTGCCGCCTACGTGGCGGAACTCAACGACCTGCTCTGCACGATGAACATCCTGACCTGGGACGTGCGGACGCAGATGCCGCCGGAGGGCTCGTGGACGCGCGGTCAGCAGCTTGCCACGCTGACGCGCCTGGTGCAGGAACGCTTTGCCTCCGACCACATGGGGCGCCTGCTCGACGCGGCCGAGGCGGAGGTGCGCGGCGAGGATGCCGACAGCTACCGCGTGCGTGCCGTGCGCTCCACGCGCGATGCGTACACCATCGTGCGCCGGGTGCCGGCCGCGCTGGTGGGTGAACTGGCCGTGCAGCGCGCCGTCGGCCAGCGCGTCTGGGAGGAAGCCAAGCCGGCCAATGATTTCGCCCGCTTTGCCCCAAACCTGAAGGCCATGGTGGGGCTCAGCCGCGAACTGGCCGACGCCATCGGCTACGAGGCGCATCCCTACGACGCGCTGCTCCTCCAGTACGAGCCGGATATGTCCGCCGCCCGCCTCACCGCGCTCTTCGACGATCTCAAGGCCGGCATCCTGCCCCTGCTCAAGCGTATCGTCGACGGCGGGCAGCCTGTGGCGGCGGACTTTCTCTACCGCACCTATCCTGCGGCGCAGCAGCGCGCCTTTGCCCTGGAGATCGCGCGCCAGTTTGGCTATGACTTGCAGCGCGGGCGCGTCGATGCGTCGGCGCATCCATTCGAAATCTCCTTCACGCGCCAGGATGTGCGCATGACCACCCGCTACCAGGAGAACTACATGCCCGGCGCCGTCTTCGGTCTCTTCCACGAGACGGGCCACGCGCTCTACGAGCAGGGCGTCGATCCGGCCTTGACGCGCAGCGCGCTCACGTCGGATTTCCTGGGCCAGTACGCGGTGGGCGGCGTGAGCTTCGGCACGCACGAGTCGCAGTCGCGCCTGTGGGAAAACCAGATCGGCCGCAGCCGCTCCTTCTGGCAGTTGCACTTTGCCCGTCTGCAAAGCTACTTCCCCGAGCAACTGGCCGGCGTCGATGTGGAGCAGTTCTACCGGTCGGTCAACCGCGTGCGGCCAAGCCTCATCCGCGTCGAGGCCGACGAGGTGACCTACAACCTGCACATCATGCTGCGCGTCGAGATCGAGATGGGGCTGCTGGATGGGAGCATCGCTGTCGACGACCTGTCCGAGCTCTGGCGCGCCAAGATGACCGAGTATCTGGGCGTCGTGCCGCCGACCGACACCGAGGGCGTGCTCCAGGACATCCACTGGTCGTCGGCGCAGTTTGGCACCTTCCCGGCCTACACCATCGGCAACGTCATGTCGGCGCAGTTCATGCAGGCGGCGCGGCGCGATGTAGCCGGGCTCGACGACGAGTTGGCGGCCGGCAACTATACCCCGCTGCGCGAGTGGCTCACGGCGAACATCTACCGTCACGGCCGCGCCTTCAGCCCCGAAGAACTGCTGCAGCGCACGACCGGCGAAGGGCTGACGCCGCGTCCTTACCTGGCCTACCTGCGCGAGAAGTACGACGA
>ERZ795053.2516-NODE-2516-length-22021-cov-5.460120_pt1 | contig 22021 bp, 18 predicted proteins | sample MGYA00375137_ERZ795053 | MGnify/ENA primary metagenome ERZ795053 (study PRJEB30182, sample SAMN05720284) | activated sludge metagenome | isolation source: Anaerobic digester | place: Hong Kong | collected 2014-12-17 ...
CCCCTCCCTAACCCTCCCCGACATCAGGGAGGGAACTGTGGGTTTATTTACGCCATCGTGTACTAGTTTCTCTTGAAAACTACTTAGAACTTCGGTTGTGCGACTACGCCCACGGGATCGTTACCGCGCAGGAAGTCGAAGTCGACGCCTTCCGGTGCTTGTAGCACATGGTCGATGTAGAGCTGGCCGTAACCGCGGCTGTAGGCAGGCGTGGGCGCCTGCCACTGGCTGCGGCGACGGGCCAGCTCTTCTTCGTCAACATGGAGAAGGAGCTGACCATTTGGCACATCCAGCTCGATTTCATCACCGTCGCGTACCAACCCCAATGGCCCGCCAATCGCGGCCTCGGGCGCCACATGGAGCACGATGGTGCCATACGCGGTGCCACTCATGCGGGCGTCGGAAATGCGCACCATGTCGCGTATACCTTGCTTCAACAGCTTCTCCGGAATCGGTAAGTTCCCCACCTCGGGCATTCCCGGTCCCCCCACTGGCCCCGCATTTTGCAAAACGAGAATATCTTCCGGCGTGACATCCAGATCTGGTGAATTGACACGGGCCTTGAGGTCGGTAATACTCTTGAAGACGATGGCGCGCCCACGGTGTTGCAGCAGCGCCGGTGTCGCCGCGGCATGTTTGATCACGGCACCATCGGGGGCGAGATTGCCACGCAAGATCGTCAAGCCCCCTTCAGGCTGGAGGGGCTCGCTGAGTGGCCGAACGATGTCCCGGTTGTGGACCTGAACATCGGCCAGATTTTCGGCCATTGTCTTGCCGGTGACGGTGAGCGCATCGCCGTGCAACAGGGGTAGCAATTCCTTGAGAATTGCCGGAATCCCGCCGGCGTAGAAGAGATCCTCCATCTGATACTTACCGCTCGGCCGCATATTGGCGATGAGCGGGGTACGCTTGCTGATCTCCCCAAAGCGATCGAGGGGCAAGTCGATACCAAGGCGTCCCGCCACGGCCGGGAGGTGAACAACGGCATTGGTGCTGCCGCCGACAGCACAGAGTAGCGTAATCGCATTTTCAATCGCTTCGCGGGTGATGATCTGCGATGGTCGAATCCCTTCCTGCGCAAGCGCCACAATGCGGCGGCCAACCTTTTCCGCCAGTTGGAGCCGGCGCGTGTCGGCAGCGGGGGTTGCGCCGTTCCCCGGAAAGGCAATGCCCAGCGCTTCCATGATCGAGTTCATCGTCGAGGCCGTGCCCATTACCATGCAGTGGCCGCGGCTACGCACCACCCCATTTTCGATGGCCCGGTACTCGGTTTCACTGATGGTGCCGGCACGCAGTTCATCGCTAAAGCGGCGACAGTCGGTACAGGCACCCAATACCTGGCCGTTGTAATTGCCGTTGAGCATAGGGCCACCGGAGAGCATAATCGCCGGCAGATCCGCGCTGACGGCGCCCATCAACGCCGCCGGAATGGTCTTGTCACAGTTGACCAGAAGAACAACGCCATCGAGCGGTTGGCCACGAATCATCTCTTCGGTATCGATGGCGGCCAGATTGCGGTAGAGCATTGAGGTGGGGCTGAGAAAGACTTCGCCCAGGGAAATGGTGGGGAATTCGAGAGGGAAACCACCGGCCTGCCAGATGCCACGTTTCACCGCTTCGGCGACCTCGCGCAGGTTGTTGTTGCAGTTATTGAGTTCACTGTAGGTGTTACAGATGCCGATGACAGGGCGTTGCAGGTCTTCATCATCAAAGCCCATGGCTTTGGTAAAGGCGCGGTGGGTAAAGCCGGCAACGAGCGATTCGTTGAAAAAGGCATCGCTACGACTGTGCAGCGGCGAATTCTCGGCAGAGTTAGCTGGGTTTGCAGACATAGTTGTTTCCTTACTTGCGCTTCGTATCGATCCTGAAATTTTCTGTGCCCACCTGCCCTCTTGATAGGGTGGTCGGCGTCACAGCCGAAGATCAGGATGAGTTCTAGATTGTCGAAAGGGCGTAACGATTCAAAGTGTACCTGGATTATAAGTAAGGGCAAAATCGGTAAAATGTGCGACTGTGCGCCATACAGTGCTCCATACAACGGTGCGTCCCACTTGGGGAGAGGACTAGATCAAGCGTCCGTTATAAGCACCCCAATGTGGTACGCACCCTTCATCAAAAACGCGTTTGACATCGATCTAGAATCATATTATACTGAGCGCATCCGAATGATTGGGTACCCCCGATCAACGGAAAGAGTTCGGAGCATGTCATCCTTTGCACGTTGTCTTTTTGGGTAAGCCGTTTAACGTAAATTTTCATTGGAACAAGCGAACATTGTCGCAGAGGGAACTCACGGACTGAGGCCATAGGAGTGAAAATTGTGAAGCGGAAGTTACTAAAATTGTGCAACTTGAAGTTTGTTTGTACACGGCAGGTTTGTGTCAAAAGCGCCTAAGCATCTTTGTGTGTGCCTGGGCGCTTTTTTATTTGTTCGCTCATATGGGCAACTGACTGAAACTGTCGTACATACTCTCAGAGAAAGATTAGGTACTTCAGTTGCATACCGATATGAGCGTATTTGTTTTGTAAATGCTCCCCATAAATGAAAGGTGTCGGCGAAAAGCAACCGTAAATAGCAAACACGCAGAAAAGCCTTCGAGGCTCTTTCATTTATGACTGAAGTTCAACAACAATATCCTTAACTTTATCATCAAGCTAGAGGAAAGGTGAGACCATGGATTCAACAGCAAGCCGTATCGTTAAAGCTCGACAGTACGCCGAAGAACGGGACCGCCGCATCAAAGTTCATAGCTTTGAAGTGGAATTGCACGGCGAAAATTCCAATCATCTGGTCAACTACGACAATAGCAATTGGAACTGTGATTGCGAAGAGTTTACCATGCGCGGCGTTTGCGCACATGTAATGGCCATGGAAGAGATTCTCGGCGAAGCGGTCGAGCCGGCCATGATGGCAACATCGGCTACGTAAATACCAGTAAATTTTCGTGCATGACCGAACAGGCGATTGCAGTGTCATTCTGTAAGGGGTTTTGCAGCGAGGCAACGTAACACTGTCACTTTTCTGGTCGTGCTCTCCCCTTACACTGGCGGTATAGCACGACTTGTGTAAATTGCGATTGGCTCAGAGAGCAGATTGGCACTTACCATAACTTTCGGCATACCGCCTAATTCTAGACAAGCAAAGCTTCCGGGTGAAATCTCACCCGGAAGCTTTTTTGATATAGTCTACATGATAACAAGTCATGAAGCCACGTGACCTTGCGACTTTTGTAATTATTCTTCGGCCTATGATATTCTGTCAGTACTTTGTGGCGTAAAACCACGGCCGTCAAGCGGGTCAGCTACCACTGGGAACCTGAGTGCAGTCCCTGACCTTCTTTCCAGCGGAGTTTACGAATTTCCGCGGGGATTTACTGAGCAGAGTTCCGTTAAGGATGTGTAACGATTCAGCTATCGCCTGAGCTTTGGTACCCACTGCATGGGATTGTCTTGATGACCCACAGTTGGAGGTAAGCCACGATCTGTGCAATCTGAGGATTGATCGACTTGAAACAAACATGGCAGTTGCTGATTGGCTTGCTTATCAGCGCAGTTTTCATTTATTTGGCGTTGCCTGGACTCCATCTTTCTGAAGTCACCGCCGCTCTTCGTACTGCCAATTATTGGTGGATTTTGCCTGGAATCCTCGTGTATTTTGCGGGCTTGTGGGCGCGCAGCTGGCGTTGGCACTACACCCTCCGTCATTTGAAAACCATCCCGCTCCGCCGGCTCTACCCACTCATCTGTATTGGCTATTTTGGCAACAATGTTTACCCGTTTCGTGCCGGTGAGGTCATTCGCTCCTACGTACTAAAGCAGCAAGAAGACGTCCCCATCAGTTCCAGCCTCGCAACAGTGCTCATTGAGCGTGTCTTCGATGGGTTGGTGATGTTGCTCTTTGTCTTTTTGGCGCTACCCTTTGCGCCCGCACTTCCTGCCACGTACCGTAACTTAGTCGTGCTGCTGACCGTCCTTCTTTTGGGTGCGACCGTTGTCTTTGTTTGGATGGCTACACAACCGATCTTCATGGCGCGGGTCTATGGCTGGTGTTCGGCACGACTGCTGCCAACGTTGGTGCGTCCAAAAATTGATGCCTTCTATGAACGGTTTATGGTCGGGCTGCACAGCCTGAGCAGCCGCTACGATGTACTCATGATTTTTGGCACGAGTATCATCATTTGGCTCATGGAAACCGTAAAATACTGGTTCGTCATGCATGCATTTGAGTTTCAGGTCAGTTTTTTGGTCTTGATGTTGATGAATGGATTGGTAAACCTGGCAACAACGTTGCCCTCGGCACCGGGCTACATTGGCACCTTTGATACCCCTGGTATTGAGACATTAGCAGCATTTGGCGTGGAGCGCAACCTGGCGGCGAGCTATACCTTTACGTTGCACGCAGCGCTGTGGTTACCGGTAACACTGGTTGGTGCGTACTACTTCTGGCGTGCCCAACTCCACTGGGCAGACTTTACGCGTGCGCAAGCCCAAAGTGTCAATTCTTAGTTCGTGTTGCTCATGTACCAAAAACTTCGCTCATTCACTGATACGGGCAATTACGCCCCACGCGCACTTTTCGGACATAAGCGTTTGTTGTTTTAACTGTAAGTTTGCTTTGGAATTAGTCGTTTGGCTTGCATCGAGGCGGCTGACGCCAAACAGAGCTCACATTAGGAGACTTTCCCCATGAAAAATTTAGCGGTAGCGGGCACAGGCTATGTTGGTCTGTCGTGTGGCACCTGTTTTGCCGATATGGGCAACAACGTCACATTTATTGACATTAGTGAAGAGAAGATCAATATGTTGCGCAACGGCAAAGTACCGATCTTTGAGCCGGGGCTCAGCGAAATGATTGAGCGCAACATCAAAGCCGGACGCATGCACTTTACCACAAACTATGCCGAAGCATTGACCGATGCCGAATTTATCTTTATCTGTGTTGGGACGCCCAGCGGTGTCGATGGTGAGGCCGACTTGCAGTATGTGCGCATGGCAGCCGAATCCGTGGCAAAGAACATGGATCACTACACTATTGTCGTCAACAAAAGCACAGTTCCGGTTGGCACAGGCGACTGGGTGGCCGACATCATCACGCGCAGCCAACCGGATCCCATTCCGTTTGATGTAGTGAGCTGTCCCGAATTTACGCGCGAGGGTTCGGCCATCTACGATTTTATGAATCCCGATCGCGTGGTCCTAGGTAGCCACAATGCCGAAGCAGCGGAAAAGGTGGCGCAGTTGCATCTGCCTTTGCGCGCCCGGATTGTTGTTACCGACATTCGCACGGCCGAGATGATTAAATATGCCAGCAACGCCTTTCTGGCGACCAAGATCAGCTTTATCAACGAGATTGCTGCCATTTGTGAAAGACTGGGCGCAGACGTACAGGAAGTTGCCGTGGGCATGGGGTATGATAAACGGATTGGACCGGCCTTTCTCAACGCGGGTTTGGGCTATGGGGGCAGTTGTTTCCCCAAAGATGTCAAGGCATTGGAACACATGGCGCTCGTCCATGGGTCGCATCCATCGCTGTTGCGCGCGGTGATCGACATCAACCGCGATGCCCGGCGCTGGGCGGTCCTCAACCTGCGCGAATTGGTCGGTGGCAAATTGGCTAATTGCCGCATTGGCATTCTCGGCCTGGCCTTCAAACCCAATACCGATGATATCCGTGAGGCACCGGCCATTGAAATTTCCCGTATGTTGCAGAGCGAAGGGGCATCTGTGGCAGGTTATGATCCGGTGGCAATGAACAACATTGCACGGCTGGACAGGAATCTCCACTTGGTCGAAGATCCCTATGAGCTGGCCACCGGCGCCGACGCGTTACTGGTCTGCACTGAATGGAACGAGTTTAAGCAGTTGGATCTGCCCCGGGTCAAGGGGTTAATGAAACAACCGGTCATCGTTGATGGCCGCAACATTTATGAGCCCCAAGTGATGTACAACTTGGGCTTCCAATATCGGGCCGTTGGGCGCGGCGCAGCGCTGACCAATGGTTTCTGATCGGCTGCGTTGAAAACGTGCGAGGCATCGGCAATATCAATGGAAATTGTGTGTTCAAACAGAGCTGAGCATAAGCGGAGTATGTAATGACGTTGACAAAAACTACACTGACCAATGGTCTGCAAGTTGTGCTCAAGGAGAGCCGTGTTGCACCGGTGGCCAGTTTTTGGGTCTTCTATCGGGTCGGGAGTCGCAACGAAGTACCCGGCACCACAGGGATTAGCCATTGGGTGGAGCATATGCTCTTTAAGGGCACCGAACAGTTCCCGCGCGGTGAATTTGACAAGGCGGTTTCGCGCGCGGGCGGTGTCTTCAATGGAATGACCGCAGAAGATTGGACCACGTATTTTGAGACGCTCCCCTCCGAGCGCATTGAACTGGCACTGCAGGTGGAGAGCGATCGCATGGCCAATTCGGTCTTCGACCCTGACGAGGCCGAATCGGAACGGACCGTCATCATCAGTGAACGGGAGGGGAGCGAAAATAGCTACTTCTATCTGTTGAGCGAAGAGGTACAGGCCGCGGCATTTCGGGTGCACAGCTATCATCACCCGATCATTGGCTGGAAGAGTGATCTCCGCACGATGACGCGCGAGGATCTCTACCGCCACTATCGCACCTTTTACACACCAAACAATGCCATTGCCGTGGCCGTGGGTGATTTTGACACGGCGGATATGCTGGCCAAAATCGAGCAGTACTTCGGCGATTTGGCCAGCGGACCGCAGGTACCGGTCATGCGTCTGCGCGAAGATCCCCAGGTAGCAGAACGCCGCGTGATTCTGCGCGGCAGTGATCCCACCGCCTACTTCATGATGGTTTTCCCCGCGCCCGAAGCCGCGCACGAAGATTTCTTTCCGCTCATTGTCATGGATGCCGTGCTCGGAGGCGCCAAAGGAATGGGTCTCTTCGGCGGCGGCACCAACAATCGCAGCAACCGGCTCTACCGGGCGCTCGTTGATACTCAATTGACGGTCGATGTGAGTTCCAGCTTCCGCCCGACGATTGATCCGAATCTCTTTAGCTTCTACGCGACCCTAGCGCCCGAGACCACCCATACGCAAGTCGAGGAAGCCATCTGGGCGGAGATCAGCAAAATCCAACAGGATGGGGTCACCGCAGCTGAATTGAACAAGGCAATCAAACAGACCAAGGCACAATTTGCCTACAGCAGCGAAAGTGTCACCTACCAAGCTTACTGGCTCGGCTTCAGCGAAATCATTGCCGATATCACCTGGTTGGACAATTGGCTCGACCGATTAACGGCTGTCACCGCTGAGGATGTGCAGCGGGTGGCGCGGAGTTATTTCGCACCGGACAAGCAGACCATTGGGTGGTATGTACCCGAGACCAATTCATAGAGGGACTTCATGACTTCGAATGCATTACCCAACGCCGATACCGTTGCACGCGTTGTTCTCCATAATGGCTTAACTGTACTCGTGCGCGAAAATCATTCTGCGCCGGTTGTGGTGGCCGAAGGGTACATTCCTGCCGGCTCTATCCATGAATCAGCGGAAAACGCGGGGCTGAGCAGCTTTGTCGCCAGCATGTTGACTCGAGGCAGTGCGCGCTACACCTTTGATGAATTCAACGAAACCGTTGAAGCGCTCGGTGCGAGCTTGGGCGCGGGCAGCGATAATCACTACACAAGCTTCAGCACTACCAGCCTGAGCGAAGATTTCCCGCAGATGATGCAAGTGTTGAGTGATGTGGTGCGCAATCCACTCTTTCCCGAGGAGCAGGTGGAACGCGTGCGCCGCCAGAAATTGGTGCGCCTCCAAGAACGGGCCCAGGACACCAACCGCATGGCGGCCTTGCGCTTCTATGAAACGATCTATGGCCATCACCCCTATGGGCGGGCTGTCAGTGGCTACACCGAGAGCATTCGCGCGCTGACGCGCGACGAGCTCGTGACCTACCACGCAGATTACTACACGCCCAACGGCACGATCCTTGTTGTTGTCGGAGATGTGGACACACAGCAGGTGCTCGACCTGATCCATGCCCAATTTGGGACGTGGGCGGGCGCGCCCGCCGATCAGACCATACCACCGATTGTGGCAATGGAACGGCAGCAGGTGCTCCACCCTATGGCCGACAAATTCCAGGCCGATCTCGTCATCGGCACACTGGCCATTCCACGCAAACACCCCGATTACTTTGCCACGCGCGTGGCAAACACCATTCTCGGTCAATTCGGGATGATGGGGCGCCTGGGCGAAACCGTGCGCGAAGAGCAAGGGCTGGCCTATTACAGCTACAGTTCCATCGACAGTGAACTCCACGCGGGTGTGTGGCTGGCTCAGGCCGGCGTCAATCCGGCCCATGTGGAACAGGCGACCGAGAGCATTTTGGCGGAATTCAAACGCATTGGTGAGGAGCCGGTCTCTGCCGAAGAACTGGCTGATACGCAGGCTTACCTCACGGGCGTCGTGCCCTTAACGCTGGAGACCAATGCCGGTGTGGCATCCACCCTGCTCAACATGGAGTGGTACCAGTTAGGTCTGGACTATCTGGAACGCTATCCCGATCTGATCTACGGAATTACCGTTGAGGATGTGCAACGTGTCGCGGCCCAATACATCGATCCCGAGCAGTGCACCATTGTTGTTGCCGGTCCCACAGCGGAAGAATAATGGAGGCACAAGTGCACCTATGATGCGCACCGGTGTGGATTTGATCGAGATTAAACGGGTGCAGCAGGCCATTGAACGGCATGGTGAACGCTTTTTGCGCCGTGTCTACACCAGCGGTGAACTACATGACTGCCGCGACAAGGTCGAGTCGCTTGCCGCGCGGTTTGCGGCCAAAGAGGCTGTGGCCAAGGCCCTGGGCACCGGCATCTGGCGTCATGGCATCGAGTGGACCGACATCGAGGTGCGCCGTCATGTGGAAAGTGGCGCACCAACGCTCCATCTCCACAGAGCTGCGGCCGATCACAGCCGGGTTCTCCAACTGGCAGAGTGGTCTATCAGCCTCAGCCACGATCGCGAACGCGCCATTGCCTTCGTTGTCGCACTTTCATCGTAATCCATCGTAATCCGATCACCGAGGAAACTCCCATGCTTAAGCCCAGCGCCCAACGGGTTCAGGATGCCATCCACGCTCGCGGTTTTCCCAACCAGGTCATTGAACTGGCCGAATCGACACGCAGCGCAGCCGAGGCGGCGGCGGCGGTTGGCTGCGATGTGGCCCAGATTGCCAAGTCGCTCATTTTTCAGGGCAAAACAACCGGTGAGGCAATTCTCATTATTGCCAGTGGCGCCAATCGTGTCAATGAAAAGGTCGTGGCCGCACACCTAGGCCAAAAGCTCAGTCGCCCCGATGCCGATTTTGTGCGGGAACAGACCGGATTCGCCATTGGGGGCGTGCCGCCCATTGGTCACGATCGGGCGATTAAGACAATTATCGACGAAGATCTGCTGGCGCTGACGCAAATCTATGCCGCGGCCGGCCATCCCTTTGCCCTCTTTGCCTTAACCCCACAGGAGTTGGTTGCGCTGACCGGCGGCGAGGTGATGGCAATCGCGTGAAACTTCGGGCCGCCTGAGACGTATTGTCCGGTAGAGAAACAGATCGGAGAAAAGGAGTTCATTATGTCTCAAGGTTATAAAGAATTGCGTCGGCAAAATGGTATTGTCGCTGGCGTTTGTGGCGGGTTGGCCGAATTTTTTGGGCTCAATCCATTTTGGTTCCGTCTGGCCTTTTTTATCTTGTTATTGCCCGGCGGCTTGCCCGGTTTGCTACCCTATATTGTCCTCTGGATCATTATTCCACGGCGCTAAAGTAAAATTACTTTGAAAGCGATAGTTCTGTATCTGCCAGGAAGCGGCCACGGAGGGCTTCGCTACGCCGGTACAGTGCGGCGCGAATAGACCAGTAGTGAGACAGTGAAGAGTGGGGCGGTTACTGCCTCACTGTCTCACTGAACTACTGGCTTACGTTCACTGCGGTTACCGGGCCAGCCAGCCACCGTCGACCACAAAGGTTGCCCCGTGGACGTAATTGGAGGCCGCCGAAGCCAGGAAGACTGTCACACCGGCCAAATCCTCCGGTTCCCCCCAGCGGCCGGCGGGGATGCGTTCCAGGATGGCCTGGCTGCGGTTGGTGTCGTTACGTAGGGCTTCCGTGTTATCGGTGGTAATGTAGCCGGGCGCAATTGCATTGACACCAATCCCCTGGCCGGCCCATTCGTTGGCCAACGCTTTCGTGATGCCGGTCAGGGCATGTTTGGCCGCCGTGTAGGCCGGCACCAGGATTCCCCCCTGGAACGATAGGACCGACGCCACCTGAATGATCTTGCCGCGATAGCCCTGCTGTAGCTCCTGTTGTAACATGGCGCGCCCCGCCGCCTGTGACAGGTAAAAGACGCTGTCGAGATTGACCTGCAACACCGTCTCCCAATCCGCTGCGCTGTACTCCACTGCTTTCGTCCGCCGAATAATGCCCGCGTTGTTGACCAAAATGTCAAGGCGCCCAAAGTCGTCAACCACCTGTTGCACCACCGCCGCAACGGCCGCCGGTGTGGCTTGCACAAGATCAAGCTGGATGGGCAAAAAGCGCCGCCCACGTTCTCGAATTTTGGTGGCGGTTTCCTCATAGCGCGTGTTGTAGAGACAGGCAATATCGGCACCGGCATCGGCCAGCGCAACCGCCATCGCCTGCCCAATGCCCCGTCCGGCACCGGTGACGAGAGCAACGCGCCCGCTGAGATCAAAATAGTTCAGTGTGTTCATTATTTCTTTCCTCTAATGAGCTTTGTCAGCTATCAGCCACTGTTGGTCTGATGAGCAGTGAGTAGTTCAACCAGCGCTTCCGGCACCAGCCGGTGGTGGCCATTAAAGAAGGAGAGTGCGCGCCAGGTTGCTTGCAGGGCTTCACCGTTATCTTCCACGGCTTCGATCAAGGGTTGGTTGTAGAGGGTTTTATCCACAAAGCAACCGTCATAGACAAAGACAATCTCGTGGCCGGCGCGCCCATTGACGGTGAAGAGGCTCTCGAGCACAGCGAGTAACTGGAGTTGTGTAACCTCTGCCCCCACCTCCTCGCGAATCTCACGAACGATGGCTTGGGCGCTCGTCTCGCCGGCATCAACCCCACCTCCCAGCGGGCGATAAAAGTAGGTGCCACTCGATTGATCAAAGCCTTGAAAGACAAGGATGCGTTCCTTGTAACGAAAAAGACAGATCGCGATGACACGAATAAAGGGTGGTTTGCGGTTGTCTGTTGTGATCATTTGGGAATCCTTGAAGGTATGATCGTGTTTGGTACGGCGCCCTTGATGAGTATAGCGGATTATTATACTGAGCTGCGCCATAAATTAATATTTTATACACGGGTAAAAATGTTACTATGTGCTGCGGCGGAGTATATATATTGCTAAAGGGCCGAGATCGGTTGATCTCCCGCTTCATCATTGCTCTCTTTTGATGGGAAGGTACGCCGGACTTATGTTTGGGTGAGTCCGCCGCCGGTTCACAATCAATACGCCGATGACGATCAGCACCATCCCCGTCGCCATGCCCCACGTAATCGTTTCTCCCAGCAGCAAGACCCCAAAAAGGATTGCCACCAATGGCACCACATAGCTGACCATGGCAATCGTCGTCGTGCCGAAGGTGCGTGTAATGTAAAAGGCCAGCAATTGGGCAACAACGGTGCTGATCGTTGCCGTAAAGAGCAGCGAGCCCCACCCTTTCACGGTGATCGCGGTCAGTGCCGGCGGATGAAGCCACAGAGCCAGCGGCGCAATAACGACCGCGGCAACCGCAAGCCGAATACTGGTCACGTCGAAGACATCGGTGCCTTGCATCTTTTTGCGGATGAAGACGGCCATAAAGGCATCCGACAGCAGGGCCACAAAGACCATGAGATAACCAAGCGGGTTGGCCTGTGAGACATCCGGCAAGCCACTTTCGCCCAGTGCAATGATCAACACCGCCCCGCTAAATGCTGTCAACACACCGATGACCGTGGCACGCGTCAACCGCGCATCCGCCAAGAAAAAGTGGGCGACTGTCACCACGATGGCCGGGCCAGTGGTTACCAACAGCGCGGTCAGCCCGGCGGACTGAAACTGAAGCGCGCCGACAAAGCCGGCAAATGGTAAGGCCGTGCCGAAGATGCCGACAATCGTGGCGTCGCGCCAGAGCTTGCGACTGCGTGACCACTGTCGGCGCGGGGAGAACGCATAAATTCCCGCAAAGATTGCAGTGGCAATCATGAGCCGCAAACCGATGAAGACATACGGGTCAAATTCCCGGATGCCAAAGCGGGAGAGGACGAGATTGAGCCCCCACGCCAACCCAAGGGCCAACACATAGGGCGATGCTTTGGGATCCATCAATCATCCTCTCTTCGAAAACTTATTTCAGATAATAGTTGGTTATTTTACCCTATCAGCGGTATGATAGGCATTGTCAATGAGAACCAGGGGTGCGTACCCATAGTCAAGAGAAAAGAAGCATGAGCCAATCCATTCGGGATCCACTCGATGAAATGTTAGAAGAAGAGACAACTGCCAACACACCGCGCTTGTCGATTGTGATCCCCCTGTACAATGAAGAAGAGAGTATCCCCCATTTGCGCACCGCGCTAACCGAGGCGCTCGAACATGCCGGCGAATCCTTTGAAATGATCGTCGTCGATGATGGGTCGCGCGACAACAGCTTTGCCCTATTGAAAGGCTGGGCGACGCAAGAACCGCGCCTCACCGTGATCCGGTTGCGGCGCAATTTTGGGCAGACGGCCGCTTTCTCCGCCGGCTTTGACCATGCCCGGGGCGAGATCGTCGTCACTATGGATGCCGATCTGCAAAATGATCCGGCAGATATCCCCAAGCTAATCGCTAAAATGGATGAAGGCTATGACATTGTCAGCGGCTGGCGCATTCACCGCCAGGATCGCTTTCTCGACCGCAAGTTACCGTCGATGATTGCCAATCGCCTGATTTCCAATGTCACCGATGTCCAGTTACACGACTATGGTTGCTCGCTCAAAGCCTACCGCCGCGATGTGCTGCAACATGTCAAACTCTATGGAGAGTTGCACCGCTTTATTCCGGCGCTGGCCAGTCAGGTTGGGGGGACGGTGGCCGAGGTGGCAGTCAACCACCGGGCGCGTCAATTCGGCAGCTCCAAGTATGGCATCAGCCGCACCGTACGTGTCATGCTGGACTTGATTCTGGTCTGGTTTCTCGGCACCTACTCGACGCGCCCGATCCATGTCTTTGGCGGGGCCGGTTTCCTCTCCGCGGCCATTGGCGTGCTCATTGGGCTCTATCTTACCTTTGTGAAATTGGGATTAGGTGAAAACATCGGCAGTCGCCCCATGTTGTTGCTGGCGGTGCTCTTGGTTGTGATCGGCGTGCAGTTGGTCACCATGGGCCTCATTGGCGAGATGACCATCCGCACCTACCACGAGAGCCAGAACAAACCGATCTATCTTGTCAAAGAAGTGGCTGGTGGTAAAGCAGCATCATGAGATTGACCCGCCCCCTGCTACTCTTCGCCAATCCGAATATCTGTCAAATGGACCCAATCGGCGACGCGGTTGCCGGCTTCGTCGAGGATACGCAACCGTTCGCCGCTATCAAATTGATACATCCCCGTGTAAAGCGGATAGAGACCATCGGGTGCATCCGCTTTGACAGGGATCTCATGAATGTCGGTGATTAACTCGCCGGGATCCCACTGCCATGTTTCACGACGGCCACAGACCGGCAGGTTGTCAAGTTGAGCAACCATGGTCCCGTTGCCGTAAAAGGATTGGTTGAAGACGGTGTACGAGGTCTCGATCGGGCGTTGCGCACGCCAATAAAGGGTGAGGGTAATGATATCACCCGGCTGGAGCGGTTGCGGATAAGCGATGTCATAACCCTCAAGCCAGATCTGATCATTCAAATTGATATGGAGCGGATGGCTGATCGGCGGGTTGACAACCGGGTAGGTCAGAAAGAGATCGGGCGTGGTCAGCCAGTCAAATTGCGTTTCATAGGCTTCGAGCGGCAATGTACGCACGGCAAACGCTTCGTCCTCTGCGGCACGACGGTAGATCGTCATGCGCTCCTGGCCGTGAATGGTAACGACGCCCCACTGCTTAAAATTGTTCAGCGCCAAATTCTCCATCATCGTCTGATAGCGCTCCGGGCTCACCGGCTCAAAGCTGGAGGTTTCAAAGAACCAATCCGCGGTCCGTTCACACTGGCGTTCCCCGCGTGTGTACCACATGGGGCCCCACTGTTTATCCTCGTTATTCTCATAATCGCCCACAATGGTGCCGTCGCCGTAGAGCGCCCCCGCCACCTTCCAACCCGCAGCCAGGGGAAAGCCAAACATTCCCAGATGGTCGGGTTGTTCGTAGGCAGTCCAATATCCGGCCGGCCACTCCGTGTCCCACAGCCGCAGCACCTCCACCTGGTTGTAGATGAACAGGTAGTAGGCGTAGGTACCAAAGAGCACCACACCAAGCGCGCCCAGGGAAACCCCCACCACGCGCACCACCCCCTCCTGCCAACGTTGTCGCAACCAAGCCTCCACACGCTGTAGGCTCATCCCAACCAGCAACATCCAGGGTGTGAAGAAGATATAAATGTGCGTGCGCGGTTTCACCGTGAAAAAGAGCGCAAAGAGAAAGGGCAGGCCAAACCAGAGCCAGAGCAGGTGTTCATTAGTCGGGCGATTGAACGCAAGCAGCGCCGGCAACAGCGCCAGGGTGAAGAAGAGAAAGATGGTGTCGGTACCGCCCACAACAAACAAGGCCGGGCGAACAAAGGCAACGGTCAGTACCACGATAACCGCTGCGCCCAACAGGGTGGCCGTTCTTCTGCCCCACAATCGTGCGTAGAGAAGAATCAGCGCGCCAACCACCACAACAATCCGCAACACTTCATAGTAGGTCGTGTTGTAGACAGTACTGCGCAGAAAGTAGTCGGCCAGATTGTTGTAGGGAAAGCTGCTTTCAACAGATACACCGGGCAGGTCAAGACCGATGCGTCGTTCCGTCAGATAGGTCAACGTTGCACTGAATTGGGGATGCAGAAGAAAGGGCACGTAAAAAAGCGCCAGCACGCCGACGCCGCTCGCACCGGCAATGGTGGTCGCCAGGATGGTTTTGGTGCGCAATGGGGGATAGCGATAGAGCAGCACGCCGAGCAGGTATGTTGCGGGCACAACGGCCAGGATCGCCTCATAGTGCGAAAAGAGTCCCGTCGCCAGCAGCAACGCCGCCAAGAGCAGATAGCGCGTCAATGCCACGGGACGAACAGTGAGACGATGTAGGATCAGCACGACACAGGCCGTCATGAGGATCACGATGCTCTGGTATTGCACAATGCGCGCGAAGCCAATGTAGTAGCCATCGAACATGAGCAGAAAGGCGGCAATAAAGCCGGCCAACGGGCCAAAGAGGCGCCAGCCCAGCAGCCAGATCGCAAAGATCGCCGCAAAGCCGGCGACGGCAAAGGGCAACCGGGAAGTCGTCTCAGTGAGGTGGTTGCTCAGGCTGTAGATGATCGTGGGGAGCAGGATCTCCGTTGGCCCTTTTTTGTGGATGAGCAGCACATCTTCGTAGCCCTGGATGACGGCGGCGGCCCGCAACGCGGCGCGCGCTTCGTCGCCATGATATTCGGCATAGCCCAGGTTGGGAAAGCGTAGCAGCGCCCCACCGATTGCCAGCACCAGCAGGCCTGCCATCAGCCAGGTGCGTCCCCGTGCGGGCCATGACAAGAGATCGGCGTGCGCGAGGTCACGCTGGGCGGATGTGTCGTCCGCCAGCGGTAGCTGTTGTACAGAGGAAGATGTTGCGGTTGCGGTTGCGATTACGGAGGCCTCACCACGCCACTGATGTATTACCAGTAACAGAAGCAAGATACCATCAAAGCCGGCGTAGATCTGCCAGGTTGCCAGGCCGCCGGGAAGATAACTCAACAACAAGCTGCCAACGACCATCACCAGATAGCCGGCAGCGAGGCTATAGAGTAGCCGTTCTGATGGCGTTGGCGCCGCCGTCACTCGATCCAACAAAAGTGCCACAACGAGATAACCGGGCAGCAGACCGGTGAGCGTTAAGGCCGCAATCGCCTGCGCCAGCAAATTGGGCCACCACAAGAGAATCCCGTGTGCCGCCAACGCAGCCACGAGTATAGTAACGCTGATCTTTGTCTTCATAAATTGCATTGGGGTAAACAAGTAAATAGGTAGGAATGGACACAGATATCCTATATCCTACCAATCTACTTATTTACCAATCTACTTATCTACCAATCCCTACCGATTCAACTGATAGTATCCATAGTTGATATTCTCTTGCACGGTAGTGTAGTGGGCATTGAGATAACCGACAAATTCGGGGTCACTCAAGAGTTCGTCTTTGAAGCGCGTCAAAAGGATCTGTTCGGGTTGATACCGATCGAGGACATCAAGCAGCATCCGGTTGCTGAGGCTCTCGCCAAAGAAGCGTTTGCGCGAGAAGACTGCAATCTCTGGAGGCACGGGCAAATGGGCGTAAAAGGGGTAAATTGCCTGATCGGCAAAGACCCATTTGGTGTTAGCTTTATCACTTTGCAGCAGAGCGACCACTTCCGTGTCATAGACACGCTGGTTGTAATAGGGTACCGTGGCTTTGACCCGTGAATACATCACCAGCAGGACAAGCCCCATTGCAATCAAGGGGCCGATCCGCGGCAGAAATGCCGTGCGCTTGGGGCCGGCATCGGCCGCAACGGTGGACTGGTTTTCAAAGAACGGCACGCTGTAGGCCGCCAACCAGCAAAGCGGGATAGCCACAATTTGATAGTGGTGATACCAAATTGGGCTGTGATTGCTGAGCAGCAACACCGCGGTGCCCAACCAACTGAGTGGCAACAACCCATGCCACTGCCGGCGTACCACCAGCGCCATCACCCCAGCGATGGCCAATAGCAGATGACCGTAGTCGAAGAGCAAAAAACGGCTTAGCTCCCCCCACCCACCATCTCCTTCATAGGCGCTGCGCACATTGGCATTGAGATGCGCGCCCAACAGCATATTGAAATCCAGGGCTTGGTAATACAGCCCGATCCCCAGCCACGTTGCCACCGTCACCATCCCAAAGAGCAACGCATACCCCACCTTCGGCCCAAAGTCACTTTGGTGCGCCCACCAATCGTGCCCCCAATCCACGAGGTCAAGCGCGAGCAACGGCACAAGAAACGCCACAAAGACTTTGGTCTGCATCGCAATGCCCATGAGGAGCCCGCTTGCGATCAACAACCCAAGGCGAACAAAGCGCCTTGCGTGGAGATATTTGTGGCGTTGCACCAAATAGATTGCGACCATCGCAAAGCTCAAGGCCGGGAGACCGATCATCACCGAGAGGCTGAGTCGCAGAAAATTATCGGAGAGCATGAGGAGCAACAATGCCACCCATGCCGCCATTGTGCCCAATTGAAGGCGAATTGTGCTTGTAAACGCCCAGATAAAGAGTGCAGCCAATACCAACACCAGCAGCCGGGCGACCGTCATCGATGGCCCAAAGAGAGCAAAGACGACGTTGAGCAACTGGGTGAAGATCGGCGGCTGATCACTCCACGTCTGGGTGTAGAGCGGATAGCCATCGCCCACTAACACCGCTTTCATGACATTGATGCCCTCATCATTGTCGTAGACAAAGAGGGAAAGCGGCATGATTGCCAGCGTTGTGCCCACAAAGAGTACGAGCATGAGCAACTGCTGCAGTGGAAACATTCGGTGGCTTGTGGTGGGTAGCGTAGTCATAGCGACAAGATCTTACCCGATTCCCGTAGGCATTTCAAGTGTAATTGTTCACATGATTTCTTAACGGATATTAACAACATCTTGGAATTCTTGCAACGTTTGTTAACCAGTTCATAGAGTCGCCTTAACCTGTCCAACCTACAATTTGACCGGTTTCAGTCGTTCCCGACTTGCTGAAGAATCTCATTTCGAACAACAAGACGATGAGGAATTTCTTTTTATTCCAGTCGGTGCAAGGAGAGCTTCAGGAACGGCTGAGTTTTATTCAATCCCGTATTTGTAAATGCAGGCAGAAATCAGTAGACAGATCACTTGGCTGTTTACCAGAGAGAAACGCTACTGATTTCTATCGCACCCAATGGGCGGGAACCCTGTGGGTGCGATTTACGCCCAACTGTACTAGGTAGGCACAAAGACAGAAAGAAGATACACTATGATTAGAATGTCGAAGTTCGCGCTGGTGGGGGTGCTTGCCATCCTGCTGCTCAGCGCCCACACCGCCATGGCACAAGATGAGGCGCCCGCCTTTGTTGTGCCGCTGGATCATGCCCATGCGCCATTTTTGGAAAGCTACAACTACGCCGTCGCCCAGGGTGCCACCGCCGAATGGCGCAAGATGGAAGGGGTCGCAGTTGACCCGATCAACAATAAACTCTACATCGCCATCAGCGAAATCGGCAAAGGGATGAGCGATGGCGAAGGCGCGATCCAACTGGAAGAAAATATCTGTGGTGCGGTCTACGTCGCCGATCTCGATGCCGAGATGAATATCAGCACCCTTTCTCCGCTGGTGGTCGGTGGTCCCTATGATGAGAGCAACGAAGAAAACCCTTGCTCCGTAGATAGCATCGCCAACCCGGACAATGTCTTTGTCGACAGCACCGGCACCCTCTGGATTGGCGAGGATACCGGTGAACATGCCAACAACATGCTCTGGACGTGGGACGGCAGCGAACTCAAGCGCTTTGCCACCTTGCCGGCCGGTTCGGAAGTAACGGGTCTCCACATTTCTGCCAATGGCACCGTCTTTATGAACGTACAGCATCCTGATGGGGTCAATCTTTATCCTTATAACCGCGGTACCATCGGCGTTGTCACGGGCTTCACCGCCGGTGATACCTTTGACGCCGTTGCTGTACCGACCGGCAATGACGCACACAAGGTTGTTGTGGCCGGCGGCGAATATCAGGTCTTGGGGCGTATGGGTAGCCCCATTCCCAATGACCTCTATGGCGCACGTTTGGGTCAACTGGACATGGCTGACGGCAGCATGGAAATCTGCAATAATCCCGACGGCAACATGTATCTGCCGGTTAATGAAGAGGGCACCGAAGGTTATCTTTACACCAACTACGAGTGCCAACCCGGCGGGATGAGCAAGCTTTACATCAGCCAAGGGGACGATGGTTCATGGCAGGTGATTGAAGGCGAAAATGTCGACTTCCTGGCTATCAACGGCACCTGGAACAACTGCTTCTCCTCCGTCACACCGTGGAATACCGGCCTGACCAGCGAGGAATATCCTTTTGATACCATCGATGCAGAATGGGCCGACAACTATGCCGCGATGACCGACTATCTGGGCACCCAAGCCAATCCCTATGACTACGGCTACCCGATCGAAGTGATGCCCGATTCGATTGGCAGCAGCCTGGCCAAGCACTATGTCATGGGCCGCTTTAGCCATGAGAATTCATTGGTGCTCGGTGATGAAAAGACTGTCTATCAAAGTGACGACGGCACCAACCGCATTCTCTGGAAATTTGTTGCCAGCGAAGCCGGTGACCTGAGCGCCGGCACCCTCTACGCCGCCAAGATCACCCAAGATGGTGAAGCCTTCAACATCGAATGGCTCGAACTCGGCACCGGAAGCGATGACGAAATCGCCGAGACCATTGCCGCGATGGATCTGGGGCAGTAAAACCTGTGTAAAATTAGTCTTTGCATCATCCAACCCCCTCCCAACCTCCCCCGACATCGGGGGAGGAGCCCGCACCCCTTCCTCGCTGGCGGGGAAGGGGCCGGGGGATGGGGTGGCGTTAAAAATCCCCCCAACCATCCGCGTTCATCCATGCTTCATCTGCGGCAAAAAGTATCAAACCGCGGGCACAGCCACGTCCAACTCCTGTGCAATCCCCACCAAATCGCCCCAAATGCCTTCGGGGATCGTAATCCCTTCGGCCTCATGCTTGCGCCGCCGTTCCTCTTCAATCTCGCCGGGCAAGTAAATCTGCTTGACCCCCGGCATGGTGGGTGAAGATTTGACCCAGTCGATCAGCCGTTGCACCTCCTTTTTATAATCCGCCACATCGATAAAACTTTCGATCTTGATCGCCAGCGCCAGATAACCACTGCCACCGCGCGTCGGCTCTTCGGAGCTGCAGCCGGCCCACGAGAGGCCGCCGGCAATCGCATCGATCATCATGGACAGTCCGTAGCCCTTGTAGCCCAGCGCACCGCCCAACGGCAACATCGCCACATCATTGGAACGGAAGCGGCTGGGGTCGGTGACCGGGTTACCGTCGAGATCGATCATCCAGTCCGGGGGGAGTGGTTGTTCCTTGGAACCGGCCACCAGCACTTTGCCACCCGCCACCATGCTCGTCGTGATGTCGAGCATCATGGCCGGGCCGTTCAGGGTCGGCACGCTGATCGCAATCGGGTTGGGTGGCAGTTTCCGTTCCGTGCCGCCAAAGGGGGCGACAAAACGGCCACCACCGTTGAGCATGAGAATGCCAATACAATCTTCGGCTGCGGCCAAGGGTGGGAAAGCACCCAACCGCCCAATATGACTTGATCGGTGGACCGCCACCGCGCCGAGCGTGTGCTCCTTAGCCTTGGCGACCGCCATGCGCATCGCCTCATAGGTAAGCACAATGCCAAAACTGCGGTTGGCATCGATGACCGCGGAGACCGGTGTTTCCCGCAAGATCTGCTGGTTGCCCACCGGCTGAATTGCGCCACTTTGCAGACCACGGATGTAACCCGCGGCGTGCAGCATACCGTGCGAATCGTGGCCCATGAGGTTGGCCTCGACGAGGTGGTCAGTGGCAGTGCGTGCCTGATCGGCGGGCACACCGGCTGCTTCAAAAAGGGCGTAACCGAAGTCGCGTAGGGGTTGGTGTTGAATGGTTGGCATGGGTAAAGTCCTCCTGAGATATGATCGTATAGAGACAATGATAGACAGCAATGGTGTGGGGAGCATGTGAGGATCATACCGTTAAGCGCAGGAAACATCAACTGCCCAAAATAGCTTGGACTCACCTGCGCAACGCTTTCGGTTGACCGCTGTACCATCCCGCTGGAAAACAATTTCGACCTGTGGTAAGCTTATGCCCATCGTCGATGGAACTGCACCACCTCCCGCAGGTGTGAACAAACAGGAGTAAACCATGCCCACACAGATCGAAGCTGTGGCAGAACGGATCCGCCAAACGGGCCTCGTGGCCATTGTGCGCGGCAACTTTAGCAAAGAACAGGTACTGAACATCGGTCGTGTCCTGCGCGACAACGGTGTGCCCGTCATGGAAGTGACGCTAAACACCACAAGTGCACTCGAGAGTATCACCCAGTTACGCAAACAATTTGGCGGTGAGATGGTCATTGGCGCGGGCACGGTGCGCACCGCCGCCCAATTCGATCAAGCGCTGGCCGCCGGTGCCGAATTTACCGTTGCGCCCAATCTCGATATGGATACTGTGCGCGTTGCGCTGCAAAATGACGTTTTGCATCTACCCGGCGTCTTTACTCCCACCGAGGCGCAGAACGCCTATGTCGCGGGCTGCAAGATCGTCAAGCTCTTCCCCTCCGACATCATGGGGCCACGTTATATCAAAGCGATCCGTGCCCCTTTGGATGACATCGGCATTGTGCCCACCGGCGGCATCTCTGCCGACAACATTGCCGAGTATGTGAATGTGGGCATTGTGGCTGCCGGCATCGGCAGCGCGCTGGTCACGGGGCCAACGCAGGATCTTGAGGATCTGGCACGGCGCGCGCAGGCGTTGCGTAAGGCGTGGGACGCCGCGGTGAAGAAGTAGGACAGTAGGTCAGTGAGACAGTGAGCAGTGGACAGTTTTCAGTGGAAAAGTAGGCCCCAATGACTGGTTACTGATGGCTGGTTACTGATGACTGGTTACTGATGACTGACTACTGGTAACTGGTTACTGATGACTGGTTACTGATGACTGGTTACTGATGACTGACTACTGTCCACTGCTCTAGGGAATGAGGAAGAAGAGAGACAATGACCTTTTTAT
>ERZ795053.2517-NODE-2517-length-22017-cov-7.533330_pt1 | contig 22017 bp, 19 predicted proteins | sample MGYA00375137_ERZ795053 | MGnify/ENA primary metagenome ERZ795053 (study PRJEB30182, sample SAMN05720284) | activated sludge metagenome | isolation source: Anaerobic digester | place: Hong Kong | collected 2014-12-17 ...
CGAGCGTGCCCTGGGCGACGATGCCCTGCCCCTCGCGGAAGAGGTCCGGCAGGATGCCCTGATAGTGGACCTCGATCTCGTTCGCCGTGTCGGTCAGCCGAAAGGCGACGCTGCCGTCGCTCTCGCGCCTGATGCTGCCGTCCACCACGAGGCCGCCGACGCGGAAATTGCGGTCCACGGCCACCTCACCACCGACGATCTGGGTCGGCGTGACGAAGAACGCGATCTTGTCCCCGAGCGCTGTCAGGGTGAGCGCCGTGGCGCCGCCGAGCAAAAGGAGGGCAAGGCCGATCAGCACGAGGCGCTGGCGTTTGCGAAACCGCATCTGCCCTCACGAGCCGGACGAAGGGCCGGGCTGCCCGTCGGCGCGGACAGCGACCAGCCGTCGCACCGGACGCCCGGCATCGCCCGACCGGACCCGGCGGCGCAGCTCCATGAGCTCGGTGCCGCGCTGCCGCTGCTGCCGCCAGCTCTGCCAGGCCAGCCCGAGCGTCAGGACGAGGGTGAAGCCGAACGCCGACCAGACATAGCCGCCGTAGCCCCCCATTTCGATGAACTCCAAGCGCGACCTCCCAAGAAGCTCGTCCGCCAGCCGGATGCCGTTCACGCATTCGCCGCAACACACTATAGATGGAATCTCGTGTAAAGGCGTCCAGGCGGCGGCGCGAGACGATCGGACGCAGCGCTTGCCGCCCCTCCCCCCGTCCTACGGTTGAAGGTGCCGCCACCCCTGTCATGTCGCTGCTCGCCCCCGATCTCCAGCCGCGCCCCGAGCTGACCTGCCGTCAGCAGATCGGGGCCCCCCTGCCCGAGGACGAGCAGGCGGAATCCGCGACGGCCGTGCTGGCGCGGATGCGCGAGCTGCTGGGTGAGAGCGAGCGGCGGCTGGAGGCCGGGTTCGCCGAGGAGGGCGATGGCGAGCGCGTCGTCCGCGAGCGGGCACGGCTGCTCGACGGTCTCCTCGCCGGTGCCCTCGATTTCGCCGAGAGCCAGCTCTTTCGGGTCGCCAACCCGACCCGCGGCGAGGAGATGGCGCTGCTCGCCGTCGGCGGCTACGGCCGTGGCGAGCTGGCGCCGCACTCCGACGTCGACGTGCTCTTTCTCTATCCCTACAAGCCGACGCCGCATCTCGAGCAGATGACCGAGTTCCTGCTCTACCGGCTCTGGGACCTGGGGCTCAAGGTCGGTCAGGCGACGCGCTCTTTGAACGAATGCATCAAGCTCGCCAAGAGCGATCTCACCATCCGCACCACCCTGCTCGAGACCCGGCTGCTCTGGGGCTCGCAGCGGCTCACCCGCGAGCTGGAGGGGCGGTTTCGCGCCGAGGTCTGCAAGGGCCACGAGCCCGAGTTCATCGAGGCCAAGCTCGCCGAGCGCGATGCCCGCCACCGGCGCACCGGCGACAGCCGCTACCTGCTCGAGCCGAACATCAAGGACGGCAAGGGCGGCCTGCGCGACCTGCACACCCTGATCTGGCTCGCCCGCTTCATCTACGACATCGCCGACTGGGACGACCTCGTCCGGCACGGTGTCCTGAGCCGCGCCGAGCTCAACGGCTTCCTCCGCTCGCGGCGGTTCCTCTGGACCGTCCGCTGCCACCTCCACTACCTCACCGGCCGCGCCGAGGAGCGGCTGACCTTCGACCTGCAGCCGGAGATCGCGCGCCGCATGGGGTATCGTGACCGGCCGCGCACGCTCGGCGTCGAGCGCTTCATGAAGAGCTACTACCTCGTCGCCAAGGAGGTGGGCTCGCTGACGCGGCTGGTCTGTGCCGCGCTCGAGGAGCAGCACAAGCGGCGCCCGCGCTTCGCCCTGCCGCGCTTCGGCCCGAGCCAGCGGCGGATCGGCGGCTTCGTCGTCCAGGGCAGCCGCCTGGCGCTCGCCGATCCCAAGCTCTTCCAGACCCGGCCCATCGCCATGCTCGAGCTCTTCCACACGGCGCAGGCCCGCGAGCTCGACATCCATCCCATGGCGCTCACCGCCCTGGCGCAGAACCTGCGCCGCGTCGACCGCCAGCTGTGCCAGAGCCCCGAGGCGAACCGCCTCTTCATCGAGATGCTGACCAGCCGCAAGGACCCGGCGCAGACGCTCACACGGCTCAACGAGGCGGGTGTCCTCGGCCGGCTGGTGCCGGATTTCGGCCGGGTCGTCGCCCAGATGCAGCACAATCTCTACCACGTCTTCACGGTGGACGAGCACACCATCCGGGTGATCGACAACCTGCACAGGATCGAGGAAGGCACGCTCGAGGCCGATCACCCGCTGTCGACGCGCATCCTGCCGCAGCTGACGTCGCGCACCGAGCTCTACGTCGCCGCCTTCCTGCACGATGTCGGCAAGGGCCGCGGCGGCGACCACAGCGAGGTTGGCGCGCGCATCGCAGAGAGGCTCGGCCCCCGTCTCGGCCTCGGCCAGGCGGGCACGGAGACCGTCGCGTGGCTCGTCCGCCACCACCTCGTGCTCAGCAATTTCGCCTTCAAGCGCGACAGCGAGGACCCGAAGACCCTGCAGGATCTGGTCGCCATCGTGCAGTCCCCGGAGCGCCTGCGCCTGCTCCTGGTCCTGACGGTGGCCGACATCCGCGCTGTCGGCCCCGGTGTCTGGAACGGCTGGAAGGGCCAGCTCCTGCGCGAGCTCTACCACGAGGCCGAGGCGGCGATGGCCTCGGGCGACCTGCACGGCCGGCGCCGGGAGCGGATCGAGCGGGCCCGCGCCAGCCTGGCCGAGGCGCTCCTCGCCGGCGGCGACGGCGACCGGTGGACGTCGGCCGAGGTCGAGACCTACACCGCCCTGCACGATCCGCGCTACTGGCTCGGCGTGGCAGAGGACGCGCATCTGCGGCATGCGAGGCTGGTGCGCCGGGCGCAAACACAGAAGCTGCCGCTGGCCGTCGATTTCCATGTGGACGAGTTTAGGGCCCGCACCGAGATCACCGTCTACGCGGCCGACCATCCCGGCCTCTTCATGAAGGTGGCGGGTGCGCTGGCGCTGAGCGGTGTCAGCATCGTCGACGCGCACATCTTCACGACGGCGGACGGCATGGCGCTGGACACGCTCGGCGTCCAGGACGCGGAGCGCCAGGCGGCGGTCGACGACGAGGCGCGCTTCGGCCGCATCGAGCGCAACATCCGCAAGGTCCTGCAGGGCGAGGTCTGGCTCGAGAAGGAGCTCGCCGGCCGCCGCTCCCTGCCACCCCGGACCGAGGTCTTCACGGTGGAGCCCCGGGTGCTCGTCAACAACCAGGCGAGCAGCACGCACAGCGTCATCGAGGTCAATGGCCGCGACCGCCCGGGCCTCCTCTTCGCCCTGGCCAAGGTCCTGAAGGAGCGCGGCCTCGTCATCCACAGCGCCCATATCAGCACCTATGGCGAGCGGGTCGTCGACGTCTTCTACGTCAAGGACGTGTTCGGCCTGAAGGTGGCGAGCCCGGCCAAGCTGAAGCGGCTCCGGAACGAGCTCGAGGCGGCGCTGGCGGAGCCGGCCGACAGGGCTTCCGGCAAATCGGGATGAACCACGCTTGAACATCGTCAAGGCGACGCTGACCGTGGGCTCGTTCACGGCGATCTCGCGCGTGCTGGGCTTCGTGCGCGATCTCCTGATCGCCGCCGTGCTCGGCGCCGGAGCCGCGGCGGACGCCTTCTTCGTCAGCTTCAAGCTCGCCAACCTGCTCCGCCGGCTGTTCGCCGAGGGCGCCTTCAACGCCGCCTTCGTCCCGCTCTTCGCCCGGGCGCTGGAGGGCGAGGGCGAGGAAGAGGCCCGGCGCTTCGCCGAGGAGGCGCTGGCGGTGATGACCGCCGTCCTGCTCGTCGTCGTCCTGGTCGCCGAGATCGCCATGCCCTGGCTGGTGCGGGGCCTGGCACCCGGCTTCGAGCCCGCTGGCGAGCGCTACGGCCTCGCCGTCGAGCTCAGCCGCATCACCTTCCCCTATCTCATGCTCATCTCGCTCGCCGCGCTCTTCAGCGGTGTTCTCAACTCGCTCGGCCGCTTCGCCGCCGCCGCCATCGCCCCCATCATCCTCAACGTGGTGCTGATCACCACACTGCTGCTGGCGAGCCTGCACCCGGCGACCCCGGCCCATGCCCTGGCCTGGGGGGTTTCCGTCGCCGGCGTGCTGCAGCTCGCCTGGGTGGCCGTTGCGGCGCGCCGCAACGGCATGGGTCTTAAGCTTCGCCGGCCACGGATGACCCCTCGCCTCAAGCGGCTCTTCCAGCTCATGCTGCCGGGGGCGATCGGCTCGGGCGTCTACCAGATCAACCTGATCGTCGACACATGGTTCGCCTCGCTCCTGCCGGTGGGGGCCGTCTCCTACCTCTTCTATGCCGACCGCCTGAACCAGCTGCCGCTCGGCATCATCGGCGTCGCCATCGGCACGGCGCTGCTGCCGATGCTCAGCCGCCAGCTCCGCGTCTCGGACTTCGCCAATGCATCGCGCACGCAGAACCGGGCGATCGAGATCGGCCTCCTCTTCACCCTGCCGGCGGCGGCCGGGCTGATCGTCCTGGCCGAGCCGATCATCGCCGTGCTCTTCGAGCGGGGTGCGTTCGGCCCGGCCGAGACGGCGGCCACGGCCGGGGCGCTCGTCGCCTTCTCGATCGGCCTGCCCGCCTATGTGCTGATCAAGGTCCTGGCGCCCGGCTTCTTCGCCCGCGAGGACACGGCGACACCGGTCAAGGTGGCGGCCCTTTGCCTCGTCGCCAACGTGCTCCTCATCCTCCTCCTGATCGGCCCGCTCCGCCATGTCGGCATCGCCCTGGCGACGGCCCTCTCGAACTGCCTCAACGTCGCCTGCCTCGCCTGGATCCTGCAGCGCAGGGGCCATCTGCACATCGACGAGCGGCTGCGCCGGATCGTGCCGCGGATCGTCGTCGCCACGGTCGCGATGGCGCTGATCCTCGTCGCCGCCCGCCTCGGGCTCGACTTCCTGCCCGCGGCCCTGCGCCTGATGGCGGCCATCGCGTCCGGCGGCCTCTGCTTCATCCTCGCCTGCCATTGGACAGGCGCCGCGGATTTCGCCGAGCTCAGGCGCATGGTCTCGCGCCGGCGGCCGGCAGCCGAGCCCGGCGCTTGACACTGCCTCACTGCCGTGGCTCCAAGCGGCTCCATGCTCGCTCGCAAGAGGTTGCCGTTTCGATGCCCAGCACGTCCAGGAACCGCATTTTCTCCGGCATCCAGCCGACGCACGGCATTCAGCTCGGCAACTATCTCGGCGCCATCCGCAACTGGGTGAAGCAGCAGGACCAGTTCGAGTGCATCTACTGCATCGTCGACCAGCACGCGCTGACGACGGTGCAGAACGCCGACGAGATGCGCCGCAACACGCGCGAGATGGGGGCGGCGCTGATCGCCTCCGGCATCGACCCGGCCCGTTCGGTGCTCTTCGTGCAGAGCCGGGTCGAGGCGCACAGCCGGCTCGCCTGGGTGCTGAATTGCGTGACACCCTTGGGCTGGGTCAACCGGATGACGCAGTTCAAGGAGAAGGCCGGCAAGCAGCGCGAGAACGCGCCGGTCGGGCTTTTCGTCTACCCGGTGCTGCAGGCGGCCGACATCCTGGCCTACCGGGCGACGCACGTGCCGGTCGGCGAGGACCAGAAGCAGCACCTCGAGCTCAGCCGCGACATCGCGGCCTCGTTCAACCGCCGCTTCGCCGAGGATTTCTTCCCGCTGCCGGAGCCGATGATCCAGGCCGAGGCGGCCAGGGTCATGTCGCTCAGGGACGGGACGAAGAAGATGAGCAAGTCGGATCCCTCGGACATGAGCCGGATCAATCTCACCGACGATGCCGACACCATCGCGAGCAAGATCAGGAAGGCCAAGTCCGACAGCATCCTCGGCATCAGCTACGATCCGGAGAACCGGCCCGAGGCGAGCAACCTGCTCACCATCTTCGCGGCTCTCTCCGATCGCGAGCGCGCCGACGTGGCGGCCGAGTACGAATCGGCGAGCTTCGCCAGCTTCAAGGAGCATCTGGCCGAGCTCTGCGTCGAGAAGCTGGCGCCGATCAATGCCGAGATGCGTGGCCTGCTCGCCAATCCGGACCATATCGACGCCGTGCTCGGCGACGGCTCGGCCCGGGCCGACGCCCTGGCCCGCCCGATTGTCGACGCGGCCTATGAAGCGGTGGGCTTTCGCTGACCGGCCCGCTTGCGATGCGGCGCCGGTGACGCCAAGTCTTGGCATGGCGAGACCGGCCGCCGCCGTGCCGGGACCGCCAGTCGACGACGCCGCGCACGCGCCCCCAGGGCCCCGAGGAGACGACGCATGTTCATCCAGACCGAAGTGACCCCCAACCCGGCGACCCTCAAGTTCCTGCCCGGCCGTCCCGTCATGACCGAAGGCGTGGTCGATTTCACCGAGGCGGCCAAGGCCGAGGCGGTCTCGCCTTTGGCGGCCAGGCTCTTCGCCGTCGACGGCGTGGCCGGCGTCTATCTCGGCGCCGACTTCATCTCGGTCACCAAGAATTCCGCCGACGACTGGTACATGATGAAGCCGGCGGTGCTCGGCGCCATCATGGAGCACTTCATGTCGGATGATCCGGTGCTGGCCGCCGGCGCCGACATCGACGACGACGTCAAGGTCGACGAGGCCGACGCCACGGTGAAGCAGATCAAGGAGCTGATCGACACGCGCGTCCGGCCCGCCGTGGCCCAGGACGGCGGCGACATCGTCTTCCAGGGCTTCGAGCGGGGCATCGTCTACCTGCACATGCGCGGCGCCTGCTCGGGCTGCCCGAGCTCGGTCGTGACCCTGAAGAACGGGATCGAGAACCTCCTCAAGTACTACGTGCCCGAGGTGGTCGAGGTGCGCTCCGTCTCCTGACGACGAAAGCGGGTCGTTGCGGCTCCTGGCCTTCGATACCGCCGGCGACGGCTGCTCGGCCGGCTGCTTCGCGGGCGCCGAGCCCGTGGCGTTCGCGCGGCATGCCGGCGCCAGCGGCCAGGCCGAGCGGCTCGTGCCGATGCTGGCGGCGGTGCTGGCCGATGCCGGCTGGGGCATGGAAGACCTCGAGGCGCTGGCGGTCACGATCGGGCCCGGCAGCTTCACCGGCATCAGGACGGGCCTCGCAGCCGCCCGCGGCCTGGCGCTGGTCCGCCGCCTGCCGGCCTGGCCGGTCACAACGCTGGCGGCGTTGGCGGCAGTGGCCGACGGTGCCGATGGCCTGCCGCTCGCCGTGGTGCTGGACGCCAGGCGCGGCCAGGTCTTCCTGCAGCGTTTCGACAGCAGCGGCGCTGCCCTCGACGAGCCCCTGATGCTGGCGCCCGAGCTGGCGGCGGCGCGGCTGCGCGAGCCCCACCATCTGGTCGGCAGTGGTGCCGTGGCCCTGCTGCGGCATTTGGACGCGACCGCCATGACCCTGGGCGACGCCGTGCTCGATGCGGTCGCGGTGGCCCGCGCCGCGGCGGCGGCCCGCGGGAGAGGCGAGGCACCGGTCCACGGGACGGCGCTGGCGCCGCTCTATCTGCGCGAGCCCGATGCCCGGCCGTCCGCCGGCCGGTCGCTGCTGCAGGCCTGAGCCATGCTGTCGTTCCATCAGGAGCCGCGGCTGACCATCAAGCCGGTGGGTGCCTTCGATCTCGGCCGGCTGGCGCGGCTCCACCGCCATTGCTTCGAGGAAGGCTGGAGCCGGTCCGACCTCGCCCATCTCCTGGCCCTGCCCGGCGGCTTCGGGCTGATCGCCCGGCGCGGCGGGACCTTTGTCGGGCTCGATGCGCTCAGGGGCGTCGGCTTCGCCCTCCTGCGCGTGGTCCGCGACGAGTGCGAGCTGCTGTCGCTGGGCGTCCTGCCGGCGCATCGGCGGCGCGGTGTCGCGGGCGAGCTGCTGCGGACCGCCATGCAGAGCTGCCTCGATGGCGGCGCGCAGTCGATGTTTCTCGAGGTGGCGATCGACAATCTCTCGGCGCAGGCCCTCTACGACCGGTTCGGCTTCGTCCGGGTCGGCACGCGACCTGACTATTACGCCCGGCCCGACGGCACGCGGATGCATGCCTACACCATGCGCTGCGATCTCGTCGCAGCACTCGGCAGCCGCGCGCCGCAACCACGCTGAGCCGGGCGCATTTCCTCATTCGGCCACGCGAATCACGAGCTCCCAGAGGTCGTCGGCAATCGCCTCCTCGACGATGATGCTGTGGCCGTGATCGAGCACCGCGCGCGGCACGTTGGCCAGCGGCTCGCCGCCGCGCAGCCGCACCCGCAAGAGCTCGCCCGGCCGCATTGCTTCGAGCCTGATCTTGGTGCGGACAAACGTCATCGGGCAGGTCTCGCCCGAAATATCCAACTCTGCGTCTGCCTTCATTCCGCTACTTGTTCCCTTACTGCGCGGCTTCGACGGAAACTTCCACTTTTTCGCGAATCCCTCTTGCATCCCCGGCGGCAGAAAATATATTGCGGACACCGAAAGAATCTATGCTTGGGCGAAAGGGTTAACGAGGTATGTCGGACCAATTGAGTCAAAATGAGCTGCTGTCGCTGACTACGGAGATTGTGGCGTCGCACGTCTCGAACAACACCGTCGCCGTCAGCGACCTGCCGCAGCTCATCCGGCTCGTCTACACCGGCCTGGCCGAGCAGGGCCAGACGAAAGCCGAGGAGGAACCGGAAAAGCTCGTTCCGGCAGTGCCGATCAAGAAGTCGATACAGCCGGATCATCTGATCTGCCTGGAGGATGGCAAGAAGCTGAAGATGCTCAAGCGGCATCTCAAGACGCGCTACGACATGACGCCCGACGAGTATCGTCGGCGCTGGGGCCTGACCGACGACTATCCGATGGTCGCACCGGAATATGCCGAGCAACGCAGCAGCCTCGCCAAGAAGATCGGGCTCGGCACCAAGCCGCGGGCGCGGGGACGGAAGGCGGCCTCCTGAGCCCGGGTGGCCGTCTGCTCTCGGACGGAAGGTTGCGCGGATCGTTCAGGGTCCGGTGCTTTTCGCGGGATCGACGTGGGAAATGGCGGACGGGCGGCGGGGAGCGCCGCCCGTTTTGCCGTTCCGGCGCCGCCATGGTAATGAATTGTCAACGAACTGTCGCGACAGTATGGGAAGGAAGGCGGGTCCTGCTGGCAGGGCCCGCTGTCGAACAAACGCCGACGCCGAGGTGCATTGCTGAGAAGTAGCCAGGATACCGTGAGACTGCCGGCGACGAGTTCCGCCGGACGATCGGCCGGTTCGAGCAGCGGCCCGACGACCAGCGGGCCGGCGGTCGGCATGTGGTGCCAGCGACGCCCATGACATTCGGGCAAACCGCACCCGACACCGGCAAGGCCGCCCCGAAGAAGCTGTTCATCAAGACCTATGGCTGTCAGATGAACGTCTACGACAGCGACCGCTTGGCTGCATTGCTGGCGCGACACGGCTACGCGACCGTCCCGGAGGCCGCCGACGCCGATCTCGTCGTGCTGAATACCTGCCACATTCGCGAGAAGGCGGCCGAGAAGGTGTACTCGGAGCTGGGTCGTCTGCGCGTGATGCGCGACCAGCGCCGGTCCGAGACCGGCCGTCCCATGGCCCTCGTCGTCGCCGGCTGCGTCGCCCAGGCCGAAGGCGAGGCGATGCTCGGGCGGGCGCCGTTCGTCGATATCGTCGTCGGCCCGCAGGCCTATCACCGCCTGCCGGAGCTCCTGGCTCGCAGCACCCGCGAAGCCGGCGGCCAGATCGACACGGATTTCCCGCTCGAGAGCAAGTTCGACCTTTTGCCGCAAGGTCCTGAGGAATCCCCGGTTTCGGCCTTCCTCACCGTTCAGGAGGGCTGCGACAAGTTCTGCACGTTCTGCGTCGTGCCCTACACGCGGGGGGCGGAGAGCAGCCGGCCCGCCGCCGCCATCGTCGCCGAGGCGCGGCGACTGGTCGAGGGCGGGGCGCGCGAGCTGACCCTGCTCGGCCAGAACGTCAATGCCTATCACGGCGACGGTCCCGACGGGCGAAGCTGGAGCCTCGCCCGGCTGCTCCACGAGCTCGCCGGGATCGAGCGCCTGGAGCGGCTCCGCTACACGACCTCGCATCCCCGCGACATGACGGCGGACCTGATCGAGGCGCACGGCGCGCTGCCGCAGCTCATGCCGTTCCTCCATCTGCCGGTCCAGTCGGGCGCCGATCGGGTGCTGCAGGCGATGAACCGCGGCTATGGCCGCGACGACTATCTCCGGATCGTCGACGCCCTGCGCGATGTCCGGCCGGACATCGCCCTCTCCTCCGATTTCATCACCGGCTTCCCGGGCGAGACAGAGGAGGATTTCGAGGCGACCCTGGCGCTCGTCGAGCGGGTCGGCTTCGCCCAGGCCTTCTCGTTCAAGTACAGCCCGCGGCCGGGCACGCCCGGCGCCGCGATGACGAAGCAGGTGAAGGAGGCCGTGCGCGGCGAGCGCCTGAACCGGCTGCAGGCGCTGCTCGACGCCCAGGCCACGGCCTTCAACGAGGGAACCCTCGGCCGGACGCTGCCGGTGCTGCTCGAGCGGCCCGGCCGCCATCCCGGCCAGCTCGTCGGCCGCAGCCCGTATCTGCAGGCCGTGCATGTCGCCGCACCGGACGGGCTGCTCGGCCGGGTGGCCCGGGTCACCATTACCGGTTGCCATCGGCACAGCCTTGCCGGCCGCATGGAACCACACGGGCCGATCACAGCTTCAAACGGGATACCCGCGCAGCCAGAGGAGGTCGTCGCCTGACCACCATAGCCCCGCTCGCCGACTTCCAGAACTCGAGCCATCGGGTCAGCTTCGACGACAATGCCACCTGCGCCATGCTCTTCGGCCGGCACCACATGAACATCGCCCGCCTCGAGCAGCGGTTGCCGGTCAGCATCGTCACGCGCGGCAACGAGATCTTCATCCAGGGCGAGAGCGACGCCGACGTGCGGACGGCGGCCACTGTCCTAGAGCGGCTCTATGAGCAGCTGCAGGGCGGCCATTCGATCGATCGCGAGGATGTCGACGCGGCGCTGAGGATGGTCCAGGGCGACGTGGTGGATGCCGGCTTCGTCCGCGAGGTGCGGACCGATCGCCGCTCGATCATGCCGCGCTCGCCCAACCAGGCGGCCTATCTGCGGCTGCTCGAGCAGCGCGATCTCGTCTTCGCCCTCGGCCCCGCCGGCACCGGCAAGACCTATCTGGCGGTGGCCGCGGCGGTGTCCTTCATGCGCCAGCGCCGGGTCGAGCGGATCATTCTCTCGCGGCCGGCGGTCGAGGCCGGCGAGCGGCTCGGGTTCCTGCCGGGCGACCTGAAGGAGAAGGTCGACCCCTATCTCCGCCCGCTCTACGACGCGCTGCAGGACATGCTGCCAGACGGCAAGCTGCAGACGCGCATCGAGCAGGGCGAGATCGAGATCGCGCCGTTGGCCTTCATGCGCGGCCGGACGCTGAGCCACGCCTTCGTCATCCTCGACGAGGCGCAGAACACGACGCCGGCGCAGATGAAGATGTTCCTGACCCGTCTCGGGGAAGGCTCGCGCATGGTCGTGACCGGCGACCCGTCGCAGATCGATCTGCCGGCCGGCGCCCCCTCCGGCCTCGCCGACGCGGCCGCCCGCCTGCAGGGTATCCAGGAGATCGGCATGGTCGTCTTCGACAAGTCCGACGTCGTCCGCCATCCGCTGGTCACCCGGATCGTCGAGGCCTATGAGGACGAGCAGCCGGCTGCCGCCGGATGACCGGCCGCCAACCGACCGGTCAGCGATCGACCCATCATCAATCGAACCCACGAAAGAGCAGGAGCCGACAGGCGCCTGGGAAGGCGCCGAAGAACCGAAATGGACAGCGACAGTAGCCCATCTATCGAGGTGGCGGTCGGCAATGGCGCATGGCGCTCGGCCGTCACCGATCCCGAGGTCATCTGCCACCAGGCGGCCACCGCCGCCTTGCGAGCCGCGGCCGAGACCTACTTCTCAACCGGCGTGCCCGACCGCCTCGAGGTCAGCATCAGGCTGACCGACGACGCCGAGGTGCAGGCGCTCAACCGGACTTGGCGAGGTCAGGACAAGCCGACCAACGTCCTGTCCTTCGAGGGCGATGACCCCGGCCTCGTCGACCCCCGCACCCCTTCGGACGCGCCCTGGCTGCTCGGCGACGTGGTGCTCGCCTGCGAGACCGTGACGCGCGAGGCCGAGGCGGACGGCCGGCCGGTCGCGGCGCATCTCGCCCATCTCGTGGTGCATGGCGTCCTCCATCTGCTCGGCCACGATCACGAGGACGAGGTCGACGCCCTGACGATGGAGGGGCTGGAGAGCCGAATCGTCGAAGGGCTCGGCTATGCCGATCCGCATGGCGAGCCCGGGCTGCAGCCGGCGCCCCTCGCGGAGGCTCGGCCATGAGGCAGCTCGCCCGACGCCAGGACACCAGCCCGTCCATGCTCGAGGGGCTGCTGCGCCGGCTGCGCGAGCTGGCCAGCGGCGAGAGCAGCACGGGCGGCCTGCGCGAGACCCTCGAGGACCTGCTGGAGGAGGAGGATTCGGGCCCCGGTGCGGAGCAGTTCACGCCCGAGGAGCGGGAGCTGGTGCTCAACGCCTTGAGCTTCGGCGAGCTTCGGGTCGACGACGTCATGGTGCCGCGCGCCGATATCCGCGCCATCGAGATCAACACCGGTCTCGACGACGTCGTGGCGGCGATGCGCGAGGCCGGCCACTCGCGGCTGCTGGTCTTTCGCGACCGCCTCGACGACGTGGTCGGGCTCGTCCACATCAAGGATCTCCTGCCCTTCTGGGGCGACGGCGGCGATTTCGCGCTGAGCGCGGTCATGCGCCAGGTGCCGGTCGTCCCGCCATCGATGCGCGTGCTCGACCTGCTTCTGGAGATGCGCAAGAGCCACGCCCACATGGTGGCGGTGGTGGACGAGTTCGGCGGCACCGACGGGCTGGTGACCGTCGAGGATCTGGTGGTCGAGATCCTCGGCGAGATCCATGACGAGCACGCGCCGGACGAGCCGCCGCAGCTGGTCCATCGGGCCGATGGCAGCATCGAGGCCGATGGCCGGGTGGATCTCGAGGACCTCGAGGAGCAGCTCGGCCAGACATTGCTCGATGGCGACGAGCGCGACGAGGTCGACACCCTGGGCGGCCTGATCTTCACCCTGGTCGACCGGGTGCCCGATATCGGCGAATCGGTGCACCATCCGGTCGGGCTCACTTTCCACATCCTCGACGCCGATCCGCGGCGCATCAAGCGCGTGCGCATCGAGATCGTGGATCCGGAGGAACGCCAGCCGAGGCGCCTCGCCGGCGAGCTGCTCGGGCCGGGCGATTGAGCTCGGGCACGGCCGTGGCGGGTCGCGTCCCGGCCGCGGCGGCGGAGCGGCCGGCCCGGCTCTGGCTGACGCCGATTGCCGGCGCCGCACTGGCGCTCGCCCTGCCGCCTCTGGGCTTCCTGCCGGCGGCCCTGGCGCTTGGCCTGCTCTTCGTCCAGCTACAGGGCGCACGCGGCTACTGGCCGGCCTTCGCGCGGGCCTGGCTCTTCGGCTTCGGCTTCCATCTGGCCGGGCTCTACTGGGTCGGCATTGCCTTCCTCGCCGAGGCCGACCGGTTCGGCGCCCTGGCGGTGCCGGGCGTCGTCGCCCTGGCCGCCATCCTCGCCGTGATCGGCGCCATGCCACTCGCCCTCCTCGGCCCCCTGCGGCTGCGGCAGCCGATCGCCGCCGCCGCGGTGTTTGCCGGGCTCTGGTGCCTGGGCGAGCTCGCGCGTGGCCAGCATGGGGTGCAGTTCCCCTGGAACCCTCTGGCGCTGGCGCTGGCGGCGACCGACACCTCGCTGCAGGTCGTGGCGCTCGTCGGCACCACCGCCGGCGGCTTCCTCGTCGCCTGGCTCGCCGCACTCGTCGGCGTCGCCCTGACGGTGCGGGCGGCGCGCCGGACGGCGCTCGCCCTCTGCCTCGCCATGGTCGCGGGCCTCGCCGCCTTCGGCCTCTGGCGCCTGGCCAGCCACCCGCCGGGCCTTATGGCCGAACCGCCGGTCACGGTGCGGATCGTCCAGGCCAACATCGCCCAGCACCACAAATGGGATCCGGCGCTGCGCCGAAACTGGTTCGATCGGCATCTCGACCTCGCCCGGCAACCCATCCGGCCGGATGCGCCGGATCGGCCGGACATCGTCGTCTGGCCGGAGAGCTCGGTGCCCTATTCGCTGGACGCCGAGCCGGAGGTCCGCGGCCTCATCGGCGACGTCGTCCGGCCCGGGGGAGTCGTCATTCTCGGCTCCAACCATTTCGACGGCTCCGTCGAGCCGCCGATCCTGCACAACAGCGTCTACGCGCTCGCCGGCGACGGCGAGCTGCTCGGCCGCTACGACAAGGTGGACCTCGTGCCGTTCGGCGAGTTCCTGCCCATGCGGCCGCTCCTCGGCGCAGTCGGGCTCGAGGCGCTCGCCGTCGGCAGCATGGACTTCCAGGCAGGCCCGGGGCGCACCACCATGGCCCTGCCGGGCCTGCCGCCGGCGAGCCCGCTCGTCTGCTTCGAGGCCGCCTTTCCCGGCCGCGGCACCGACGGCTCCGGCCGTGCCCGGTGGATCGTCAACGTCACCAACGACGCCTGGTTCGGCATCTCGAGCGGGCCCTACCAGCACGCTGCCATGGCGCGGATGCGAGCGGTGGAGACCGGCCTGCCGCTGGTGCGGGCCGCCAATACGGGCATCTCGATGCTCACCGACCCCATGGGCCGCGTCCTGGACAGCCTGCCGCTCGGCACCACCGGCACCATCGACGCCAGCCTCCCCGCCGCCCTGCCCACCTCCCCGCCGATCACCCGGTGGCCCTGGCTCTCGTCGCTGCTGATGGGCCTCGCCTTGCTGGCGGCCGGCGCCGCCGAGCTTGCCGGCCGCAGGTCATCCCCTCGAGACAGGGACCATTGATCGCTGCAGCGCCCCGACAACGGGTGCCGGCAATCGCGTCGCCCGGCCATTTTGGCGCCTCCCGTGGCAGCACGTCGCCTCTCGGGGCTTGAACCACAGCCACTTCATCGGCAGAACACCGCCAACCCAGCCAGACGGACATCACCCCACATGGTCGCCAACGATTACCTCTTCACCAGCGAATCGGTCTCCGAAGGTCATCCGGACAAGGTCTGCGACCGGATCTCCGACGAGGTGGTGGACGCCTATCTCGCTGCCGAGCCGGAAGCCCGCGTCGCCTGCGAGACCCTGACCACGACCAACCGCATCGTGATCGCCGGCGAGGTGCGCGGGCCCGCCGGGCTGACCCACGACCACGTCCGCTGCATCGCCCGCGAGGCGGTGCGGGCGATCGGCTACGAGCAGGACGGGTTCCACTGGCGCGATGCCGCCGTGGATGTCTATCTGCACGAGCAGTCCAGCGACATCGCCATGGGCGTCGATGCCGGCGCCGACAAGGAAGAGGGTGCCGGCGACCAGGGCATCATGTTCGGCTTCGCCTGCGACGAGACGCCGGACCTGATGCCGGCGCCGATCCTCTACGCCCACCAGATCCTGCGACTGATGGCGGAGGCGCGCCATGCGGGCCAGACGCCCGAGCTCGCCCCCGACGCCAAGAGCCAGGTGACGCTGCGCTATGCCGGCGGGCGGCCGATCGCCTGCACCTCGCTCGTCGTCTCGACCCAGCACAAGGCCTCGGCCGGCCGCGAGCAGGTGCGCGAGATCGTCCGCGGCTTCGCCAAGCAGGTGCTGCCCGAGGGCTGGATGCCGGCCGAGGACGAGTTCTACGTCAATCCCACGGGCCAGTTCGTCATCGGCGGGCCGGACGGCGACGCCGGCCTCACGGGCCGCAAGATCATCGTCGACACCTATGGCGGGGCGGCGCCGCATGGCGGCGGCGCCTTCTCCGGCAAGGACCCGACCAAGGTCGACCGGTCGGCCGCCTACGCGGCCCGCTACCTCGCGAAGAACGTGGTGGCAGGCGGGCTCGCCAGGCGCTGCCTGATCCAGCTCTCCTATGCCATCGGCATCGCCAAGCCGCTCTCGATCTATGTGGACACGCAGGGCACGGGCGAGGTCGACGAGGCGCGCCTCGCCGACCTGATGATGGATCTCGACCTCAGCCCGCGCGGCATCCGTCGCCGGCTGCAGCTCAACCGGCCGATCTACGCGCGCACCTCGGCCTATGGCCATTTCGGCCGGCAGCCCACCGCCGATGGCGGCTTCTCCTGGGAGCAGACCGATCTCGCCGACGAGCTCAAGCGCGCCTTCAACTGATCCGACGGCCGAGCCGCCAAGGCGGCAGCGGGTTCTCTATGGGCGGCGGAGCGGCCCGGGCCTGCGTCCGGGCCAGCGCGAGCGGCTGGACCGGCTGCTGCCGCGGCTCGCCATCGACCTGCCGGCCGCCGGCGCGCTCGATCCGGCGAGCCTGTTCACGCCGCCGCGCCAAAGGGTCTGGCTGGAGATCGGCTTCGGCGGCGGCGAGCACCTCGCGGCACAGGCGGCCGCCAACCCGACCGTCGGCCTGATCGGCGTCGAGCCTTTCGTCGACGGCGTGGCGCGCCTCCTGGCCCAGGTCGAGGAGCGGCAGCTCCACAATGTTCGCCTGCTCGTGGACGACGCGCGGCTGCTGCTCGACCGTCTGCCGGAGGCGTCGATCGAGCGGCTCTTCGTCCTCTTCGCCGATCCCTGGCCGAAGAAGCGGCACTGGAAGCGGCGGATCGTGAATGCCGAGACGGTGGCGCGCTTCGCCGACCTTCTGGTCGACGATGGCGAGCTCCGGGTCGCCACGGACGATCCGGGCTACCGCCGCTGGATGCTCGCCTGCCTGCTCGGCGAGCAGCGGCTCGACTGGTGCGTGCGCGGCCCCGAGGACTGGCGCGACCGCCCGCCGGACTGGCCGCCGACGCGCTACGAGAAGAAGGCCCTGGCGGCCGGCCGCCGGCCGGTCTTTCTGCGGTTCCGCCGCAAGTCGCGCACCGCAGAGCTTGCAACATCGGCCGAATGATCCCATAACCCGGATAGATCTCGGCTTGGGAAAGCAGAGTGGGTTTCGGCCCGCTCTTTTTTGTTTTGGCGCCAGATTCCCGCACCGCAGGCGTCGAGCCGAGGTCTTGCGACAAGTTGACAGGGTTTTTGCACGGACCGAATGACGACGGCACACGAAGGATCAAGGATCGAGCCCCTCGCCGCGCTGCTGGCGCCGACGCTGCACGATCTGGGCTTCGATCTGGTGCAGGTGCGGCTGATCGGCGGGCAGCGGCGGACGTTGCAGGTGATGGCCGAGCCCCTGGACCGGGGCGTCACGATGACGGTCGAGCATTGCGCCGACATCAGCCAGGCCGTGTCGGCGGTGCTCGACGTGGCCGACCCGATCGCCGGCGCCTATGTGCTCGAGGTGTCGTCGCCGGGCCTGGATCGACCGCTGGTCCGGCTCGACGACTTCGCGCGCTTTGCCGGTGACGAGGTGCGGCTCGAGGTCGAGCCGCCTCTGGACGGCCGCAAGCGGTGGCGCGGCCGGCTCGAGGGTGTCGCCGGCGAGGACGTGCTCTTGACTGTCGATGGGCTGACCCGGCGGGTGCCGTACCCGACCATCAGGAAGGCCAAGCTGGTATTGACCGACGCGCTCGTGGCGGCCGCCCTCAAGGGTGGCGCCGGGCAGGAGGCGAGGGAGTAGGCGATGGAACTCAGCACCGCATTGGGACGGGCCGAGCTGTTGCGGGTCGCCGAGACGGTGGCCCAGGAGAAGGGGATCGACACCGCCGAGGTGATCGACGCCCTGGAGCAGGCCGTGCAGACCGCCGCCCGCCGCAAGTACGGGCTCGAGCACGACATCATCGCCGAGATCGATCGCAAGACCGGCGAGATCAGGCTGTTCCGGCAGCTCGAGGTGGCCGAGGTCGTCGAGGACTACGCCAAGCAGCTCAGCCTCGACGAGGCGCGCGACCGCAACCCGGCGGCCCAGCCCGGCGACCTCATTCTCGATGCCTTGCCGCCGATCGATCTCGGCCGCATCGCAGCACAGAGCGCCAAGCAGGTCATCGTCCAGAAGGTGCGCGACGCCGAGCGCGAGCGCCAGTTCGACGAGTTCAAGGACCGGATCGGCGAGATCGTCATCGGCGAGGTCAAGCGCACCGAGCACGGCAACGTCCTGGTCGATCTCGGCCGGGCCGAGGCGATCGTGCGCCGCGACGACCTGATCCCGCGCGAGAGCTTCAGGAACAAGGACCGGATCAGGGCCTATCTCTACGACGTGCGGCACGAGACCCGCGGCCCGCAGATCTTCCTGTCCCGGACGCACCCGCAGTTCATGGCGAAGCTCTTCGAGCAGGAAGTGCCCGAGATCTACGACAGCATCATCGAGATCAAGTCGGTCGCCCGCGATCCCGGGAGCCGGGCCAAGATCGCGGTGATCTCGAAGGACAGCAGCATCGACCCGGTCGGCGCCTGCGTCGGCATGCGCGGCAGCCGCGTCCAGGCGGTCGTGCAGGAGCTGGCGGGCGAGAAGGTCGACATCATTCCCTGGTCGCCCGACCCCGCGACCTTCGTCGTCAATGCGCTGGCCCCGGCCGAGGTGAGCAAGGTCGTGCTCGATCCGGAAGCCAATCGCATCGAGGTCATCGTTCCCGACCACATGCAGCACATCGCCATCGGCCGCCGCGGCCAGAACGTGCGGCTCGCCTCGCAGCTCACCGGCTGGGACATCGACATCGTCTCCGAGGGCGAGGATTCCGAGCGGCGCAACCGCGAGTTCCGCGAGGCCACCGAGCTGTTCATCGAGAGCCTGAACGTCGAGGAGGTGATCGCCCAGCTGCTCGCCACCGAAGGCTTCGCCAATGTCGAGGACGTGGCCTACAGCGAGACGGACGAGCTGGCCGCCATCGAGGGCTTCGACGAGGAGATCGCCGAGGCGCTCAAGGAGCGGGCCGCCGCGTTCCTCGAGGAGCGCGAGCAGGAAATGAACGCCGAGGCCGACGAGCTCGGCATCGGCGAGGACCTGCGCGCCTTCACCCTGATCGATCTCAAGACGGTCGTGGCCCTCGGTCGCCAGGGGGTGAAGAGCCTCGAGGACTTCGCCGATCTCGCCACCGACGAGCTGGTCGAGATGCTCGCCGCCGAGGCGCCGATCGACGAGGTGACGGCCGCCGATCTCATCCTCCAGGCCCGCCTGGTGCTGGGCTGGATCGAGCCGGAGCCGGAGCCCGAAGAGCTGCTCGAGGCGGCGGACGCGACCCCGGACGATGGCACGGCGGAGACCACACACTGACCGTGATGCTCGCCACCGCCCCGACCGACAGCCCGACGGGCGGCGCCCTTCCGGCCCCGCCCCGGCGGCGCGACATCGTCAGCCGCGAAAGCGGCGACCGGTCGCGCATGCTGCGCTTCGTCGTCGATCCCGAGCGGCGCCTCGTGCCCGATCTGGCGGCCCGTCTGCCGGGCCGCGGCATCTGGGTCATCGCCGACCGGGAAAGCCTCGCCCAGGCGGTGAAGAAGCGGCTGTTCGACAGGCAGGCCGGCGGCCCGGTGGTCGTGCCGGAGGATCTGGGCGGGCTGGTCGAGCGTCTCCTGGTGCTGCGGGCCTGCGACACGCTCGGGCTCGGCCGGCGAGCCGGCGAGGTCGTGCAGGGCTTCGACCAGGTGGCGGCGGTCCTTGCCGGCAAGGACCAGGGTGTGCTGGTCGAGGCCAGCGACGCAGCCGTGCACGGTGCCCGCAAGCTGCGCGCGCGGCAGGGCGACGGGCCGCTCGTCGCCTGCCTCACGCGGGCCGAGATCGGTCGAGCGCTCGGTCGCGATGCGGTCGTGCATGCCTGGATGAGACAAGGTACACTAGCGACGCGTCTGCTCGAGGAGGCGACGAGGCTCGAGGGCTTCCGTCACCGGCAGCAGGCCGGGCCCAGCGCTGCGGGCCCCGCCGACGCGGACGATCAGCAAGGGACATCGAGAGCAAGATGAGCGACGCCAAAGGGCAGGATCGAAACACGCGGATCGAGCTCGGCAAGGGCTCGGCCGGCGGTCGCCTCGAGCTCAAGAAAGCCGGTGAGCAGGGAACGGTTCGCCAGAGCTTCAGCCATGGCCGCAGCAAGGCGGTCGCCGTCGAGGTGAAGCGGCGGCGCGGTGCCACGGCACCCGCCGCCACGCCTCGTCCAGCCGCGACAGCGCCGGCGGAAGGTCAGTCGACCGCAGCGCCGGCCCCCAGGCCGGTCGCCGCCCCGACGCGGCCGCCGGCCGAAGCGCTCCGCCAGCAGCGCGCGGTGACCGAGGCGCGCGGCTCACGCAGCGGGCGCGGCCCGATGGTGCTGCCGACGCTGACCGAGGACGAGAAGCGCTCGCGCCTGCGGGCCCTCGCCGAATCGAAGAAGATCGAGGAGGAAGCCCGCGCCCGCGCCGCCGAGAACGCGCGCCGCGCCGCCGACGAGGCGGCCCGGCGCAAGGCGGACGAGGACGCCGCGGCCCAGCGCAAGGCCGAGGAAGAATCCAGGCGGAAGGTCGAGGAGGAGGCGCGCAAGCGCGCCGAGGAGCAGGCCGCACGCCTCGTGGCCGACGAGGAGAAGCGGCGGGCGGCCGCGGAAGCGCAGGCGACCAACCAGGCTGCGGCACCGGCGGTGCTGGACGCGGATGGCGAGCTGCGGGCACCCGAGGAAAGCAAGCGGGGGGCCAAGGCTGCCCGTCAGCTGCCGGTCGGCGAGGACGAGGAAGGTCGCGGCAAGGGCGGCAAGGGCGATCGCCGCAACACGCTCCGGCGGACCGAGCGCGACACCCGGCGCAACGACAAGCGGCTCATCCTCACCACCGACGAGGAGGCCGAGGAGATCGAACGGACCCGCAGCCTCGCGGCGCTCAAGCGCCAGCGCGAGCGCGAGCGGCGTCAGCAATCGTCCGGCGGCACCGAGCCGGCAGTCCGGGAGGTCGTGGTGCCGGAAATGATTACCGTCCAGGAGCTCGCCTCGCGCATGGCGGTGCGCGGTGCCGAGGTGGTCAAGGTCCTGATGCGCAGTGGCATCATGGTGACCATCAACCAGACGATCGACGCCGACACCGCCGAGCTGGTGCTCTCCGAGTTCGGCCAGGCGGCACGGCGGGTCAGCGAGAGCGACGTCGAGATCGGCCTCGAGGGTGCCGAGGACGACGCCACCAAGCTGCAGCCGCGGGCCCCGGTGGTCACGGTCATGGGCCATGTCGACCACGGCAAGACCTCGCTGCTCGACGCGCTGCGCCAGACCGATGTGGTGGCCGGCGAGGCCGGCGGCATCACCCAGCATATCGGCGCCTATCAGGTGACGGTGGGCAACGGTGCCAGGGTGACCTTCATCGACACGCCGGGTCACGCCGCCTTCACGGCAATGCGCGCGCGCGGCGCCTCGATCACCGACATCGTCGTCCTGGTCGTGGCCGCCGATGACGGCGTCATGCCGCAGACGATCGAGGCCATCCGCCACGCCAAGGCGGCGAAGGTGCCGATCGTCGTTGCCGTCAACAAGATCGACAAGCCCGAGGCCAATCCCGATCGCGTCAAGCAGGAGCTCTTGAGCCACGACGTCGTGGTCGAGGATTTCGGCGGCGACGTGCTGTGCGTGCCGGTGAGCGCCTTGCAGAAGCAGGGTCTCGACAAGCTGGTCGAGCAGCTCCAGCTGCAGGCCGAGCTGCTCGAGCTCAAGGCCAATCCCGACCGCGAGGCCAGGGGTGCGGTCGTCGAGGCGCGGCTCGATCGGGGTCGCGGCGTGGTGGCCACGGTGCTCGTCCAGAACGGCACGCTTAACCAGGGCGACATCGTCGTCGCCGGTGCCTCCTGGGGTCGTGTCCGCTCGATGAGCGACGACCGCGGCGAGACGATCAAGTCGGCCGGGCCGTCCGTGCCCGTCGAGATCCAGGGTCTCGACGACGTGCCCGAGGCCGGCGACCAGTTCGTCGTCGTCGAGAACGAGAAGCGAGCCCGCGATATCGCCGACTACCGCAGCCGCAAGCAGCGCGAGCAGCAGCAGCTCAAGGCATCGCCGGCGCGCAGCTCGCTCGAGGAGATGTTCTCGCAGCTCAAGGCTGGCGAGATCCAGAGCCTGCCCGTCGTGGTCAAGTCGGACGTGCACGGCTCGCTCGAGGCGATCCAGGCCGGCCTCGAGAAGATCGGCAACGAGGAGGCCAATGTCCGCGTGCTCTATGGCGG